>JAABUK010001047.1_pt1 | contig 54703 bp, 55 predicted proteins | sample 5559141 | NCBI WGS metagenome assembly JAABUK01 (sample SAMN10711869, study PRJNA513367) | rock metagenome | isolation source: Antarctica rocks | place: Antarctica: Victoria Land, Pudding Butte nord | collected 2016-01-03 | reverse complement strand
CTTCATATTTAGGCCCATTCTCAGGGGCATTCTACATAGTCTTCTAGACAGTCAATTCTATCACTTTGATTGTACTCAATTCGATTCTACACAGACAAAAAGAGCTATTTCAGCCATTTGTCTGACATAATGTGCTGGATCAGGCTACGAACACGAAAGTCGAGATCAGGACAAAGCCATATATAACCCACTTGTGTCCACTGGCCCATGGCGCGGAGACGAACACGGATCCGAAGCGGCGAAGAAGCAACGGAATTGTCGATGCTTTCTGCTTTCTGCTTCCTGCTTCCTGCCAGCTGCTTTCTGCCAGCTGCCAGTGCCAGTGCCACGATTTCGTCGTCAGAATACGCCAAGCTAGGGCATTTCTTGGAGGATACGCACTTTTCCCGCTTTCCACGGTGGCATCTTCCCCAGATGTGCCACTAGATGGGTCAAGACGGGAAAGGAGAAAGCCGGCAAGATGCAGTCCAGCTTTACTCCGTCTTCTGCATGGCCGCAGAGCGAGAAAGGCGCGAATGCAACGATCAAAGGATCCTACAGCCGAGTTGGGTAGCCTTACACACGAACGTAGCAAATGCCCAAAACAACCTCGAGACTCTCCCTCATTTTGTCCGGGACTTTCTGACTCACGGACTGTTCCGGCTTGATAATAACCTGACATCCCGGAGATCTGGATCTGCAGGATTGATTCCCACATGGGTTTGCTGGACCTCCGACCCTGCTTGCTACACGCCGAATGTCTTCCTTTGCTCCTTGCTGACTCTTGGTGCTGGAACGAGTACGGGGTGGCCTTCTTGCTACTCCCGCCATTGGAAGACCCTTGAAAGCTTCTTCGCAACTTGCTTGCTCAGCACAATCGTTGATTCAGCCTTAACAGAGATGGTGTCACACTTGAGCGACTGCAACCTCAGTCATCCCCGGGAACATGGTCGGTCTAGGAATAGCCGAAGGTTCAGGCTGGCCGAACATGAGCGAATCTTCGACATTCATCGTAATTACTGCTCTATGTGCGGAGGGGGAAGATTACTCCCGCCAACCCCCTCCACATATCCGCCGCGAACATTTCCGGGCTCTCTAGCAATGGTGAAAGTGAAAGATCATCGCTCTCCAGTGAGCAAGTCAACCTAAGTCAGCCAACATTCCGCTAATCGATGAGGCATGCGCCGAATTGTGATTCCCTGTGATAACTGCACGCTGGTAAAGATATCCTGTCTCACCATCAGATGTGTCACGCGTAAAGTGCATCAAGGCCAGCCCCAAGCTGGAGACTGGTCTCCTGCTCCTGGCCATGATTCTTCTTTCGACAGATGTTTCGTTAGATCTGCTTGTTGTCGCACAGGGGAGTTGAAGTGATGCTCCAGATGCTCCATGAGCCTGTTTCACCGATGGAGTCCCACATCGTACAGGCCGCCAGCATCCTACCAAAGTGGGATACCACAACCAGTCTGTGGACTTTTCAGGTAGAGCAACAAAGGCAGAACTCTTCGCCAATCCGATCGATTCCGTGTCCCCAAGCTGTGAGCGATGCGTTCCCTACCTGTGGCAGAGAGTTCACGTACGAAGTTACAGTCAGAGGATTATCCATCCGATTAAGCCCTGCATTGCTTAGATGAGACATGTACTACATCTCTATCAACGGTTTCGGCAAAGGATATATTCATGAGATGGTTACGCAGCCATTCCATCTCGTACTCGGTAAGAAGGCGTTCTGCTTCTCTGACCCACATACGGAGTACAGTCAGATCCTGATCGAACCCTGGTCCAAGCTCATGGGCAAGTCTACGGGTCCACGCCCTGCATGAGCTTCCCGCGAAATGCTTGAAGAAGTGCAAGATATATAGACACCTTAGCTTGCTTTCCAGCATAACAAACAAGGAGGATACTGGGAGGATCTCGAGCCAGACCAGGCAAGATAGAGTGGTATCTTGGGGCACATCAGACTTACATTCCTGTACACACGTCAAGGATGCCAATCTTTTGACTTCGAGACAGCCAAAGATTGTCAAACGATGCCAAGCACGTGGGGCTGATCCATGCCTACCAGCTGTTACAGTGTGAAGTACCATCATGCGAGATATCCGAAGGACGCTTGCAAAGGTTAGGCGACCCTGAACTCGGACATGGCGATCTGAAGAATAGTCGCAGGAGCAGACGAGCTCGAGATGAACCGCCACCATCGTCATGACAATTTACCCATGCACCATTTGCCATGCGGACCGATCTCCGTCCACAGTGACGATCACAGCATATGCTACCCCTGTCAGCCGTATTGAGATGGACCGAGGCTCATGGAAGGGTAGTCAGTTAGCGGTGTCGAGCTCCTGGATCTGATGTCAGTGTTTACATTTTTGGGGACCGTAGATGCTGCTGGATGGCCTCAAAATTCGGTCTTGAGGAAGAGGTTGCATCGAACTGAGCTCGCGCCGCACAGTGACCTGGACAACGGGTCTCAGAGCATCATAACCTGCTGTGCTGGATGCAGTCGACCTGCGCCAATCGACAGCAGATTCAGACAGAGCTCGGTCGGTGTGGAGAAGCACCCGGTTGGGGCGTAGACAGAGAAAGGGACGTTGACGATGGCGAGAGAGAGGTCTTGATTCTTGGTTGGCGATTCCTGGTATTTCGTTCCGGAAATCGTGCGGTATTCAACCTCATCACGGCGTGAGAATGGTCGAATGCTTCCCCAGTTGAGTGCATCTCCTCAGTGCAAGCCTCTGCTTTACAATCCAGCTTCCTCTACCCTCCCCTCCGCCCAAGATTTCATTGTCTTCCTTTGAGACTTGTTCAATTTCTCGCATTCCAGCTCGCCCCTTCTGAACAGGTGAGATAATCTGCCACAACGTCCAGATCACTAACAAAGTGATATTCGCCAATCCGTCCGTCCATGAATGATTGCCTGCGTAGACGCAGAGCTTCGATCTTGGATGGCTCTTAGACTCGGACGATGCGTCGTGTCACCATCGTCCCATGTGCATCTTCTCGGAGTTTGAGGTAGGATATGTACCTACTTGCATGCTGTGAAACGACATCACCCAGCTAAGGTGGGTCAACCAGATCTTACCCAGCCAGCGGGTTCGCATGAATTTGAACACTTTCGACGACTGTCTTCTCTCCTTTCGGTCTACCCTTCTTATCCACCTCCACCGCCTCCATCTTATCAAGTGTACCTCCTTCTTCAGCTCCGGAAATCACTCTCCCAAACACGGTATTCTTACCATCAAGATGCGCAGCTTCCTTGAAGGTGATGAAGAATTGGCTACCATTCGTACCAGGGCCTTTGTTTGCCATGGACACGATGCCTCTCGAATTGTGTCGTAGAGCTGGGACTTTGATTTCATCCTCGAAGTACTGGCCCCAGATCGAAGTACCGCCCTTGGGGTACGGGCTGTCGGATTGCTGGTTCGGGGACTGAGATGTATCTCCTCCTTGTACAATGAAACCAGGTATGATTCGATGGAATGGCGTGCCATTGTATGCGCCGCACGCGCAGAGCGCGAGGAAGTTTTCAGTGGTCCTTGGAACTGATTCGCAGAAGAGCTCGAGCTTCAAATCGCCGTGGCTAGTGCGCAGCTGGAACTATCAGTTACGCCTTCACGAGGATGCACTGATGAATGTAGACGTACCGAAACTGCCATGGCACTTTATGGTTGAACCAGAAAAATGAACTCTGCGTGTAGAGTAGGTAAGAAGTTAGCAGGTGTATCAGGGTCCAGAGGTCCTCCAGTCCAGAGCCTCAGCATGGTGGCGCCACCTCACCGCCCGCGTGAACATTTTTCTCACCCCAATCGCTTCTTTCTATGTCGAATTGAACTCAAACCAAGCCCTTCTCGACAGAGGCTCTCCGAAACCCGTCTCAACCTGAAAATTCGTCCTGGAGCCCACGATCCACGCCTCCACGCCTGCCTGCCTCCTAACAAGTCAACCACCTGCCACGATGGCGACCACCACCACCACCACCACCACCCAGACCATCACAGCGCAAAACGTCCACCACCTCTTCCCCGAAGTAAACACAACCCTCACCTCTGCCTCCCCCTCCCACCTCACCTTCCCCCACCAAGACGACGACCTGACCGGCCACGATGCCGAACAAATCCGCCTCATGGACGAAGTCTGCATCGTCCTCGACACCAACGACAACCCTCTTGGCTCCGTCTCCAAGAAATCCTGCCACCTCATGACCAACATCAACAAGGGTCTCCTGCACCGTGCTTTCAGCGTCTTCCTCTTCCACCCCACCACCCACAAGCTGTTACTGCAGCAACGCGCAAGCGAGAAGATCACTTTCCCCAATATGTGGACGAATACCTGCTGTTCGCACCCCTTGGCGCATCCCGCTGAGACGGGCCACGGCGATCTACCGTCGAATGTGGAAGGCGCAAAACGCGCAGCTCAGAGGAAATTGGGCCATGAACTCGGCATTAAAGCCGAGCAAGTCCCCGTCTCGAATTTCGAGTTCCTGACCCGGATACACTATCTGGCGCCCTCGGATGGGAAGTGGGGCGAGCACGAAATCGACTACATACTCTTCATTGAAGCAGAGCCCGATCTCGATGTCAACGTGAACGAGGTGCGGGACACCGCGTGGGTGAGCCAGGCGGAGCTCAAACAGCTGTTCTCCGACGCGGCGGCGAAGGTGGGCAAGGGGAGGGATTTCCAGTTCACGCCGTGGTTTAGGCTGATTTGCTTGACTACGCTGTTCCCTTGGTGGGATGCGATGGCCAAGGGCGATTTGGGGAGGTATGTTGGGGAGAGTGAGATTAGGAGGTTGTGAAGGGATACAGTAAGAAAATGGACGCATTTGCAGGAGGTACAGCGGAAGGAGACATGCGCAATACCCAAGCAATAGAGGCAGATTCTCGCAGGAGACCGTCGACCAACTCATCTCAATTGTACACAAACTGAGAAGGTTGCAGAGACCATTCCGAATAGTAGTCTATGTCTATCATTCTAGGTGATCTAATCTCATGATGTAGACTCTGCAAATGGTCAGACTCCTTTGCTGGATTTTATTTCCACCTATCAGACGCCATCAGCTAGCAAATTCGTAAAGATTTTCACAAGATGATCTGATCGCGATCAAGCTCTAACAGCAGCAACCGGAGCTTCCGCACTAGCAACCTTGATCGCAGGAGCAGCAGGGCCCTCCAATCCAGGGGTACGCGGCATGAAAGTTTCGGGCCAAATAAACATCTTCTCCTCCCTTGGACTGAGCGCCGCAAAGATCGAAGCCGCGGCTTTGCTGCTCGCCTTCCTCCACATGTTGGCACGAGGGTTGAAATTGTTGGGCGAGCCGAGACCCCGCGTCTTTTCCTCGTCATCCTGGGCAATCTTGATGACTTCCTTCTGGATATCGGCAAAGGTGTCGAATGGGATGTGGGCGAGCTTGTTCTTGATGCAGTGTTCTTCGAGGCGAAGCCCACGGCGGGCAAAGAGGACGTCGGCTTCGCGGGCTGCCGGGAGGTCGGATACGCCGTCGCCAATGAAGACGATCATGGGGATTGTGCCATTGTCGCTCTTCATTCTTGCTTCTTCACGGTATTCAGTGATTGAGAGGGCCTTGTCATGGCCAAGGTCAGTATCGTGCCTCCAGACTGCTTTCCATTCACTTCCGTCTGCTGAGATGTCGGCACCGTTGGCGACGATCTCGATGTGCTTACTTGCCTCCTCGCCCAGGAAGTGATCCAAAACCCGACGGAGCACTGGCTTGAGACCTGCAGAGATGACGTTGAAGGGTATGTGGTTGTTGAGGCAGAATTCGTGAAATGCTCGGAAGTCGGGATCTATGTCAAGGGCGGTCTTCATTACTTCGAAGCCGTCTTCGAAAGGAACGTCCAATGAGGCATAGAGGTCATCTGAGACCTCTCTGAAGCTACGTTCACCGGACTCGAGCTGAGCGGCAAGAACAGTACGACGTTCCGGACCGCATCCGAAGTTGTCAAAGAGAGTATGACCAGTGTCTTGCATGAATATTGTACCGTCGAAGTCTGCACAAAGGGCGGTCAGCACACTGAGACATGGACAAACGCTGATTCTTTCCTAGCGTCAGCTGTCTGCATAGACATTTCCCATACCTGAGAAGCAGATGATCTTTCGCCTTGTACCGATGTTCGATGCGTCCACTCGCTTCATTCCAGGTCGACTGATACCATCGCACGACTTTACCTTGATAGCTGCAGGGGTAATAGCACTTGGGGCCATGGTTGGAGATTGTGCGAGTCAGGGAAACTTGGTGAGATGTAGCTGTAAGGGAAAACAAGAACGCAGACAAGAAGAAGGCAAAGAAACACAATACGGCTTCCTAGCAGGTGAGGCAAAGTCAAAATGGGAATCCTCCAAAACATCATGAAGGATTTCTAGTACATGCAGGCCGCGCAGAGGTGCGACGCCATTGTGAAGTAGGGCCTTGTCGTGGGACTGATGAGCCACGATGGCCGGCGGAAAAGCGTGTGAGGCTCTGGAAGACCAGTCCAGAGGCACAGACTGTTTTGCATTGTTGGACGCCGATTGGAGGACTGTTCCAGGTATGTTATGTTAGATGCGAAACAGTTGCTGCCACCCAAAAGTGAATCAAGCGCAGAGCAATAAAGTGGAGTCACCAGGAGAGCTTTGAGGAAAGGCTTTTCTGCGCCGTTATTTTTCAGGCATCAGATTTTGCTGTTGAGCATGATGTCCGTTGACTGCTGCCTGTAGATTCTCGCGTATCTACACCCATCTGAGGTATATCCGTAGGCTCTGCTTGAGGATGAGAGTCTCGATGGCCCGAAAACAAAACTGTTGGGAGGGTGCGGTGTGAAGCAGAAGCTGTCGGGACGTTCATTCACCTAGCGCTCTGCTCCTTAGCTTAGTGGGGTCGGAAAAAGCCGTGCTCCGGAAACGGCATTGTTGGAAGTGTCACGTTTGGGTGAATAGTCTCATGTTCAAGTCATGGTTTCAACCTTGCCAGATATATTGCGGACGGTCTTCATGAAGCTGACCGAAAATCCACACTTGTCTGAGAGGTTTCCAGTATTCACTTGCTGCGACGATCGTTATCGGTGTCCTATTGCTCCCTTGAGCTGCCCCGTGCCATTCTCTCCATCCCCGTTTGACAAGCCTCCCTCAACGCCTGGGACCCTTCACGCCTGGGACTTCCGTTGCGGTCGTACAATACCCCACCCTGAACTTGCAACCAGAAGCTCAATCAACAACATATCGGCTGCTCATCAGCTCATCTAAGTATGCCCTTTGACCGAGCCATTCCTTGCCCTTGGCCCTCTCCTCTTCCTTTACCAACACGGCCATGACTTCCATGGGGGGATTGAGATCAAGACTTTTGGCTCTCCTCCACCGTTTCACTCGGGGAATCCCAATACATGGTCCGTATTGCGAGCAGAGGTCAAAATGTCGTAAGATCTTTTCGTGAATGCTGAGATCTTCCTGGTGCACTGTTTCCATCAGCCTGTCAGCATGTAGATTTGCGTGGCCTTCGGCCGTCGCCCATACCTCTGGGTGCCTTTCGCACATCCTCTTCCTTTTTCCAATACCTCTTGATCTGTGCGTCGGTAATCTTTTCTGCTTGTAGTGTAGCTTCGTCCTTTTGCTTTGCTGCTTCGGTCTTTATCTGCTGCCTGACAGCGACTTCTGAGGTGGGCGCATCATCTGTGAGAGCTTCGACGAGTTCGGGTTCAAGCTTTGCCGACTTCTTGATCGAGGTGTCCGAGGCTGTTGGCTTGGTGACTCTGGTAGCCTTGGAGTTGAAGGACAGGGTTGGTTGAGCTTTGTGAGAGATGTGGGAATTCTTGCGGCGTGCTACAGGCATCTTTAATACTGCTTTGGTATTATGTTACTTCAGGAACTTTGTGGTGTGGTCGTATGCCATTTAGGGATTTGATCAAATCATACTGCTGTAGGATACTTGTGACGGTTCCATTCCATCAATGACACCCTCTAGTCCAGGCCCGGGAGCTGGCTGTCAGGACAACGCTAACTAGTGCCTTGGCATGGTCAATTTGGACGCGTCAAGCGCGTAAAGTGTTGTGCCTTTCCGAAAGAACCTGAAGCCTGTGAGTACAAAGGATAGGCTCGGTATAAACGGTTAGGGCATTCTTTATTCATTTCTTGTCTTGCAATAGATCTGCTACAACTTCTATCATTTCTAGCACTTTCTCTTCCTCCAATCGCCTACCTGCCAATTGTAGCGAGACAGGCGCTCCGTGATAGAACGCAGGATCATACTCAGCTTGAATTTTGCCATCCAGATCACTCAAAGCCTTGAAAGCTCTCATGTCTCGCGCTTTGTCAAGGTTCTTGTCAGCACATGTGACAGGGAAAGTACATGCCGTGAAGTCTGTGGCTGATTAGTTTTGTCCCGGACCAGTGAAGTCCACACTCACCGAGGAGGCTGAAAACGCCAGTGTATCCGAAGTATAACGTCTTTTGTGTTTGTCCCAGCCTTGCAGCAGCCCATGGTGTTGCTGCCATGATTATACCATCCATCGGCTGTTTCCCATCCACGCCAGTTGCCATCCAGCGGTCCAGATACGCCTTCTGCAAGGCGTTCCGCTTTAAGTTCATCATCCGCATTTTGGTTGGTCCAAGATCCATTTCCCCTGCTTTGGCGGCTTGTGCATATCCGTTCATAGACTCGAACACAGGCTCTCCATGTGGTTCCAGGAATGACATAATCGCACCTCCTCCTAGGTCAAAGAATGCCGCAATTAAGTTCTTCACGATCTCAGGATGATCTGCAATATCCCACGGAACAATCTCATGGCCGGCGTCTTCAAGCACCCTTTTGACGGTGCCCAATGCTCTTTCGACGGGCGGATGGCAAGTCACTAGCCCATCATCGATACCTACAACGCCCAAACGCAGCTTCCGGCCTTTTGGTTGAATCACGTCTTTTCGCCATGGTATTGGAAGACATTTGTGATCCAGATCCCACGGCGATACTTGTTTAGAGAGTACAGCTTCACAGTAGAGCTGAACCGACCTGAGCGATCGAGCCATCGGACCATTGACTGCAAGAATAAATTCTTGTCCTGGGATACCCGACTTTCCACCGTAGGTTGGAAATCTTCCGAAACTTGGCTTCAATCCGTAGAGGTTGCACCATGCACTTGGGATACGGATACTTCCGCCAATATCGGTTCCTACACCGAGTGGTGAAGCTTTCATGGCTAACAAGGCTGATTCACCTCCACTCGAACCACCCGGACTGAGATGTTTATGCAGAGGGTTTCTTGTTTCACCCCACACATTGTTGTTGGTCTCCATCATCATCATGGCGGTGGGAACATTGGTCTTGACATAGAAGATTGCCCCAAGATCTCGTAAGATGGTCACCAAGAGGGTTTCAGATACCAGTGGTTCGTTCGCAAACGCGGCCATACCCACTGACGACGGATGTGGTGGTGTGACGAAGCAGTCTTTGAGTGATATGGGCAAACCATGCAGTGGTCCAACCGGCTTGCCATGTTTTGCAAGATAGATATCCAGGAATTCTGCTTGCTGGCGTGCTTCGGCGAAGAGCACCTCGGTCACACAGTTGGTCTGTTTTTGCTTTAGTTAATTTCTGGTACATGCTTCAAACTCACCAGTCGCTGAGCTAGAGCAGCAGCTTTCATGAAAGCCTCGGTTACTTCAATTGACGTCCATATTCTGTCCCTGATCTTTTGCAAGATATCTTCTGCTTCCGATTGGAGAATCTCGGCCTCTTCGATTGCGTACAAGCCAGACTTAAAGATAAAAGCAGTCAGGTCATTGGGTAGATTTGCTTCATCGAATGAAGGGAGGTCGTAGAAAGAAGCAAGCACAGCATCTCTCCTCTGCCTCGCAATTGAAGATATCTCTCTGTAGCTCTGCGCCATGATGGTGTGGGGACCTATTCAATGAGGGAAAGCACAGTACAAAATAGACATCTTAGTAAGAACAGCAGTCTAGGTCAATTGCCGTTGGTAAAGGCCGATCGCGGCTCGCAGAAATTCTCGTGGACTCCCTCCTGCAACCCTCGGCTAACATCGGACGGGCGACGTTGGCGACCTTTGTCACATTCCATGAACCACTCTCTACTTTTGCTAGGAGCAAGTACGGGGTCTTGTACCTACGCAGCGTACTTGGAAGCAGAACAACATCGCATTACGGCAATTTCAACTCGAGACTAAAATCCGCAATCTGTGCAAAGTAATTCGTCGTATGAAGGATCACATACGAGAACAAATGAACTTTTGGACTGAACCCTCTCTTGTCTCCTCCACGTCGCCCTAGCTTTAATGGGTCTCCAAAAACACGCCACCGCTCTGCTTTGGGATTCGCGAGAATGATTTCTGTGGAGGACAGGGCAGACTTCAGCCTTGTGAACTCGGGATGCTTGATGATGATGCAAAAGCTTGAAATCTTTGCTCAATCGCTCTCTACTTCTTCAAAAAGTGGCCACCGAATCCAACATCTAGTTGACCAAGAAGAGTGGCATTCCCGTCTTCACTTGGACATATGGAGGACCTCAATTTTCTGGACAGGTCGCCTAGACTGCTGGTGCAACAGTTGGCGATCCTCCCTCACTATGCGCCTATTGAATTCTTCCACTTTCCAGCTCGAAGATTTCCCTGCCAATAAAATTTCCAGCTTACGCTATTCTTTCTCACACATGGGAAGAGGATGAAGTCCTCGTTGCGGACATGGAAAGAGGCAACACCGAGGGCAAGGCAGGGTATAAGAAGATTCGATACTCTTGCGCTCAAGCTGCCGCCCACGGCCTTCATTATGTCTGGATCGATACCTGCTGTATCGACAAACGGAGTAGTGCTGAGTTGTCAGAGGCCATCAATTCGATGTGTTCATAGTCTCAGAAGGCAGAGATATGTTATGCGTACTTGACAGCCGTCTCTGCAGAAGTGGGTGCTAGAACAATTAATTCCGCGATTGCCAATAGCAGATGCTTTTAGAGGGGATGGACTTTACGAGAGCTCATAGCGCCATCGAATGTGGTGTTCTTCTTGGATGATTGGGTCAAGATCGGAGAGAAGTCAACATTACAAGAACTCTTACAAGAGATCACTGGTATCGATGCCGGCATTCTTACGGGTGTGAAAGATCTTGATTCTGCGAGCGTGGCAAAGAGAATGTCTTGGGCTTCCTCTAGAGCCACAACACGAGTCGAAGACATCTCATATTGCCTAATAGGCCTTTTCGCGATCAATATGCCAATGCTATACGGTGAAGGAGAGAAAGCATTTATCAGACTGCAAGAAGAAATTATGAAACATTCAGATGACCATTGTTTATTTGCATGGCTGGACCCGACGGCGCCTCCAGAGTCGTACCGTGGACTGCTCGCAGAATCCCCTGCGGCCTTCTTCAGGTGCGGTAACATTTTCCCGTACCGTGATTGGGAACACAACACTCCCTTCTCTATAAGCGACAAAGGTCTGCCTGTTGACCTGCATCTTAGTCGTTTTGAAGACTTGTATCTCAGTCGTTACGACGAAGATATACGTCGCAGCTCTTGGTTGTCCCGCACCGCCCAACTACGAAGGGTATCTGGGCATCTACCTTGAACGCAACTCTAGCTGAGACCACCAATATGCTGGAGTGAAGCTCATTACACATTGCAAACTTTCTGTGCGAAGCAGTACGTTCAAGACTGTATACGTAAGACAATCTATCTTGGTCCCTGGGCTTCAGGATATCCATCCGCGACCTACTTTTCACCTTCGAGAAGACCGTTTCCGAGAGGCCGGCTACGAGTTGATCGGTGTCAGAGCTACTTCTTTGAGTGAAGCTGTACCAGCGTGGATTCTCGCCATGCGCGCATATGTATGGATCCTAGCTGGAATGCAGTCTACATTCAATATAACCCAAAAAAAGCAATCGACTAGCCGGAGCGCTTCTGTTAGAGCGCGATGACGGGGAAGTCTCGTCATTATGTCAGGTTGGACAACGAACTTCGGAGTTGGACTTCATGTCGCAGCCGTCTAAGAAATTAAAACCGGACAACTCAAAAGAATATTTAATCCACAAACACCAGGATCTTTCATGTTTCTGCAGGACCACCGGGTTCGTGTAGACACCTAACCACGAACATACTTGGGACTTAAGTACTACATGGTCCACGTCTTGGTGGAAGCGAACCACCGACCCTGGTTGCAGAGTCAGTCCGATGAGCGTCAGCCCAAAGCTGTCCGATCGATTTCGCCCCTGGAAGTTAAATTTTTCATATTCAAATCCCCACAGACCTAGAACCGCCGTAAGGCTATAGCAGATTCAAAGGTCTTCAAAGGAGGTTACGTCTGGTCCGACGATATTTGTTATCAATAGAAGACATTGAAAGAGATGCTGACAATAGCCGCGCAATTTATGCTACTTCTTCTGAGCCTCAGCGTCGCAACACGACTACCAACTCTATGGAGCGCCGCCGCAAGCCCGCGATTACCCACAGGAACCCCCTCACTTTGCCCACTCATACCTTTTCACCTTCCGTTGCGTACTTGCGCGCAGAAAGGAAACCGACAGGCCGTTCTATGTTTTCCTGAGTTGGAGCTCTAGGGACTGTTATCGAGCAACTGACATAGCATCCAGTGATCCTAACGATGAGCGCAAGGTTTGGGAGGACATTCGCACTGAGTTTCGAAGGCGAAGAAATGCTTGGTGGAGGTTCCTCACCACAGTCACAATTGCACCCGCCAAGGTTCCGACAACATTCTCTGAAAAGCTCCACCAATCCTTTGCTAATTTGCCCCAGGTTCGACTTGGTGGAAGACTTGACGGCGATTTTATCGTCAATGTCAAACGTTTTCTCGACAAAGATACCCCATCAGGTCTGGATACAGAGGAAGCTGCCACGGGGCCAATGCAGTTGCTCTCCTGTACGGAAGATCATCGTACCGGAATACGGGATCACTGTGACGACTGCCTGATAGGGTCAGACATCCATCTATCGTTGGTATGCCCCGCGGAAGAGGCAAGGAATTCCAAGAGGCGTTCAGCTTTTCTCGAGCATATTGTCTTTATGATGAATGAATGCTATCAACATCCCGAACTAGCGGCCGAACAAAAGACTATGAGATGTTATAAGCAAGAACAGTTTATAAATTCCTACCGGTACGTGTAAGGGACCAATACTTTCAGTTCAAGCGACATGAAGCTGATTTCGACCCTTAAGTTCTCTCACCATGCTTTGGAGCCCAGTTACGGGACCGGAGCTTAACTCAATCCACGTGGAAGAAGAATGGGTATCAATACCTGTTACTCATACTACAGCTGTGAGTATCCTGGTTGTTGCATTAGTAAGGCTCGGATTTGGCGATTGGCAAACAGCATTTGCAGCTGGCGGTCTCTTTGCAGCGCTGGCCACTCATTCCAAGTTGAATAAGTGATTCTGATGGATGGGCGAGTCCATCGACTCATCACGAGGGCATTCAAGTACCAAGAGCTGTCTGGAAGCCTACATAGCGAGAAATCCTAGGAATATAAAAAAGCAGCCAAGATTTACAGGAACGGACATAAAGATTCTCTTGGCATCAATCTGGGTTCCTTAGGTGTTCAATAATCATTCACGATTCAAATATATCAACCCAGATCGACCACGTAAAGGAAAGGTCTTACAGATTCCAAGGCCCCTACTCCATTCAAAAACAGTCACCAACTCATACCGCGCCATATAAATTAGTTCATCACCCTTCATCCATTTCAAACCCAGGTTAATTAAGAACCACCGGCGACAGTTGCCTACCCGGATTCAATACAATCGAATAGACAGGAACGCGCTCAATCCCCATTAACCTTTACGCGAAGAAGGCGTATCCCTCAATTCAACATCTGAGAATTTACCTACCTATCTACCACCGTTCCATCCCGACATCTAATCTCTATAGTCCTTCAACCAAACGACCAAACCAACAAGACAAAACCACCGCACTCCTCAAAGGCAATTACTCACACCTACCCAGCACCCTTCCGCCAATCCCTCCCCTCCCTTCCCTCAGAATCCCTCCCCTCACCCGAACAAAAAATGATATCCGACTCAACCCTCTACTCCCTCTCCATCTTCCTTGGCTCCCTCGCCATGCTCCTCATAGTCGTCTACCACTTCCTCGAGGTTAACGCCGACGATTCGACCGTAACCACTGCCGGCCTCGCAGACGAGAAGGTCGGCGTTGGGGCCGTGAAACCCGCGCTGCATTCTAGGAGTGGGAGTTTGGAAAAGGAGAAGAAGGGTGGGGGTTCGTGACCACTCCGCTTAAGCTTTCATTTGGGGAGGGAGACGGCTACACCTGAATACACTTTGGGGATTCTTTGGCTGATGAGTGGGCTTCGTTGAATAGGTGGAGAGAGGGAGAAAAGGGAGAGGGTGTGGGTATTGCAGCCGAGGAAGTTTTGAGGCTGGGTAGAAAGGGGGTGAGATGGTTGATTGTCATGGCACGGAATGTCACGATCGTGGAGACGAGAGTCGCGATTGGGGTGCAACACTTCTCGAGGCTGATCTACAGAGAAGTTGGGAGCGAGAGGATGTTGAAATGAGTCAAGGGCATAGATCAATATCAATATTATTTTTGGACCCTTGGCGCAGCATAAGGGCACATCTGCCTTGCTCACTCGCAAGCGGAATATTTGAGCAGTACAACTTCGTAGCTCCGGGTTTCGTCTCCCGTGATCCTCTCCGTTCCTCTTCAAACGCATATCCTCCGTCTCCTCGAACCCTCTTCTCTCCCAAGCAGTGATCAATAATCCGCATCCACTACCCTCATCATCCCTTCCTGATCCATGAATGCGGCTCTCCTCTCCGCATTCACCAGCGTACACCCCCCTCGATCCAACCCAGGTCCAACCCTCTCCTTATGCCTCTGCAACGCCACCAGCGTCTCAATAGCACTCTGCCTAATCTCCATCTTCTCATTCCCATGTGCCTTGGAGAACGCTCTATTCGGGATATTCGACTCGGGATTCATCGTCACGGACGACAGAGCCAAGGTATCAGAGGCATAATCTGCGATGGAGGTCTTGGTGGAGGGTGCGGTGACGGCGCGGCCTTGTTCATCGGAAAGGTAGATCTGCCGATCACGAGCGATGGTCTGTGGGTCTGTATGAGAGCAAGTTCTAGCTTTTGAAACGGGATTCATGATGTGAGAAGGGGGATGATAGAAATATTTTGAAACCTCGAAAGATGTTTTGGGCTTACCAGTTTGTGCGGAGGATGGGCCGTCGCCTAGTTTCATTCCAAGGTGGTGGAGGTGGTCGGATTTGATGTGCTCAAGCCAGTCTGAGGTAGAAGTGAAGGTAACTTGAGGGACGATCTCTCCACCTTTGGCTTCGAGTGTGCGGCATTGTTTCCACCAACAGGGCTGGCCTTCACTCTTGAGCTCGTCATCCCCAACCCTGTGCACTCTGGCAATGTGCTTCCGGAGAGTAGGCAGATTATGAAGTTTTGCGTCGCATTTTTGCCATTGACAAGCGTAGACATTATACTGTGGTGGTGAGGGCGATCGTCCCAGCGCAGGGATGGACGTGGCAGCTTTCTTCACCATTGACGCATAATAGTCCTTATTTCTACTGCCAGGCGGCCGGCCTCTGCGGCGCGTTACAGGTTCGGATGGGGGTTCATCCATGATAGATGTTTTGCGAGGTCCTCCTGATATTCGCCCCTGGGAATGATGAGATGAAGTTGAATTCAAGATAATGGGAGTGATGGATTTTGTGGGGTGCGGGGTAGTTTCTTTGAGGCTTGAAGCCTGTGAGGGAGTTTTCGAGTCTTCATCGACGTTCTGAGATTGGCGAAGTCGAGTGGGCTGGTGGCTTGGGTTTTGTTTTTTGAATGAGTCTTCGAGGAGGGATTTGGTCTGCGAACTTAGACGTGCAAGGGATGACTGAACATCTGGAGCATGGCTCCCGACTAGTTTCTCCCGCCTTGTGTCCTTGGCTATACGACTCTCTGGTATTCCCTTACTCGCTATCGTCGGGGTCCCCAATAAGTTGACTCCTCCATCAGCCCTCACTCTGGGTGGCGGATCAAACGTGCCCATGGCCGGGCTTCGTGCCCTTGCCCTCTGACCGAATTTCCACCTTGGTGGACCAGCAGGAATATCCACGACTTGGACGACAGGCATTGGTGGCCCCCCAGGGTCGACGGTATCCCAGTCGAAAGTGCTTAGATCTGAGTCAATGTCGATATGTTTGCCCAACAGTCCTGCAAGATGTGAGTTTAGAGGGTGCTCTCCAGGATGTCGGCCAGCAGCGATCAGGATGTCCCTTGCCACCGTCTTTGGATCATAGTACGATTTGCGCAAAGCCTCCGCCTTGTTCAATGGCTTTGCGAGGAGGTGACGACTTTTCTGCGGTGCTGCCTGAGATGATTGCGCAGGAGCATGAGATTGAAGTTGAGGAGCCAATCGTTGAGCTTGTGGATCGAATTTAAGAGGCGCGGTGCCTCCTGGTGGCCCAAACGGGGGTTGGTTAGAAAAGCTATAAGGATTTCTTTGCATGTCGGACATTGGCCTTGCAGCATTCGGTAGGGAGATGTTAGACTTGAGTTGAGATTGCTCCCTTTCTGGCGTTGCTTGCCTTGCGTGCTTTCGAGGCATAACATAATCTTCATCATCGCTAAGCTGTGTCAAATCTACCAGCTCAGAGAAATCTCTCTTCCTTGCCTTCGCCTCTTTTGAACCAGGTATCGGCGTCGGAATGTTAGAAGAAGGAACGCCAAGGCGATGTTTCTGGGGACGAATGGGCGTAGCAGTCCTGGATGGTGGAGCAGGCTGGAGACGGTAATTGATGTGTGATGACGACTGAGCTGGCGGATAAGCATTTTGTATAGAACCGCTCGGAATGGGTAATGGAGCAGCGACTCGGTTCGGTACTGTTTGCTTCGGAGGTGGAACTAATAGAGACGCGGAGGGAGTAGTTGGCTCAGATGTTTTGTTGGCGGCTTGCGATGGTGATGTTAGATCCGGAATAGTATTTAGTAGAAATCTTGCGAATTGTCCGCGATGAAAAATAAACCCTCTAGCCTCTAGCCTTGCACATAGCTCAGTATACGAAGGATTTTGTTCTAGCAAAGCATTGATCTCAGCAGCAGTAATCGATTTATCGTTGTTCGCTGTAAGGCCTATAAGAGCTTTCTGAGCAGCTTCTGCTAAAGCCTTCCGCTTCGCCTCTGGCCATATAGTGCCGCCGTTCGGGCTAATGGGTGGAAGAGTCTGGGTTGGTATCGGCCCTGGGACCTCGTTCGTTGCTGGAGGCGGCTGTGATGTTGTTTGTATTGGCCATATTAAAGTCTCATCTTTCTTCGTTTGCGCAGTACTCTGGGATGAAATTATCGGAGGCGTCTGCGCAGATCCCTTTGCTTCAATTCTCCTTGCTTTATTTCTCCTTACTTTTGCCTCGGCGACTTCCTGGGTAGTTCGTCGATTCCGTCGCTCAGCTGGAAAACGACCGAGGTCTGGCAGCCCCTTTTCATTGCTTTCAACCACCATGGTCAAATCCCAGTGTCGTTTGGCTTTTGGAGAAGTCTTCGGAGCAGTACGAGATGAGGATGGGTGAGTCTGCGAGAGCGTCTGAGGAGCTGGTACGGTCTGAGTATTCGAAGGCTGCGAGCTCTGAGATGGGGGTGACGGCTGTGGCACAACCTGAGCAAGTTGGGGAGACTGGCGCGGTGTTTGACCTTTTGTTGGCTGCGTGTTACTCCCACCTTTCTTCATGTCGTCCCAAAGCTTTTGGAAGAGAGATGGATCTTTTGTCTTCCATCCACGCATGCGATGCATCATTGCTTTCATCTCACTGGCCATATCGACATCTTCAGATTCCTCTGATTCTAGCATAATCGGGCTTGACTGAGAAGGTTGCTTGATACCTAGATCGGTGCTGGCTAACCTCGGTGTTTGCAGCTGGCTTGCTGGCGCTGTGGTCGTGACAGCCTTTACTGATTGATCTGTGCTTGCTTCACTGGCCTTCTTATCTGTGTTTGGCTCCGATGCTTCTATTGATGCTCGTTTTGCACGCTCCGCTTCCTCCCTTTTTTGGCGTTCGTGTTCTTTATGATACGGATTAAACACCTGGCTAGGATCGATAAAGGTTGGCATTGCGGTAGATGGCTCATGATTCTGTTGCCGAGAGAAGCCACTGGATGGTTGTACGCAATTACTCGCCGTTATGCCCAAAGTGCCAGTGCGAGGTCCATCAGATGATCGACCTGTATCAGCATTTTTCTGGGACGGCCGCTGGGTGGCTCCGTAAACCGGCTTCGGTTGCAGGCCCCGTGTGCCCGATGGCAGGGGAAGAATGACATTCGGATTACTAGAGTGAGTATATCGATGATTTTCCGTTGTCTCATACCTGTTCAGATTATGACTAGGCTGCGCACGAGTGCTAGAAGCAGGCTGAGATTGTGAATGAGGCTGACCGCGGGCATCAGTATCATGAGATGAAGGCGGCCGTTGTCGATGCTGACTAGGTACCGTGTCTAGCGGACTCTGGGTTGCGGCATTCGCGAATGAGGACGCTGGTCGCTGATCTTGTTGGTGGGATACATTCTGCTGTGTAGGAGATGTACTGTACCTGCGGTTGACGGCTCCAGTAAATGCAGCAGCAGCCGAAACGGTAAGGTTCTGGTGCGATGATGTGGGGCTTTGCTCGGCCTGAGAAGCCTGAAAAGACTCTATATTGGACGACACATACACTGGACCATATGAAGGGGATTTCAATCTTTCTTGACCACAACCTTCTCGTTGAACAGTGTTTAAGTGCTGAGAGCCTGGATGGCCATGTGCAGACCTGCGATCATTGCGACCTTGTTGTTCCTGTGCATCCAGCCCAGAGGCATACGCTAGACTATTTAGTGCTTGCGTGCTGGACTGAGCCTGTGGTTGCCTGTTGGCGGCATACCAACCATGGTTGATATGGTTCGTCGTCGATGAAGGGGCATAGGTGGTTTGCGATCTTTGGTAATCATGCATAGGTTGCTGGGCCTGCCCATCCTTCCATCCAGTGCTGCCATAATTCTGCGTATTGCCATTGATGTTTCCATAGCTCGTTTGGTTCCGATATGGCCAGGAATATGCAGTAGAGCCATACTGCTGTTGACTGCTCGACACAGGATACGCTGGGTTGGCCGATGCTGGCGCAACTGCAGAGGACGATCTGCTGGCGCCGTACGCGCTGCTCTGATCGTTGGAGGAAGGGCCATAGTCTCCACTGTATCCTTGGAAGCTCGGGTAAGACATACTCGTGCCAAAAGAGGGATCGGTAACGCGAAGTGAAAAGCGTGACCACTGACTCAAACCTCAATTGATCTCTCGTCCCAGCTTTCGCGACGGAGAGCAGATTAGATGCTAAGGATTGAATTATGCTTTCTCAATGCGCAAACACGCTTTCGAAACAGGTAATGACCCTATAATCTTTCCGCATTCTCATCTGCACCAGTGACCCAAGCGAAGTCGTCAATGATACCTGGCGCATGTTAATTGCCTCTCCATACTTCATCGAAAGCTGCACAGTTCAAAGCATGGAGAAAGTCTTGGCAAAAGCGGACGCTAGCCCCGCAGCAGAAGGAGATTTGGACACGTGATCGCACTTTTGACTGCGGAATAATTTGGCCGCACACAGTGTATACCACAAAATTCAAGGGCAACGACAAGGACCACAGAACAGAGCCGAGAAAGCGTCTTACACTATCTACGACGATGACGAAGCATATTGCATCAGGGAGTAAGCGAGGCTTTTTCAATACTCATACTCTACCTACGGCAGCTTGAGACAATAGAGACTGACTGTCCGCTGCAGTGCTCGCGTCCTCGCGAAGGAAGTCACGCAAAGCTCATTTCGGTGCTCCCTCGAGTGTGCGGAGAACTATTATGAGCGCGCCTCTTAGCAAGGAACTAAAAGAAAAGCACAACGTAAGATTCTCACCCTTCTACAAATTGGACCTTAGCAACAAGACCAGCTCGACTACCGCTTCTTACCATTGTTGTCGCAAGGAGATCTGACGGAAGTAATTTCTACAGGTTCGCAGCATTCCAATCCGAAAAGACGACGAAATCATCATCACACGAGGCTCCAACAAAGGTCGAGAAGGCAAAGTCACCTCCGTCTACAGATTGAAATATATCATCCACGTTGAGCGAGTGTCAAGAGAGAAGTCAAATGGTCAAAGTGTCCCGATCGGCATTCATCCCAGCAAATGCAGTATCACAAAACTGAAGATGGACAAAGATCGCGAAAGTCTCCTGGAGAGAGTTGGCAAGGGTAGGGAAGCCATAAAAGAGCAGCGACAGATTGGGAAGAAGGATTGAGGCGTCGAATACAGGTCGGAGCTTGCGACGAAGATGTGAGGGGAAGGTAGCACTGGGAAAGTCGGGGAACCAGGCACTCTGTGAATCCAGAAAACCAATCTTGAAATGCAGCCAACACTGGGTGAATTGCTCACACTCCAGATCCAGCATACACCTTTCCTTCTTCGGATTGAATCACGCAGAGGATCCTTGTCCTCGCCTTTCCTTCTCTCTCCTTCTCTTCAACGCGCCAGTATTATCTCCTTGCCAACCTCTTCTCTCCTTTGGACTGAACGTCGTGGTTTTTCAAGGTATACGGCTGGCGCAGATTGACCACCATGCACTTCTCTGTTTCTTCCAAGAATCAGATGAAGATTATATGCATGCTTGCCGGCAGACTGTCTACGAGGATACGTATCCAAGGAGTTGCAGGATTTGATGGCGAGGTACATATACGTCAGGAATGACACAACAGGTGGTATGAATGGTTTCCGCAGCCATACAGCTATGTGAAGAGTACCCTCATTACCACTAGCTATCAACCTCTAGTAGCATTCTACTATCAACTTCCGAGATTGCGAAACGTGAATGCCACGCCGCCGCGGGAACCTCACTTGACTTGACAACATTATCCTCTAGAAATCTTGACATGAAAGCCTTGTAGATATCCATGGGCGTCTTCTGCGTGATAAACACGCCTCCCAATACCATACAGAAATCCCTGAAGCCTAAACTCATCCTGCTCTATGCAGGAAGATCCGACGTCGTCCTCTTTGAGAGAGCATTCCGCCATTACATAGAGCCGGAAACCTACATCAAATATTGCAATCCTTGTACGAGAACGCCTCAAACACGGAAATCAGACTGCCAGCCTTAAGATCTTCCAGAGTAACTGCTCAACTGTCAAGCATTTTGAAACTCTTTTGAAAGGTCAGGATGGAACTAGTAAACTCTGTGTGAAGACCGCCACAAACAGTACATGCTCGGTCTGTCATTGAAAGCGATGAAGACTACCCGATCTAGGCTACCATACATTGATTGGAACCTGCAACGCATCGTGGTGGCAGCTGATTGCATCCAAGAGTCGGGTTGTTTACGGATATAGGTCGGCATGTCCCATCTGGCGCAGCGGATGACTTCTGCACATTCTTGAACGTTCCCCTCCCTCATCTTGCAGCTTGTAAAGTCAGCTGACTGGCTTATAAATAGCCTTGTGAAGAGCGCCCCCGACTGAAGGAATACAGATCGGTATTCCTTGCCCCATCTTTGCAGGTTGTTGAAGCAAACAGGTTATATCTGGTAATCCTTCAAGCGATCGGAATATTATGCACCGCCGGTAGCAGCTGCATCAAGGTCTTCGACGCCGAATCGGGGACGATGCGGCGAAGGACGAGGAAGAGTAGAAAGATGAGAACGGGAGCAAAGGAGCTGGAAAATGCGAAGACGAACATGATTAGGGGGAAGAGTTCCTGACTATGGAATGTAAGATAGGGGTAGAGAGAGAGGGATGAAGAAGAAGCTAACTGCGGGAAGACAGGCGGTATTCAGAGAGAGTGATCTCGAGGTCCTCTTTTCTCGTTTGGGTCTGGGACTGAGCAGGGTCCTGGAGGGTCAAGGCTTGGACATCGGAAATGTGCCGCCCTCGTGCGTGCTCCGTATCACATACTGCATCAACCTCTCTCTTTTGCCTGTAATCACTGAGGTTTCCTCACAGTATCCCGGACGAACGTAAGACCAGGACAGTGTTTGGGCGACTTCAACTGCGATAATAACGGGCCACAATACTCTGGTACTGTAAAATGCAAACGGCGAGCCCTCATATAGCCCAGAGAGGTCTGGCCTTGCCATCATCGGGTTAGGAGGCGTTGTTTGTCCTGTACACTTCTTTACTAAACATAGTAAAGAAGTGCAGAGGGTGTCGTAGACCTTGCCCACTATGTAATTGGCCAACAAGGACGGCAGTATTTAGCTATTCAAAGTGAAAACTCCAGTGAGTTGATGAACGTCACAACATCCGATACAAGACTGGCAAAGAGCACAGATGGACCCATTGACGGCAGCCTTGCGGGCTATGAACGACGTTTGTGGAAAGTTGAATTAATATTGTATCTAACCTTACCACTTCTCGACGTAGGGTCTGATATCGATCTCGTTCGTGAAGCAAGACCTATGTTGCGTGTGCACAAACCAATAAGTATCCGCAATCTGTAGCGTATCAGCTCAACTCCGATCCGAATAACACCCTTGAGAAGGCATTAACTTACAGCATAGGGACTGATCTTAGCATCAGGTGCGTCCGAAAACTTGTATGCTTTTGTCTTCTCAATGTCAATAATCCCGTCAATGATTGCATGCGCTACGTGAACGCCTTGTGGGCCGAACTCCCTAGCCAGTGACTGAGCCAGTGATCTCATAGCGAACTTGCCTGTCGAGAATGACGCGCATTGTGCTGAACCTTTCATAGCCGCTGTGGCAGATGTGAAAATCAAGGTGGGAGGATATTCCAGTTTGGTTGCTTTCAGGAGGAGTGGTAATACGGCTCGAGAGAAGAGGAAACCACCCTTGCTATTCACATTAGCCGTTAGCACTGTCATCACAAGATACCATAGAGCTATGTTCTTCGCACCCGTTGGCATCCATTCCAGACAGGAACTCCTCCTCGGTCAGTTCTAGGAATGGCTTCTTAATAAAGCTTCCGCCGACATTGAACACAGCAGCCGCCAATTGAGCACCGTCCATCTCTTTTAGTAGTCTTTCAAAGGCATTCTTCACGCTCGCCGGATCTGCTACATCTGTGCTAATGCCAATTGCCTGTCCGCCAGCTGCTTCAATTTCTTTGACGATTGGTTCATAGTTTGCAGGTTTTCGGGCAAGGAGAGCTACTGGGTATGTCTTTGCGAACTTTCGGGCGACACATGCCCCTCTCAAAGCTCCAGTCAGCTAAGGTATCAATGAGCAAATAGTCCGAGAAAGCTTACGTTCCAGGGCCTACGCCCGCAATCACTGCCCACGCTTTCGACGTCGCCATTGCTGAGGGGCTCAAAGAAATTTTTATTTGATTGAGTCTTTCCTGGGTGGCTTTCAGGATATTCGGTGTCATCCAAGATGTGAGAAGCCAGTGGAGCGTGTGAAAGTCTGAGCGTCGCTCTACTTGAGAAATAATGACGAACGGGTAAGCTGCTTACAGAGCACTTCCGCCCAAACGCTATTCACGCACGGACCATATCTCCGCTTCGATACGAGCATTTTACGGACATAACGTAATCAGCAAGACCTTGACTGAGCCCTAAGAGAGTGACAATTCGGTGTTCTACAATGCCAAATGGTTATGAGCTGAGATCTCGGTCCGGAGATCCTATGTGAAGACAAGTTTTGCATCCAATTAATTTCTGACTTAGTCTGTGCTTGAGAGGAAATACAAGGGAGGGCAGCCGACCCTCGATACACAGGAGACCATCTAAAAGATACCAACATCAAAATGCTGGATCCAGGAAACAGTAATTTGAGCAGCGTTAGTATCCGGATATTGCATGTTTCTTGATTGTTACTGTAATCGATCAAATCCTCAATCTAGCCACATCTTCATTGCTGCATCGCAACGATCGCAGGCCAAGTCTCATGTATCCCAATGGCGCAGCTCGAAGGGCGGGGGGTATTGCTATCTTTCGAACATAAGTACCGAACTGCTTGCTGACTCGCCTGACCACTTCTGGAAGCAATGAAGCGGAGGGCACCGACCCTTAAATTGGCTGATCTCGACAGAGAAGACTAGGGAAATCCCCTCACTCGGCCTCGGTGGGCAACTGTGTCCTCGCTCTGATGATTGAACCCGGCAAGTACGCGATGACGTCCTTACAGACTTTATATGTTCGAATGACTTCAAGCTCGCTGTTGTTAATGGAGCTAGTTAGATAGAAGAGAATAGTTATGCCTTGTTAGGCTTGCACTCTCCTTCATTTGACAAGTTTATTGCATAGGGCATTTGGCCAATAGATGACGACGTAGACGTTCAGATTGCGATACAGATGGGCTTAGGTACCTGCAGTGAGTGTCCGACTCGTCAAGAGTCATCAGCAAGCTCCAAAGCGAAGCAATTCCGAACCCACTCTCTGCTCCTTCCTATCAAGCTTCATCAGCCACCAGATTCTGATGAAGTTTTTCATGAGAACGCGGACAAGATGCCATCGTCAGATTTGTTGTTGTCAGAATGGTCAACGAAAAAGGCAAGGCTGCCCAAAGCATGCATGATCAGCGAATGGCAACGGCGGCCGCAAAAACAAGTGGCCGGACTGGATGAGCTGGCAAGGCTTGAAGCTTCACGATTTCCGCATTAGTTAGCACCTTGCAACGCCAAACGTCTGGCCGTGACCAAAAGAATAGGCGTATCGATATTGTTCTTGAGTATCATAGTAATGAGGATGACAGAAACAGCGTTGAAATCCCTAGTGGATACCTTTGAGGGTATCATAATCCCATCTTCCTCTTCCTTGAGTTCCAATCAAGCCACACATGTTCCACAGCATCTGGGGTCAAGGTCTGCACTTAACCGAAGTTCTCGTTTGTGCAATTTTTGCACGATCTTAGCCCGAATCGCAGACACAGAAGATGCCAAAATAAAGTAATTAGGGAAGCATGATCGACAGATCGTGGTGGCGCGTTGGAATATCCGAAACCGGTCGACCCACATAGCCGCAGGGCTCTGGAAGACTGGAAGGCGTGAACACAATGTTGTCTTCTCCCCCACGGGCCGCTTGAGAGATGGCTGAATACCACGAGGAAGAATTTAGGTTATCGCCCTGCATACTGACAGCCATACGAAAGCGCTTTCCATGCATGCTTCAGATTCCCAATACTGGTAGGAATTGCTTCACACACAACATTGCAGATGGACATTGCAGAAGTTTATCTTACCTCTAGAAATCGGTCACTGGGACTCCAGATGTCATTACCCGCTGCGCACCAAGCGTCCTGACTCCCGGGAGTGATTCCTGGAGACTAGCTGCAGGTCTGGCGTAGGAAGGACACCTGCCGAGCGACCTGAATACTTGTCACCATAAGACACGGCCCTCCACTCCAGTTCGTGGGTCGAGATCCTTCACCGTCTGCCTGTGAACCTGCGGTGTGCAACATGCTAGAGCCAAAAGGTCGGAAGAAGGTAATAGGGCATAAAAACGGTGCGGATACGAATACGTTGGAGGCAAACGGCTCGATTCAGAGAAGCTTCACTGGAAAACACATGGGAAAACGTTGTGCAGACATTTCTGCGCCAGCTCGGGCGCTAGGGGCAGGGGGCCGATTCTGAGGGGCATGAATCGGATGCAGGGGTTTCCTGCCACCCAAAGAACAATCACGGCTCCCTAAGATCTTCATTCGGTCCATACTTTGCCTGGTACCCGCGTCTTCGAACGGTTTGCTTCACCTGGGATGGTCGATTTGGTATGGCTGCCTGCTGAACCAAGAGGAGTCATGATGGAGAGAACTTCTCAGCTCCTGTGGGACGGGGACAGAAAAGGTCGATTGACGAGGACCAATGATCCGCATAGATTTACATCTTGCCTGTCAAATCAGATGCGCGAACGAAGGATATCACTGGCTCCGTACAACAATCACGAATAATATTGCCAGGAAGGTTCGTCCAAATCTCGGGAGTGTCCTATCTGTGTGTCGCATGATTCATAGTCGACCATCGTACGTGCTTGCTTGCGACGGAAGCATACGTCAAGCCCATGTATTTGGGGATAAAAAGACAGTGAGCTTCGCGCTTGGTAAGTCCGTCTGAAGAGAGTGGTCGAGTCTGTCTACAGTGGTGGGAGGCCGATGGAGACGAGGCAATTAATTAGGGCTGACAAAGCCGTTGCAGCGGTGAAGACACCAGTTCAGCAGCACATGATTGACGGAGTACTGTATTTCCTGGCTTCCTTGTTCTACCGAAGAGATTTGTGGTCGCTCGGAGTGCGGAGCACTACTATCCCGTTACATGTATTGTACAATGCTTGGTAAAACTGTATCGGTAATACGAGAACATTCCAGCCACCTCGATTTAGCGTTTCTTACTCTACTTTGCTTCCTTGAAATCGACTTTTAGCCTTGACACTACTAGTAGACCATGGATCTAGACGGCGTTCCGCCCGTGCTTTTAACCACCCATTTAACCCTCCCAGAGTCAAACAACTTTTAAATACGCCGCTCCGGCCCCTTTTCTACCTCACTCGACCAACTCCATTTCCCCAAGTCCCAAACAGGCTGTGAAAATTCTGAAATTGCCATTGGAAGAGCAGGGTTTTGGCCTTGCCCCAGACTGTCTGATTCACCTGAGCCAAAATTAACGCGCTGAACAGTCATTCCTAGTCTAGAAGCCCCTTGTTCGCGACCCTCTCGCGCTTCTTCACCACAACACTACTAAAGTACTCACCCCCTCAACCCAACCTCTTTTCTCTCTCTCTACCGATACATCGTTATTTGAACAATTGCACAAAGCAATTGCTGTTCTACCATACTACAAATTGGGTCATTCGATCCAATTCTACCACCATCCACCTTCAGCGGCCGTCCACTCTAGTATGTCCGCAAGAGAGTGTCAGTCTTCTCGACCTTTCCTTTACTCTCGACACGATCAAGCACCACACGATCTTGAAAAGCCGCCACCGAGGCGAACAGATCACAGAATCAAGAAGATACCCATGCGAGCCGGCAGGCAATGAATTCATACCACTTCTCTAGCCCTCCGAAGGGCTACTCTCCCTATTATTACGAATCAACTTCACCAACGTCGCCATATAATAGTGACTATGTCTACTATGCTCCCCAACAGCAATATGGAACCTCATCAACAAAGAAACATTCGAGAACACGCAGTTATCAGCCAACTGCGACAGCACAAAAGCCAGGTGGCTGGCACTCCCCTACGGGATATCCGTCGGCTCAGTTCTACGAGACTGTGCCAAATTATGCTACACCACCAAAAAGAGACGTCTATGTGAGTACTGCCAAAGGCATGAAGAGCAAGCTTCGCACCTCTTCCATGTCCGGTAGCAAGCACCAAACCCGCACGATGCGAACGCAGAAACAGCCCGTCTACGTAGACGTTGCTGACGATGCATACAATTCGCCGCAGTACATCTACCGCGAGCCAAAGGCCAAAACACGGCACGCTAAACCAAGTGCTGATCAGTATTTTTACTTCAATCAGGACCAGATTTATGACGAGCAACCCAAACGATCGAAAGCGCGCCGCTCCTCGACCACCACACGTACACCTCCAAAATCTGCCAAACCGACATACGTAAAGACGCCCGTCACAGCTACAGAAGCTGACGCTGCGAAGGCTGGCATACCTGCGGGGTATGCAATCAAGAACTGGGATCCCACTGAGCTGCCCATCGTCCTTCTAGGCAGCGTTTTTGACGCAAATTCTCTTGGCAAGTGGATATATGACTGGACCGTCTTCCATCATGGCGCGTCAAGTCCGATGGCTGACGTGGCTGGCGATCTCTGGTTGCTCCTGATCAAACTAGCCGGCAAAATGAAGCGAGCCGAGGAATGCGTGGATCGCATCCGCAGTATCGAGAGCCAAGAGATGGTGGAAGATTTCCTCGCTAGCGGCAGTCGTCTGTGGCAAAAATTTAAGCAACTGCTCAAGGTATGTGAGCAATTCATGTGGAGGGCTGCGAAGCGAGAAGGCAGCAAGGGGATTTCAATGGGCAAGAACGCTGGAACAGAATTTGTGGACTCGATTTTTGGTCGGGATCGCGAACTCGAGAGCACAGAGAAGATCATGACCAGCATTCGGCTGTGGAACATGCGATTCGACGCCAACTGCGAAGATATACTTCGGCGGCCTTCTGCTGCCTAGGTTTCGACGGAGGCAACAGGCGATGAGTCACCCTAGGTGGTTTTTGCCTGCGTGGTGGCGGCCTGCTTAATGTTCGCCACCAGATCTCTTTTTGTCTTGGGCACATGAAATCTATGGGCGGTTTGTTTTGATGTCGGACTTTCGCCGAGATACCATTTACGCGTTGCCTGTCATTGTTTTACTGGGTTCCCTTTCTGATTCATGTTGTTCATCTGCATGCGGTATGTTGATCGATTACAGCATGGCGCAGGAGGCAGCATTTTCTTTCCGCAATGTCTGTGGCCATCTGTCAAGCGCTTCTGCCTTGCTTTCCAAGATACCCCTCTATACCTTGCAGTCTTCACAGAGTCTGGTTTGTCTTCCAAAAGTTGGTCACTATTTCGTATAATCCATGTAATATCACAAGGCGTTCATAGCTTAGAACACACTACGTGATAACCACATTGCTTCCGTACATGACTGTGTCTGCATCCTAGCTATGCACTTCACTCATCCCAATTCACAGTCGTCCAACGTGATTGGATATTCTTACAGAGGAAGCAACTACTTCGTATCACCTGAGCCTTCGCGCCGTATCGTTGTGATCCCAATTCCTCCCTTACTCATCACATCAACCTAACATGGCAGGGCCAGTAAGATGTTACGAGATGGTGCGGCGGGAAACCTTTAGCGGCGTCTGCCGGCTGTTGGTGGTGTGCAGGAGTTCGTTCATCCTCCACCAACCATAGATCAGCCATCGTAAGTTCTTGAAGTTCCCCTTGTCCTACCACATCCATATCCTGTGCCTCCTCTGAAGGCCGGAAATCCCTTCCATGAGCTCTTCACCTTTTTCTTGTACTCCAATTCACGGATCGGGAGACTGCTGTTCATGCCGCCTGTACTCCGTAATCAAAGAGCCATGACAGCGGCACATAGCGCCAGAAGATTTCGTCACAACAGAAGCAAGCAATCGTGCAGGCTTTCCTCCCATAGGTGGGCGCCATAGCGCTTGGTCCTCTTCTGGATTGGCCAGTTCTCGCTGTCGAGTTGTGAATCAATCGGCCACCTTTTCATGACCTCCCTTATTGATCATCGACCCCACTGGTTGGTCTATGCAACCACAGACCATTAATGCCTCTGCTGCGTCTGTTACACAACAGTTCTATTGTTACGCCGATTTCTGCGGCTGAAGGACGGCCGCAGAATCCTTCGCTTGATTGGCTCGTTTGCCTGTTGGTGTGACCACATTCGGAAGGACAGCCTTCGGAAGGATTGACTCTTATTTGGGCCAATCACTCTGCTTTCTAAGGATGCAGGTACGATATGACATTGGGGTGCTGATCCGCTGTCTGAGGTGCGGCTGGGTACCTTGCTTGTGCCGCGCCGCATGAAGGTAATGTGCTGAACCAACTCTGTATTGTGACAAGACAGAACGGTATTGTGGACACCAACTGTGATATATACCGAGAAATCGAGATAGCTTCTGGTCGCAAGTAAACCTCATACTTCTCGTAAGCATTGCGTCTGCGTTTTGTTCGGTTTGCTAATTGTTGCACAGGCAAGCAAAGCTCGTGAAAACTCCTCCAGACGTTGCATCAGAGCATCCCGCTTCCAGGAGTCTATGAAATAGGTCTGAATGTTTTGCATCATAGCATGTGATATGCCCATTACTCCCAAAGAACCAGTGCTTTCTACTGAAGTAGTTGTTCCTGCCTAATATGGCTGAGCCCGTTTGTCCAATTTTGCAGAATTGTCTCTTATTCGAAGGCCGCAGATGATTGAGTTTCCTCGAACAGGGGGTTAGGCCTGCTTGCTGAGCGCAAGTCACTGTTAGTGATGTGTTGTTTCTTTATTCTGCTCCAGCCAGCAGGAGCACTTACAGAGAGCCGCAGTCAGAATTTCAGATACACACATCTTCAATTGCCAGGAAGGAAGAGGCACTCGCTTGCCGCCGCTGCAGCTCCGGTGCTGTCACGTTCTTCTGCTCCCATCTGCAATTTGGCGGGCTGTAAAGCAAATATGGGATGAGATCTCCTGAATCCTGAGACATACTGGCTATCACTGATGCTTTTTGTGAACGACTGTTGTCCTGGCCGGTTGTTCACAGAGATGGATAATGATGTGGTCAGCCCGATATATATTTCCATGGTCTTTTCATGGTCAGCAAGACTCCATTCGCCTGTGTGATACACAATCGGAATTGAGTCCTTTGGCCGGGCCTCGTTGCCTCCTTGCACATTTCGGGCGACACCTTCTTGCATCCTCAGGGCGGAATGGGGAGATTAGATGCAATGATAAGACAGCAAAGCCTTCATTGGCCTCCTAATATCTTGCTTATGTGTTGGGACGGCCAGCAGGACTTTCTGCAAAAGCATGTTCACTACTGTGGTCTCAACTTCCCAGTGAATGCTTTGGGCTGCATATCAAGCTTGAGCACCAATTCTGCTATTTTTGACCGCCTCACGATCACTGCCGTTGATCTAGATGCCTCAATATACCACGTTTGATCTCTAGTGCCCACTTCGAATCAAGAGCATTACGTTACGTCCAGGCACGGACTCATGTGGCTTCTTGATGCCTACGAGCGCTTAAGTCGCGATATGCGGTACCATGGTGGCGATCAGACCCAAGAAAGCTGATCGGAATTGTCTCCCGCAGTCTCGAATACGTAGAGAGTGCGGCTAGCAACACATAATGCTGAACGTTGATTGGCTAAATAAGAAGTCTCCAAGCCGGATCTTTGAGGATACCTGATCTGATCAATACCGAGTTGATCCTGCTTCCGTCAGCCTGTCCTGCAACCTACAAATATTTCCCATATTCTCCCAGAAAGTTCGGTCTTCGCCTTACCTACGTCTCATCTCTACATTCTATTCCTCACTATCTTTGGGTCGCTCTACTGCAAATCCTCACCCTCTTCTACCACCGGATCACCACCGGTATTCCTTCTTCCTACAACCTCACCGCTAGTAAAATGTGTGGAGGCAACGATCCGAGCACGTTCATACCTGACCTGTGCAAACCCACTCTTCGTTCTTGCCATGCGTCCAGCGGTCAAGCGACCAATGGTAAGAGTGTGATGGGTGTTGTCCATTCCAGTTCGACCAGATCGGTTGGGCTACGAGTTGTCGGTCTTCGCTACCAGGATGAAGCACACCCACCATCCTTTCCAGGTATTTCTCAAGTGCGTCAGAAACCCAGGCAACCCTTGCTCCAGAATACCACTAAGAATAGTGAGAACGGGGACCGACCTTGTCCTTGATTTAGCGGATCATGATGTCCAGCTTGGCGAGGACAGATGGCTCCAAGGCTATCGATGCTCACAGGGAGCTTGTGCCGCCTGCCAGCATGTTACGGACGAGGTCATTGCATTGTGGGCGAATGGTTTTGACAAATAACTTGGCATGGACAATTTCGACCTTGGAGATTGCTTTCCTTGGGATCAGGACAGTGACTGGGATTCTAGAAACGAATATGGCTCAAAAGATGAGCCCAAGGTTGATGATGCAAATGACAACGAGAGTGACAAAGAGGATTCGGAGTGCGATTCAGAAAGCGGACTTACTCAAGCTCAACGCAATTTTCTCGAAGCGCGGGCTAACAGCATCCACCTCGGTGAACGCGGCGGAGGGACTCGGGTGAATGACCATGACTACAAGGAACAAATCACAGATTGGATCCTTGACCAAGATGGCTTCTCAGTGCGCAAAGAACATAGAATCATTATCAGAAATTGGCTGGCGTTGTTTAATCAAACTCCTGGAGGGCATTTTGCCAGACTTAACAAGGTAGGCCCTTCCTTACGGAGAGATTTTGTGTCTCTGAACTGATTTTGGTCCGCAATCAGGTGCTCAAGAAGTTTTGCGGGCTTGAAGCTTTCATATCCATTAAGCCAATGGGTGACCGTAATGAACCCTATCGCAAATGGTCGTGTCATCCCAGCCAAGTTGGCTGAGCCAGCGGTGGGTGTGCATGCTCAGGGCGCCCAGATCATCCGCCCCGAAACGCTTCAGAACCTTACCTATAACGACAGAGCTCGCCTCACTGACGCATTGCGCGATCTTCACCTTGACGTCGATATCCATCCGATGTCATTCAGCCGCCAGATCAGCAGTGAACAGAAGCAGAAAGGATTGGATGACGTACGGGCAGCGAAGCGTGCACGTGTGGAGACGATGGAGGAAATGCAGTGGCTGATGCACATTCAGATGATGAAGATGTTGTACAGAAGCGACGTGGATGATGATGACTGATGTTGAGCGGTGACCCGGGAAGGCAGGCAGTTGCCATTTGCTTACTGAGCTTGAACTTCTCCAAGCTGCTTTTTTCAGCACCTCGTGTCAGCTTCAGATTCAACAACAGTAAAATCTTCCAAGTACAATCTCTATTCCGTGATATTGCTCATAATTTGAACATGGACGTTGGCTCTTCACTGGATACAGTCCTTGCTACTCCCTGGCAGTGTGGCTAACTTCTTGCATCCTCTGCCAGGTATTCAATACCAGTTCATCCCTTTTCCATAAACTTTTTGCTGTTGTGCTGCAGCCTTTATCGCCTGCTAACACCCACATTGACATCGAGCAACCCACCCTAATCTGATGGTTTCGCTCTTTCACTGTCGATCTTGCATTTACCAAGTGCACGCGACTCCAGAGGGTCAGGAGGGGCCTTCATTACTAGGTCCATCTCTTCCAAAGGACTTTTTTCCTTCTAAAGTCGAAACCGTCGCTGATCATGGCGTCTGCCAAAGAATCGGATTCGTTTCCAATTGGAGGCTGACCACAAAGATCGTCACCAATGGCGTAGGTTGTGTGGTTGGCGATCGCTTTGGATACTGCCGGCCGCTAGATATCGACCAATCCTGCCGAAGCGCAAAAGAACAGTTGATTGAATGCCATGCCAGTGATTAGCTGGGGCCGATCTGCCTCTTTGGTACGCCTGCATGAAAAACGTGGAAGAAGAAGCTTTAGAAGGAGAAGAATTACTAACGAAACCCTGCCAACAGCGACAATCTCAACGTGGTGTGGAGAGAAGATTGACACTTGTACCAAGAACGGCATGGCATAGCTACCACTGACCAGCATTGCTATCTACACAAGTATGGTGATTGGTTTCCCAATGCCTCTCAGCAGGGCAAATCTCGTTTCCGCGGGCTTCGAGTGAGTGGCCTTCGCGGTTAGGTAAGCTTCTCATTGCAGGCAATGTTTGATTTGATGTGAGCGGAATGGTTGAACAACCCTCCTCCTCTTCTTTCCATTGCACTTGACTATATCATGTTGGTTGGCATCCCATCGCATATCACAGACACAGCCTCCCAAACCCATCCCATATGTTGCCAGTTCCGCCACAGCTCAATCAATAATTACCGCCGTTGCAGATATTGTCATCTTGTGGACAACAGCCATATCATGATTCATCTCTTCTTCAAGGACTCTGCACTAGGACACGCATTGTGCTGCCGCCGACGTTCGCAACCGGGTGTTTCAGCCGAGGTCTTTTAACAGCTAAGAACTAAAGTCCTTTGTCCTCCTTCGCTCCCACACGTATCTCGGTGATAATGTCAGTGCCCGAGGTCCAGAGTCCTCAAGTACCAACGACAGTGGTGCCCTGTGCACCTCGCAGAAAACGCAGACGAACCCCCGCCAACGGGGCCACAAGTGACTGCTTCACCTGCTCCAATCAAAACGTCAGCTGTGATAGAAAAAGGCCTTACTGCACACCATGCTTGGATGGAGGAAAAGACTGCGCAGGATACAAGACAACATTGACATGGGGTGTTGGCGTTGCGAGTCGAGGCAAATTGCGAGGACTGTCGTTGCCTATAGCAAGCAACAAACAGCAGCCATTGGCACGGGTCAGAAACTCGCCTCGCAAGCGGGATTCTATCAAGGGCGAGCTACCAAGACAACAGTTACACAAATTGCGGACCATGTCAGGCTCTTCCAAATCATTTTCGAGTTCTCCACTTTCTCCTATCCATGAAAACCCGGATCCGTCAACGTTGAGTATGACATGGCAATCTGTTCCATCCACTGTGTACATCGCCACGTCCCCTCAAGTCTCTGCCGACCAAGCTGCCGCAGTGTCCAGATCTTTTCAAGACTCTCCCGTTGACGATCCGCCGCACTCCAGCAAATCCGATCAAACCATGGTTTCATCGTCCACGAGATCAGTTGCAGCGTATAGTGAGCAATGCTTTGGTTCTTTTGCAGGATTTCTGCCACCTTCCGAGAATACCAGCTACGTTAGAGTCTTTCCATCGCCCCGAAAGATTCGGGGATATAGTTCGAATGCTATCAACTTGGCACAAAGGCAGAGTGCAGAACTTTGGTCGCCACAAGGGTATCATGACGGAAATCTTAGTCCTAGCAGATCCGATGACTCGGATACAAGTCAACTGCTATCTCTTGCGCACATGAATGGTCAAGGGCCGTTGGGCTCCTCTTATGTCGCTCCAGCCTGGTCACAGAATGGCAAGAATTCAGGGAGCAACGCGCAGGATGAAGGTCACTACCTTAAGCGCCACAACTCGAATCTTGAAACGTCTGACCCATCACCTACCGGAGACCCACTCGATCATACTGCCCTCGTTTTCTCAACGTTTTCGAGCGTACGTACGATTGGGAAGACGCCTCGAATGCAATACCTCATAAATTACTACACCGAAGTCATTTCGCCGGTCATTGTGGCTTTCGATGGGCCCACCAATCCGTACAGAAGGTTTATTCTCCGATTGGCCTCTGGGAGCGACACACTGCAGCACGCCATCTCTGCACTCTCTGCAAGCAACCTTCGTCAGCGCCGGGAAAGTGGAGAGTTGTCGACAGGGAAAACAGATCCAGCGCGAAGGTCATCGATGGCACATCTGACACTGACAGATAAAGCTTGGCAATCTGCACCTGGCTTCTTGTCCGCGGAAGATCAGAGGAAAGAGGAGAACTATCACAAGAATGCCACTGTCCACTTGATACAACGACAATTCGCAGATCCATCCCAACATCGGGATGACTCGGTCCTGGCAACGTTGCTCGTTGTCTGTCTTTTCCACATGTGCGAATCCGGGATTGCCAAATTCCGCACGCATTTTGCTGGAGCGAAGAAATTGCTTGGGATGCGAGAGAGTGGAAGTATTTTGAAGTCTAAGGAAGCAAAATGGTTCACCAGAATGTTTACTTGGTTTGATGCTATGACGGCCACTGTGAATGATCGAGAAGGCCAGATGCAGGATGGACTCCTTGATTTGTCGAGTCTCTTAGACGAAGATTGGACGCTGGAGAACCTTGCGGGCTGCGATGGGAATCTGTTCAAGATTATCGCAAAGCTGAGTCGTCTCAACATCCTTAGCCAGAAGGGTGTGCTGGATGGTGCTCTTGTCACAGCTTCCTGCAGTGTTCCGATGAGGGTACCAGATCTCTCCTATTGGAATAAGTTCGACGGCATCAGCTGGACGATGAGCGATAATACTCGGATCCTTCCGACACCTAGTGAAATGTATCCAGACATACAGACGCAATACGGCCGCGAGTGGCACGATACTCGCAATGCTCTAATATCTTGGAATTTAGATACTTCTCCCTTCGGCAACGGCAATAGTGACGTGCCAGCTCTTACCCAAGAACAGCAGCTTGATCTACTGAGCATTTCTGAGTCATTTAGATTCTCGGCGTTGATCTACATGGAGCGTCTAGCACTCCCGCATGTCTCATCTTCCGATCCTCGGATTCAGACTTGGGTACAAAAGGCTTTGCATTACATCAGACAGGTTCGGAGTGATGTTTACTTGCTTTGGCCATTGTTTGTGACTGGAAGCGAATGTGTTACTAAAGACGATCGCCATATCATCCGTCAACGTTGTCTTGACATCCAGAAGGATTCTGGGTTTTCGAATAACGCTTCATGCTTGAAGCTACTCGAGAAGATTTGGATAGCGAACTCTGATACTCACGACACCCCCAACCAACCAAGTGGTTTCAGATGGCGTTCGGTGATGGAATCGAATGTCTCTGGAGGAGAATATATTGTGGTGTGAATGGGATCAATATGGTCGGTGATCAATGAATATATGATGACTACACGAGCTTTGGATTATATATATCACTGTGGAATTGGAGCCTTATCTTGTGGACAAAATAAAAGAATGTTTTTTATGGGAAGTGCATTGGGATGACTTTCATCAAGACCTGCTTGATTTGCAAAACTTTGCTGTACCTACCTTTCGCCCTTCACCGTTCGCAAGTCCCTTTCACATTGGCAACGCAAGCACTCCTCCGGCGAATGGGTCGTGTCCCACGTGAAACGACAACTGCTGGACCCTTTGACTTCACAGGGAAAGTCGACCGACGTCCTGCACCCACAGGCATACCGAAGATTGTGCTGGTCACACATGCTGACTAGAACTGAGAATCGGGGGCTGGTTTGTTGGGCTGTGTGTTGTGCTTGCGGACGAGTGGTGTAGTCCTGACAGCATAGGGCGGGCAGATGAGCACTTATATACCACGTTTCCCCTCCACGCAATAAGAAGACTACGGTGCAGGACAGGGCAAGGCCGGGTTTTGTGCTCGGGCTTTGTACTACAAGGACATTGTGGCCTCTATTGTTGTCTAGGCTTAAGCGAGTTGAATTCCTTTCACAGAAGGCCTTCTCTTTGCGCATAATCCTTATGCCATTGTTTTCTTTCATTGTGGATGGTATCAATCTTTGAAACTGAGTAGTCGATGCTTTGTTTCTACCGATGACTAGACGGGACAATGATGTGCTCTATTGTTCATGAATCAATACGTCGCAGACAGGTGCGATTTATGGTTTGAGCAATGCCAAGCCTATATTATGTGATCTCACTATTCCAATCAGGGTAGCCCAAAAATCACAAAGCCTTCCAATTCAGTAGCTGATCATTTACATCTCCACGAGTATCATCGCTTGCTGACTGGGGCCCAGAGATCAGGCCCGTGCCGTTACCGGTCAGAAATTCACAGCCGTAGAGGACGCTAGAGACCCTTCTATGACTAACTGGCATGATAGCTCCTAGCCCACCTCAACGCGCCCAGAAAACCTTTCGTGAGGCTTGAAGACCAGTACCTCGCTCTGGAGGATCTCGAAATACTCGATCACTAGTCTCAGGTCTACTTTCCGCGACACGGTGGCTCAACTTGGCTTGATCCGTGTTACGCTCGTCAGGGCCACCACTTGAGCCTCCCGGAGCCGCTTTAGCACAACTTAGCGGAGAGATGGAGCTCTTCAAATGCCCTCATTTGATAGTGGCACGATTTGAGTTCTGTTCTACCCCTCCCCAGAAAGAAGTGCTCATGATTCAATGTGATCTGGGAACATGATTTGCTATGTTTCAACGCGAGAATGCACTCGCCGTGCCTTCTCGTGCATCTGAAAGAGATTTCTGCACGTTCAGTGAGATACATTACCTCGCAGAGCTTAGGCTACGGATGAAGCAAGTGTCGGGGACCTCTTGTCAATCGAGTCCTTGAGCCCTGTATAGACAGGGCATTCAGGGTGGGCTATACAGAATGCCAGCAGATCCTACTGCGGCTATTTTGATCGAAAGTCTATTGCAAGACAGCCTGTTACGACAGAACTATGTTCGCCGGTCGATCATGATAGCCTGATAACTTCGTCGAAGTACGTCACCATTCACTTGTCCGGAATTATGAGATTGAAGCTTACGGAAGCCGAGCACACGAAAAGCAATTTCTTCGGGTGCACATTGCGAAAGAAAATATTGTTCATATAGGGTAACTTTCCTCAAAATCTTTGTTGGGGGTTGAAAAGAAGTCTAAATTGCACACATAAAGGAGGATCTTTTCTACGTTACGTACTGCGCCCTCTTGAGCAGAATTTCACAATGTGACGGCACCAAAATAGATCTTGCCATTGTCTGGAACTCACGTGGAGACGATCTCATCCGCCAGCTCCGTGCTTCTGCCGGTCTATCATACTATACGATACTTTCTCGATCACTATAGCCGACACAAACATCCAACAAATTTCAAGACAACTTCTGTCCCAAGATCGGATGTGCAAGCTCCTGATCCAAAGCCGCGTTTGTGGCCATCACGTTACGGTGAAAACAGAATCATGCTTTCTTGTCGAGAACAAATTCCAATGCACGTATGAAGAAAAGAAGGTGAGACAATCCAGATATGACTGTAGCAGCTGTCGCAGGCAGCAATGGGAGGTTAAACATACAGGAGCAATCCTCCTAACAATCAGACCACAGCGACATCTACATTCTTTAAAAGGATATCTACAGAAGACACATCTTGCAGAAACCAACAAATTGGATCCCGCCACGGTCATTGCTAATTTGAAAGCACTTTGCGCAAAGGGCCTTACTAAAACAGTTGTTGAAGAAACTCCAGAGCCTGAAGCTGCAATTCCTGTACTGCAGGCCACCATGATCAGCGCCAGTACGCAGGCTCATGTCGCTAGCGAGTGTCTAGTGCCTAATAGAGGTCCATTGGAGTTGAACGGGAAATCGCCAGCGAGGAAGGGATCTTTCTCAGACTTCCTCGAGGAACTGGATCCTAACGCCTACATTTCAAAGTTGAGAAGGAAACCATCCAATCCCAGCCTTAAGCGGTGCCAGGACGAGGATCAACGACCCCCCAACAGCAGACAGCCATGGACGCGTGATGGTTCGAATCGGGTGGATTCTTCCATCATCAGAAGAAAAACCCTCAACCATTCGGCTTCGCGATTGCCTCTACCAGGGCGGGGTTTCAGCTATCGAAATTCGCCACTCTCCCTCAAGCCATCGACGGATATTGGCAATGAAACAGACTCAGCCTTTGGCACAACACATGCAGTAAAACTATTACCATCTTCCCGCAAAAGAAGGAACTCCTCGAACATCTCCACAGCGTCCGCGCGCTCAGCAAAGAAAAAAATCAACGAAATGTTGAGTCAAGAGTTCGAGGAGACGGCATATATAGGCGACATCGTTCTACAGTCTCCCGAATTCAAGCCTTTCCATCAAGAAAACCATGCAGAATATGATCCAGCTCAAAGTTATCTGGCGTTCGTGGAGCGCAGTGGCTATGGACAATGAATAGCTGATTCATTCTGCTGTCTATTTTGAGGTTAGTGTAATTGCCGAATGCGGTATTGAATTTCCCGATTGTCGCCGTCTTCCGCTTTAGGTTTATCAGGACCCTTTTCCAGTCCCTCGAACAGATCCTAGATTAGTATGGTCTAGTCAGTGAATTCTCAATCGGAGTTGTCTAACCATATACGAACCGTCGACTCCCAAGTCAGCCGGTCTCTGACCAGAAGCTAATTGAAGAGCACGGACCTCATATCATTCGAGCTCGATGATTGTCCCCCTCAGTAAATTGAAGTGAAAGAAACCGTTCTGACATCGAGCATGATCGCAAAAGTCGTTGTCCACAACTTGCGTTCTGCAAAGGGAAAAGACAGGTCTGCAGACTCGTTACCTGCTTCCGGCTTTGGTATGAGAGTAGACAATGGCTAGCTCAACAAAGACTGCTCAAATCACGAGCTTCAGGAAATGACCTCCTTCCATCACTTCGCGAATCTGTCGACAGAATTATAGCAGTGGTATTTGCCAAAAGCTCGGAATTTGGACATGGTCCAAACGAGGGAACAAACCCGAAAGGGAGCTCCTCCACCGTCAACCATTGAGCCATTTTCAGCGGGAATACAGAACAACGCCTTGCACAATCCTCCAAAAAAGCGTGGTCTCACACATCGCCACAGTCAATCTGAAGACAACCCTCCTGCGCCGCCTGATGAAGACAAGCAGGAAGGGGACGAGCAGGGGGGGGACGAGCAGGAGGAAGACGGGAAGGAGGATTTCGCTGGTCTGGATGATGACGGTGGGGTCCCTGGGCTACCACCTGCTCCAAATGTTGCTCGCACCTTGGAAGGTGTTGTCCAGGCAGTGCCGCATGTTCTACGAGACACAGTGTCCTATATTACCGGCTTGGACGTTCATCACTTGATCCTTGCTACACCTGCTTTCCGGCCTGTGCTCCGAGGTCTCAATGCGCCTCGACCTCTGGAATGTCAGGATAGCCCGGTGGTTCCGATGTTAAAGCACCAAGATCCGACCAATTTCAACCTACTGATCTTCCAGCAAGTACAATTGTCCCAGCCAACGCCGTGCACAACACCGGCTGCTTACACCGTTCCATTGAAACGGTGTGAAGGCTACGTTCTCGGCTACACGGGACAAAACAATGCGCTGGACCATGGACCCAACTTTTTGGTATGCCAGCATTGTGTTCAAAAGGCCTGGGAAGCTTACAGCATGTTTGTCAAATCTCGTGGCGTTGACCTGTGCAATAGATGCTCACAATTCTATCGAAGAAGCAACGAATCTCCACACTGCCCTCCAAATTATTGGCCGCAATGTACTTGCCTTTGGGACGACAAGATCTGGCTGTGCAGAACTTGTCGGATGGCCAAGTCAAGCGGAGAGCGAGACTATGCTTTGAATTGGATTCAAATGCATCAGAATTTTGCTGCAATGCACGCGGCGGCTGGCCAAGGGACCCACCCAAGACATTACGTCGACTCTGAATCTCGAAATGGTGAGTCTTACTGCCCTTGCGGTTTCAATGTTCAGGGTAAGATTGGAACATACAACAACGTTCTCAATCAAAATGCTGCCCCGAACTTTCGGCCTTTGGTCAGGCTTTGCATATATTGTCAGAAAGAGAGGTTTCTCACAGATAGTCGATTGGATTGAACGAGGCTGTATACAAAGCTTTGCAAAGGATTTGTACAGATAAATTCGCTGAGACGGCCTCTCGTGTCCTATAGAGTAAGACTTGCTCGAGGTTTCACGAGCGGCTCTCGCACTCTGCTGCGACTGGAATTTTTCGAGTCATGTTTTTTGGTCAGTCTTACATCTGCTAGAACTCAATCTGTCTATTGACTTCATCTAGTGAGTAGCAAAGAGCTAGTTATATTGGAGACTGTCCTCGGTCTGATATGATTTAAGTTCTCTGAATTTTCCAATGTCCATTTTCGTCTTATTCTTTGTTCTCGATTGTCAACTTGCGGTACACATTTTTTTGTCGTCTTCTGACTGCATCCGGCGTTGCTGCTAATGAAACAACGATCACTGCGAGAAAACATAAACAAGCCATTGTGTCAGCATGCTGACATTCCATGTTTACGCAGCAACTCATTAGAGAAACAGCGGAAGCCCTTGTCAAATCGCAACTTCAGAATTTCTACAATGGTTCAAACGAGGAGTCGGACTCGAGCTGGTGCTCGAGCGCCGCCAACTCTCTGGCCTCAGGCGGTACCTCCACCGCCAGCACCCTTATCTCCGCCGCCGGCACCCTTGCCTCTCACCTCACTACCGCAGGTGGAGCGCAACCTTTGATTCCAATTCTGGTGCCCGTCTATCGATATCTCAATGGTTTCGACCTCGAGAACCTTCTACAGGCATTTCCATTTCTGCGTGGTGCACTTCGGGATCCTCGTGGCCCTCTCCCTTCCTTTCGCTGCCAGGACCGCCCACCCCTACCATCCGTCAAGGAAAGATACCCCATAAGCGCATCCCACTTGGTGAATCAAGTTCCCACGGAGCCCCGACAGCCCTGCAATGTCCCTGGCTATTGCCTGGTTCTGCAGAAAAGATGCGAAGGCCCCGGACTAGCTTACCGAAACCATGGTGAACATTTCTGGGTCTGCGTTCACTGCTCCCGTCGAGCTTGGCAAAGATATAGTCTCGCTCTCAACCCGGTCTGCTACGACCTCTGCTTACATTGCTCACGGAACTATCGCACAACCCGTCCTATCCCTGCCATTGATCAGTTTTCCTGCCAGTAGGAGCACAGAGATGCTAACCTCCATCTCTGCACCAACTGCCGCATTGACCGGAGCGTTGAAGAAAAAATCATCGATCTCGACATCCTTAAGAGGTATGAATAGTAACATGATCGCCATCCACATTCCTCTTAATTTTCCCATTCCTCCCATGCCAATAAGAATTGCCGACTACATTGACCCGCGCAAATCCTGTGGGGGAGTCAACATGCATCTGTGGAAGAGATGTGGCAAACAAGATCGATACATATCAGGTACCGCCATTGGCAGCACCAGTGCCTTTACATGATTTCACAGAGCTCGTGAGCATATGCTCGCATTGTCAGGAGGAGAAATCCCGTACTCCTGGCTGTCCCTTCTGACAGATAATGCTGACTATAGGGGGCCTGAGCATAGCTCGGGTTTGATTTACCGTGTAGCTTTCTGGAGAGCACTAAGACCTCTCTCAGCACCTTCATCAAACTCAACTTGCCATGAAAAGGTGTTCGCTATGCTGTCCTGGCCTCCGCCGCCAACCAGCTCGCCAAAAGCGAAATGCCTTCTCCACGCCTCATTCTATTTCCATGACGCCCACCCTACACCTGTTTCCAACGAAATTGAACGTTTCCAAATACAGGCCTGGAGCGTCGTTGCGTAGGATATTAGTCTACTCCGCGAGCCAGGCTCCTGCTGCCTTCCTACCTACCGATGCTAATTCCTCATGAATCTATCCAACACGTACGTACCCATCCACCCACACGCGGTCAAATCAAACCGGCAGGAGTTCTCATCTCCCTTGTCGCCTTCGAGAAGAGATATTCAATTCCGTCAATCGCCCTGGCTGAAGACTGCCCAGCTAAAACTCAATCAGTCATCACCACAAAGATTTGCTAAGCTATACTTACATCAGAGATGTCCTAGCTAGTCCAGTCGAAATCGTGCGTGTTCACCAATTCAACCAAGCAAGGTATCCAAGACGTAATCCCCTTCCTTCCACTCACCATCCATCCATCCTATCGCCACCAACTACCACCACGTCTCCTCCCATGCAGTGCAGCCCCACCTCATCTCAACACGACCCCTATCACTCATACTCATCACCACCCCCGCCCACCCCACCCTCGCACGACTACAAACACTAGAGGCCGCCAATCTGCTAAATATTAAATATACAACCTGGACTCCGTCTCCCTGCCTCACTCCCGTCACAGCAAACTCAAATCAAAGTCAGAAACCCAGCTCCAAAACTCCGGCATATGAAACAGAGTACCAAGTAACACAGCAAGGATATACTTAATGTCAACGTTGATCAAGCTTCGAAGTTCGCTTTCAAAACAGGATCCCCCCTCCGTGGCTGGCACATAGTCCTCCTATCTCACCTCATCTTCCTGATCTCACATCCCAGATCCGAGACCTGGAATCCTACCCGCCCTCCAACATCCTGGACTGTACATCATCCCTACTTATTTATATGCAATGGCTGAGCCCTCCTCCGCTATCCTTCCCCAGCACACCGCATAGTTGTCCCAACGAACTGTGAAATGTCGAGGCCCAATCATACCACGCCAGGATAGCTGGATGGATGGATAGATAGATAGATGGCACATCACCGTGATGAGCGAGATTGATGCAAGAAATGGGGATGGGATGGGATGGGATGGGATGCTACACTATCAACCAGTACCATGCTTAGAGACCAGCTGGGACTGTAACTAGTTAACGTAGTAGCGAATGGGACCAAGCCATGCCAAGCCATGCCAAGCCATCTATCTATCTAATCAATCATCGGTGCATCACCATAAATCAACTAATAACTAACGTAGTCAAGGCGAATTAATCTTTTTTCAAATACTTCATTCCATCCTTCCTCCCTCCCTCCCTCCCTCCCTTATCCTTTCCTCCGCCGGCCGTTTCCACCCAGCTTACCACCATACTGATTTTAATTGAAATGGACCCGGGTATTAGTCTACAGAGCCAACTCGAAGAAAAGTTTTTAAAAGTTTCCCATCCTAACTGACTAGATAACTAGTAAGTTAGTCAGCTTACTAAATAAAACACGGAATTAACTTTTTTTAAGGGAGGGGGGCAAGGGATTTCCTCAAAAGTCCATCTGTGTCTTGTTCTGAGCTGCCAGGGGTGCGCCTGCACACACACACACACTCTTGACTACGTATAGACAGACGAGATATATAAGACGACAGAAATTGGCACAGGTTATCTCTATCTTCACATGGGAACAGTATAAGGACTACTTCAGCTCTGGGACTGTATTAAATCTTGAACTATGTAAAACAAAGACAGGTCGTGTACCATTATACTAATTACTAATACGATGATTTCCAAAGAGGTGAGATCTGGGGTAAATTTTCTACCAACATAACGCGAAACCGATCTGTGAGGAGGAGCCGCAGCTGGACCTATCCTGCACATGAATGAATGTGGTTTGGAGAAGGAATGCGACAGAGGATCAGAATAGAGCAGCGTACATGAGGTAGTTAGTAGTCGATATCAGTCAGATTCGATCTATTCGATCTCCAAAATCGCAGTCGGACAGGAAAAGTCCGCACAAGTTGGAGTGCGTGCTTTCTTGACTGAAATCCGATAGGATGTGAGGGGATGTCAGATTCAGACTTGGGGGAGCTTGAAAGGGAAAGCCTGGCCGCGCGTTGGGGGTGAGCAACCAAGCAGGGAGCACAATCTACTGCTGGCGGAGAATACGCTGACCGTCATTAGCGAGGGTAGATGAACCCGTCTCGTCCCCTGCCGACCACTGGTGCTAAGCTCCCCCAAAGACCAAGGAGATCGTCCAGAACGGGAATGTATTCTTTGTGCCGGATGCGGCATTAAGACGTTTTTCACTCCATCGAAATCCGCCGGATGCGGAAGTCCCTTCTCCACTGCTTCGCGGACTTGCCAAAGCAGCATCCAAACAATGACATTCATTTCGAAGACAAAGAAGGGGATGTGTATCTTGGGACGGCGAGAGGAAACGGATAGATGCACTCACCATCAGGACTCTCATCTTTCAGCCACCATAATTTTCGTGACAATCTCGGCCCGAAATGGTACAAACGAGAAAGCGAGCTGCCGCCACTGGTGCACAGCCACTGATGACCACCGAATAATTCTTACCGACGAGGAGACCAGGACCGGCCCAACCGAGAACCACAGTAAGGCGTCAATGCCAAGATAGCCCTCCGTGGTCGGCGATCCCTAAAACAGGTGAAATTCCACAGGTTTACCGATACGCAAGCGAGACACCACATCGTCAATGTACAATCCCTCCCGATAGTGGGGTCTCTGTTCGAAAGTGTGAGGGCTGGAAGCCAGGTCATGATTCCGCTCAGCTGGCAGAACACGGCCCCGATTTCCACGTGTGCAATCACTGTGCCAGAAGGAGTTGGGAGGTGTATGGTTGGAGCCAGTACCCCTATGGCGGTGATCATTGCCGGCCATGCTCACGCGGCATGCGGGCTGACGGCCTTTTTCCGGGGGATGGCCGCAATGAGTGCAGTTGCCACTATGACTGCCCGGACAAGAAGGTCCATCTGTGCACTAACTGTCGGGTGGAACAGCGAGATCGAGAACATCAAAGGCGGATCAGAGAAATTCGGAACCTGACGAAGTTGCATCATATGCACCGCACCTGGGAGGGCGACAACTGCGATCGGGACGACGCTACCAACATTGAACATTTCATCCGACAATTGGATTATGTTGGCGTTCCCCGGAACGGCGATTCTTCATGTATCTGTGGTAAGAATGACAAGGAGAAGGTTCTAAGCTACGAATTCATCAAGGGTGAGTTGGATTTTCTTGGAATGGTCAGACTCTGTATGCATTGCCAGCGAGAGATGTTTGTGGTAGACAGGCATTTTGAATTCGATACTTTCTTCTGGCAACTTGCCAATCACCTCAAATCGCTTGGAGCGACGTCCACACAGTTGAGCGTTGTCTATCGATATCTTGCTGGGATGAGTACTGCCCTGTGCGCACAGTCTCCATCCCGGGTAAAGGAAAGACGGCTGGAGGAGTCTCGAGGATGTCGGGGAAAGGCTCGAGACGAAGACTGTAGCTATGCACAAGATCTGGCAACGCACACCAATTTGGGCTGGCTCTCCACCTGCGGAGCAAGCGACACTTTTCGGGGGAAATTCCAGTTTAGGACAAAAAGATGTATGAGAACAGGAAGCCAATCCGGGCAGGGAAGGAGGCAATCTCCATCGGGAAAACTTGGGGAAAAACTGAAAATTATCTTGTGTTTGTAACAGATACCCGAAACACTTCGTCTTAAGCTTGCTGCCACTGATTTTTTGATCATGCTCTTAGATTGCGCATTCATCGCGTTGATCTTTAGATCAGTAAGAATTGGTGCCTGAGAAAGGCCTGTCGTTTCCAAATGCGTCAACACGAGCACTGTTGACATTTAGATGATCTAAGTACACGTCAGCAAAGGTCGCTCCACCCTACACCGACATACCATTGGATCTGTCCGACCGTTGCTCGCCGTTACTCAAAAGTTGATCGAGAGGGCCTTCCAATTTTCATTCCAGCGGTTATTCCATAGCCGCTGGAGCCCGATTGACTATTCCTAGCAGGAGTAATGTTCGCCGTGGGTTGACGCGGGGCTGTCCCTGGAGCTCTAGTGCTTAGCGGGATCTGGGATCTTATAGCTGCAGTGCGGACGGTGCCTGGTAGATGGGTCCGATGCTGGGGGGTACTCGAAGCAAAGGCATCTGGTAAAGTTAGTGAGGATCGGCCATCGAGAACACGATGCATGCGAGAATGGCGTCCGATCACTGGCCCGGGTGGAGGTGGCATAGCGGAAGCTCCATCTTCACCATGAGCAGTCCTGCTGGATTGATTCGGACTTCTGCTATGGTGGGTCTGCTGATACTGATCATCGACCCGCTGACCGTTGGGATGGAACTCTGCGTGTGAAGGTAATTGGAAAGGAGGATCTCCACAAGTCTGCGGACGTAACCTCGCGTTCAGAGCCTGTGCAACAGAGTCTGATGCGGCAGTTCGCACTTGGGACGTCATTACGCGCTTCTTCAACGTGTCATACAGATGCTGAGTCTGTGCCTGCTTCTTGCTCTTCTCTCTGTACAGCTCGACAAGCTCAACATTCTTCTGCTGCAGCGTCTTTTGATCAATCTGGAGGCCTGTGTTCGTCATCAGCAAGTGAAAGCTATCACAAGCCCGAGGTTATTATGCCTTTGATCTTGTTCTGAAGACTTTGTATTTCGGAATTGGCATCGTTGATGATGTTGTCAAGCTGATTGTTGAGATGACTGTACTTGTCGGCGAGGTTCTTGCCCATTGCTTCGTTGTACAATCTGAACATGGTCAGCTGCCCTGTTCGACAGCAATGTGAAGGAAGGGTACATTTCTTGCGTTGTTTGGTATGACCAAAAGGCGAGGCCACGTCCAGCACATTCCATGATCGTGGTTGGGTCCAAGCCACTCAACACACTGGTTTTGTAGTCTTCTGTAGGGTGGATAATGGTCGTGACAGCATCGTCGGGATTGGATAATTGAGTGCCGCATGCTGGACATTTTCGATCGGCTTCTGTTGAACGAGACAAGCCAGATTTGTGTGCACAATTCAAGCAGAAGACATGACTGAAGGTATTCAAATTAGTGCATGTTCTCTCAAGGATGGGAAAGCATTGACGGACGAGCATGTTGTGACCACAGCTCGTTCGGTCAAAGCCGTTCGACAGCTGCGGATGTTGTTGCATCTCAAAGGGGCGTCCATGATGATGGCGAATTACAAGTTTGATAGTATTTTGACGAGGGCAAAACACCCAGGCCAGATCTTGAAGATATGAAAGAGAGCTGAGTGGAGATAGAAGGCTGGTCATGGATCCATTCGAAATGGGGGCACGAACGTCTTCCTTTCGTCTTTCTCCCATGTGCGCTGGAGGTCGCGGTTGTTACATGATTTTTGAACGTCTTGCACCTCCCGGATTGTCATCATACTGCTGAGCCAGTCACTTGCCTCTATCTGGAGCATCAGGAGAAAAAGAATGCGTTCCCCTCAGCGTCTCGCCTCGATTGTGCTAGCTTCTCTTCGAAACCTTTACCAGCCTCATACTCCTTCCACAGACTGGCTGGGAAGATGTGCTTGTTCTTCTCGTACCAGCGCCTGTCTACGACTTTCGTCAAGGATGGATCGGCGTCTTTACCTTCCACGTCCTCGTTATTGGAACCAGTGCGTGGATTTGAGTCTGTGCTCTCAGGCTTCGCTTGTGCTACAGCATTCGAATGGTCGAAAAGAAGACCACCCGGCTTTGACGAGCTGGGCACGCGATTGGCGATGAAGTAATAGAACTCGTAATGCTGCGATTTTGTCAGTGGAACTCAAGGACTGGACAGGAATTGCCTACATGTGGTATGATCACCTCTCCACGAACACACATCAAATCATCAACACCAACTCTGGCCCATTCTCTTCGGCTATCGTTCTTGTTCTTCGTACCTCCGCTGCCACTGCCGCTACCGCCCCCAGACACTCCAATTTGTGCACCTACCTTTCGACATCGCTCCAGGAACAGCCATATGTGATCACCTTTCTTCACCTTGACGACTCCGCCTGGGATGTTTGTGCCGTCGTAGAACACAAAAGGTATCAATATCTCAGTATTTCTCACAGCTTCTTGTAATGCCAGGAATTCTCGTCGTAAATTGTCTCGAGCAACAGCCTCAGCATGTAGGCCAGCCTTCGTCAGGACCTTTGGTGCCGGTACATGCGAGCTGGGGTTCGGTGTCAGGCGCCTGGCTATAGGTTCTCCTTCATTCTTTGTGCAAGGGTCATCTGGCAAGCGAGCTTCTCTAGTACGTAGGGTGATGACGGCTGGCGAGGAGGTGTCGCTGGATACCTCCTCTTCATCATCACCAAACGAAAGCAATCCTTTTGGAGCCTTTTTCCTCTTCTTCTTCTTCGTCGGAGGTTGTCCTCTAGATTCGGTCCCTGGTGTCAACGTCCTGAGCTTTGCAAATTAGCTCCGTAAGGTATCCTAGGGTGTCATCTACGCACTCGTCACTGTCGTCCTGTCCTATTGGCGTTCCAACCCCAGAAGCACTCGTTTTGAATCTGCCATAAGTCCTGTCCTGCGCCTCCTTTTCCTTTTGCTCAAGGACTTCCGCACGTCGCTTGCGGAAGTCTTCCAGGTGAACTAGGCCAACAGTCTGGGATTTAATAAGATCTTCGGTTGACGCTGTCTGATTCGTGAAGGAGCGGGGAGTGGAGGTCCCTGAAGGCGGTTCTGAGCGCGCCATGACTTAAGTTACAGAGACAGGTAGGAGCAGAGTGTAGAGAGGGTTCGGCGCAGTACAGGTTAATGCAGCTTCCTTGCCGCCAAAAGCAAGTAAATTTGGAAAGTTATGAAGACAATTTGCGATCACGGAGAATATTTTGAAACTTGAGTTGTACTTTGACTTGTTGGAGGCATTTTTCCGTCTCATTTTCCCATCAGACCCTCTGAGCAGTTGTCAGACAGCCTGCGCCTCAGCCTGCGCCTCAGGTTGTCCATCGGCCTATTTGGGCCAATCTCCGGCCAATCTTGGCCCCATTTCCTTCATATTTAGCCCATTCTCAGGGGCATTCTACATACTTCTTAGACAGTCAATTCTACCCATTCAATTGCACTCAATTCGATTCTACACAGACAAAAAGAGCTATTTCAGCCATTTATCTGACAGTTATGAGCCCGGAGTTGTTTTCTGCAAAATAACACTCATTTTCTGATTCGTGCCCGCTTTCGGCTCATTTTGCCTCATTTACAGCGCTCGATACTTACTATGGTATCCATCGCCGTCCCCTCTATCCTCAAGACAATTATTATCCTTGATTCTCCACGGGATTGGGATGAATGGCTATTCCTGATCTAAAGCAGGGTCAGGAATAGCGATATATTGTCGTATATTAATACAGATTTAGTCTCAGAATCCCTAACGCTTGATGAACCCTCAAATCTAAAGCTAACAGACGTCAATCGGGCTATTAAGTTCGTTATTAATTTAAATTAAGATGAGAGAGAGATGTATAAGCTTCTTTAGAATAAATATAAAGCTGAAATGACTATTTATAAGAAGAAGCGAGCAGCTCTTAATAATCTATAAAGATTCATCACTAAAATCATCACTCGTACGAATCTAGTCTTTATTATAGATCTTGAGATAATATACGAAATTCTTTAAGTTCTTAAAAAGAGATTAGTATTGATAGATAGAGCTCGTTAGCTAAAGCTATCTTAATAATATTAGATGTTAAAAAAGACTTTAAGAGTTTAATAGTTTAAGAAGTAATTATAGCTATAAGAGAAAATATATATAAACGCGAAGAAAGTGAATCTTTTTAATATTTAAAATAAATATTCTTTATATAACTTTATAACAATTATTAAGAATGTTGATTTTATCTTCACTAACTTATATAAGATTGCTCTTAAGAAGAAAATTCGCAGTAATATTAATATTTTATTAATCTTTAATCTAATTAAGTTATTTCGAAATCATCTTTAAATTAATAAGATTGTCTTTAAAACACTTTCGCATACAGCTTTTGTAATTTTATAAAAAGAATTTACTAAATTAATTATAATTATTCAATTCTCTATAAAATCACATCTATCTTCTTATTCTTATCTCTATTCAGAGCTTCATTTCTTCTTTATTTATTTCTATATTATTAAGCAAGATAGATCAGCTAAATAGATTTCAAATGCGAAAATATAAGAGATGATAAATAAGAAAATTAAATAAAATAAAGAAATTAAGAAGACAGTAGAAATTATAAGAAGAAGAGCTTAAAATAAAGATAAGAAAAGCTTAAATTCATTATCTAAATTAAGAAAAGAGAATATATAGTTTAAACTATTTATATTAATAATACTGATATTATTTGCGATAGATTAGAAGAATTATAAACTGCGAGATACATAAATTCTTAATTTAAAGATTAATTCTTATATCTATAATAATTCATCTAAATTTAAATTTAAGTAACTAATGACGAAGAATAATTAGTTAATAATAGATAAATTTATATATCTAATTAAGATGTTTAGAAGTGTTAATATCTTTATTTAAATATCTATAGATCCGAAAATAATCTCTTTAATCGATATTGCTTTTACGCCCGATTTTTTTATAAATACAGTCTTTCTTTATTAATTTATGTTAAAAGAGATATATTGAAATATAAAAAAATAGCGCCTATATTATCGAGACAAGATCTTTTACTCTATATAGCGTATTAACGAATATTAGATACTTAAGCATAACTCTTATTTAAAATCAATAATAATCTCTTTATTCATCTTTAGTTAGACTTCTTAAGTAAATATAAAGGTATTAATTAATTGCTAACACACTCTTATAAATCACTTATAATGAGAAGCTATATTCTATCTTTAATAAAGTGTTTTAAACACAGTCGTTCAAAATTTATCTATCTCAGTTATATGCGAGATCTGTGCGTTAAATAAGATAATAGAAATAATATTAAGACAATTTAATAAGAAAGATTCTGCAAATAAGTCTCTTACCCGCGTTATATATGATTTAATTTAGTTATTTATAATCTATAATAACGAGAAATAAATCAGTCACTTCCACTACTATTTTATAGATATAAATTTTATCTATACTTACGCAAAAAAATCTTAAAGCGTTAATATTATCATTAAGTTTCTTAATATAGTAAGAACTCGATATAAACGAGCTATTCGCTATTTTTAAATTAATAATAAGATCTTTTTAAATTGTAAATATAATAAATTAGCTGTAAATAAAGATATAATTATAAAACGCTCAATATTAGTTATTTAAGCTTAAAATAACTCTACTAAACGCTCTGAAAAGATGATTATTTAGAAGACTTAATATATATATATAATAAGCTCTCTATTAAGTAATTTATAATCTGAAATTATTAAAACAGCTGAATATCTTAATAATTATACGCTCAAACATTATTTAAGCTGAAAAACATTTATTAAAACTCTCATTAACGCAAAATCTAATCTATCTTATCTTCACGTCTATAACTATCGAGTCTATTCTCTTAATAAGTATATTTCTCGTATTTAGAAGCTTAAATCAAGAGCTTATATTAAACATCTTATTAATTACGATTTATTGAATATCTATAGAATATAAATACTCAGTTAGAAGAAAGTAATTAAAATAAGAAATATTAAATTTAATGATTTTTAATTCTTTAATCTAAAGAATATTAATTTAGATCATTTTTTACGCGAGAAAGTTGAGCAGACTATTAAAATTATCGATATATAGTTCTTAATCTCTTCATTATTAATTACAATTATTAATAATAAAATAGATGAATTATCTCACTCTCTTAAAGACTCTAAATTCTTAACTCTCTTAAATTCAGCTTTAATATTTTCTACTAACTTAAATTTAATGTTAAATTAGCTTCTAATATTTAAATCTACTTCTAAATCTATCTCTAAACTCTTTATATTAAATCTTAAGCTATCTGCGTTTATAAATTCGCACTTAATAACTAAATTCACTGCTTAAAATATACTCTTAGAAGGCGCAAAATGCACTCGAAAATTTACGTGTTATATAATCTACGCAGTATTTCTCTTTTAGAGCTCAGAGCTCATCTTCTTTTATTTTATCTTTATTCTAATCTTCACACGAGATTAAATTAATAGAAGAGAAGATCTATATAAAGATATACTATTTACTAAGTTAAAAGTATAGAGATAGCTTATTAGTTATTAATTTGCGAGAGAATTTAAAGAGATAGCGTAGAAGAAAATTTAAGAGCTTAAAAAAAGAGATATATATAAATAAATAAATAAAAATATCGAGCTGAGAGCTAATTTATTATTCTTATTATAAGTATTTAAATATAAATTTAATATAAATAATTATCTCAGTAAGTTTAAGATTCGAATTTACGTGCGAGAAGATTTACAGTAGATAGAATAAGATATCTACGCAGCTACTTTTACTATCAAAACATTTCGAGCTTTAATAATTATCGTAGCTACTTTTAATCTCGAAATTTATTAATATAATATTATTAACGTCTTTATTAATAGTAAGCTGAATGAGAAAATCTATTATTATTTATTTAAAAGATTTTAATGTTTAAATTCAATCTAATTACTTTTACGCGCTTTATATAATTTTAAACAATCTTTACTTTTATAATATATTCTTCTTAACATAGCTCTTGAAAAGCTAAATTAGCATTTAATATTAGGCGTTAATTATCTATATACTAATAATCGTCTTCTCGTCTTCTTCTATATTAACGATATTATTATTCTTTATAATAAGAAGAATTCAAAGCATTTTCGAGTCTTTAAGATCGCTCTTCTGCGTTAATTTGAAATGAGATCTCTAAAAGAGCTGAAATGATTTCTAGATATTTAAATTAAGCGAAATTGAGACACTCGAAAAATATGATTATATTAAGATTTATATATAGCTAAAATCGTCTTAAAATTCAATCTCATTAATATTATAAGATCTTCGAAAAGCTTTATCTTCTTTATCGACATTTTTTTTTAAAATAATAACGCGCAGATCATTTCATAATAAATTTTGATCTATTAATAGCGTGTAAAATCTCTGAATTTCGCCGCAGTTATTTCTTAATCTGATATAATGTTTTCTATCTTTAAATTATCATAGTTTCTTACTAATCTATCTGCAGCTCATTTAATTATCTTAAATCACGTTATTTTCTATCTTTATATCTCTTAAAATCTAATTATTAAATACTCAAAATATAATATTAGCGAGTTATTTAAATACTTAAGTAATGCTGTCTTTATAAATAATTTAATCTTTTATCGAAGCTTTAATAAATATCTCTTTAAGCTATATTAAGAGTCTATTAATTAAAGAGCTACTAAACAGAAAACAGTTATTATATTAAATACTAAGATTGAATTTCTATTGCTGTTCTTAATCTCTCGAGAATTGCTTTAATAAGAATGTTTTTTTCAAGTTATTTAATTCGATATCGAGCAACAGATCATCATCAACTATAATAATTAATAGATTATTTAAATTATTAAAAAAGAGGTATTTAAGCTTAATATCAAGCTGCGTTATATTAATATTCATCAGCACTAACTCTGATAGAAGATTTAAACTGATTAAATAATGATTAAATAGATTTTAATAACTGAAATGCCCGCCGACAGTCTTATTAAGACTTTATCCGCTCAAAAGCATATTATATTTATTTAACAGCTAAATCTGATTAATATATTAGATAAGCTAGTCTCAATTGAGAAGAAGGATTATGAGAATAATAAATAGTCTGTAAATAATCTGTTTTTAATGATTATTCAGTATTTTATCGCTAACATTATTAATATGAGTAGTATAAAGGCCTTGCTTCTTCTTCTTCTTCTTCTTTTTTCTTCTTCATCACAGGTGTGAGAACTGGAGCAGCGATGGCGGCGGCGTGGTGCTGACGATGACGAGCACTCCGCGCCGGCGAGCCTGATCTGTTTGGAGCAGTTTTACGCATTTGCAAGCTATTCAGCTATTCTCTCGTTTTCAGCGCGAATTTCTATATTCGCAGGCGCGCCCTAGGCGGATTTACAGCGTATCCACGCACTCTCGGTTCTTCGAGGCCTGATCTACTCATTTGACGCTATTTCGCGTTATTTCGGCCCATATCCAGCTTCAATTTCGCCCGAAATGGAAGCTGAGGGGGTGTGTCAGACAGCCTGCGCCTCAGCCTGCGCCTCAGGTTGTCCATCGGCCTATTTGGGCCAATCTCCGGCCAATCTTGGCCCCATTTCCTTCATATTTAGCCCATTCTCAGGGG
>JAABUK010001046.1_pt1 | contig 54743 bp, 59 predicted proteins | sample 5559141 | NCBI WGS metagenome assembly JAABUK01 (sample SAMN10711869, study PRJNA513367) | rock metagenome | isolation source: Antarctica rocks | place: Antarctica: Victoria Land, Pudding Butte nord | collected 2016-01-03 | reverse complement strand
GCCGCTTCCCTCACCCCGGCCCTCTCCCGGAGGGAGAGGGAGCAGAGAGCACTGCGTCCGGTCACCGTGACAACACGTTTCCCCCGCTGATCCCCGTCCGCAAGCACAGGACCCCCGATGCGCATCCACGTCCAGAACCAGCCCGGCCCCGGCAACTTCCCCATCACCAGGGACCAGTGGGCCGCCGCCTGCGCCCGCGCGCCGGACGTGTCGGCCGGGCATGAGGTGACGTTCGGCGAAACCCCGGAGGCGTTCGCGCAGGCGATGCGGGACACCGAGGCGCTGGTGGCGCAGTCCGGCGCGGTCAAGGCGCTGTTCCCCGCTCCGGCGCCCCGGCTGCGGATGATCTTCTGCACCTCGGCCGGGCTGGACCGGCTGGCGCCGTTCGACTGGCTGCCGGACGGCGTGGCGCTGCTGAACAACCGCGGCACCCACGGCGCCAAGGCCGGCGAATACGGCATCATGGCGCTGCTGATGCTGGCGGCAGGGATGCCGGGCTTCGCCGCGGCGCAGCGGGACGGGCGCTGGGCGCCGTGGCACGGCTCGGTGCTGGCGGGGCGGACGATGGTGGTCGTCGGGCTGGGCACCCTGGGCGGCGGGGTGGCCGGGCAGGCCGCGCGGTTCGGGATGAACGTCGTGGGCGTGCGGACCCGGGCCGAGCCGCATCCGGACTGCGCCCGCGTGGTGGCGTCCGCCGACCTGGACACCGTGCTGCCCGGCGCCGGGTTCCTGGTGCTGGCGGCGCCGCTGACCGACCTGACGCGCGGCCTGATGGACCGGCGCCGCATCGGGCTGCTGCCGCCCGGCGCCGGGGTGGTGAACATCGGGCGCGGGGCGCTGCTGGACCAGGATGCGCTGTGCGACGCCTTGGACGCGGGCCGGCTGGGCGGGGCGGTGCTGGACGTGTTCGTGCCGGAGCCGGTGCCGCCGGGCCATCGGCTGTGGACGACGCCGAACCTGGTGATGACGCCGCATGTGTCGGCGGACGATCCCGCGACCTACAACCCGGTCAGCCTGGACATCTTCTTCCAGAACCTGCGGGCGCTGCGGGACGGGGAAGCGCTGCCGAACCGCTTCGACGTGGCGCGGGGTTACTGAAGCGGGCGTTCAGGCGATCAAACCGGCTTGGCCATATGGACCCGGACGAAGTTCGCCCGATGCGGCAAGGGCCGCCGGCCGGTCTCGACGAAGCCAGCCCGGCCGTAGATGGCGATGTTCCGCGTCATCAGCGCGTTGGTATAGAGCCGCAGCTCGGGCAAGCCGGCCCGCCGCGCACGATCTTCGGCGAACCCCAGCATCCACTGGCCCAGCCCCTTCCCTTGATGGGCGGGCAGCACGGCAAGGCTCTCGATCATCAGGTGGTCCGCCGCGGCCTCCAGCACCATCAGCCCGGCGTCCGCGCCGCCGTCGCGCACCAGCCAGACGTGGCCTTGCGCGATGGCCGCCGCGTGGTCGGCGGTGACGGGCAGCGGCATCGTGCCCAACACGGGCAGGTAGGATGAGTAGGCGGCCCAGGTCGTGTCGTGAACGAAGGCCAAGTCGTCCGGCCCGGCCAGCCTTGCCGCCGGCACCGCTACTCCGCCGCCAGCAGTGCCCCTTGGGCCTGCCCGCGCACCGCCTCGCCGAAGGCGGCGAAGATGCCGCGCGACACCGCATCACCGGAGAAGTCGTATTCCGGGTGCCACTGCACGCCCACCGTCAGCGCCCGCGCGCCGGGCAGGTGCACGGCTTCGATGGTGCCATCCGGCGCCGTCCCTTCCACCGCCAGGCCGGGTGCCAGGCCGTTGATGCCCTGGTTGTGCAGCGAGTTCACGGCAATGGATGACGCGCCGGCCAGCCCCGCCCTCACGACGCCGTGCAGCCAGCCACCGGGCACCACGGACAGGGCGTGGGCCTTGCCCTGGCGCACGCGCGGGTTGGGGTGCAGCGGCGTCGAGTGATCCAGCCGGCCCGGCAGATCCTGCAGCCGCTGGTGCAAGGTGCCGCCCAGCGCCACGTTCAGCTCCTGCAAGCCGCGGCAGATCGCCAGCACCGGCACCCCGGCGGCCACGGCGGCGCGGATGAGGCGCAGGGTCACGGCGTCCCGCCGCGCGTCCTCCGGCACGTCCGCCGGGTGCGGCGGGCCGCCATACAGGCCGGGCTGCACGTTGGAGCGGCTGCCGGTCAGGATGATGCCGTCCAGCCGGGCCAATAGGGTCTCGATGTCGGCGGCGTCGCCGTTGGCCGGCAACAGCACCGGCACGCCGTCCACCACCTGGTCCACGGCGCGCACGTAGGTGTCGGAAGCGGCGTGGTTCACCATGCCGTACTGCCCGAACGCCTTCGTGCAGCAGGATATCCCGATCAGCGGCTTCATCAGGCCATCATGCGCGGCAGGCATGGCGGGAGAAAGGCAAATCAGCCGTTGCCGCCCTGATTGTTCTGGAAAAAGCGCGGGTCAATGAACTGGAACAGCTTCTGGTCGAAGGTGCCGCCCATCTCGATGTTATACAGCCGCACCTGGGTCTGCAGCCGCTGCGCGTCCAGCACCACCCACTGCACCAGCGCCAGCGGCGGGTCTGCGAACACCAGGGTCAGCGATCCGTCGGCCGGGGACTTCGTGCGCACGACCGTCACCTGCAACTGGCCCGGCGGGCGCGCGATGCCCGTCACCGTCACGTCGCCGGACAGGCGCAGGTTGTCCTGCAGCAGCAGGCCGAGCGGCGTGGACCCCAGGGGGATGTTGCTGGTCTGCTTGAGCTGGCTGTCGTTGAACACCAGCAGCCCGTTGCCGCCGACCAGCAGGAACGGGCTGGGCGGATCATACTGGAACCGCAGCCGGCCCGGGCGTTGCAGCCAGGCTTGGCCCTCGCTGGTGGCGCCGTTGGGCGCGGTCTGCCGGAAGCGGGAGTGCAGGGTGCGGACGCCGTTCAGGTAAGCCTCGACCCGTTGCAGGTCGGCGCGGTCCTGCGCCGTGGGGACGAAGGGCCGGGTCTGCGACCATGCCGGGGCGGCCAGGGGCAGGGCCAGGGCGGAAAGCAGCAGGGCGCGACGGGTCATGATCTGGATGTAGGCCCCCCGGCAGGACGGAGCAACGATGGCCTGCCTGCCTGCTCCCTCTCCCTCCGGGAGAGGGTCGGGGTGAGGGGGTCTTGGGGCGCGGTCCCTGCCGAAGCAGGAGCCTTGTCCTTGCAGCGCTGTCCGTTCCCCGCTCCGCAGCAAAGACCCCCCTCACCCCGGCCCTCTCCCGAAGGGAAAGGGAGCAGAAGCTATTCCGCTGGCACCGCCCCAGCCCCCGGCCCGGCCCATAGCTCCGGCCGCAGCTCTTCCGGCCGGTCCGGGAAGAACCAGGCGCAGCCCAGCGTCACCAGCGCCACCCCGGCCAGCACCGCCATGACAGCGGCCAGGCTGCCCGTCCGCTCGTGCAGGATGCCCACCACCGCCGCCGCCGCGGCGGCGCCCAGGAAACCCACGCGAACCCGGCGGCGGACGCTGCGTTGCGCTTCCATCAAGGGAGGCCACGCCATGACCGAGCAGACACCCGACCCGGCGGCAGCCGGCGCGAAGCCAGCCGACGTGAAGCCGACGGGCACCGCCAGCGCCCCCAACCCCAAAACCGGCAGCAGCGACGCCGCCCGCGGCCTGGGCGGCCACAGCAAGGACGCCGACCACAAGCCAGGCGCCCCGGCCGAGTATGTCGAGGACGGCAAGCCGGTCGAGAAGGCATAGCCTGCCCTATTTCCGCAAGGCTGCCTTGCCGGAATGCCGCTCAGTTCAGGAACAGCTTTCCCGGGTTCATGATCCCGCGCGGGTCCAGCACCGCCTTGATCTGCCGCATCACGGCCAGCGTCTCCGCGCCGTGCTCGGTCTCCAGGAACTCGCGCTTGCCGATGCCGACCCCGTGCTCCCCGCTGCACGACCCGCCCAGCGCCAGGGCGCGCGCGACGATGCGCTTGTCCAGCTCCCAGGCGCGGTCCAGCCCGCCGCTCTCCGGCGGCACCAGGATCACGGTATGGAAGTTGCCGTCGCCGACGTGGCCGACGATGGGGGCGGTCAGGCCGGACGCCGCGATGTCCTCCTTGGCGCCCAGGATCAGGCGGGTCAGGCGGCTGATGGGCACGATGGCGTCGGTGGCGATCCCCTGCCACCCCGGGCGCAGCGCCAGCGCCGCCCAGTAGGCGTCGTGCCGGGCCTTCCACAGCCGGTTGCGCTCGTCGGTGCCGGTCGCCCACTGGAAGCCGTCGGCGCCGAATCCGGCCGTGACCTCCTCCGCGCCCGCCGCCTGCTCGGCGACGGCTGCGGGGGTGCCGTGGAATTCCAGCAGCAGGGTCGGGCGGGGCGTGTAGCCCTGCAGCTTCGAGTAGGCGATGCAGGCGCCCATCTGCACGTCGTCCAGCAGCTCGATGCGGGCGACGGGGATGCCGGCCTGCAGAATGGCGACGACGCTCTCCACGGCGCCGGCCAGGCCGTCGAACTGGCAGATGGCGGCGCTCATGGCCTCGGGGATGCCGTGCAGGCGCAGGGTGACCTCGGTGATGACGCCCAGCGTGCCCTCGCTGCCGATTATCAGGTGCGTCAGGTCATAGCCGGTCGCGGACTTGCGGACGCGCCCGCCGGTGCGGATCAGGCGGCCATCGGGCAGCGCGACCTGCAGGCCCAATACGTTCTCCCGTATGGTGCCGTAGCGGACGGCGGCGGTGCCGCTGGCGCGGGTGGCGCACATGCCGCCGATGGTGCATTCGCTGCCGGGGTCCACGGGGAAGAACAGGCCCTGGTCGCGCAGGTGGGCGTTCAGGGCCTGGCGGGTCACGCCGGGTTCGACCCGGCAGTCCATGTCGGCGGCGTTGACCTCCAGCACGCGGGCCATGCGCGACAGGTCCAGGCTGATGCCGCCGCGGACGGGGGTGACGTGCCCCTCCAGGCTGGTGCCGGCGCCGAACGGCACGACGGGGACGCCGTGCTGGTGGCACAGGGCTAGGACGCCCGCTGCCTCCTCCGCCCGCTCGATGAACGCCACGGCGTCCGGCAGCACGCGGGGCTGGGTGTCCTCCCCGTGCGAGTGCTGCTCGCGTAGGGCGGCGTTGGTGGTGATGCGGTCGCCGAGGATGCTGCGGGCCTGGGCGATGACGGCGTCAACGGGGCGTGCCATGGGCGGGGGTGTCCTGGATGGACGGGCACCTTACCGCGGGCGGGCGGGCCGCGTCATCCCGCGCGATGCGCCGCTCGCGTCGCGGTGCGGGCGGCGCGCAGCGATCAGGGGCCAGGTGCTGTCCGCACCGCCGTTTGACGCTCCGGGGAGGCGGGCCTAGCCTGCCGGCAACAAGCAGAAGGGCGCCCTGATGGCAAACAAGCTCAAGCAGCTTTGGCAGCGCGGCAAGCCCGCCGTCAACGGATGGTTGGCGATCCCCAGCGGCTTCTCGGCGGAGGTCATGGCCCAGGCAGGCTGGGACAGCGTCACGGTGGACCTGCAGCATGGCGTGCAGGACTACCAGTCCATGGTCGCGTGCTTCCAGGCCATGCAGTCCCATCCCGTGCTGCCGATGGTGCGCGTGCCCTGGAGCGAGCCGGGGATCGTCGGCAAGGTGCTGGACGCCGGGGCGTATGGCGTGATCTGCCCGATGGTGAACACCGCGGACGAGGCCAGGGCCTTCGTGTCCTATTGCCGCTATCCCCCGGCCGGCAAGCGCAGCAACGGCCCGGTCCGCGCCGGCATCTACGGTGTCGGCACCACCTACCAGAGCACAGCCAACCAGGAGGTGCTGTGCCTGCCGATGGTGGAAACGCAGGAGGCCGTGGACAACCTGGACGCCATCCTCGACGTGCCCGGCATAGACGCCGTTTACATCGGTCCCAGCGACCTCGGCTTCTCCATGGGCCTGCCGCCCGTGCTGGACCGGGAGGAGCAGGTCATCATGGACATCTACGGCCGCATCCTGGAGGGCACGCGGCGCCGCGGCCTGGGCGCCTGCGTGCATTGCGGCAGCCCGGCCTATGCCGCGCGGATGGTCGCCATGGGCTTCAACCTGGTGACGATCAGCAACGACAGCGGCCTGATGCTGAACGCCGCCCGCGCCGCCGTGCAGGCCGCACGCGAATAGGACAAGCCGCCATGACGCCCACGATCTGCCTGCATCCCGACGACGAGGTGGTGATCGCCCGCACCACCCTGCTGCCCGGCGCCCCGCTGGCGCCGGGCGTCATGGCCGGGGAGCGCATCCCCGCCGGGCACAAGGCGGCGGTGCGCGCCATCGCCGCGGGGGAGGCGGTGCGGCGCTATGGGCAGGTGATCGGCTTTGCGACGCAGGCCATCGCGCCGGGGTCGCACGTGCATGTCCACAACCTGGGGATGGGGAACTTCGCCAAGGACTACGCCTATGGCCGGGACGCGCGGCCCACGGCGATGGCGAACGAGGCGCTGACGTTCCAGGGCATCCGCCGCCCGGACGGGCGCTACGCCACGCGGAACTACATCGGCATCCTGACGAGCGTGAATTGCAGCGCCCATGTGGCGGACCTGGTTGCCGACGCCTTCAAGCGCAATCCGTTCATCGGGTCGGATCCCTTGGCGGACTACCCCAACGTGGATGGCGTGGTGGCGCTGACGCACAAGACCGGCTGCGGCATGACGGACGGGGAGCCGCTGCGGCTGCTGCGCCGGACGCTCGCGGGCTATGCCCGGCACGTCAACTTCAGCCACATCGTCGTGATCGGCCTGGGCTGCGAGGTGAACCAGATCGGCGGCCTGCTGGAGGAGCAGCGGCTGGCCGGGCGCATCCGCAGCATGGACATCCAGACGATGGGCGGCACCCGCAAGACGGTGGAGGCCGGCATCGCCTTCGTGCGGGAGGTGCTGGCGGAAGCCAACGCCGTGCAGCGCGAACCCGCGCCGCTGTCCGGGCTGACGGTGGCGCTGCAATGCGGCGGCTCCGACGGCTATTCCGGCGTGTCCGCCAACCCGGCGCTCGGCGCGGCGAGCGACCTGCTGGTGCGCCACGGCGGCGCGGTGATCCTGTCCGAGACGCCCGAGACCTATGGCGCCGAGCACCTGCTGACGCGCCGGGCCGTCACTCCCGAGGTGGGCGCGAAGCTGGTCGGCCTGATGCGCTGGTGGGAGGACTATACCGCCCGCGAGGGCGCCGAGATGAACGCCAACCCCAGCCCCGGCAACAAGGCTGGCGGCCTGACGACCATCCTGGAGAAGTCGCTGGGCGCGATGGCCAAGGCCGGCACGACCAACCTGGTGGATGTCGTGCGCTATGCCGAGCCGGTGACGGCGCGCGGCTTCGTGTTCATGGACACGCCGGGCTATGACCCCGTGGCGGCGACGGGGCAGGTTGCGGGCGGGGCCAACCTGGTGTGCTTCACGACGGGGCGCGGCAGCGTGTTCGGCTGCAAGCCGTCGCCGAGCCTGAAGCTTGCGACCAACACGCCGATGTTCCAGCGCATGGAAGACGACATGGACATCAACTGCGGCACCGTGCTGGACGGGGCGGAGACGGTGCAGGAGTGCGGGGCGCGCATCTTCGAAGCGATGGTTCGGGTGGCGAGCGGGGAGCGGACCAAGAGCGAGGGGTTCGACGCGGGTGGGGCGGAGTTCGCGCCTTGGGTGATCGGGGCGACGATGTAGGGCGGCAACCGAACGCTTGCAGCCTTTCTCGATGCAGAGATCTGCCGGGTCGTGTAGTCTCTCATCCATGCAAAGCTATGAGCGCCTCACCGTCACCCTGCCGGCTGAGATCGTCCGGACGATCCGTGACAAAGTGAAGGCGGGCCAGTACGGGTCTGAAAGCGACGTGGTCTGCGAGGCCATGCAATCCTGGCAGCCGCACGCAGAGCTTCGGGCGGAACGCCTGGGCCAGATCCGTGCCAGGATCGCTGCGGCCAGATCCGATCCAGGCCCATCGTTCTCGGATGAGGACATGGGCAGGCGTCTCCAGGAGCGCTACCAGCAGATTGTGAGCGCCGCAGCCAGGCGTGACTGAACTCGTATATCTCGGAGCCGCCGACGCCGACCTGCAAGCAATACTGGAGCATCTTGCGGAGGCTGACCCACCGCGTGCATTGCGGTTTGTTGAAGAAATACGCCGCCGTTGCCGGCTCTTGCGCATTCATCCGCAACTTGGCCCGGCGCGTGACGACCTTGGGCCGGGGATGCGGACGCTTTCAATGCGGAGGCGTGTCGTGATCGCCTACTGCATCACAGGTGACACTGTTGAAATCGTCGGCGTGTTCTATGGTGGACGTAACTACGAGTTCATCCTGACGAGTGAACCAAGGCGGTAGCCGTCCAACGCTTCACGCCGGTTCCAGCACCCGCCTCCGTACCTCAACGTCCCCCATCGGCTTAGGTATCAGGCAATCCGGCAGCGGCTTCTGCACCGGCGTCAGGTCCGGCGGCGGCGGCACCGGCGTCGGCGCCCGCGGCTCGTCGCCGCCCCACGACCCCCGCGGCGGGCGGCGCAGCGCCACCAGCTCGCGGACCGCGAACGCCAGCGGCACGCCAAAGGTCAGCACGCCGCTGAGGATGACCTGGGTAGCCGAACTCATCTGCATGCCGCCGCTCCGATGCTGGCCAGGACTGCCTGGGACGGAGATTAGGGTACTCCGCCCGCCCCCGTCATCACTTTGATGTCGTCAATGCGCCACCACGCGCTGCGATTGCTCGCCCAGGCCCGTGACGCCCAATCGCATCGTCTGGCCGTCCCGCAGGAACACCGGCTCCGGCTTCTTGCCCAGGCCGACGCCGGGCGGGGTGCCGGTGGCGATGATGTCGCCGGGGTGCAGCGTCATAAAGTGGCTGACGTAGCTGACGAGCTTCGGCACGTTGAAGATCATCGTCCGCGTGTTGCCGTCCTGCATGCGCACGCCGTCCACCTCCACCCACAGGTCCAGGCTGTGCGGGTCCGGTACCTCGTCCTGCGTCACCAGCCAAGGGCCGGTCGGGCCGAAGGTGTCGCAGCCCTTGCCCTTGTCCCAGGTGCCGCCGCGCTCGATCTGGAATTCCCGCTCGCTCACGTCGTTCACGATGCAGTAGCCCGCGACGTGCTGCATGGCCTCGTTCTCCGGCACGTAGGTCGCGCGCTCGCCGATGATGATGCCAAGCTCCACCTCCCAGTCCATCTTCTTCGACCCGCGCGGCCGGCGCACGTCGTCGTCCGGCCCCTGGTAGGCGCCGAGCGACTTCAGGAAAATGATGGGTTCCTTGGGGATCGCGGCGCCGGTTTCGGCGGCGTGGTCGGCGTAGTTCAGGCCGATGCAGAAGAAGTTGACCGGCCGCGGCACCGGCGGGCCGACCCGCGCGCCGGGCGGCACCACCGGCAGGCTCGTCGGGTCCAGCGCCTGCAGCCGGGCCAGCCCGGCACGGGACAGCGCCTCCGCGTCGAAGTCGCGGACCACGCCCGAAAGGTCGCGGATTTGGCCGTCGGCGCCCATCATGGCGGGACGTTCGGCGCCGGGGGCGCCCACACGCATCAGCTTCAAAGCGTCTCTCCTACAGGGTCCAGCCGCCGTCTATGACGAGCGCCTGGCCGGTGATGAACTGGGACTCGTCGGATGCCAGATAGACCGCCATCGCCGCGATCTCCTCTGGCGTGCCCAGCCGGCCCATCGCCTGGCGCGCGATGAAGCCGGTCCGCGCCGCCTCCAGCGACCCGGCCGCCACGGCGTTGGCTGCGATGCGGTCGTCGAGGCTCGGGGTCTGCACGGTGCCGGGGCAGATGGCGTTGCAGCGCACGCCCTGCTTTACGAAGTCCGCCGCGACCGACTTGGTCAGGCCGATGACGGCGGCCTTGGTGGTGCCATAGACGAAGCGGTTCGGTGCGCCCTTGATGCTGCTGGCGGCGCTGGCGATGTTTATGATGCTGCCGCGCCCGCGCTCTGCCATGCCGGGCAGTACGGCGCGTATGGTGCGGAACATGCTGCGGACGTTCAGCGTGAAGGCGAAGTCCCACTCCGCCTCCGTCGCGTCCAGGATGGTGCCCTGGTGGACGAAGCCGGCGCAGTTGAACAGCACGTCCACCGCGCCGGCCAGCCCGGCCACGCGCGCCACGTCCGCCGGGTCCGTCGCGTCCAGCCGATGCACCGTGATCGCCGGCCCCGCTAGCCCTGCCAGCCCGGCCTCGTTCACGTCGGTGGCGATCACCGCCGCACCCTCCGCCGCATAGGCCAGCGCCGTCGCGCGGCCGATGCCCTGGGCGGCGGCAGTGATCAGGGTGGTCTTGCCTTGCAGCCGTCCGGCCATCGCGGGGGTCCTAGTGGTTGTTCCGGGACTCGCCGCGTTCCTCGACGATGTTGAGATACAGCGTCGCCGGCTCCAGGCAGGCGCCGGTGGAGTGCTGGCCGACCATGCTGCGGCTGATCTCCTCCCACGGCGTCATGTGCTGCAGCTCCGGACGGGACCATGCGGCGCGGCGGGCGTCCAGCTCGCCTGGCGGCAGCAGAACGTCCACCTTGCGGCTGTTGAGGTCGATCCGCACGCGGTCCCCGGTGTGCAGCAGGGCCAGCCCGCCGCCCACCGCCGCCTCCGGCGAGACGTTGAGGATGCTCGGGCTGCCGCTGGTGCCGGACTGGCGGCCGTCGCCCATCGTCGGCAGGGTATGGATGCCTGCCTTGAGCAGTGCGGCCGGGGGCTGCATGTTCACGACCTCGGCGCCGCCGGGGTAGCCCACGGGGCCGCAGTTGCGGATCACCAGGATGCTTTGCGCGTCCACTCCCAGGTCGGGATCCTCGATGCGGGCGTGGTAGTCCTCCGGCCCCTCGAACACGACGGCGTGGCCCTCGAACACGTTGGGCTGCGCCGGGTCCGACAGGAAGCGGTCGCGGAACTCGGGGTCTATGACGCTCAGCTTCATCACCGCGGCGTCGAACAGGTTGCCGGACAGCACGGCGAAGCCGGCGCTCTCCTTCAACGGGTGCGCGTAGGGGCGGATCACGTCATGGTCCACGGGGGGCTTCTTGGCCAGGTTCTCACCCAGCGTGCGCCCGGTGCAGGTCATGGCGTCGGCTTGCAGCTTGCCGGCGTCCAGCAGCTCCCGCATCACGGCGGGAACGCCGCCGGCACGGAAGAAGCCCTCGCCCAGTACCCGCCCGGCCGGCTGCACGTCGGCCAGCAAGGGGATGCCGTCGCCTAGGCGCTGCCAGTCGTCGAGCGTGTGCTCCACGCCCATGTGCCGGGCGATGGCGATCATGCTGATCGGGCAGTTGCTGCTGGCGCCCAGCGCCGCGGCGGCGACCACGGCGTTGTCGAACGCGGGCTTGGTCATGATGTCGGACGGGCGCAGGTTCTCGTGAACCATGCCGACGATGCGGCGCCCGGTCTCGTAGGCCATCCAGCCGCGCTCCTTGTGCGGGCCGGGGATGGCGGCGCAGCCGGGGAGCGACATGCCCAGGGCTTCGGCAAGGCTGTTCATGCTGAGCGCGGTGCCCATCGTGTTGCAGTGCCCGACCGACCCGGCGGATGCCGCCACCATGTCAATGAACTGCTCCCAGTCTATGCGGCCCTCCGCCAGCATCTTGCGCGCCTCCCAGACGATGGTGCCGGAGCCGGACAGCCGCCCGCCGTACCAGCCGTCCAGCATCGGGCCGCCGGACAGCACGATGGCGGGGATGTTGACGGTGGCGGCGCCCATCAGGCAGGCCGGCACCGTCTTGTCGCAGCCGGTGGTCAGCACGACGCCATCCAGGGGGTAGCCGTGCAGGACCTCCACCAGGCTGAGGTAGGCGAGGTTGCGGTCCAGCGCCGCCGTGGGGCGCTTGCCGGTTTCCTGGATCGGGTGGATCGGGAACTCCAGCGGCACGCCGCCCATGTCGCGGATGCCGTCGCGCACGCGGCTGGCGAGGTCCACGAGATGCCGGTTGCAGGGCGCCAGGTCCGAGCCGGTCTGGGCGATGCCGATGATGGGGCGGCCCGATTGCAGCTCGCCGCGGGTCAGGCCGAAGTTGAGGTAGCGTTCAAGGTAGAGCGCCGTCATGCCGGGGTCGGACGGGTCGTCGAACCAGCGGCGGCTGCGTAACCGGCGGGGGCCGGTGGAGGCATCGGGGGGCATGGCGGCGTTTCCTGCGAGGGTCTTTACGCAAGGGTGGGCGGACGGGATGGGGGTGTCAACACGGGTGCGCCTCCTTCTCCCTCTCCCTCCGGGAGAGGGCCGGGGTGAGGGAGGCCGCAAGCGCATCGCGTTCCGATGACGGGCTGGTCCGCGCCAGGTTCGGCAGGGTCCGTTCTTGCCGCTTCCCTCACCCCGGCCCTCTCCCGGAGGGAGAGGGAGAAGGTAGGCTGTACGTGCCCCGGGCCGCACAGCCCCGCTCAGAACGAACCCGGCGCGATCACGTTCTGCGGCTGGTTGGTCATCAGCGCAGCGCGCATCGTCTCGGCCGATTTCACCCGTATGTCCCAGTGCGCCTCCGGCGTCAGGTAGGCGGAGTGGGGCGTGATGATCAGCCGGCCCTCCAACCAAGGCTCCCGCGCACGATAGGCGCGCAGCAGCTCCGGCAACGGCTCGACCGGCGGCTCCACCGGCAGCACGTCCAGCCCGGCGCCGGCGATGCGCCCCTCGCGCAGCGCGTCCGCCAGGGCGTCCACGTCCAGCACCGGGCCGCGGGCGGTGTTGACCACGACGGCGCCGGGTGGCAGCAGCGCCAGGGCGGCGCGGTCCACCATCCCGGCGGTGCCCGGCGTCAGCGGCACGTGGATGGACAGCACATCGGACCCGCGCACCAGGTCGTGCAGCGTCGCCGCCCGCGCGACGCCGACCGCAAGCTCCGCCCCGTTCGGCAGATGCGGGTCGTGGATCGTGACGCGGAAGCCGAACGCCTTGGCCCGCAGCGCGACCGCCGTGCCGATGCGGCCCATGCCGACGATGCCGAAGCCCTGGGTGCTGCTGCGGCGCAGCAGCGGGTGGTCGGCGCCGCGCCAGGGGGCGGGCGGGTCGTGCCGCTGGCGCTCGTGGTGCAGGACGATGCCGCGGCGCAGCGCCAGGACCAGCGCCATCGCATGGTCCGCAACCTCCGTCGTGCCGTAGTCCGGGACGTTGCACACCAGCACGCCGCGGGCGGCGGCGGCGGCGCGGTCCAGGCGGTCGTAGCCGACGCCCATGCGGACGATGGCGCGCAGCCGGGTGAAGCGGGCCAGGTCGGCGGCGGTCAGGTACTGGCGGAACATCATCAGCCCGTCCACGGCGGCGCAGTCGGCGTCGGACAGGTCGGCCAGCGCCGCGGTGTCTCGCCGCAGGATGGTGGCGTCCGGCCCGAAGATGCGGCGCTCCTCGGCGTCGTCGGGATACATGGCCTCGGGATACAGGATCGTGGTCATCGGCGAGGCTTCCTCATGTTGTTTGCCAGACGGGTTTGCTAGGCGGGTTTACCAGACGGGCTTGCCAGGCGGGTTCGCCGGATGCGTAGGACGCGCCACCCCCGGCGGCAAGCCGTTGCCACGGGCCGGGGCAGGGGGCATCGTTCCCGCATGGCGGACGGGGACATAGGAATGAACGGCGCGGAAAGCCTGGTGCATACGCTGTTGGCCTGCGGGGTGGACACCTGCTTCAGCAACCCCGGCACCAGCGAGATGCACTTCGTCGCGGCGCTGGACCGCATCCCCGGGATGCGCTGCGTGCTGGGACTGTTCGAGGGCGTCGTGACAGGCGCCGCCGACGGCTATGCCCGGATGCAAGACCGCCCGGCGGCGACGCTGCTGCACTGCGGGCCGGGCCTGGCGAACGGGCTGGCCAACCTGCACAACGCGCGCCGGGCACGCTCGCCCATCGTGAACCTGGTCGGCGACCAGGCGATGCACCATCGCCCGCTGGACGCGCCGCTGACGGCGGACACCGAGGGCTTCGCCCGCGGCGTGTCGGCCTGGGTGCGCACGGCGACGCGGGCTGCGGACGTGGGCACGGACTGCGCGAGCGCCGTGCAGGCGGCCCGCTCCGCGCCGGGCGGCATCGCGACGCTGATCCTGCCGTCCGACACCTGCTGGGACCCGGGCGGCGTCGTCGGCACGCCGCTGCCGCTGCCGGCCTGGCCCATCGCGTCCCCGAGTGCGGTCGAGGGCGCCGTCCGCGCCCTGCGCTCCGGCGAGCCGACCTTGCTGATCCTGTCCGGCCCGGCGCTGCGGGCGGGGCCGCTGGCCGTCGCCGCCGGCATCCTGGCCGCCACCGGCGCGCGCATGATGGCGCAGACCAGCAACGGCCGGATCGAGCGCGGCGCCGGGCGCACCCCCATCGCCCGCGTGCCCTATCCGGTGGACCAGGCGGTTGCGGCCCTGGCCGGGGTGCGGCACCTGATCCTGGTGGGCGCGGTGGCGCCGGTCGGCTTCTTCTCCTATCCCGGCAAGCCCGGCACCCTGTATCCGCCCGATTGCCAGGTTCACGTCCTGGCCCGGCCGGAGCAGGACGGCCCCGACGCCTTGCTCCGCGTGGCCGATGCCCTGGGCGCCCGCCCGGCCGAGCCGCCTGCCGTCCCGCCGCGCCCGGACCTGCCGCGCGGTCGGGTCACCCCCGAGGCTTTGGCCCAGGCGTTGGCGGCGCTGCTGCCGGAGGGTGCGGTGGTGGTGGACGAGAGCATCACCGCTGGCCGTTGCATATATCCGGACACCCACGGCGCCGCGCCGCATGACTGGCTGCAACTGACGGGCGGTGCCATCGGCGACGGCATCCCGATGGCGACGGGTGCTGCGGTGGGTGCGCCGGGCCGCCGAGTGGTGACGCTGCAGGCCGACGGATCGGCGATGTACACCCTGCAGGGCCTGTGGACCCAGGCGCGGGAGCGGCTGGACGTGACGACCGTGATCCTGGCCAACCGTAAGTATGCGATCCTGATGGGCGAGTATCAGGGCGTCGGCGCCAATCCCGGCCGGGTGGCGATGGACATGATGGACCTGGGGAACCCGGACCTGGACTGGGTGGCGCTGGCACGGGGCATGGGCGTGGATGGGGCGCGGGTGGAGGGGATGGATGCGTTCGCGGACGTGTTCGCGCAGGCGAACGCGCGGCCGGGGCCGTTCGTGGTTGAATTGGTGATCTGACCCGATCAGCCGCCGCTCGCACGCTGCAACCAAACTCACGAAGGCGTGATGCAGTCTGCATTCGCCGCCACTCTAACCTTTCAGCGCCGGACTCCGCTGGCCCCCATGTTGGAGGTGCCCATGCTTAAAAGGTCGCTGTTGCTGGGCTGGTTTGGCCTGCTCCTTGGCATCGGCACCGCCTGTTTCCCGCACGGCGCGCGGGCTGAGGTCATCAATCTCTCGCCGAAGCTTGGCGCCGGAACGCCGCTTCAAGTCTTGGCAGGCGATATCACGCTCAGCTTCTCGTCCGCACCCGATGCCAGGGCTTTCGGGGTGATCGGGACGGTGTTCGCAACGCTGGGTCCGGTCGTGCTCGACAACTCGGATTTGGTGCAATCCGCCCTGACGATCAGCTTCAGCAGGGCGGTGGACGTGTTCAGCGCCAGCTTCGCGACGGCCGACTTCGACAGCCCGACCCCGCTGACGCTGACGGCCTATCTCGGCGCCAACCAGGTTGGCGGTGCGGCTGCGACAGGGACGGTTCCGGCTGGCTACATCTTTCCGGAAGGCGTGATCGCCTTCTCCGCCACCTCCTTCGACCGGATCGTGCTGGCCGATGTCCTGGCCGATGGGTTCGCCATCGGCAACATCGCCATTCCCGAGCCGGGGTCGTTGATGCTGCTGGCGGCGGGCGTTGCGGCCCTTGCCGTGCGGCGGCTGCGGCGTGGCGCCATCGCCGCATTGGGCGTGGCGGTCCTGGCCGGCCCGTCGCCCGCTGCGGCGCAGCTCACGTTCCGGTCCAAGGTGACGACGGCGCAGGAGATGGTCGTCACGGCGAACCCGCTCGCCACGCAGGCCGGCGCCGCGGTGCTCGCAGCCGGCGGCAATGCCATTGACGCGGCCATCGCCGTCGAAGCCGTCCTGGGCCTGACCGAGCCGCAGGCGACCGGCATCGGCGGTGGCGGGTTCATGCTCTACTACGACGCTGCCAGCAGGAAGGTGACGAGCTTCGACGCTCGCGAGGCGGCACCGGGTGCAGCAAACGGGTTCTATTTCTACAACCAGGCCGGACAGGCGCTGGATTTTTCGACGGCCGTGTTCAGCGGCCGGTCCGTCGGCGTGCCGGGTACGATCAAGCTATGGGACACGGTATCCCGCAGATACGGATCGAGGCCGGTTGCGGCCCTTCTGCAACCGGCAGTCCAGCTTGCAAAGGGCGGTTTCCCGATCAGCCCGCGCATGGCGGCCTCCATTGACAGCTACAAAGCGATCCTGGCACAGGACGCCAATGCCCGTGCCTATTTCCTGAACGCCGACGGCAGCGGCAAGGCGGCCGGCACGCTGCTGCAGAACCCGGCCTACGCCCAGACCCTGTCGCGCATCGCATTCGGCGGGCCGCGCGCGTTCTACGAAGGACCGGTCGCGCAGGACATCGTTGCCACCGTGCTGTCTGATGGCCGCGCCGGCGGCCCGGGGGCGATGGCACTGTCGGACCTCGCAGGATACCAGATCATCGAGCGCACCCCGGTCTGCGGCCCGTACCGGACCTACATCGTGTGCGGCATGGGGCCGCCCTCGTCGGGCGGCATCGCCGAGCTGCAGATTCTGGGCATCCTGGACCGCATTGACCTTCCGTCGCTCGGGCCGGACAACCTGCTGACCGTCCACGCCTTCCTGCAAGCCAACCGGCTGGCGTTCGCCGACCGCAACCTCTACGTGGCCGACCCCGCCTACGTCACCGTGCCGACGGCCGGCCTGATTGATCCGGCCTATGTCGGGACGCGCGCGGCGTTGCTGACCAGCGGGCCGATTGCCCCTGGCCTCGCCGCCGCCGGACTGCCGCCTGCCGTCGGCGCCACTGGCAGCCCGGATGCCAGCCCGCCGCGGTTCGGCGGCACCAGCCACGTCTCCATCATTGACCACTTCGGCAACGTGGTGTCGCAGACGATCACGGTCGAAAGCCCGTTCGGCAACAACCGCCTGGTGGACGGCTTCATCCTCAACAACGAGCTGACGGATTTCTCTTTCGATCCGGGGCCGGACAGAGCTCCCATCGCCAACCGCGTGCAGGGAGGCAAGCGCCCCCGCAGTTCCATGTCACCGACCATCGTGTTCACCCGCGATGGCAAGCCGGCTTTCGTTGCGGGGTCGCCCGGCGGCGCGTCCATCATCGGCACGACGACGCAGGCCGTGGTGGCGATGGTTGATTTCGGGCTGGACCCGCAACAGGCAGCGAACCAGGCGCATTTCCAAAACAACAATACAGGCGGCACGACGCTGGAATCCCTGTTCTCCAGCACGGTTGCGCCTGGACAGCCCGGCGGCGCACCGGGCGGCACCACCGGGCTGATCGGTCCATCTGATGTGCGCAGCCTGATCCCGAACCTGCGTTCGCTGGGCTGGACCATTTCTGACACGCCGTCCGTGCTGACCAGCGGCCTCAACCTGATCAAGGTCGTGCCGGGTGGGCTGGAGGGCGGCACCGATCCCCGGCGGGAGGGCGTCGCAGCCGGGCGTTGATATGCCCCTGGCCTACGCAGAAGCATGGTCCAAGTGAGGGTGCCGGCACAGATGAAGGTTGGTTAGCCGAGGTTTCCACCCGTGCCGGAAAACCCCCAAATGCTGTGCCGCCTCATCAGTCCCGATGGCGGAGTGGTTCTACTTCTTCTCCTCAGCCTGGTTCGCCGTAGCTGGCGCCCGCGTCGGCGACCCCTTCTCCGCCCCGCCGGCCGGCGTGTGGCTGTAGTCCAGGTAGGCCAGCGTCATCGCCCGGAACGGGTTGCCGGCGACGATGGTGGCACCGATGATGCCGATCACCAGCGACACGCCGATGGCGACGGCAGTCGGGTTGAACTGAACCTTCTTCGGCTTGGGCGTCGTGCCGGGCTTTACGGCCATGGGTGCTCTCCTGTTGTTCGGCGACCCTAGCCCATCCCGCGCGGCGCGTAAAACCGCTGGACGCAGCCGGTCCGATCCGCTATACGCCCGCCCTCACTCGGAACGCGGGAGATCGTGGGCTGCCCCAAAGGCGGCCCCGTCGTCATTACCGCGGTCCCCGCACCACAGGGGCATGGCACTTGGCCAAGAAGATCGTCGGCTACATCAAGTTGCAGATACCGGCCGGGAAGGCCAACCCGTCGCCGCCAGTCGGCCCGGCGCTCGGCCAGCGCGGCCTGAACATCATGGCGTTCGTCAAGGAGTTCAACGCCGCCACCCAGGGCATGGAACCCGGCACGCCCACCCCCGTCGTCATCACCGCTTTCGGCGACCGCACCTTCACCTTCATCACCAAGACCCCGCCCAACACCTACTTCCTGAAAAAGGCCGCGGGCATCACCAAGGGCACGACGACGCCGGGCAAGGGCGCGATGGTCGGCCGCGTGACGACGACGCAACTGCGCGAGATCGCCGAGGTGAAGATGAAGGACATGAACGCCAACGACGTGGACGCCGCCATGCGGATGCTGGCCGGCAGCGCCCGCTCGATGGGCCTGTCCGTGGTGGAGGGCTGAACCAGTGGCACACGACAAGCGCCTCAAGGCGGGCTACGCGGCGTTCGACCGCAACAAGTCCTATACGCTGGACGAGGCGGTGAAGCTCGCCAAGGGCAACGCCAACGCCAAGTTCGACGAGACCATCGAGCTGAGCATGAACCTGGGCATTGACCCGCGCCACGCCGACCAGATGGTGCGCGGCCTGCTGAGCCTGCCGAACGGCACCGGCAAGACCCTGCGCGTCGCGGTGTTCGCCCGCGGCGCCAAGGCGGAGGAGGCGACCTCAGCCGGCGCCGACATCGTGGGCGCCGAGGACTTGGCGGAGAAGGTGCAGGGTGGCGAGTTCGCGTTCGACCGCTGCATCGCTACGCCGGACATGATGGCGCTGGTGGGCCGGCTGGGCAAGATACTCGGCCCGCGCGGCCTGATGCCGAATCCCAAGCTGGGCACCGTCACGATGGACGTGCGCGGCGCCGTGACGGCGGCGAAGTCCGGCCAAGTGGAGTTCCGGGCGGAGAAGGCGGGCATCGTCCATGCCGGCATCGGCAAGGCGTCGTTCGAGGAGGACAAGCTGCTCGGCAACATCCGGGCCTTCGTGGACGCGATCCAGAAGGCCAAGCCGACCGGCGCCAAGGGCACTTACCTCAAGAAGGCGTCCATCAGCAGCACGATGGGGCCGGGCATCAGGGTGGACATCGCCAGCCTCGCCGGCTGAAGAGAGAGATTCGCCGGCGCCTTCGGGCGCCGGTGACTAGGAGCGGCGCAGGCCGCCCCGAACCTGTCCGAGATCGCACGTCCTCCCCCGTCCTCCGGAACGTGGGAGGGTAAAGGGCCAAGGCCCGCGCGCGATAGACGGGGAAGCCAAGATGTTCCGGGACGGGCGCAAGCCTCGGTCCCGGCACCCTGGCGGTTCCGGCTGCAGGTCCTACGGCGCGCTCGCGCGCACGGGGTTCCGGACAGGCGCGGCGTGGCCATAAGGTCATGCCGGGGCAACCCGGCGGCGGCGCGGTCCAAACGCGCCACCGTCACAAGGAGAGCACAACGTGGACCGTATGGAGAAGCGAGAGTTCGTTTCCGTGCTCGGTCAGGTGTTCGCAGAGACCACCATGGTGGTCGTCACCCAGAACAACGGGATGACGGTCGCCGAGGTGTCCAATCTGCGCCGCCAGATGCGCGCATCGGGTTCGACCTACAAAGTCGCGAAGAACCGGCTGGCCGCACTCGCCCTGGATGGGACCCGGTTCGAGGGCATCAAGCCGATGCTGAAGGGGCCGACCGCGCTCGCGTGGTCCATGGACCCGGTGGCAGTGGCGAAGGCTGCCCTCGACTACGCCAAGACCAACGAGAAGTTCGTCGTGATCGGCGGCGCCCTCGGTACCCAGATGCTCGATGCGGATGGGATCAAGGCGCTGGCCAGTCTGCCATCGCTCGACGCGCTGCGCGCCCGCCTGGTGGGGATGATCCAAACCCCCGCCACACGGATCGCAGGCGTGCTGCAAGCGCCGGCCGGACAGCTCGCACGGGTCTTCGGGGCCTATGCCAACAAGGACAGTGTGGACGAGGCGGAGGCGGCTTAGGCCGCTCAAGCGTCGCAGCGGCAATGCAAGCGGCAGGCCCGGCCGTTGCGGCATCGGGCTTGCACGGAACCAACCAAGGGTTAAGTAAGGAACGAGACTATGGCTGATATGGCGAGACTGGTTGAGGAGCTGTCGGCTCTGACGGTGCTTGAGGCGGCTGAGCTGTCCAAGATGCTCGAAGAGAAGTGGGGTGTGTCCGCCGCGGCGCCTGCCGCCGCAGCAGCGCCCTCCGGTCCGGCGGCTCCGGCCGCAGTGGTCGAGGAGCAGACGGAGTTCACGGTCATCCTGGCGAAGGTCGGCGATAAGAAGATCAACGTCATCAAGGAAGTCCGCACCATCACGGGCCTTGGGCTGAAGGAAGCCAAGGACTTGGTCGAGGCGGCGCCGAAGACGGTAAAGGAAGGCGTGAACAAGGACGAGGCCGAGAAGCTGAAGAAGCAGCTTGAAGAGCAGGGCGCCGCTGTCGAAATCAAGTAGCGCACACGGCCCGGCCGCAACGCCGGGCCACTGATCTGGAAGCGGGCGGGAACCATGCCGGGTTGCCGCCCGCAGACCTGTTGCCGCATGGCAGGCGCTGGCCCAGCGGCCCGCTTGTTGGGATGGAACGGCCCGCGCAGCCCGGGGTTGCAGGGCTGAGGACGTGCCAGAAGACGTGACGAAAAGACGTGACGAAGCTGTTGGGCGCCCCCATCGGGCGGCCAAAACTCAGGGTCAAGGACGTGCGATGAACGCGATCAACAAGTCGTTCACGGGACAGAAGCGCATCCGCAAGAGCTTCGGGCGCATTCCCGAAGTGGCGCCGATGCCCAACCTCATTGACGTGCAGCGCGCCAGCTACGAGGCGTTCCTGCAGATGAACGTGGCGCCGGACAGCCGGACGCCGACCGGCCTGCAGGAAGTGTTCAAGTCGGTGTTCCCGATTGACGACTTCGCTGGCCGCGGACGCCTGGAGTTCGTTTACTACGAGCTGGAAGAGCCGAAGTACGACGTCGAGGAGTGCATCCAGCGCGGCATGACCTTCGCCGCGCCGCTCAAGGTCATCCTGCGCCTGATCGTCTGGGACCTCGACGAGGACACCGGCGCCCGCAGCATCCGCGACATCAAGGAGCAGCCGGTCTATATGGGCGACATGCCGCTCATGACCGAGAACGGCACCTTCGTCATCAACGGCACCGAGCGCGTCATCGTCAGCCAGATGCACCGCAGCCCCGGCGTGTTCTTCGACCATGACAAGGGCAAGACGCACAGCAGCGGCAAGTACCTGTTCACCGCCCGCGTGATTCCCTACCGCGGCTCGTGGCTGGACTTCGAGTTCGACAGCAAGGACCTGGTCTATGTCCGCATTGACCGGAAGCGCAAGCTGCCGGTGACGACGCTGCTCTATGCCTTGGAGGGCACCGCGACCGAGGCGTTGCGCGCCGAGCGCGTGGCTGCGGGGGAGACCGTGGACATCGGCGAGATCCGCGGCATGGACCCTGAGGAAATCCTCAACTACTTCTACACCCAAGTCGTGTTCACCCGCACGCCGAAGGGCTGGGCGCGTCCGTTCGAGGCCGACGCCTACCGCGGCATCACCCTGGCCGAGAGCCTGGTGGACGCCGACACCGGCGAGGTCGTGGCCGAGGCCACCACCAAGCTGACCGCGCGCGCCGCCAAGAAGATTGCCGAGAAGACCGCTACCGTGCTGGTCGGCCGCGCCGACTTGCTGGGCCGCTACGTCGCCGTGGACCTCGTAAACGACGACACGGGCGAGATTTATGCCGAGGCCGGCGAGGAGCTGGCCGAGGCGCGGCTGACCGCCCTGGAGGACGCCGGCATCAACCGGCTGCCGACGCTTGCGGTGGACCAAAGCAACGGCCCGTGGCTCCGCAACACCCTGGCGGTGGACAAGAACGTCAACCGCGACGACGCGCTGGTGGACATCTACCGCGTCATGCGCCCCGGCGAGCCGCCGACGCCCGAGACCGCCGAGGCCCTGTTCCGTGGCCTGTTCTTTGACACCGACCGCTACGACCTGTCCGCGGTCGGCCGGGTGAAGATGAACATGCGCCTGGGCGTGGACGCCGAGGACACCGTGCGCGTGCTTCGCAAGGAGGACGTGCTCAAGACCGTCAAGATCATGTGCGAGCTGAAGGACGGCCGCGGTACGATTGACGACATTGACAACCTGGGCAACCGCCGGGTCCGCTCGGTCGGCGAGCTGATGGAGAACCAGTATCGCGTCGGTCTGTTGCGCATGGAGCGGGCGATCCGCGAGCGCATGGGCAGCGTGGACATAGACACCGTCATGCCGCACGACCTCATCAACGCGAAGCCCGCTGCGGCGGCGGTGCGCGAGTTCTTCGGCTCGTCGCAGCTCAGCCAGTTCATGGACCAGACCAACCCTCTGTCGGAGGTGACGCACAAGCGCCGCCTGTCCGCGCTTGGGCCGGGGGGGCTGACACGGGAGCGCGCCGGGTTCGAGGTGCGCGACGTGCATCCGACCCATTACGGCCGCATCTGCCCCATCGAGACGCCGGAGGGGCCGAACATCGGCCTCATCAACAGCCTGGCAACCTATGCCAAGGTGAACAAGTACGGCTTCATCGAGACGCCCTACCGCTTGGTCAAGGAAGGCCAGGTGCAGGAGGGATGGAAGTACCTGTCCGCGATGGAGGAGGAGAAGCTCGTCGTCGCGCAGGCCGACGCTCCGACCGATGGCGAGGGCAACTTCACCAACGAGCTGGTGTCGGTGCGCCGCCAGGGTGACTTCCGCCTGGTGAGGCCGAACGACGTGACGGCGGTGGACGTGTCGCCGCGCCAGTTGGTGTCGGTCGCCGCGGCGCTGATCCCGTTCCTGGAGAACGACGATGCCAACCGCGCGCTGATGGGCAGCAACATGCAGCGCCAGGCCGTGCCGCTGATCCGCGCCGACGCCCCGCTGGTGGGCACCGGCATGGAGGCGGCGGTGGCCCGCGACAGCGGCGCCACCATCGTCGCTAAGCGGCCCGGCATCGTGGACCAGATTGACGGCGCCCGCATCGTGGTGCGCGCGACCGCCGACGACGGCACGACGCATGGCGTGGATATCTACCGCCTGCGGAAGTACATGCGGAGCAACCAGAGCACCTGCATCAACCAGCGCCCGCTGGTGAAGGTCGGCGACCGCGTCGTGCCCGGCGACATCATCGCCGACGGCCCGAGCACGGAACTGGGCGAGCTGGCGCTGGGCCGCAACGTGCTCGTCGCGTTCATGCCCTGGAACGGCTACAACTTCGAGGACTCCATCCTCATCAGCGAGCGCATCGCGCGCGACGACGTGTTCACTTCGATCCACATCGAGGAGTTCGAGGTCATGGCCCGCGACACTAAGCTGGGCCAGGAGGAGATCACCCGCGACATCCCGAACGTCGGCGAGGAGGCGCTGAAGAACCTCGACGAGGCCGGCATCGTCTATATCGGCGCCGAGGTGAACCCGGGCGACATCCTGGTCGGCAAGGTGACGCCGAAGGGCGAAAGCCCGATGACTCCCGAGGAGAAGCTGCTCCGCGCCATCTTCGGCGAGAAGGCGTCGGACGTGCGCGACACCTCGCTCAAGCTGCCGCCGGGCGTCACGGGCACCATCGTGGACGTGCGCGTGTTCAGCCGGCGGGGCGTGGACAAGGACGAGCGCGCGATGGCCATCGAGCGGTCGGAGATCGAGCGCCTGGCCAAGGACCGCGACGACGAGAAGGCGATCCAGGAGCGGTCGTTCCTGGCCCGGATGCGCGAGAAGCTGCTGGGCCGCAAGGCGTCCGGCGGCTTCAAGGGCATCAAGGCCGGCACGACCATCACCGAGGAGGTGCTGGCCGAGCATCCCCGCGGCGCCATGCGGAACATCGGCGTCTCCGATGACGCCGTCATGGGCGAGATCGAGGTGCTGAAGCGCGAGTTCGACGACGCGGTAAAGCGCCTGCAGGCCCGCTTCGACGGCAAGGTGGAGAAGCTGCAGCGCGGCGACGAGCTGCCGCCCGGCGTGATGAAGATGGTCAAGGTCTTCGTCGCGGTGAAGCGCAAGCTGCAGCCCGGCGATAAGATGGCCGGCCGCCACGGCAACAAGGGCGTCGTCAGCCGGGTCACCCCGGTCGAGGACATGCCGTTCCTGGAGGACGGCACCCATGTTGACCTGGTGCTGAACCCGCTGGGCGTGCCGAGCCGCATGAACGTGGGGCAAATCCTGGAGACGCACCTGGGATGGGCCTGTGCCACGCTGGGCAAGCAGGTTGGGGAGCTGGTGGACGAGTATCGCCGCACCGGCGCCCAGCGCGACGCCCTGCTGGAGATGCTGCGCGACATTTACGGCGACGAGGAGTTCAAGGCGCAGATCGAGCCGATGAGCACCGAGCAACTGATGGAGCTGTCCGACAACTTGAAGAAGGGCATTCCCATCGCGACGCCGGTGTTCGACGGCGCGCGCATGTCCGACATCGAGGGGATGCTGACCAAGGCCGGGCTGAACACCTCCGGCCAAGTCGTGCTGACCGACGGGCGGACGGGCGAGACGTTCGAGCGCAAGGTGACGGTGGGCTACATCTACATGCTCAAGCTGCACCATCTGGTGGACGACAAGATACACGCGCGTTCCATCGGGCCGTACAGCCTCGTCACCCAGCAGCCGCTGGGCGGCAAGGCGCAGTTCGGCGGGCAGCGGTTCGGCGAGATGGAGGTTTGGGCGTTGGAGGCGTACGGCGCCGCCTACACCTTGCAGGAGATGCTGACGGTGAAGTCGGACGACGTGTCCGGCCGCACCAAGGTCTATGAGGCCATCGTGCGCGAGCAGGACACCTTCGAGGCCGGCATCCCCGAAAGCTTCAACGTGCTGGTCAAGGAATTGAAGTCCCTGGGCCTGAACGTTGACCTTGAAACGCGCACAACCTGATACCGGACGCCAAGGGATTTGATCCGCGCGAGACACAATGCCATTGCGAGCCGCGCTTGCGGCGTGGCAACCCAGGGGATGCCAGCATCGCGCTTGCGGCTCCTGGATTGCCGCGTCGCTCCGCTTTTCGCAATGACGGATGTGATGGAACGGACCGCTCAGAACCCATGGTGCCTGGCGTAAACGACTAAATCCCGCATCACCCGGCGGCCGGCACTGCCCGGCCGCCGCATTGGGGCAGATGACGCATGAACGAACTGATGAAGATACTCGGTCAGGCCGGCGCGGCCGTGACCTTCGACCAGATACGCATCCAGATGGCCAGCCCGGAGCAGATACGCTCCTGGTCGTATGGCGAGATCAAGAAGCCCGAGACTATCAACTACCGCACCTTCAAGCCGGAGCGGGACGGGCTGTTCTGCGCCCGCATCTTCGGGCCGATCAAGGACTACGAGTGCCTGTGCGGCAAGTACAAGCGCATGAAGTTCCGCGGCATCATCTGCGAGAAGTGCGGCGTGGAGGTGACGCTGGCCAAGGTGCGCCGCGAGCGCATGGGCCACATCGAGCTGGCCAGCCCGGTCGCGCACATCTGGTTCCTGAAGTCGCTTCCCAGCCGCATCGGCCTGATGGTGGACCTGACGCTCAAGGAGCTGGAGAAAATACTCTACTTCGAGAGCTACGTCGTATTGGAGCCGGGGCTGACCGACCTCAAGCAGCACCAGTTGCTGACCGAGGACCAGCTGCTGTCCAAGCAGGACGAGTTCGGCGAGGACGCCTTCAAGTCTGGCATCGGCGCCGAGGCGATCAAAGGCATTTTGCATGGCATAGACATTGACGGCGACAAGGTGGAGCTGCGCGCCGAGCTGAAGGCGACCAACAGCGAGGCCAAGCGCAAGAAGCTGGTCAAGCGCCTCAAGCTGATCGAGGCGTTCGGCGAGAGCGGCGCCAAGCCCGAGTGGATGATCCTCGACGTGGTGCCGGTGATCCCGCCCGAGTTGCGCCCGCTGGTGCCGCTGGACGGCGGGCGGTTCGCCACGTCCGACCTGAACGACCTGTATCGCCGGGTCATCAACCGCAACAACCGCCTGAAGCGGCTGATCGAGCTGCGCGCGCCGGACATCATCGTCCGCAACGAGAAGCGCATGTTGCAGGAGAGCGTGGACGCGCTGTTCGACAACGGGCGCCGCGGCCGGGCCATCACGGGCGCCAACAAGCGTCCGCTCAAGAGCCTGTCCGACATGCTCAAGGGCAAGCAGGGCCGGTTCCGGCAGAACTTGCTGGGCAAGCGCGTGGACTACTCCGGGCGTTCGGTGATCGTCGTCGGCCCCGAGCTGAAGCTGCACCAGTGCGGCCTGCCGAAGAAGATGGCATTGGAGCTGTTCAAGCCGTTCATCTACTCCAAGCTGGAGAAGTACGGCCATGCTACCACCATCAAGGCCGCCAAGCGCATGGTGGAGAAGGAGCGCCCCGAGGTCTGGGACATCCTGGAGGAGGTCATCCGCGAGCATCCCGTGATGCTCAACCGCGCCCCCACCTTGCACCGCCTGGGAATCCAGGCGTTCGAGCCGGTGCTGATCGAAGGCAAGGCGATCCAGCTTCATCCGCTGGTCTGCACCGCCTTCAACGCCGACTTCGACGGTGACCAGATGGCCGTCCACGTTCCGCTGAGCCTGGAGGCGCAGTTGGAGGCCCGCGTGCTGATGATGTCCACCAACAACATCCTCAGCCCGGCCAACGGCAAGCCGATCATCGTGCCCAGCCAGGACATCGTGCTGGGGCTGTATTACCTGAGCCTGGAGACGCCCGAGTTCCGCGAGGCGCCGGATGCCGCCGTGTATGACGGCGACACCCTGGTGCAGGCCGGGCCGACCGCGTTCGGCAACGTGGGCGAGATCGAGTACGCCTTGGCGGCCAAGGCCATCAAGCTGCACGACAAGATACGCGCCCGCTACGAGACGGTGGACGCCGAGGGCAAGAAGGTCCGGCAGATGGTCGTGACCACGCCCGGCCGGATGCTGATGGCGCAAATCCTGCCGCGCAACCCAAACGTGCCGTTCAGCCTCATCAACCGGACGCTGACCAAGAAGAACGTGTCCGACGTGATTGACGCGGTGTATCGCCACTGCGGCCAGAAGGAATGCGTGATCTTCGCCGACCGCATGATGGGCCTGGGCTTCGGCCAAGCGGCGAAGGCCGGGCTGTCGTTTGGCAAGGACGACCTCATCATCCCCGACAGCAAGCCCGAGCTAATCCTCAAGACCCAGAACGAGGTCAAGGAGTTCGAGCAGCAGTACCAGGACGGCCTTATCACCGCGGGCGAGCGCTACAACAAGGTGGTGGACGCTTGGTCGCGCTGCACCGACGAAGTGGCCGGCGCGATGATGAAGGAGATCAGCAGGCAGGAAGTGGGCGTGCAGACCAACTCGGTCTGGATGATGAGCCACTCCGGCGCCCGCGGCTCCCCGGCGCAGATGCGCCAGTTGGCCGGGATGCGCGGCCTGATGGCCAAGCCGTCTGGCGAGATCATCGAGCAGCCGATCATCGCCAACTTCAAGGAGGGGCTGTCCGTCCTTGAGTACTTCAACTCCACCCACGGCGCCCGCAAGGGCCTGGCGGACACGGCGTTGAAGACGGCGAACTCCGGCTACCTGACCCGGCGCCTGGTGGACGTGGCGCAGGACTGCATCATCGTCGAGAACGACTGCGGCACCCAGCGCGGCCTGACCGTGCGCGCGGTGATGGACGGCGGCGAGGTGGTTGCCGGCCTGTCCGAGCGCACGCTGGGACGCACGACGGCGGAGGACCTGCTGGACCCGGTGACGGGTGCGGTGATCCTGCCGGGCAACACGCTCATCGAGGAGCCGGAGGCGGACCTGATCGAGTCCTCTGGGGTCGAGTCGGTGAAGATACGCTCGGTGCTGACCTGCGAGAGCCGGGTCGGCGTCTGCGGCATGTGCTACGGGCGAGACCTGGCCCGCGGCACGCCGGTCAACATCGGCGAGGCTGTGGGCGTCATCGCCGCGCAGTCCATCGGCGAGCCGGGCACGCAGTTGACGATGCGGACGTTCCACATCGGCGGCGCGGCTCAGCGCGGCGCCGAGGTCAGCAGCGTCGAGGCCAGCCACGATGGCACGCTGACGGTGAACAACCGCAACGTGGTGCAGAACAGCGCCGGCGTCCCCGTGGTCATGTCCCGCAACTGCGAGATGGTGCTGCAGGATGAGAAAGGCCGTGAGCGCGCCCGCTTCCGCGTGCCGTATGGCGCCCGGTTGCTGGTGGACGAGGGCGCGGCCGTCAAGCGGAACGACAAGCTGGCGGAGTGGGACCCCTACACCCTGCCGATCATCACCGAGCGCGCCGGGTCGGTCGAGTACCTCGACCTGCTGGATGGCGTGACCCTGGTGGAGCGGGTGGACGAGGTGACGGGCCTCACGTCGAAGGTCGTGGTGGACTACAAGCAGTCCTCCAAGGCCGACCTGCGTCCGCGGTTGCAGTTGAAGGACGAGAAGGGCGAGGTCATCAAGCTCGGGACGGGTGCCGACGCGCGCTACTTCCTGAACCCTGACAGCATCCTGTCGGTGGAGAACGGCGCGACCGTGGCCGCCGGCGACGTGCTGGCGCGCATCCCGCGCGAGGGCAGCAAGACCCGCGACATCACGGGCGGCCTGCCGCGCGTGGCGGAGCTGTTCGAGGCGCGGCGGCCCAAGGACCACGCGATCATCGCCGAGATGGACGGCCGCGTGGAGTTCGGGAAGGACTACAAGGCGAAGCGCCGCATCGTCGTGAAGAACGACGAGGCCGGCGAGGAGTCCGAATACCTGGTTCCGAAGGGCAAGCACGTCAGCGTGCAGGAAGGCGACTTCGTGCGCCGGGGCGACCCCCTGGTGGACGGCCCGCGCGTCCCGCACGACATCCTGAAGGTGCTGGGGGTCGAGGCGCTGTCGGACTACCTGGTGAACGAGATCCAGGACGTCTATCGCTTGCAGGGCGTGAAGATCAACGACAAGCACATCGAGGTCATCGTGCGCCAGATGCTTCAGAAGATGGAGATCATGGAGCCTGGCGACACGACCTACCTGATCGGGGAGCAGGTGGACCGCCTGGAGTTCGAGGCGGAAAACGAGAAGCGCGTGGCGCTGGAGGAGAAGCCGGCCATGGGTATGCCCGTGCTGCAAGGCATCACCAAGGCCAGCCTGCAGACCCACAGCTTCATCAGCGCGGCGTCGTTCCAGGAGACCACGCGGGTGCTGACCGAGGCCGCCACGGCGGGCAAGGTGGACAACCTGCTCGGCCTTAAGGAGAACGTCATCGTGGGCCGCTTGATCCCGGCGGGCACGGGCAGCGTGATGAACCGCCTGCGTGCGATAGCGGCTGGACGGGACCAGGCGCGGCTGCGCCCGGAACTGCCGGCGCTGCCGGACCGCACCGCAGCGGAGTAAAGGCAAACTGCCCTTCTCCCTCTCCCTCCGGGAGAGGGTCGGGATGAGGGAGGCAGCAGGGACGGACCTTGGGATTAGAGCGCGAAACAACACTCTCATACCCGAGCGTCCGCTCTGGTTGCCTCCCTCACCCCAACCCTCTCCCGGGGGGAGAGGGAGCAGCAAGCAATGCCGCACTTTCCTAACGACGCTTGACTAACCCCAGGCGCGGACGTAGGTATCGCGCCCTCTACCCACCCCGGTTACAGCCGGGCTGGCCACCTGCACAGGAACGTCCATGGCGCCGCCTCCCGGCTAGGAGGCCAAGGCCGTAGGCACCAGGGTTCGCGCGGATGGATCGCTCCACTCCGCGCGGCCTCGTTTTGCAGGTGCCGGCCCTCCATCCCGGGGCGCATATCAAGGATCGGAAGACTCGCATGCCGACCATCAACCAGTTGATCGCCAACGGGCGCCAGCCCGCCGCGAAGCGCAACAAGGTGCCCGCCCTGCAGGGCTGCCCACAGAAGCGCGGCGTCTGCACGCGCGTCTATACGACCACGCCGAAGAAGCCGAACTCCGCGCTCCGCAAGGTCGCCAAGGTCCGGCTGACCAACGGCTACGAGGTCGTGAGCTACATCCCTGGCGAGGGCCACAACCTGCAGGAGCACAGCGTCGTGCTGATCCGCGGCGGGCGCGTGAAGGACTTGCCGGGCGTCCGCTACCACATCCTGCGCGGCGTCCTGGACACCCAGGGCCTGCCGAAGCGCCGCCAGCGCCGTTCGCTGTATGGCGCGAAGCGTCCGAAGTAAGGGGAGCAGCAGCATGAGCCGTCGCCGCCGCGCCGATAAGCGCGACATCCTGCCGGACGCGAAGTTCGGCGACACCGTCATCACCCGCTTCATGAATGCGCTGATGTACGACGGCAAGAAGTCCGCCGCCGAGGGCATCGTCTATGGTGCGCTTGACGTGCTGAAGAAGCGTGGCGGCGCTGCGGCCGATCCGGTCCGCATGTTCCACGAGGCGCTGGACAACGTGAAGCCTGCCGTCGAAGTGCGTTCGCGCCGGGTCGGCGGCGCCACCTACCAGGTGCCCGTCGAGGTCCGGACCGAGCGCCGCCAGGCCCTGGCGATCCGCTGGATCATAGATAGCGCCCGCAAGCGCGGCGAGCACACGATGGAGGACCGGCTGTCCAACGAGTTGCTGGACGCCGTGAACAACCGCGGCTCCGCGGTGAAGAAGCGCGAGGACACCCACCGGATGGCCGAGGCCAACAAGGCGTTCAGCCACTACCGCTGGTAAGCACTGCAACCCAACCTGCCCACCCCCTAGTCGGCGGGCGACGGAGACACGACCATGGCCAAGGCCAAATTCCAGCGGAACAAGCCGCACTGCAACATCGGCACCATCGGTCACGTTGACCATGGCAAGACCTCGCTGACCGCAGCGATCACCAAGGTCCTGGCCAAGGCCGGCGGCGCGACCTTCACCGCCTATGACCAGATTGACAAGGCTCCCGAGGAGCGCGCACGCGGCATCACCATCTCGACCGCGCACGTCGAGTATGAGACGGCCAACCGCCACTACGCCCATGTGGACTGCCCCGGCCACGCCGACTACGTGAAGAACATGATCACCGGCGCCGCGCAGATGGACGGTGCGATCCTGGTGGTGTCCGCCGCCGACGGCCCGATGCCGCAGACCCGCGAGCACATCCTGCTTGCCCGCCAGGTCGGCGTGCCGGCGCTCGTCGTGTTCCTGAACAAGGTGGACATGGTGGACGACCCCGAGCTGCTGGAGCTGGTCGAGATGGAGGTGCGCGAGCTGCTGTCCTCCTACCAGTTCCCCGGCGATGACATCCCCATCATCCACGGCTCCGCCCTGATGGTGCTTGAGGACAAGAACCCGGCGCTGGGCGAGGAGGCGATCATCAAGCTGATGGCCGCGGTGGACGAGTATATCCCGCAGCCGCTGCGCGCGACCGACCGCCCGTTCCTGATGCCCATCGAGGACGTGTTCAGCATTTCCGGCCGCGGCACGGTGGTGACGGGTCGCATTGAGCGCGGCATCGTCAACGTCGGCGACGAGGTCGAGATCGTCGGCATCAAGAACACGGTGAAGACCATCGTCACCGGCGTCGAGATGTTCCGCAAGCTGCTGGACCGCGGCGAGGCCGGTGACAACATCGGCGCCCTGTTGCGCGGCACCAAGCGCGAGGACGTGGAGCGCGGCCAGGTTCTGGCCAAGCCCGGCAGCATCACGCCGCACACTAACTTCAAGGCCGAAGCCTACATCCTCACGAAGGAGGAAGGTGGCCGTCACACGCCGTTCTTCACCAACTACCGCCCGCAGTTCTACTTCCGCACCACGGACGTGACCGGCGTGGTGCAGTTGCCCGAGGGCACGGAGATGGTGATGCCCGGTGACAACGTGTCTATGGACGTGGAGCTGATCGCTCCCATCGCCATGGATGACGGCCTGCGCTTCGCGATCCGCGAGGGCGGCCGGACCGTCGGCGCTGGCGTCGTTGCCAGCATCACCAAGTAACCGGCGGCCCGTAGCGAACCTGGCCCGAAAATCTGGATCGAGTAAAATGGACAACCAGAACATACGCATTCGCCTGAAGGCGTACGATCATCGCGTCCTGGACAACAGCACGCGGGAGATCGTGAACACGGCGAAGCGTACCGGGGCACGGGTCCGTGGGCCGATACCGTTGCCCACGCATATCGAGCGGTTCACCGTGAACCGTTCTCCCCATGTGGATAAGAAAAGCCGCGAGCAGTTCGAGATACGGACCCATCGCCGGTTGCTGGACATCGTGGAGCCTACGCCGCAGACGGTGGACGCGCTGATGAAGCTCGACCTCGCCAGCGGCGTGGACGTCGAGATCAAGCTGTAAGGGCCTGGGACGATGCGAACCGGACTGATCGCGAAGAAGCTGGGCATGACCCGGCTGTTCAAGGACGACGGCACGCATGTGCCCGTCACCGTCCTGCACCTGGACGAGGTGCAAGTCGTGGATGCCCGCACGCAGGAGCGTGATGGTTACACGGCCTTGCAGCTTGGCTGGGGCACGGCGAAGGTGAAGAACGTCAGCGACCCGAACAAGGGCCACTTCGCCCGCGTGAAGGTCGAGCCGAAGAAAGAACTGCGCGAGTTCCGCGTATCGGCGGATGCATTGCTGGAAAGCGGGCAATACCTGACGGCGGCGCATTTCATCGTCGGGCAGAAGGTGGATGTTTGCGGCATCACCAAGGGCAAGGGTTTTGCCGGCGGCATGAAGCGCTGGAACTTCCGCGGCCTGGAGGCCAGCCACGGCGTTTCGGTCAGCCATCGTTCGCACGGCTCGACCGGCAACCGGCAGGACCCCGGCAAGACGTTCAAAAACAAGAAGATGGCCGGGCACATGGGCGTGGACCGGGTGACGACGCTGAACATCGAGGTTGCGGCCATTGATGCGGAGCGCGGCCTGATCATGGTGCGCGGTGCGGTGCCGGGCAGCAAGGGCGAGTTTGTGACGATCCGCGACGCGATCAAGAAGGACCGTCCGGCCGATGCGCCGTATCCCGCGTCCATCCGCGCTGCCGCCGAAACGATCGCAGAGCCGGCCGCGGTCTGAGGGAACAGCGATGCAAGTCGAGATCAAGACACTGGATGGTGGGGCCGCAGGCTCCGCTGAGTTGCCGGACGCGCTGTTCGCCGCGACGCCGCGCAAGGACATCATCGCCCGGGTGATCCACTGGCAGATGGCCAAGCGCCGGGCCGGGACACACAAGACCAAGGGCATGGGCGAGGTGTCCGGCACCACGCGCAAGCCGTATAAGCAGAAGGGCACCGGCAACGCCCGTCAGGGAAGCCTGCGCGCGCCGCAGTTCCGCACCGGCGGACGGGTGCATGGCCCGGTGGTACGCAGCCATGAATACGACCTGCCCAGGAAGGTCCGCCGGCTGGGCCTCATCAGCGCGCTGTCGTTGAAGCACGCCGAGGGCAAGCTGATCGTGCTGGACACCGCTACGGCCGGCACCGGCAAGACGCGGGACCTGGTTGCCAAGCTGAAGGTGCTTGGCTGGACCTCTGCCCTGATCGTGGACCGCACGGTGGACGCGGGCTTCCTGCAGGCCAGCAGCAACATCGTCGGCATAGACGTGCTGCCGACAGTTGGCGCCAACGTCCATGACATCATCCGCCATGACGTTCTGGTGGTCACCACCGCCGGCGTCGAGGGCCTGGTGGAGCGGCTGGCATGAGCGTCCGTCAGGTCCAGGTCGCGCGTCGCCGCGCGGCTACCATGTCGCGCGAGGCGATGTACGAGATCGTTCGCAACCCGGTCATCACCGAGAAGGCGACGATGCTGAGCGAAAAGAACCAGTTCGTCTTCCGCGTCGCCATTGGCGCCACCAAGCTCGAGATCAAGGCGTCGGTCGAGGGCCTGTTCAGCGTGACGGTCGTCGCCGTGAACACGCTGGTGCAGAAGGGCAAGACCAAGCGCTTCAAGGGCCGGCCCGGCGTGCGCTCGGATATCAAGAAGGCTTACGTGCAGCTTGCCGAGGGACAGTCCATAGACATGTCCACCGGCCTGAGCTGAGGGATCGGGACAGATGGCACTTAGGCAATTCAATCCCGTTACCGCCAGCCTGCGCGGCACGGTGCTGATAGACCGCAGCGAGCTGTGGAAGGGCAAGCCCGTCAAGACGCTGACGGAGGGCAAGAACAAGACCGGCGGGCGCAACAATCACGGCCGCACGACCTCGTTCTTCCGCGGCGGCGGGCACAAGCAAAGCTACCGCTACGTGGACTTCAAGCGTCGCAAGTATGACGTGGCCGCGACGGTCGAGCGGCTGGAATACGATCCGAACCGGTCGGCGTTCATCGCGCTGGTGAAGTATGACGACGGCGAGCTGTCCTACATCCTGGCCCCGCAGCGCCTTCGCGCCGGGGACAAGGTGGTGGCGGGCATCCGTGTGGACATCAAGCCCGGCAATGCCATGCCGATGGCGGCAATTCCGGTTGGGACCATCATCCACAACGTCGAGATGAAGCTTGGCGCCGGTGGGAAGATGGCCCGTGCGGCTGGCACCTACGCGCAACTGGTCGGCAAGGATGCCGGTTATGCCCAGGTCAAGCTGCAATCGGGCGAGCTTCGCATTATCCGTGCCGAGTGCATGGCGACGGTCGGCGCGGTGTCCAACCCGGACAACCAGAACCAGAGCCTCGGCAAGGCCGGGCGCAACCGCTGGCTGGGTCGGCGCCCGCACAACCGCGGCGTCGTAATGAACCCGGTTGACCATCCGCACGGCGGCGGCGAGGGCCGGACCTCCGGCGGCCGTCATCCCGTGACGCCCTGGGGCAAGCCGACCAAGGGTTTTAAGACCCGGGCCAACAAGCGCACGGACGACATGATCATCCGCCGCCGTCCAAAGGGGAAGCATTAGCCATGGCGCGTTCCGTATGGAAAGGTCCGTTCGTTGACGGATACCTCCTGGGCAAGGCCGAGGCGGCGCGCGGTTCCGGCCGCAACGAGATCATCAAGATCTGGTCGCGCCGCAGCACGATCCTGCCGCAGTTCGTCGGGCTGACGTTCGGTGTCTATAACGGGCACAAGTTCCTGCCGGTGCAGGTAAACGAGAACATGGTGGGCCACAAGTTCGGCGAGTTTTCGCCGACGCGGACCTTCACCGGGCACTCGTCCGACAAGAAGGCGCGGAGGGGCTAACCATGAGCAAGCCGAAGACACCGCGCGCCTTGTCCGAGACCGAGGCGCAGTGCGTCGTGCGGAACATCCGCATCAGTCCGCAGAAGCTGAACCTGGTTGCCGGGCTGATACGCAACCAACCCGCCAGCGCCGCCGTGGCGACGCTGACGTTCAGCAAGCGCCGCATCGCCCACCAGGTCCGCAAGGCCCTGGAGAGCGCGATAGCCAACGCCGAGAACAACCACCAGCTCGATGTGGACCGTCTGGTCGTGACGCGGGCCGAGGTAGGCAAGTCCATCGTGATGCGCCGCTTCATGGCCCGTGGCCGTGGCCGTGCGTCCCGCATCGAGAAGTGGTTCAGCCACCTGCGGATCGTGGTGGCGGAGCAGGCGCAGTTGCCGGAGCCGGATCGCGGCACGGCGCAACGGAAGGCGGCCTAGCATGGGTCACAAGGTCAATCCCATCGGGCTGCGGCTCGGCATCAACCGCACCTGGGACAGCCGCTGGTATGCCGGCGCGGACTACTCGAAGCTGCTGCTGGAAGACCTGAAGCTCCGCACGCACCTGCGCGCCAAGCTGTCCGGTGCCGGTGTATCGCGCGTGGTGATCGAGCGTCCGGCCAAGAAGCCGCGCGTTACGATCTATGCCGCGCGCCCCGGCGTCGTCATCGGCAAGAAAGGCCAGGACATCGAGACGCTCCGCAAGGACCTGGCCAAGATGGTCAAGTCCGACGTATCGCTGAACATCGTTGAAATCCGCAAGCCGGAGATTGATGCGACCCTGGTGGCCGAGAACATCGCGCAGCAGTTGGAGCGCCGGGTCGCGTTCCGCCGGGCAATGAAGCGCGCAGTGCAGTCGGCGATGCGCCTGGGCGCCCAAGGCATCCGCATCAATTGCGGCGGTCGTTTGGGCGGCGCGGAGATTGCGCGGACCGAGTGGTATCGCGAGGGCCGGGTGCCTCTCCACACGCTGCGCGCCGACATTGATTTCGGCGTGGCGACGGCCAAGACCACTTATGGCACCTGCGGCGTAAAGGTCTGGATTTTCAAGGGCGAGGTCCTGTCCAACGACCCGACCGCCCAGGACCGCCGCGCCGCCGAGCAGGCGCCGCAGCGCTAACGAGGACCACGCATCATGATGTCTCCCAAGCGGACGAAGTACCGCAAGGCCCATAAAGGCCGCATCCACGGTCTGGCGAAGTCCGGCACGGCGTTAAACTTCGGCGCGTTCGGCCTCAAGGCGCTGGAGCCTGAGCGCATCACCGCCCGGCAGATCGAGGCGGCGCGGCGCGCGATCACCCGCTCGATGAAGCGCGCGGGCCGTGTCTGGATACGCATGTTCCCGGATGTGCCGGTGTCGCAGAAGCCTGCCGAAGTACGTATGGGGTCCGGCAAGGGCAGCCCCGAGTTCTGGGTGTGCCGCATCAAGCCTGGCCGCATCATGTTCGAGATTGACGGCGTTTCGCCGGAGCTGGCGCGCGAGGCGTTGACGCTCGGCGCGGCGAAGTTGCCGATCCGCACCAAGTTTGTGACCCGGATCGGGGAAGCCTAGAGATGACCAAGCCTGCCGATATCCGCGCCAAGGGCACGGACAACCTGTCGACGATGCTGCTGGACCTCCGCAAGGAGCAGTTCAACTTGCGCTTCCAGCGTGCGACCGGACAGACCGAGAGTACGGGTCGCGTGCGCCAGGTGCGGCGCGACATCGCCCGCGTCAAGACGATCATGTCGGAGCAGAAGCGGTCCGCCGCCGCCAGCTCTGCGAAAACCCAGTAAGGAGACGGACGATGCCGAAGCGCGTCCTCACCGGACGGGTGACCAGCGACAAGATGGACAAGACCATAACGGTCCTCGTCGAGCGCCGGGTCATCCATCCGCTGTATAAGAAGTTCATTCGCCTGTCGAAGAAGTATGCGGTGCACGACGATCTGAACGTCTGCAAGGAAGGCGACCTCGTGCGTATCGAGGAGTGCCGCCCGATCAGCAAGCGCAAGACCTGGATGCTGGTCGAGCGCAACGGCGAGTTCGTGGAGCCGCCGCGCGGGTTCACAGTCGCCTACAAGGCTGGTCGGTCGTCCCCCGTTGTCGGCCTGTCGGTCCCGGACGACGCCCCGCAGGCTCAGGCGTAGGAGCCGGTAGATGATACAGGTCGAATCCAACCTAGAGGTCGCCGACAACTCCGGCGCCCGGCGCGTGCAGTGCATCAAGGTCCTCGGCGGGTCCAAGCGCAAGACGGCGTCGGTGGGCGACGTGATCGTGGTGTCCATCAAGGAGGCGATCCCGCGCGGCAAGGTGAAGAAGGGCGACGTGCATCAGGCCGTGATCGTGCGGACCTCGTTCCCGGTGCGGCGTCCCGATGGCAGCATCATCCGCTTCGACCGCAACGCCGCCGTGCTGATCAACAAGTCGCAGGAGCCGATCGGCACCCGGATATTCGGACCCGTGGTGCGCGAGCTGCGGGCGCGGAAGTTCGGCAAGATCATCTCGCTGGCGCCGGAGGTGCTGTGATGGCCGCACGCATACGTAAGGGCGACACCGTCGTCGTCATCACCGGGTCGGACAAGGGCAAGCGCGGCGAGGTGCTGTCGGTGCTGCCCAAGGACGGCCGGGCCGTGGTGCAGGGCGTGAACATTGCCAAGAAGCACACCAAGCCGAGCGGCGCGAACCAGCAGGGCGGCATCATCTCGCAAGAGGCGACGATACACCTGTCCAACCTGTCGCTAGTGGACCCGCAGACCAACAAGCCGACCCGCGTCGGGTTCCGGGTGCTGGACGATGGCCGCAAGGTCCGCGTCGCCCGTCCCAGCGGCGCCGTGATCGAGAATTAAGATGAGCGAGACGACCGAGACGGGCCAGGCGGCGATCGCCCGCGAGATGCCGCGGATGCAGCAGCGCTACTTGGCGGAGGCGCGGCCCAAGTTGCAGGAGCAGTTCGGCTACACCAACGTCATGCAGTTGCCGAAGCTGGAGAAGATCGTCATCAACATGGGCGTCGGCGAGGCAGCCGGCGATCAGAAGAAGCTGGACGCGGCGGTGGCGGAGCTGATGCTGATCGCTGGGCAGAAGCCGGTGAAGACTTTGGCGAAGAAGGCCATAGCGGGCTTTAAGATACGCGAGGGCCTGCCCATCGGCTGCAAGGTGACGTTGCGCAAGTCGCGGATGTTCGAGTTCCTGGACCGGCTGGTGACGATTGCCCTGCCGCGCGTCCGCGACTTCCGCGGCATCCCGGCGGGCAAGGGCTTCGACGGCCGCGGCAACTTCGCCATGGGCCTCAAAGAGCAGATCATCTTCCCGGAAATCGAGTACGACAAGGTGACGGATGTCCGGGGCATGGACATCGTGTTCGTCACGACCGCCAAGACGGATGCGGAAGCCAAGGCGCTGCTGAAAGCGCTGGACATCCCGTTCGCGGCCTAGTCCCAGAAGGGACAGGCCTAGAGATCAACGCATTTGGAAAACCACTGCCGGCCGGCGTGCCGCGGCAGGTTCCAGGGAGCATAGCAGATGGCCAAGACATCGTCGGTCAACCGCAACAAGAAGCGGGAGCGCATGGCGTCCCGTGACAAGGGCAAGCGGGCCGAGCTGAAGGCGCAAGTGATGGACCGGACCGCCCCGGTCGAGGAGCGTTTCGAGGCTTCGATGAAGCTGGCGCAGTTGCCGCGCAACGGCGCAGCCGTGCGAGTCCGCTTGCGCTGCGCCTTGACGGGCCGGGCGCGCGGCAACTACCGCAAGTTCAAGCTGTCCCGCAACATGCTGCGCGCCCTGGCCAGTTCCGGGCAGTTGCCCGGCATGGTCAAGGCAAGCTGGTAAGGAGCCGGACGCATGTCCATGTCCGATCCGCTGGGTGACATGATCACCCGCATCCGCAACGCCCAGCGCAGCCGCCACACGCAATGCGTGGCGCCGGCCTCCAAGATGCGCGCGAGCGTGCTGGAGACGTTGAAGCGCGAGGGGTTCATCCGCGGCTATGCCGTCGAGGAGGTCCGCCCCGGCATCGCCCAGCTTCGCATCGAACTGAAGTACTCCGAGGGCGAGCCGGTCATCAAGGAGATCACCCGCGTGTCCAAGCCGGGCCGCCGGGTGTATTCCAAGATCAAAGAGCTGCCGCGGGTCTATGCCGGCCTTGGCGTATCCATCCTGAGTACGCCGCGTGGCGTGCTGAGCGACGGCGAGGCGCGCGCTGCCAATGTTGGCGGCGAAGTGCTTTTCCGCGTCTTCTAAGGGGGGCATAGCGATGTCTCGTGTAGGCAAGTATCCCGTCGAGGTGCCCGCGGGCGTTCAGGTGGCGGTCGTGGACCGCGTGCTGCAGGCCAAGGGCAAGCTCGGCACCATGTCGCTGCCGTTGACGGACCACGTTGACGCGGCGGTGGACGGCAACAAGGTGACGATCACCCCGCGCAGCAACGCCAGCCAGGCGCGCATGATGTGGGGCACCACACGTTCGATCCTGGCCAGCATGGTCCAGGGCGTGTCCGTCGGTTACACCAAGACGCTGGAGATCACCGGCACCGGCTTCCGCGCCAGCGTGCAGGGCAAAAATTTGGTCATCAACCTCGGCTTCTCGCATGACGTGGTGTATCCGGTGCCGGAGGGCATCACGATCACCACGCCCCGCCCGACCGCGATCACGCTCGCGGGCGTGGACAAGCGGCAGGTCGGGCAGTGCGCCGCCGAGATACGCCGTTTCCGTCCGCCGGAGCCTTACAAGGGCAAGGGCGTGAAGTACGAGAACGAGCAGATACGGCGCAAGGAAGGCAAGAAGAAGTAGCATGAGTGCTCCCCAGGACCTCCGGGCGCGGCGGCGCGAGCGCCTCCGCTACCAGTTGAAGCACAAGGGCGCCGGGCGCCCGCGCCTGTCGGTGTTCCGCTCGGGCAAGCATATCTATGCCCAGGTGATTGACGACGCCGTGGGCCGCACGCTCGCGGCGGCGTCCACGCTTGACAAGGACCTGCGCGAAGGCGGCAAGACCGGTGCAAACAAGGATGCCGCGGCGTCGGTCGGCAAGCTGGTGGCCGAGCGCGCGGTGGCCGCCGGCGTCACCAAGGTGGTATTCGACCGCGGATCGTATCTGTATCACGGCCGCGTTAAGGCGCTGGCCGAAGCCGCCCGCGAAGGCGGCCTGGCGTTCTAGGGAACCGACACATGGCACGTGAAGCACGGGACGGCGGCCGGGGTGGCCGCGAGCGCGACCGGGACGGCGGCGATGACCTCATTGACAAGCTGGTCACGATCAACCGCGTCGCGAAGGTGGTGAAGGGCGGACGCCGGTTCGCCTTCGCGGCCCTGGTGGTGGTGGGCGACCAGAAGGGCCGCGTCGGCTATGGCGCCGGCAAGGCGCGCGAGGTGCCGGAGGCGATACGCAAGGCGACCGAGCGGGCGAAGAAGACCATGATCCGCGTGCCGCTTAAGGAAGGGCGCACGCTGCACCATGACGTGGAGGGCGTCTATGGCGCCGGGCATGTCGTGCTGCGGGCCTGCACGGCAGGCACGGGCATTATCGCCGGCGGGCCGATGCGGGCAGTGTTCGAGACGCTGGGCGTGGGTGACGTGGTGGCCAAGTCGCTCGGCAGCCGCAACCCGCACAATATGGTCAAGGCCACCTTTGCCGCCTTGCAGCGCTGCGCCAGCCCGCGCAGCGTCGCTGCCCGGCGCGGCAAGAAGGTCGGTGAGATATTCGGCAAGCGCGACGGCGCACCGGACGCGTCGACGGAGACGGCCGATGTCTGATGGTGCGAAGGCGACGGTGAAGGTCACGCTGGTCAACAGCGGCCTGGGCCGGAAGAAGAACCAGAGGGAGACCCTGATCGGCCTCGGCCTGAACCGGATGCACCGCACGCGGGAGCTGGAGGACACCCCCTCCGTCCGCGGCATGATCCGCACGGTCGCGCACTTGGTCCAGGTGGAGGAGCGGTCATGAAGCTGAACGAACTGCGGGACAATCCCGGCGCCCGCCACAAGTTCAAGCGGCTGGGCCGCGGCATCGGCTCCGGCAAGGGCAAGACGTCCGGCAAGGGCGTCAAGGGCCAAAAGGCGCGCGAGGGCGTCTCATTGAACGGGTTCGAGGGCGGCCAGCTCCCAATCTACCGCCGGTTGCCGAAGCGGGGCTTCCACAACATCTTCCGCAAGGAATACGCCCCGGTGAACGTCGGCACCATTGATAAGGCCATTGCCGACGGCAAGCTCGACGGCGCGACGCCGATCACCGAGGAGTCGCTGCGCGCGGCCGGGCTGGTGCGGTTGGCGAAGGTGGAGGGCGTGCGGCTGCTGGGCATGGGCACGATCACGCGGGCCATCACCATTACCGTGTCCGGCGCGTCTGCGACGGCGACGGCGGCGGTGCAGGCGGCGGGTGGCACGGTGACGACGCTGGTGGCTGCGGCTGCCCCGGCAGAGGCTCCAGCGGCCTGAAGCCAGTGCTTGCGGGCCGGCGCGTTCTGCCGGCAGGATAGGCAATGAAGGGCGGCGCCCCGTGTCCCAAGCGGGACGCGCGGGCGCCGCAACCTTGTAGGGGGATCGGCCATGGCGTCTGCAGCCGAACAACTGGCAGCAAACCTCAACCTCGGCACGCTGGGCAAGGCGACCGAACTCAAGCAGCGCATCTGGTTCACCCTGGGGGCGCTGCTGGTCTATCGCGTCGGCACCTATATCCCGGTGCCCGGCGTGGACGCCACCGTGATGGCGGAGATATTGCAGCAGAACGGCGGCGGCATCTTGGGCATGTTCGACATGTTCAGCGGCGGCGCGCTCGGGCGCATGACGGTGTTCGCGCTGAACATCATGCCCTACATCAGCGCCAGCATCATCATACAGCTCCTGTCGTCCGCGGTGCCGTCGCTGGAGGCTCTCAAGAAGGAGGGCGAGAGCGGGCGCAAGAAGCTGAACCAATATACCCGTTACCTGACCGTGCTGATCGCGCTGGTGCAGTCCTACGGGATGGCCGCAGGGTTGGAGAACATCGTCGGACGCGCCGGCTCGGCGGTGATTGATCCCGGCCTGTTCTTCCGGGTGTCTTGCGTCATCACGTTGGTGGGCGGGACGATGTTCCTGATGTGGATCGGCGAGCAGATCACCACGCGCGGCATCGGCAACGGCACCAGCCTCATCATCTTCGCCGGCATCGTCGCCAACCTGCCCCACGCGCTGGTGCAGTTGCTGGAGAAGGGCCGGGCGGGCGAGCTGTCCCCGGTGTTCGTGCTGGCGTTCCTGCTGATCGCCGTGGCGGTGATCGCCTTTGTGGTGTTCGTCGAGCGGGCGCAGCGTCGGGTAAGCATCCAATATCCCAAGCGACAAGTCGGCCAGCGGATGTTCGGCGGCGACAGCACGCACATGCCGCTGAAGGTGAACACCGCCGGGGTGATCCCGCCGATCTTCGCCAGCTCGATCCTGCTGATCCCTGCGACCGTCGCCGGGTTCTCCGGCAATAAGCCGGATTCTTGGCTGGCCTGGATCGGGGCGAAGCTGGGGCATGGCGAGCCGCTGTATATGCTGGCCTATGCCGCCATGATCATCTTCTTCGCCTACTTCTACACCGCCGTCGTGTTCAACCCGGTTGAGACGGCGGACAACCTCAAGAAGTATGGCGGCTTCATCCCCGGCGTGCGGCCCGGCGCCAACACCGCCACCTACTTCGACACCATCCTGGCCAAGCTGACGACCGTGGGGGCGCTCTACCTGTGCGTCGTATGCCTGCTGCCGGAAATCCTCATCAGCAAATATCGCGTGCCGTTCTACTTCGGCGGCACCAGCCTGATGATCATCGTCTCCGTCACGATGGACACCGTGACGCAGGTGCAGTCCCACTTGCTGGCGCACCAGTATGAGGGGCTTATCCGCAAGAACCGGGTGAAGGGCCGCGGCCGATGAACCTGATCCTGCTGGGACCGCCCGGCGCCGGCAAGGGCACCCAGGCCAAGCGGCTGGAGCAGACGCATGGCATGGTGCAGATCTCCACCGGCGACATGCTGCGCGCCGAGGTGAAGGCGGGCACAGAGGTCGGGCAGCGTGCCAAGGCGATCATGGAATCCGGCGGGCTGGTGCCTGACGAAATCCTGATCGCCATGCTCGACAGCCGCATCCGGCAGCCCGATGCCAAGGGGGGCTTCATCCTCGACGGCTTCCCGCGCACCGTGCCGCAGGCAGTGGCGCTGGATGCCATGCTGGCCCGCGCCGGCATGAGCCTTGACGCGGTGATCCTGCTGCAAGTGGACGACACAACCTTGGTGGACCGCATCGCCGGGCGCTTCACCTGCGCCAAGTGCGGCGCCGGCTACCACGACAGCTTCCATGTGCCGCATGTGGCGAACACCTGCGACACCTGCGGCAGCCATGACTTCATCCGCCGGGCCGATGACCGGCGGGAGACGGTGTCGGCCCGGCTGGACGCCTACCACACCCAGACCGCGCCCATATTGCCGCATTACCGAAGCAGCGGGCGCTTGGTGACGCTAGACGGCATGGCGGACGTGGACAGCGTCACCCGGCAGATCGAAGCGGCACTGGCCGATGTTGTGCCTGCACACGATAAGTTGACCGGAACGCATTGACAATCCGGGGGCGGACCGTATAGTCCGCGCCCTTCGCCTTGCCCTACCCGGGCCGGGCGCAAAGCCTATTTTCCGGGCCTCCAGCGCGCAGGCGAGCAGGGGTCCAGTCCATCAGCCGGTGCCGGGCAGCCTGCCGCCGCGCATCCGCACGACCAGGAGTGACCAGCGTGGCCCGTATTGCCGGCGTGAACATCCCAACCAACAAGCGGGTGCTGATCAGCCTCCGCTACATCTACGGCATCGGCCCGTCCAATGCGGTGGACATCTGCACGAAGCTGGGCATCCCCGACGACCGCCGGGTGAACCAGTTGTCGGATGAGGAAGTCCTCAAGCTGCGCGAGACGATTGACCGCGACTACCGCGTCGAGGGCGACCTCCGGCGCGAGGTCGCAATGAACATCAAGCGGCTGATGGACCTGGGCTGCTATCGCGGCCTACGCCACCGCCGCGGCCTGCCGGTCCACGGCCAGCGCACCCACACCAACGCGCGCACTCGTAAGGGCAAGGCGGTCGCCATCGCCGGAAAGAAGAAGGTTACGAAGTAGCCTTCGCCGCCGCAGCCTTGCCGCGCGAGCGGCCATAGCGTCTCGCCGCATCAGCGGCCCCAACTAGCAGGATCACCTCATATGGCGAAGACCGCCACCGCGCGCCCCCGCAAGAAGGAACGCAAGAACATCATCGCGGGCGTGGCGCATGTCGCCGCCACGTTCAACAACACGATGATTACCATCACCGACGCCCAGGGCAATACCATCGCCTGGTCGAGCAGCGGCACACAGGGCTTCAAGGGCAGCCGCAAGAGCACGCCCTACGCCGCGCAGGTCGCCGCCGAGGACGCGGGCCGCAAGGCGCGCGAGCACGGGATGGAGACCCTGGAGATCGAGGTCAGCGGCCCTGGCTCCGGCCGCGAGAGCGCGTTGCGGGCGTTGCAGGCCGTGGGCTTCGCGATCACCGCGATCCGCGACATGACGCCGATCCCGCACAACGGCTGCCGCCCGCGCAAGCGCCGCCGGGTCTGACCTTCGCGGCCGTTCTACCGGTGCTCCCGCAAGGGGGCGCCGCTTATTCTGTTTGGAAGTGAGCCATGGCCCTTCAAAGAAATTGGCAGTCGCTGATTAAGCCCGAGAAGCTCGATGTCGAGCCGGGGTCCGATCCGCACCGCATCGCAACCGTGGTGGCGGAGCCGCTGGAGCGCGGCTTCGGCATGACGCTCGGCAACGCCGTGCGCCGGGTGCTGCTGTCGTCGTTGCAGGGCGCCGCGGTGACGGCGGTGCAGATTGACGGCGTGCTGCACGAGTTCAGCAGCATCCCCGGCGTACGCGAGGACGTGACGGACATCGTGCTGAACGTGAAGCAGCTTGCGCTACGTATGCACGGCGAGGGGCCGAAGCGCATGGTCCTGACCGCGACCGGACCCGGCGAGGTCACGGCCGGACAGATACAGACCGGCCACGACATTGACGTGATGAACCCGGAACTGGTGATCTGCACGCTCGACGAGGGCGTGAAGCTCGGCATGGAGTTCACAGTCAACCTCGGCAAGGGCTACGTCCCTGCGGCGGCGAACCGGCCCGAGGACGCGCCCATCGGGCTGATCCCGATTGATGCCATCTACTCGCCGGTCAAGCGCGTGTCCTACAAGGTCGAGCCGACCCGCGTGGGCCAGGTGACGGACTACGACAAGCTGCTGCTGCAGGTCGAGACCAACGGCGCCGTGACGCCCGAGGACGCGGTGGCCTTGGCCGCCCGCATCCTGCAGGACCAGTTGCAGTTGTTCATCAACTTTGACGAGCCGCAGTTGGCGCGTTCCGAGGAGATGCAGGACGACCTGCCGTTCAACCGCAACCTGCTTCGCAAGGTGGACGAGCTGGAGCTGTCGGTCCGCAGCGCGAACTGCCTGAAGAACGACAACATCGTCTATATCGGCGACCTCGTGCAGAAGACCGAGCAGGAAATGCTGCGAACGCCGAACTTCGGCCGTAAGTCGCTGAACGAGATCAAGGAAGTGCTGACGGCGATGGGCCTGTCGCTCGGCATGAGCGTGGCCGGCTGGCCGCCGGAGAACATCGAGGACTTGGCTAAGCGGCTCGACGAGCCTTTCTAGCAGCGAGAGTAGGGGTAACAAGCCATGCGCCACGGTGTATCCGGCCGCAAACTGAACGTCACGTCGAGCCACCGCCTGGCCATGTTCCGCAACATGGCGGTAGCGCTCATCAAGCATGAGCAGATCACCACCACGCTGCCCAAGGCCAAGGAGTTGCGGCCTGTTGCCGAGAAGCTGATAACGCTCGGCAAGCGCGGGGACCTTCATGCCCGGCGCCAGGCTTACGCGCAGCTTCGGGACGACCGCATCGTCACCAAGCTGTTCTCTGCGCTGGCCGACCGCTACAAGGCCCGCGCCGGCGGCTACACCCGCGTGCTCAAGGCGGGCGTGCGCTATGGCGATGCCGCCGACATGGCGGTCATCGAGCTTGTTGACCGTGACCCCTCCGCAAAGGGCCAGGACAGCGGCCCGCGCAACGAAGTGCCCGATGACGAGGATCAGCAGGCGGCCTGAAGGCACGTCCATGCCCGCCGGGGCCGCCTCGGCGGGCATCCTGTCCTCGACTTGGGCTGCGCGCTGCACCATCTAGCAGCCATGCCGCCCCGCCACCTTTCCAAGCCCGACCTGTTCGGCACGACCGCGCCGGACGGTGCGGCGGGACCGCTGGCCGAACGGCTGCGGCCTGCCAGCCTGGCCGAGGTCGTGGGCCAGCCGCACCTGGTCGGACCCGATGGCACGCTGACCCGGATGCTGGCGCGCGACACCCTGGCGTCGCTGATCCTGTGGGGGCCGCCCGGCGTCGGCAAGACGACCATCGCCCGGCTGATCGCCTCTGCCGCCGGGCTGCACTTCACGGCGCTGTCCGCGGTGTTCTCAGGTGTGGCCGACCTCAAGCGCGTGTTCGAGGAGGCGGGGCGGCGGCGCGCGGCCGGGCAGCGCACCCTGCTGTTCGTGGACGAGGTGCATCGCTTCAACCGGGCGCAGCAGGACGGCTTCCTGCCGGTGGTGGAGAACGGCACGGTGGTGCTGATCGGCGCCACGACGGAGAACCCCTCCTTCGCCCTGAACGGCGCCTTGCTGTCCCGCTGCCAAGTCCTGGTGCTGCGCCGGCTGGACGACGATGCCCTGGAAGGGTTGCTGGCCCGTGCGGAGGCCGCCGCCGACCGTCCCCTGCCGCTGACGCCGGAGGTGCGGGCTGCGATGCGGGCGATGGCGGACGGCGACGGGCGCTACCTGCTCAACATGGCGGAGCAGGTGCTGGGCCTGCCGGACGGCCCGGCGCTGGACGCGGCCGGGCTGGCGGAGGCCGTGGGGCGGCGGGCGGCGTTGTATGACCGGGACCGGGACGAGCACTTCAACCTGATCTCCGCCCTGCACAAGTCGCTGCGCGGCTCGGACCCGGATGCAGCGCTGTACTGGTTCGCCCGCATGGTCGCGGGCGGGGAGGACGTGGGCTACATCGCTCGGCGCCTGGTCCGCTTTGCGTCGGAGGATATCGGCTTGGCCGACCCGAACGCGCTGACGCAGGCCGTTGCGGCGTGGGAGGCATGGGAGCGGCTGGGCAGCCCGGAAGGCGAGTTGGCCATCGTGCAGGCCATCCTCTATCTGGGCACCGCGCCCAAGTCGAACGCGCTGTATGCCGGCTGGAAGGCCGCGCTGGCTGCGGCCCGCGCCACCGGCAGCCTGCCGCCGCCCGCGCACATCCTGAACGCGCCGACGCGGCTGATGGCCAGCCTGGGCTATGGCAAGGGGTACGCCTACGACCACGACACGGCGGACGGGTTCTCCGGCCAGGACTACTTCCCGGCCGGGCTGCCGCGCCAGGGTTTCTACCAGCCTGCCGACCGCGGCTTTGAACGGGAAGTCGGGCGGCGTCTGGAACATTGGGCCGGGCTGCGCGCGGCCCGGCAGGGGACGGCTCAGGGAACGCCCCAGGAAACGCACCAGGGAACGTCCCAGGAGACGCCATGACCACCGTTCAAACCCGCGCCGTGACCGCCGACGAGGCGGAGCTGCGCCTGGACCGCTGGTTCCGCCGCCACTTCCCTGCCGTGACCCAGGGCGCCATCCAGAAGCTGTGCCGCACCGGCCAGATCCGCGTGGACGGCAAGCGTGCCGAGACCAGCACCCGGCTGGAGCCGGGCCAGGCCATCCGCGTGCCGCCCCTGCCGGACGCGCCACCGCCGAAGCCCGCCGAGACGCATGTCTTCAACCCCGCCATAGCGCGGGAGCTGGAGGCGATGGTGCTGCACCGGGACGACCATGTGCTCGTGCTGAACAAGCCGCACGGCCTGGCGGTGCAGGGCGGCCCCGGCATCACCCGGCACCTCGACGGCCTGCTGGACGGCCTGCGGATGGGCAGCGAGCATCGCCCGCGCCTCGTGCATCGCCTGGACCGCGACACCTCCGGCTGCCTGGTGCTGGCGCGCACGCCGGGGACTGCGGCGAAGCTGGCGGCGGCGTTCCGCGGACGGGATGTCAGCAAGACCTACTGGGCGGTCGTCGCCGGGCGCCCGGTGCCGGTGGAGGGGCGGATAGACCTGCCGCTGCTGCGCTACACCGGGCCGCGCGGGGAACGCAGCGTGCCGGCGGCGCGGGACGACAAGGAGGGCGCCCGGGCCGTGACGGACTACGCGACGCTGGACCACGCCGGACAGAAGCTGGCCTGGATGGAGCTGTCGCCGATCACCGGGCGCACGCACCAGTTGCGCGTGCATTGCGTGGCGCTGGGCGCCCCCATCGTGGGGGACACCAAGTATCACGAACCCGACCAGAACGGCTCCGGCACCGCCTCGATAGAGGGCCTGCCGGACAAGCTGCACCTGCACGCCCGCGCGCTGGACATCCCGCATCCCGCAGGCGGACGCCTGGTGGTCGAGGCGGAGTTGCCGCCGCACATGCGGGAGACCTTCGGGACGCTCGGCTTCGAGGCCCGTCCGGCGCAGGCGCCGCGCCGGCGATGAGGCTGAGGCGGGTCGTGCTGGTGCTGCTGGCGCTTGCCGTGCTGCTGCCTGCGCTGGCGGCGGCAGCGGTCGTGCTGCTGTTCGACGGGGAGGCGTTGAAGCCCCGTGCAGCCGATGCGGTCCGGCAGGCCACCGGACGGGAGCTGACCATTGCCGGGCCGGTGCGGCTGGGCTGGTCGTTGACGCCGACGGTGTCGGCAACGGGCGTGTCCCTTGCCAACCCGCCCGGCATGTCCCGGCCGGCGATGGCCATGCTGGACCGCGTGGACGTGCAGGTGGCGCTGTGGCCGCTGCTGCGCCGCCGGGTGGAGGTGCGCGGCATCACGCTGATTGGCCCGGACGTGCTGCTGGAGCGCGATGCGGCGGGGCAGCCCAACTGGGTGTTCGCCCGCCCGGCTGCGCCGTCCTCCGGCCCTGCTCCGGCTGCGCCCGGCACCCCCGCCGCGCGTATGCAGGTCAGCGTGGACGCAATTCAGGTCCGCGATGGCCGCCTGGGCTGGCTGTCCGGCGGACGGCTGGACACGCTGGCCATCGCGGCGCTGCAGGCGCGGACGGAGGCGCCGGGGACGGTGCGGGTCGTCGGCACGCTGGATGTGAACGGCGTGGCGCTGAACCTGCGGGGCACCACGGGCACGCTGGCCAACGCCGGCGGCGCCTGGCCCGTGGACCTGTCGCTGTCAGGCGGCGGGGCGACGTTGCACGCCGCGGGTGCCTTGGGCGCCACGGTCGCGCTGACGGCGGAGGTCCCGGACTTGGCCGCCCTGTCCTTCCTGGCCGGCAGGCCGTTGCCGCCGCTGCGGGATATCCACGGGTCGGCGCAGCTTGGCCCGCTCGGGTTGTCCGCCCTGAACGTGCAGGCCGCCGGTGAACTGGGCGCATTGCGGCTGACGCGGTTGCAGGTCACGGCCGCCGCGCCGGACCAGCCGGTCAGCCTGTCGGCGGCGGGGGTGGCCGGCACCGGGCCTGTCATGCTGACGGCCACCACCGGCAGCCTTGCGGCGCTGTTGCAGCCGGGAACGGTCCCCGTCCAGGGCAAGGCCCAAATAGCAGGCGCGGTCCTGACGTGGGAGGGCGCGGCGGACCCGCGAAGCGGCATGGTGGAGTTGCAGGTGTCGGCCCGGGTGCCGGACATGCAGGCGCTGGGCGCAGCCGCCGGGGTGCGCCTGCCAGCGTTGCGCGAGGTGACGCTGGACGCGCGGGCGTCCAACGCATTGCCGGGCGTCGTCGTGCTGCGCGGGCTGCGCGCCGCGGCGCGCGGTGCGGACGTTGCGGGCGATCTGGCCATCACCACGGCGCCGCGCCCGGCCATCAGGGGATCGCTGGTGTCCCAGCGTCTCGACCTGGATGCGCTGGCCGCGTCCATGGCGCCGGCAGCGCTGCCCGCCAGCCCGGCCGCGCCCGCTGCGCCCGTGCCTGCTGCGCCCGTGCCGGCAACGCCCGTGCCGGCCGCGCCCGCCCCGGCGGCGCCACCCGCGCGCTTGCTGTCGGATGCGCCGCTGCCGTTCGAGGCGCTGCGGCGCGGGGACGCCGACCTGCAACTATCGGTCAACGAGGCAATCTGGCGCGGCGTCCCGTTCCGCGCCGTCTCGGCCCGGCTGCTGTTGCAGGAGGGCCGGCTGCGGCTGGACCCGGTGCAGGCGCAGGTGCCCGGCGGCCCGGCGGCGGCGTCGCTGGCCATGGACGCCGGGGCGCAGACGGCCAGCCTGTCGTTACAGTCCCAGGGGCTGGCTGCCGGGCCGCTGCTGTCGGCGCTGCTGGGCCAGGAGGCCGGCGCCGGCACGCTGGACCTGGACATCGCCCTGCAAGGCAAGGGAGCCAGCCCGCGCGCCCTGGCCGCCACCCTGGACGGCCACGCCGGAATCGCGCTGGTGGATGGCGAGTTCGACCTGGGTGGCATCATGGCCGTCCTGGGCGACGCGCTGCCGAAGGGCCTGCCGATGGCCCCCGGCGGGCGCAGCCATGTGCGCTGCCTGGCGCTGCGCGTGGACGCCGTCGCGGGCCAGGCGACGCTCCGCACCCTGCTGCTGGACAGCGCCCGCCTTCACCTGGAAGGCGAGGGCACGGTGAACCTGGTTGATGAAACCCTAGACTTGCACCTCCGCCCGCAGGTGCGCCTGGGCCTGGGTGGCGTGTCGGTGCCGGTCCACGTCTCCGGTCCGGTCCGCGCCCCGCGGACGCAGGCCGAGATCAAGGGCGGCACCGGGCGCCCCGGCCTGCTGATCGGCGCACCGCCGCCGCCCGACGAGTGCGCGGCGCGCCTGGCCGAGGCCCGCGGCGGCCGTGCCGGGCCGCTGCCGGCCGGGGCGCCCGATGCGCCTCGCCCCAAGCCCGCCGACCTCTTCCGCAACCTGTTTCGATGATATGGACACCCCGACTTGCGACGCTTCTGGACCACCGCCACCCTGGACTCCACTGATGCCGGCCATGCCGTGCTGCTGGACGGCAAGCCGCTCCGCATCCCGGGCCGTGCCGGGGGGGCGCCGCTCAGCATCCCCACCTTGGCGCTCGCGGAGGCGATCACCGCGGAGTGGCAGGCTGCCGGCGGCGAGAAGGACGGCGAGCTGTCCATGGAGGACGTGCCGCTGACCCGACTGGCCGGCACCGCCCAGGACCGCATCCTGCCCGATCCGGCCCCGGTCGCCGCTGCGCTCGCGGCCTATGGCGAGAGCGACCTGCTGTGCTACCGCGCCGAGCATCCGGAGGAGCTGGTGCTGCGCCAGGCGCGTGCCTGGCAGCCCTGGCTCGATTGGGCGGCGCAGGCGCATGGCGCGCGCTTGCAGGTGGCCGCGGGCGTGATGCACGTCAGGCAGGACCCGGCGGCGCTGCAGGCCATCCAGGACGCCTACGCCCGGCGGCCCGTCCCGGTGCTGGCCGCACTGGGCATCGCCGTTCCCGCGCTGGGCAGCGCCGTGCTGGGCCTGGCGCTGGCCGATGGGGCGCTGGATGCCGCGGAGGCGCATGAGTTGGCCGGGCTGGACGAGGCGTTCCAAGTGGAGAAGTGGGGCGAGGACAGCGAGGCCGCGATCCGCCGGCAGCGCACGGCGGACGACATCGCCCTGGCGGAGCGGTTCATCCGGCTCAGCCGGCTGAATTAGCCGTCCGCTTGTGGCCCGTGCCTTTGGGTTGACGGTCACTGCCGTAGCCGAGGGTTCAGCGCATCCCTCAAGCCGTCGCCCAGGCTCCGCCATTGCGGCGTGACCGTCCAGGCTGGCAAACCGGGCCGGCATGGTCCACATCGAACGCATTGAGGACAGCCGAAGCCGCAGATGCCAGACCAGCTCGTCATTACCGAGAAGGCCAGCCAGGCCCGCGACGTGCGCGCCGCGGTGGGCAGCCGCTACGGCCAGGTGCTGCCGGCGGAGGGCCACCTGTTCGACTTGATGGAGCCGGAGGACGCCGTGCCGGCCTGGAAGCGCTGGTCGGCCGTGCTGCTGCGCCCCGAGGGGCTGTATGCCACCAAGCCCGCCCTGGGCGGCAGCAAGCCCGCCAAGCTGCGAGCCATCCACGACGCGCTGCGCGGCGCCAGGCAGGTCTGGCTTGCCACCGACTGCGACCGCGAGGGCCAACTCATCGGCCAGGAGATACTGGAGCACCTGGGCTACCGCGGCGAGGTGCGGCGCGTGGTGTTCACGGCCCAGGACCCGCAGACCATCCGCGACGCCTTCGCCCGCGCCAAGCCCAACGCCGAGTATGCCCGGCTGTATGCCGCCGCGGTCGCGCGCCGCCAGGCCGACCAGATCTACAACCTGTCGCTGACACGCACGGCCACCGTCACCCTGGCCCGCGGCGAGCGGGTGGTGATCGGGGTCGGGCGGGTGAAGACGCCCACGCTGGCCATCGTGTGCAGGCGCGAGATCGAGATACGGCAGTTCGTGCCGCAGGCTTACTTCGAGGTGGTTGCGACCGCCCAGGTGGGGGCGGGCCGCTTCCGGATGCGGCACGCGCCCAAGCAGCGGCTGCTGAAGCGGGAGGACGCCGAGGCCGTCGCCGCCCTCGCGCAAGGCTTCACCGGCCCGCTTGCGGTGGAGGTGGAGGACAAGCGCCAGGCGCCGCCGCGGCTGCACGACCTGCCATCCCTGCAGAAGCTGTGCGGCTCGCGGTTCGGCTGGCCGGCGGCCAGGACGCTTGAGGTGGCGCAGGAGCTGTATGACGGCCAGGGCAAGAAGGTCATCACCTACCCCCGCGCCGAGACCCGCTACCTGCCCGAGAGCCTCATCCCCGACGTGCCCCGGATCGTGGCCGGCCTGCGGGCGGGACGGGCGTTCGGCGCCGTCCCGGTGCCGGAGCCGCCCTTGATCCGCCGGGGCGCCAGCGGCGCCTTCCATGACAAGGGCCTGGAAGGGGCGAGCCACCACGCCGTCATCCCCAACGCCAACACGGTGGCGGCGCTGGCCGAAGCCTGGCCGCGCCTTTCGGCGGACGAGCGCCGGCTGTTCGACGTGATCGCGCGCTCCTACCTGGCGGCGATGATGCCGGACTTCCGCTACCGCCAGACCACGGCCACCCTGGACGTGGCGGGCCACCTGTTCCGCGCCGTGGGACGGCAGCCCATCGAGCTTGGCTGGCGGGCGGCGTTCCCCGACTGGCAGCCGTCCGAGGAGCGCGGCGAGGACGCCCAGCTTCTGCCGGGCCTGCGCGACGGCGAGGCGGCGCTGCTTCAGGACGCGGCGGTGGAGGACAAGGAGACCCGGCCGCCGCCGCGCTACAACGAGGGCACGCTGGTTGACGCGATGCAGAACGCCTGGCGCTTCGTCGAGGACGGGGCGCTGCGGGACCGGCTGCGCGAGGCCAAGGGCATCGGCACGCCGGCGACCCGGGCCGAGGTCATCCGCGGCTTGAAGGCGCAGGAGTTCCTGGTCGCCGACGGCAAGAACATCGTGCCGACCGAGCGGGGGCTGGCGCTGTTCGGCATCCTGGAGCGTGCCGACCCGGCGCTGGTCGATCCCGGCGTGACGGCCCAGCTCGAATGCCTGCTGGACGAGGTGCTGGTGGGCCGGCAGGAGATGATGGGCGCGATTGACGCCGTGTGCGCGCAGGCCCAGCGCATCATCGGACGGCTGACCGAGGGGGCCGGGGCAGGTGATGGCGCCGGACCGGGGCCGCTGCTGGCGGCGGCGGCCGGCACAGCAGGCCAGGACCGTCCGCCCACGCCGGCGATGCGGCGCTACGTGGAAAGCCTGGCCCGGCAGAACGGCCTCGCTGCGCCGCCCGGCTACGCGAAGTCGGGACGCCTGTGCCGGGCCTTCCTCGACCGGCACGCACCCGGGACGCAGGCGTCCGGGACGGGCGGGGCGCCTGCATCGAGGGGCGCAGGCCCCCAACCGTCCACGGCCGTGCGGCCGGCCGCCGCCGGCAGGCCCGCGCAAGAACGGGGAAGCGCCCTCCCGGACGGGACCGAAACCTCGGCCGCTCGGACCGACGGGAACCCAGACGTCCCGCCCATCCGGAAACGGAGCAAGCCGGCAGGTCCGAAAGCCGGTCGGGACGGCTTGCCGAGGACGTCCGGGACGCGGACCAAGCCTGCTCTCAGGGCTGCAAAGGCGAAGCCGGACGCGGCAGGCGCATCGTCCGGCGAAACGCCCTTGCGCATCCCGTTCGGCAACAAGGACGCCGCGCAACGGCTCGGTGCGCGCTACCGCGCCGGCGGGTGGTATGCGCCACCCGGGACCGATCTCCTTCCTTTTCAGGAGCATGGATGGCTGTGACACCGGTCCGCATGGTGGTAGTGTCTCAGTTTGAATGTCGGGTTCTGGTGGACAGCGGCTGTAGAGATCCGCTCTGTCCTCAAGGCGGCTGGGATCACGACAGGATTGCTCAGCGAGGTAAGGGCGCGTCATAAAATAACGCATCAACTGAAAGAATTAATAGGCTGAAAATGCTATGTTATCCATTCTATAGGCAATCGGTTATTTTATGACGAATCCTAAGCTTCCAACAACCGGCTCCCCTTTCCTCTCGATGCAATCTATGGTGACATCGTTGTATGAGCAACACACCTGATTTGACCTTCTTCGTGCCTAAGCAGCCTTATTCAGCTTGCCGCACGGATGCGGCGTTTGGCGCTCTTTGTTGAGCTGCTTGACCGCGGCGTGGATGGCGCAGGTGAGATGGGCGGCGTCCTTGAACGTGTGGTGGGCCAGG
>JAABUK010001045.1_pt1 | contig 54747 bp, 51 predicted proteins | sample 5559141 | NCBI WGS metagenome assembly JAABUK01 (sample SAMN10711869, study PRJNA513367) | rock metagenome | isolation source: Antarctica rocks | place: Antarctica: Victoria Land, Pudding Butte nord | collected 2016-01-03 | reverse complement strand
TCTTGATGCCTGTCTTTCTATCAATCTTTCTATTGATTCAAATCAACTCGTCAAATGTCTATTGTAGCAGACTCACTATGTGAAATAGAGTGATCATTGAAGCAGACTCACTAGTCGACTTGCTCATTGAAGAGATCAACTATTGACTTGCTCTTAAAGCAGACTCACTAGTTGCATGTGAACGTGAGATAGATCGATTCACTGATAGATAGAGCAATGTGAGTAGATAAATCATTGCATTGACAGCGTCTTTGTAGCAGACTCACTAGATTGATCTTGATTTGAATCAAGTTGAATCAAATTTGATAACACAGATTGTTTTGACTCAACTGATTCACAAGCTTGAAAGAAGAAAAGTTGAACAGATTGTTTTCACTTGTTTGCTTCATGAGAATGAGTTGATTCTCAAGCAATTCACGAAGATTCTTTATCGTTGATTCTATTAATCGAGTGAACTGTGTTTACTTAATGAGTGATAGATTCTCTAGCAATTCAAACAGTCTTGTCGTTGATTTTATTGACTCTCTGATGTTGTTCTGTCTTTCAATTGCGTCGATCATCAGATAAATGAATTTCTTTAGACTCGTTCTGTCTAGACAAGTATCTTGAATGAATAATGAAATCAATATCATGTGATAAATGAATTCTTAATATAATGTTGAAATCGTGCCTAGAATTTAATCACACTGCAGCGAAATAGTGCGTAGCTGAATAAAATGTTTGATCAATAAAGATAGCTATAACTAGAATATTAAGAATACAGAAGAAATCAAAGAGAGTTTCAAGCTGTATCTATAGTAGAACAAAATAAAGAAAGCGAAGCAGATTTGCTCGAGTATCGAAAGCGCTAGAATAGAGTATCGAGACTGAGGTTTAACATGAGTCAAAATCTTTAGAGCTTATTGACTAGAAAACTCTATTCAATCTCGACACACTCGTAACAGAAGCAACTCAGTTTTCAGTTCACTCACAAGAAGCAATTCAGTTTTCAACTCACTTGCAAGAAGTAACTCAGTTTCTCGTTTGCTCACAAGAAGCAATATAACTTTTCGTTCACTCATGAAAAGTCAACTGATACTTAGCTCATTTACAAGAAACAAATCTCGTTCAATCTTGTTTCTCATCTGAAACAAGAAGTTTCTAATTGTATTCTTCAAGTCATTCAAAAAGAATACTCATTAAAAATCAAGTGTTGAAATTCTTTTCTCTTTAGAACTTCTGTTGTTTTTCAAGCAGATCAATTCAATCGATCTTTTATACAACTTGACATAGTTGAGTTGAAAGCTTGAAGCTTTGATCATGCTGCTCATGTCAAAGACATTGAAGTGTTTAGCATCACTTTAAAGAAAATCAATGTCTTCTTGAATCTTGAGTCAATCTCGTCTTCTAGTTTAAATTCTGACGAGTCAAAATCGCGTCACGCGACTTTGACTGTTCATTCAAAAAACAGTTCAACTCTTGCTCAGTTCTCATCTCGCTCTCAAGACAGTATGTATGATAAAAATCATTGTTTGAATCTTCATCAAATGAAAAAGAAATTTCATTTGACTGCATTTACAACACAAGAAGATCTTGAAGTCTATCGACAAAGTAAGAACGTCAATTCAGTCATAATTCTATTGTTCAGATATTTCAAGTTTCTAAATGTCTTTTTCAAGAAAAACGTTGATATCTTGTCTTTGCATTAAGTTCATGATCATGTCATACATTTTAAAGAAGATGCTCAACTTTCAATCTTCGCTTTGTACAACATGAGTTGTGATGAAATTCTAGAACTTCATGTGAGATGACAAGATCTTTTTACGTGAAACTGCGTAGTAAAAGATAATAAGATAGCACTTTATTGATGATAGAACTAATTGCTAAGAAACGAAAGCAAAAGCTCACAGAATTTTCATCTTCTGTCAAGTTATTATCTTTATTCACTCGCTAGTCTCTTTGATCTAATCTCGTGAGCTAGTCTTGCAGACATGCATCGTTCATAGTCGATGAGATGCGTTCTCACAACTGCATTTTCTTTTAAAGACTTGATCTCTGAGTCTTCATAGCATCATATTGTCTTCTTGTAGCTGATAGTGTAATCATGACTTCTTCAGCGCTTTAGCATCTGTGTAGAAGTGTCGTGAGTTAATCATGCTAACAAGCATAAACAGAGCTAGTGCGAGATTGTTGATATCAACTCTTCAGCTTTGCTTTCTTTCTTTCTTTCTTTTCTTCTTGTCTCGTCTCAGCATACTCTTTCGTAAGTACTGCTCTTTCAAACTGACGAAGCATGAAATCTGCTATGCATATCTTGCATAGCTTGCAGCTCATGATATGAGCTTTTTTCGTTGCAGCGTTGTTGTGATGCAAGTCAGCTCATAAACTAATGTGAATGACATAGCAGTATCAACATCATTATCATCATCATCATCATCATCATCATGATAAGTAGCAGCATTCACGCTCACTGAGATCATGCTAACATGCTTGCGAAGTCTGCTCATTTTCTTGAAATGTATGTCTTTTGTCGTGTCGTTGTTGCTGCAACGTCTGTTACGTTTGCTTCTTCTGCTTCTTTTGCATCTTTTACGTTGAAGACTGAGCTCATGATTCTTGATATACATATTTATCTCTGCATGTTTCAATAATTACTGATGCATGATAAATTGTAGTGATCAAATGATCTGATGCTGTCGCTGCGTTCATCATCTGAGCGCAGCAACGATTCACATGTGTCGTGTTCTCATCGAGCATGCTCGCAAATGCAAGCACTGCTTCATGAGAAAGCACGATTGCATGATAAACTCAGCTTCACGTCATCTTCAGCTGTCAATGCATTGTGCTGCATGAGCAATAAATTATTGTTTCAACGCTTGCATCAAGACTTGTCTCGCTCTTCGTCTTTGACAATGTGAGAGTGAGTGACTTTTCTCTCAATCATGTAAGATTGTATCTAACAGTTGAGTAAAGACTTTCGTCTCTCTTGTTCTTGTCACTTCTTGTTATCATCACATTGCTTCGTCTTCGTCTTGTAAGTGTCAACTGAAGCAAGCAGTGCATGATGAGATTCGTTGATGAATAAATAGCTTTCTTCTTCACTTCAATGTTCTCGCTTGCAATCATTGATTGCTTCTTTTCTTCGTTCTTTCGCGACGTTCATCATCTTCTTTTTTAGAAGACATATGTTGCATGAGATTTTGTAATTGTAGTTTAATATCAACTTCTTAAACTTGCGTCTTTGCGCTTTTGATACTTTCTCAATCGTGATTCTTACGTGATCTGTCTCTCTTTTTTCTCTTTGACTTCTTTGCAATCAACTGATGTACTTGTCTTTCTGTCTTATACTTCTCAATGATCTTCTTTGCATTGCTAAGATTTTTCATTGATTTTCAGAAGTTTTTGTAGAGAGACGAATCAGCTCATTGAACTAAATACTCAATCTTTTCTTTCTTGATTCACTGATCAAGTATCTTCTTTATCTTTCATTTCTCTTTCTCTTTTACAAGAATGATCTGCAACTTTGAATTCTCATCACATGAGTGTCAGAGTTTCAATAAAGAGACATGAAAAATCGAGTGAATTGCATCATATTTCTCAGATAGTTCAAGCTTATATGCTTGCATGTCAATCTTCTTCAATATTCTGAATGATCTCAATTATCTGTGATCAATCTTCTTCTTTGAACGAAATGTACAAATGTTTATACTTTGCAGAAGCACTTTGTCTTTCATCTGAAAGCTTGCAGCTTTATGATGAACATTATAATACTTTGCTTGCTGCTCTGCTATTTGCTTTCATAGTCTCATTAAATGTTCTCTGATACTTCGTAGTCATTCTGCTCACTTCATAGTCAAGAATGTTTTTCTCTTTAAAGCTTTGTTCTCAGATGTTTCTGCAAAGCTCGCAGTGTATTTTTTTAGAAGCTCATGTGAAGTTTTTTCAATACTAGCATGTATGCTGTTGTTATATGCAAACGTCATCATTGATAAAAGCTCTGATCAGTTATTCATCTTGTAATTGAAATACACTTGCAGATAGTGCTCAAGCATCTGATTCTGTCTTTCTATTTGATCATTGATTTGCAAATGAAATGCAGTACTTAACTTTCGCTTCGCTTCAAGATGTCAACATAGAGTGATTCAGAAATGACTGATAAACAGTGAGTCTCAATTCAATATAATGCTTCACATCATTTCATGCTGAAATACGAATTTTCATCATAGCAGATTTGCAAGTTTCTTGACGTTCAGATCTTTGATCATCGAAATATAAATTGCATGCTTGATCAACTTATTTATCATTATCAATATAACATCACTTGTTTTTTCGATGTATGAATTCTTTGCAGAGAGCATGTCTGTTATGAAATTCATGATCATCATGTGAAATGAATTCACACTCTCTGATGATATAAATGTCAGCTTCTCATAGAACTTATGATGATGCACTTGCACTCACTGACAGTCTGAACAGATGCAAACATATTTCATCATCTCTTTGAGCATTTTCAATCAGTAATATTTTCTTCTTATTGCAGTCTTGATATGAATGTGTATGAAATGATCTGCTTCGAAATCGTCATGATTCATACACAGAATCTCATTTCTTGTAGCAGAGTCATTGAGTATATAGATTGCAAGATCACAACGTAGCAGTTCATCATTCTTCATACTTCATTTTGAAAGCTCATTCTTTCTAAATGTGAATCGTTGACATCACTTCTCATTTGCAACAAAGACATTTTTTTGTTGTAACTTCAGCAGTCACGCAGTCATTGATTCACTCATCTTCAAATAAAATCTCTTCGACTTCATAATTTGATGAATCAAAAGTTGAAACAACGCAGTGTCTAGAATTCTGCAAGATTTGATGAGTACTTTCTCATTCAATCACATGACTCAAGTATCTGCAATGACTATGTCATTCAGTTGCATTATCAATGCTGCAAGTTTGATTACTGTCAAAACTTCTTCATTCTTTAGCAGCTCAGATTGACATTTCTGATTGCAAAGTTTGTTTCACAGAGTAAATAGAAAATAATCATTATTCTTCTTGCTATCATTCAATTTCATGATGTCGAGTCTTCTTGATAATGCATTTGCAAAGTTTAATTTGTCTCTGTGATATTCTATATGAAAGTCAAACGCAGCTAATTTCTCAGTTCAGCGCATCTGTCATACGTTGAGCTTCTTTATCATCATAAAGTAACGAAGATTATTGTAATCTGTTATCACACATATGAGTTACTTGCTACTCTGAAGATAGTGTTGTCAGTTCTTAAAATCAAGAACTATAGCGTACAGCTCTTTGTCATGCATGTTTCATCGTACTTCAGCTTCTTTGAACTTATAACTATAGTATGCAATGAGATGTCATTGATCAGTCTTGCTCTTCTGACTAAGCACGTTTTCGACTTCGCGATTTGATGCATCGATCTTCATGCAAAGATCTGCATCTCAATCGTAGTGTTTCAAAATGAGAGCATTTGTTAGAGATCAGCATAGAGCGAGTCATATGAGTGTAATGTAACGAGTATATAAATGCTAAGAAAGAAAAGTATTTAGAAGAAAAGAATCGACTATCTATATGACTCAGAAGAACATAAGCTAACTCTGAATAAAGTTGACTTTGAAACAAGTCTATGCTCTAGCGACGAGCGATCGACAATAGCTCTCAGAATAGCTCAACATAGTCATCAACATAGCTATCAACGAAGATGCGTAGCTAGAATCGTAACATTATTCTTCTTCTTCAACGATTCATGTTTGCATGAATGTATTTTCTTAGTCTTATGTAGAATCGAAATGCCTATTGTAGCAGACTCACTATGCAAGGTAGAAGTGTCATTGAAGCAGACTCACTAGTTGCATGTGAACGAGTCGACAGATCGATTCACTGATAGATAGAGCGATGTGAGTAGGTAGATCATTGCATTGACGAAAGATGTCATTGTAGCAGACTCACTAGTTGCATGTGAATGTATGATCAGATTCACTGATGAGTAGAATGATGAGAAGATAGATCATTGCATTAAGAATAGATGTCATTGAAGCAGACTCACTAGTTGCACATGAACTGATAGACGAATCGATTCACTGATAGGTAGAATGATGAGAAAATCATTGATAAAATCTCACAAATTTCAAGAATACAAGAATGTTCTTTACAGACTTGAACTCAGATTGATTAGTGATTGCGTCGATATGAGACTGTTTCATCTGAATATCTCTTTGTTTTATCACGAACTTCAAAAAGATAACTTTACTATGATTGAAAGTGCATTTTGACAGCTTGACATACAGTTAATATTTCAGTAGTGTGCAAAGAATCTTATGCACATGCTTTCAATGCTGCTCTTTCGTCTCAGAGTATACTAAGACATCATTCAAATATATCATGCAGTAAATATTCATGAATGACTTAAGCGCGTGATTTACATAAAACTGAAAGATTGCAAAAGCATTTGTCAGTTCAAAGAGCATCATCTGATACTCAAACTGATCATAGCATGTATGAAAAGTCATTTTTCATTCATCATTCTTGCGAATTCAAATGCAATGATAGACGTTGCAAATATCAATTTTGATAAAGTGTCTTGCATGAGCAAAGCGATTCAGCGTCTCAGACAGTAGAGACAATGAGTAATTGTTCTTTACTGTTATTTCATTGAGATCACGATAGTTCATGCATAGATAAAGACTTTCGTTCAACTTCTTTACAAACAACACAGATGCTTCTGCAGAACTACTTAATGAATGAATTCATTTCTTCTCTAGCGCGCTGTCTAGATAGTTTTGTATTGCAGCGAGCTCATCTCATGTCATTTTATAAATAGATTCAATGCAAGACATTTTGTTCTTCATCAGATCAATGAAGTGTTTTATTTGATCATGCGTGTTCAAACTATCAGAAAGAATCTCAGAAAATACTTTCTTGAGATCTTGAATAGCAGAGAGTATCTCTGATTTTTTCGCTTGAAGTGCATTGCATTTTGCAGTCTGATGATTTGCGTTCTGTGATAAGTCATCTGTAGATAGCAGCTGATAAAGCAGAGCTACATAAGTCTCTTTTTTTCTCTTAGCTGCAAGCATTGTCAGCTCAACAAATTTCAATGTCTTGCACAGACTAACTCATATTTGCTTTGCACGCTAAGCGTTGTTTTCTCGATATGATCAACGACGCTTACGTCAGCAAATATTCAAGTCGATCTCATTTAATCACAAGTAGTCAAGAATCATATCATATTTTTGCATGTTTACAGCATGAAACTCAATGTTTCAGCTTTTGCAAACTTTCTTGTGATTAATCAACTTGATATCGATCTGATGTGTATCATAGCAGAAAATGTAATGATTATTAATTGTCTGAATCTGTTTCAGAATTGCATGATTCTTCAATAACTCATGCTCTTTTACTCATGATTGCAATATAAAATTTTGCTCAACTTCAGAGTCAATAAGACAGTGAGCTTCGCGCACTCTCTCAAAGACATTTGTCAGTACTGATATCATCAGTGCATATGACAATCATCTTTTCATAGTTATATTTAATGACTTGATGATGAATATCAGACTTTCTCTTTTTTCGTCTCTTCGCTCTAATTGCAAGTCTCTTATCTGAATGCATAGTTGAAATACATCAAATTATCAATCTTATGTTTCATTTTCTTGCATGATCAGCACATAAGATTGAATGAAGCAGCATCTTGCTTGAACTTACTGAACTTGAGTGTTGCATCATCTTTAAACTGCGTGCTTGAAGCAGAGAACTTAGAATTCTTCGTTGCAATGATAAACTTCATCTTTTCATGCAAGAATTGAAAACTTTTCTAAGATGTTATACTCTCACTTTGCTGCAAATGTAGCTTCAACAATGCGTCAATGTCTTGCAAATGCAAGTCAATGTTTATAAAATGCTTTAGCAGATTGACATAATTGATAGAGATGTATGAGATGTGAAGAGACTCATTCATGATGATTTTGTTAATCTTTATTTGCAAGTACATCATGCAAGTCTTGTTGAATATATGATAGTTCAGATTTGCGTACAATCTGATAAAATATTGCTCAAAATTCATGATGCTTTGATTGACTTGCTGCTTTGCAATCTCAAGTCAACATTCTGTTTGAAAGTTGCGAATTTCAGAATTGCTAAGTTTAGCACACAAGTATTCAATGTAGTACTTTCAGTTAAGTATTTCATCATGATTGCATATGCTCATCACATGATCTCATCACTGATTGCAAGACTTCTTTGACAAGTATGACACAGATCATTGCAGCTTCTTCTTTTTTGTGATGAAATCAAATGATGTTGCAACTATGAAGTCTTTGCAATTTTGCAGTCAGAACATCAAGAAGTCATAGTTTGTAATGCTTTGCTCTTTAAACTCATGAGATTAATTAGCATGCTTGCATGCATCACTTCAATAGTAATCATCACTATATTGTCATCAATGATCAGAAATTGATCGAGTTTCTTGCTCAAGTTTTGATACATAAAGTTGTAAGGCAAGCAGTATATTCTGCGTCTTCAGATTCTTTAACTGCTTGCATACTTCGCTTGCTAATCATCAAGAGATAGAATTTATCTGTTCATTAGATTCTTGCAACTTGAACTTCTCATCTGCATGTTTGAATGCGTGATTCTCAGATCTGTTCTGATGAAACGACAAATTCTCAGTGTAAAAGAAGTTACTGCTTCTTTCGATCATGCAACTTCTGATGAGTCATTGCACATTCAACATCTTTTACTGAGCAGCTTCATGCAAACGAAACAATTAAAACTGTAAGACGACAAGATCTTTTTACGTGAAACTGCGTAGTAGAAGATAATAAGATAGCACTCTATTGATGATAGAACTAATTGCTAAGAAATGAAAGTGAAAGCTTGCAGAATTTTCATCTTCTGTCAAGTCATTATCTTTATTCACTCGCTAATCTCTTTAATCTAATCTCGCGAGCTAGTTTTGCAGACACGCATTGTTTATAGTTAATGAAATGCGTTCTCACACTTCGTTATTATTTGAATGAAAATTTGAGTAAAGAGTTCATTCAAGTCAGTTGCTTTCAAATGATTGTCTCTGTTTTCTTTATCAAGAAACTTGAAGAAAAACTTTGCTTCTGCATGAACTATTAAGATCTGAATGTTATCACAGTTAAGAATCAATATTTTCTGTCTCTGATTTCAGAAACACTGAATCATTTAAGTCGAGCTAAAATCTTTATCAAGCTGAATATCATTTCTGCGTTCAATTGACTTTGAATCAAAGAAGAAGATAAAACTTTCATTGTCTTTTGCACTCAATTTGAATTATTCAAGTATTTAGTCATGCTTTTTGATTTATGTAATGAGTCTGTCTCATTTCAGAAGTATATCAACAATACTCTTTGTAAACATTTAAATAAGTTTTATACAGCTTATCTGAATGACATCTTGATTTATTTCAATAATGAACTTGAGCACGAGATTTATGTCAAGCTCATTTTGCGAAAGCTACAAGAAGCAGATCTTCAGATGAATATAATCAAATGCAAGTTTCACATCACTCAAGTTTCATATCTAGAATTGATAATCATCATTGAAGAGATTAAGATGAACTCTTTTAAAATAAACATCATTATCAACTGATTCATCTTGATCAACGTTAAAGACGTTCAAAGTTTTTTAGATTTCGCGAACTTTTATAGAAGATTCATCTATGACTATAGTAGAATAGCTACTTCGCTCACTCGTCTCATCAGAAAAGATGTACTCTTTGTCTGATTTCAGAAATGTCAGATTGCATTCAACATTCTTAAAAAAGTCTTCACTTTCAAGATTATTCTTCATCACTATAATTCAGATCACAAGATTGTGATAGAAATCAATGCTTCAAACTATATGTTTGAAAACATTCTCTTTCAATACGATGAGAATGAGATTTTTCATTCAGTTGCTTACTTTTCGAAGAAGCATAACTCAGTTGAGTGTAACTACGAGATTTACAATAAAGAACTCATGATCATTGTTTGCGCTTTCAAGAAATGATGATCAGAGCTTGAAGACTTTATTTACTCTGTCGAGATGATCACGAATCACAAAAATCTTGAGTATTTCATGTCAACTAAGCAGTTGAGTTGTCATCAAGCTCGTTGAAGTGAGTTTCTGTCTAGATTCAACTATTGCATCGCTTATCATTTCAACAAGATCAATAATAAGTTGAATGCTTTAACATGTTACGAAGCGTGTCGAAATGAAATAGAGTCTAGTCAATAGACTCTAGGGATTTCGATATGTGAACAAGGAACAACGATGTTCCGAATCGGAATATGCTGAAACATTTCATCTATTCGAGCTCTGACAAACCGACTACTTCGCCCCTTTGTTCGCCCTACTATAGATACAGCTCGAAATCGTCTTCTTTCTTCTGTATTCTTAGTTTCCTAGTTATAGCTACCTCTATTGATCAAACATTCTATTCAGCTACGCACTACCTTGCTGCAGTGTGGTTAGATTCTAGGCACGGTCTCAACATAACACGTTGCTCAGAAGATTTTTTTAAAGAAAGAGATACATTTGTGTTATGATTGTGCACTTTGAGTTAGTCTAACATAGATCATGTCAGACTATCATAAACTAGTATAGAGCTGATGTTGACACGCTAGCGATCTAGCGTGTCTTCGTGAGTAAAACTTACGACGTGTTGCATCTTCTTTCTTCTTCAGCTTTGAACTTCTAGTTAAAATACACTCATATGATTCGCTTTATGCAGACTCATAACATTAGTTCAAAGCTCATCAATCTTACTATCGACGTGTAAATGATATAAAAACAAGCTACATCACTTAAACTTGAATCAGAATCGAAATTCAAAAATCGAGTTCAGAAGACTCATTAGAAATCAAGAAATTTCTAGAACAGAACAGAAGAACATGAACATGTTGCTTTAGACTAACTCTTTACTGAGCTCATCATCAGAACAGAACAACAGAAGAACATGAACGTGTTGTTCTAGAACTGAAATCAGAAATTTCAGTTGAATTTCAATCAGCAATTTTCTACTCACACAATGACTAGAAGCACAGAATTAGAATCAGTGAGCATTGCTTGCTACAAACTTCAAAATGCTGAAAGAGAATCACTTCTGTCACAGAATTGAACAGCATCAGAAGAAGAAAACATGAATGCGTCGTTAAATACAGAAGAAGAGAACACGAACGTGTTGCTCTTTGATCATGAAATGATCAAGATCAGCATCAGCACTGAATTGAATGCTTGAATAAGCACTCATGAAGCAGACAATCTTGTTGCGTTTATTAAGTACATATGTTAACAGCATGACATCGAAATTGAGATTCACAATGACATGATTCAGATGTTGAATGACATCAACAAGATCAACATCAAATTGAAAGCTATCAACATCAAGTTGAAAGTTACGCAGACAATGTTAAATGCTGTTTGAACGCGTTTACAGAAAGAAATGAAGAAAAAGAACGTGATTATACATCATCTAGAAGTGACATTAAGTTGACTAAGCACTTCAATTTCAAAAGATTGATTCTTGAAGTCAATTAAGCTATCTGACTCATCTTTGTTCAAAGATTCAAGACAAGATGTGAATAATTAATTGTTTCAAATGCGAAACAAGTTGAAGATGAACAAGAATCATTTTTCTATCAAAGAAATGAAGATTGCATATGTGAAAAGTCGAGTCAGTGAAACGACGGTCAAACACATAGCACTCAGAATGAGAAACATGATCATAAACTGATTTCTTGAAGCAGAAGAGATACTGTTGATCATAAATAAGATGTACAACAATCTCAATCAACATCACATGACTCAACGACAGTTCTTGAAGCTGTATCAAAACAAGATCTTCTTTCATAAATTTTGAATGAAATTTCAGAGACTTAGTGCAAAACTAAAGTACAATAATGAAACTTTACTAAATGATCTTCAGCATAAGATTAGCTCAAATCTTCAGCGAGTCATGATCAACGAACGAACTATGAATTTGAATGAATTTGTTGACATCTGCATGCAAGTTGACGTTCAATTGACAAAATTGAATGCTTGATCAGCTTTCAAGACATCAACGACTTAAGTCGCTCGCTTTATCGCTAGCATCTTGATGATGATTACTATCGCAATCTCAGCTTCAATCTCTGCATAAAAGAAACTCAGAATATCGAACGTTGATTCTGCTAGAGAGAAGTTGTTTAAAAAAGAACTCTGCTTCAAATGCAAGAAGTCAGAACATAGAGCATGCAACTGTCTCAAGTCAGCTCAGATGCATGAAATTGCAGTGAATTCAAAAAATGATCTGCTTTTGTCAAAGTAGTGACTGAGAGCAATATACTCATATTCTGTTTCATCAGCATGTCTGATGATTCATTTGATTTCAAGTCATTCACTGTTGACGTCATTTTGAATAGTCTAGAAAAGATATTTAGATTCTTTGCTTTGATAAATACTGAAGTCACTGACATGACTTTCATTGATGAATCTTTGATGTCAAAGCTATGTGAACACTTTGATATTCAGTCAATATCATTGTCAAAATCAAAGTTGATTCAATTGTATGATGAAACTTCTGATCAAAAGTCGATTACATATGCTTTGTATACATTGATCATGATACAAGAACACAAGAATAAAATGATGCTTCTATTGATAACTTGTTTAGATCAGCACAAAATAATCATTGAAAATCTTTGATTGAAAAGAAATCAAATTTTGGTAAATTTTGCAAATGATTAATTAATATCATTGTTAAAGATTTAAACATTGAAATCTATTGTTTTGAAAGCAAGCAGTCAATCAGCATTTCACAGATTTGAGTCAAGCGAGATCTGCAAAATGAAATAAAGAAACTTGAACTCAATTGTTACGTTGACTATCATCTTGAAGCGACTTACGAATCAGAAACTAGTGAATCAGTTCATTGAATTTGTTCGATTCATTGAATCATTATTCTTAGTGAAGTCAAGCACTTAAGTTGATCTTGATCAATCTCGACTCATTCAATTATCAGAGAAAGAAGAGTTCGTTAATATTGTCATGATCAAAGTCGCTGTGTATTAAACTCTAGTCAAGAATAAGAAGATCAAGATCTTCTTCTTGATCATTAGTGAAATCAACAAAGCGCTTAGCTCAGTTGAAGATTTCGTGAAACTAAATGAAGTGATTTTTGCTATGTCACTGAGTGAACTGAAGAAGAAGCTTTTGATAGTCTATCATGACTTTCTAGATGTCTTTAATAGAGAAAAGACAACGCAGTTGCTCTTGCATTGATTATATGATCACAAGATTGAATTAGAAGATGAGAGTTAATTCTTTAAAAGTCAATTGTATTTCATGTTAAGCTACAAGTTGCAGAAGATCAAGAAGTATCTAGAAGAGAACTTGAAAAAGAAGTTTATTACACTCAGCAAAGCTTTCTTCGCTTCGTCAATACTATTTATCAAAAAGAAAGATGATAGTCTTTGCTTTTGCATAAATTATTGAAAACTGAATGCTCTGATCAAAAGAGATCGTTATTCAATATTCTTGATAAACGAAGTACTCGCTTGAATTCAAGACAGTAAGTATCTGACTCAACTCAACATTATCGTCACGTTCAATAAACTGCACATGAGTTCAGAAAGCGAGAATTTAACTACTTTTGTTACTTTCTTCAATGTCTACAAGTATAAAGTAATGCTCTTTGAATTGATCAATGAACTCACGTTCTTTCAGCATTATATCAATGATGTATTGTTTGACTGTCTGCACAAGTTTTGTCAGACATACTTGAATGATATTCTCATCTATAGTAAGATCTTGAAAGAACATAGAACTCATGTGAAAGAAGTGCTAGACAAGCTTCGTGAAGTCGATCTGCAGATAAACATTGACAAGTGTGAATTCAAGATTCAGAAAATCTCATTTCTTAAACTACTGATATTCATCAATGATCTGCGAATGAATTCTTGAAAAGTAAATGTGATTTGAAACTGAAAAGTGTTGCAATTGTTGACTCATGTGCAGATCTTCATTGACTTCTGCAATTTCTATCGATGATTCATAAAGAACTTCTCAAAGATCATTCAACTCATGATAAAGCTGACTTGAAAAGATCATTTCTTTGAATGAACAGAGATCTGTCAGACAATCTTTGAAAAACTGAAGCAACAAGTGATGATAGCTTTCGTTCTGAAGCATTTTAACTTGATCAGAAAAGTTATTCTGAAAACTGACTTCTTGAACTATGTCAACGACAAAGTATTGTCTCAGTATGACGATGAAGACATTCTACATTCAGTGATCTTCTACAGCAAGAACATGATTCTTGCAAAATGCAACTACAAGATCTATGACAAGAAACTGCTGATCATTATTCGTTGCTTGAAGCATTGATGCTCTGAATTGAAATGTACAGATATTTTGATCAAGATCTTCATTGATCATCTGAATTTAAAGTACTTCATGACAATCAAAGAACTGATCAGACGACAGACTAAATAAGCTGAGAAGTTATTTGAATATAACTTCAAGATCATATATCAGTCAGAAAAACATAATCTGAAAGTCAACATGCTGATCAGAATGTCAGACGTCAAGTTGATTAAAGCAAACGATGATTGAAAGCTATATCAGCATTAGATGCTGTTGTCAGAAAGCAAGTTTAAATTGCAGTCAATAGAAGTTGATCAAGAAGATGATCAGAAAGCTGATCAAGATCTGACTCAGAATCTGATTCAGATTCAAAACTCAAATTGAAAGTTAATCAAAATTCGATCGAAGAGATAATTTCTATTCAGAATCAGATTATAGTCGAAAATTGAATGAATCAACTGTGCTTCAATATTCAAATAATCATGAAACAGAACAGAAGAACTTGTCAAGATATTGATCTAGACAATTGCAAAGTACTTGATGAAGTACTCTGAAAAGATGATAGACTATGAATTTTTCAGTCAATGATCATTTGATTGATAAGAGAAGCACATGATCTTTCAATCAATGATCATTCTGACATAAATTAAACGTTGAACTTGCTGAGACAATCATATTGCTGATCGAAGATGAGAACGATGATCAAGCACTACATTTGAAACTGTTACGTTTGTCGTAGATCAAAAGCATCGAGAGATTGAATCAATGAATTACTGAAGTCATTGCTCATACTTGAGCAGCGATGGCAGAACATATCATTAGACTTCATTATTGATCTATCAGAAAGTGATGAAAACAACGCGATTCTGACAGTCATAGATCAATTGTTTAAGAAACGACATTATATATTGTGTTGATCAGATGACGAAGAAATCTTTGCTGAACAAACAGTCAAGCTACTGTTGATATGAGTCTTCAGAGTTCATGAACTATCAAGATCAATAATGTTCAATTGTGATTCACAATTCATATCGATTGTTTGAAAGTCTTTATGTCTAAGACTCAACATCAAGATGAAACTATTCACAGACTATCATTTGCAAATCAATGATCAAACGAAAAGAGTGAATCAGAATGTGAAATGATATCTACGAAGCTATTGCTCATATATGCAAGATGATTGATTCATCTGATTATCTATAACTGAATTCGTCAATAACAACGTTATTTCGTCATTAATTGAACAGTCAATGTTCTTTCTGAATAAGAACTTTCACTCTCACATGAGCTTTGATTCAAATTCAATTGAATATGAAATCATTCAAGCAAGAATCGAAGCAGATAAAGCAAAGAATATATTCAAACATATGAAATGATCACTAGCGTTGATCAAACAAGCATTAGCAAGAATCAGAGTCATCATGAAGAAACAGATTGACAAGCATCGAAAGAAAATGATTTACAAGATAAATGACATGATGTTTCTAGATTTCAGAAACATTATGATCGCAAGATCATCAAAGAAACTAGATGATAAAATGCTAGAATCTTTCAAGATTCTGATCAAGATTGAACATGCATATTGACTGAAATTGTCATCGACAATGAAGATTCATTCAAAGTTCGCTTCGAATCTGCTGCAACTGAATTTAAAGAACTTTCTGAAAGAACAACAAAATAAGTCGTTTAATTCTATAGTGATAAATGACGAAGATGAATGAAAAGTGAAGAACATACTGAACTTCAGACATTACAGATGATGATTATAATATTGTGTCAATTGAAAAGAATATGACATCGATCTACATTGATACAACGTTGATGAAAGTGAATTCGAAGAATGCTTAAAGATTATAAATGACTTTCATGAATAATATTTGAACAAGTCAAGATAGAAATCGACTTAAGAAAGATTGATTGAACTGCAGCAATGAGAACATTGCTAAATGAAGAAAGAGAATAATGTTGCAATCGTGCATTTCAAGTTAGTCTAACATAGATCATGTCAAACTATCATAGACTAGTATAGAGCTGATGTTGACACGCTAGCGACTTAGCGTGCCTTCGTAAGTAAAACTCACGACGTGTTACATCTTCTTTCTTCTTCAGCTTTGAACTTCTAGTTAAAATACATTCATATGATTTGCTTTATGCAGACTCATAACAATTTGATTCTTGACATCAATATCAACATCAGACAATTCTGAAAATTCATGTTTTAAATCTTGATATTGTTGAGAATCTTGCTCTTGATGTCTTCAACATCAAAGTCATGAAGCTTCAGTCACAAATCATCGCTCTAGATTCAGTTCAGTTACATCTGTTTTCAGTTATCTCAGCATCTTTGCAAATTCTAACTTTTATGAATCTAGAAATCAAAGAATTCAACGTTGAAGATGTTAAGTCTCAGCTAGATCAAGACACTCTGAATGTTGATGAAGATTCTGCTGATACTCTCACTTAAACATTGTGAAAGCAAGTTGAAATCAATGATAAATTCGCAGTTCAGATAATTGAAGCACTTTGCAATGAAGCACAACATCACAACAAGATTTCTCTGATTGAATGTGAAGAACATGAGAATCATCTGTACTTTCAAGAAAGAAAGTACATGCTCAACTCAAATAAACTACGTCTTCGTATCATTCAACTTGCTCATGATAGTGTCATCAATGATCATTCAGAAAGAGCAAAAAGCTATGAACTGATCAGTCAAGCTTACTGATGATCAAACATTTATAAGTATGTTCAACGCTTCGTATGAAACTGTCACGTGTGCACACGTTTCAAACTCTTTAGACAATAAACTCAAGAATGATTGTATTCTCTTTCAGTTCTCGAACGTTGTTGACGTGATGTCTTCATGAACTATGTAGATTCTTTATCGCTCAGTATCTTCATGAGTATCACATATAAATATGTTCTAGTCTTTGTTGATCATCTTATCAAAATGAGACATTTAGTTCTCATCACTTCTATGAAAGTTGAAGAAGCTATCAACTGCTTCTATGCTCATGTTTGAAAACATCATGATTTACTCGAGTTCTTCATGTCTGATCGAGACACACAATTTATCTTCAATGTCTGAAAGCATATGTGTAAAATGCTGAAAATAGATGCTAAGTTATCAACGACGTATCACTTTGAAATCAATGATCAAATTGAAAGAATCAATGCTGTCATGAAGCATTATCTTTAAGTCTTCGTCAACTACATGCAGAATGACTGAGCTAAGTGACTTTCTGAAGTCAAATTCATCGTTAATAATGCATTATTATTAATCACTTTAACATCATTCTTCTTGATCAATTTGAATCAGAACTTACGTTTAAACTTTAAGTCTTTTGAGTCTTTGCTCAAGAATCTTATGTTTCAAGCTTGAAACAAGTTAATCAATGTTGAAGAGTTCATCAAGAAGATGAAGAAATTAACTGAGCATCTACATGATGAGATGCTTATAGCTCAGATCATTTATGAATTCAATGTCAATCTCTTTCGTCGTTCTTGTTCTAGATACTTCATCGAAGATGAAGTTTGACTGAATGCTTGCAATCTCAGCATCACTCATCTTGCTGTCAAGTTAGATGATTATAACATTAATCTTTTCAAGATCAAGCGTGTTTTCAAGAACAATTCTCTGATCATTGAGTTAAATCTTTCATGTCATTCTTCTAAGTCATATCGCAAGTGATTTTCTTTTGAATCAACGTCAGAAATCTTAAGAACTCGTTATTATCAAGAATGATGAAAGATTCTAATATGTAAACAGCATACTAAACTTCAAGCGTGATAGATGCTATAATTCATCTTTGCTCAAGTATTATATTGATTGAAAAGATCATCTTTCTACTTAAAAGTCTTTTCATCTTCTGAATAATTATGAGCAAGTGCTTAATGAATATCACCTCGTCAACTTTGTCGTTGAAGAATCACATGTACTATCATGTGTGATGTCTCAATGTCAATGTCAAGAACTTTAAGTTTAATCTTCATCATCTCAACTCAGCTTAGATCTGACTCAGATCTTGTTTAGATTTGACTTAAACATCTTATTTAAATTTGACTTAAATGTGACTCAAATGTATTCTAGTTTCACATGTGCATCATTACATTAAACTGCATTTCGTCTTTCTTTTGCTCAGATCTGACTCAGACATCTCATTTAAATTTGACTCAGATGTGACTCAGATTTATTTTAATCTCATCTGTGCTTCATCACATTAAAATGCGTTCACATCAATTCTTGTCTCATTTCAATCTTCATCTTTGATTCTTTCTCATCTCATCTTGTTTCTTCTTGTTGTCTTGCAGAAGCTCAGTCTTGAAGAAAGAAGCTACTATCATGATGTCAAATCATCAACTTAATTTAGAACATAAATTGTTGATATTTTAAATAATCTTGATTCATTGAACCTGTTTTGCAGTTCAATGAATCAAATCATCAATCTAGTCATCATCATCTTAATCTAGTTTCAGCAATTCTGTTTTGATCATCTCAGTCGTATGCATGAACTTCTGCAATCTTAAGTCAATAAAACTACTGTCTAGTCTTGATTCTGCTCAATTCATGTATATAGAAGTTGAGTTCTCATTCTTTTCTTTCGCTCTTTGTCTTTCGTCTTATATATTATTTGATGTATTGTCTTGTACCTAAATTCTATCAAAGTAATAATAATATCAGTCTTTTATATTAATAGTATCTTTAGTCTAGCTAAGTTTCTGACATGAATAATCGTTGTCATCACAAAGAATCTCAGAGCAGTAGCGAAAATGATGATGAAAATGAAGCTCTTGAAGCAATTTAAAGTGACTAGAACATTCGTTCTTGAACATGCAATCAACGTGAACAAATTTGATACATAGTTTCAAAACTCACTGTCTCGACTGCGTGAAGTAGTTGTATAAACTGCGAGTGATTTTCTATTTCAGAAAGTTTTGTTCACTCAATACAAATAGCATAGAGTTTCTCATGAATTGATTTAATTGATGTCACAAGAATGTATGAATTTATTATTATTATCTTAATATACTTTGAGATGAAAAAGCAGCATTAAAAGCATGTGTGTAAGATTCTTTGCACACTACTGAAATATTGACTGTATGTTAAGCTGTCAAAATGCACTTTCAATCATGATGAAGTTATCTTTCTGAAATTTATGATAAAGTGAAGAAATATTCAGATGAAACAATCTTGTATCAATGCAATCATTAACTGATTTGAGCTTAAGTCTGTAAAGAACATTCTCATATTCTTAAGATTTGCAAGATTTTATCAACAATTTATAAAAGAATTCTTTTAAATCATCACGCTTTTAACAGATTTAATCAAAAATGCAAAGAAGAAAGTAATATATTCATTCTTTGCAATGACATTGAAAGCAAGAAAAGTTTTTGAAAGATTGAAAACAATCTTTATCAATACTTTCATTTTAAAACATTATGATTGAGATGCAGATCTTTGCATGAAGATTGATGCATCAAATCGCGAAGTCGAAGACATGCTTAGTTAAAAGAGCAAGACTGATCAATAACATTTCATTGCATACTATAATTATAAATTTAAAGAAGCTGAAGTACAATGAAACATGCATGACAAGAAGCTGTATGCTATAGTTCTTGATTTTAAGAACTGATAACACTATCTTCAGAATAGCAAGTGATTCATATGTGTGATAACAGATCACAATAATCTTCATTACTTTATGATGATGAAGAAGCTCAATGCACAACAGATGCATTGAGTTGAGAAATTAGTTGCATTTGACTTTCATATAAAATATTGCAGAGGCAAATTAAACTCTGCAAATGCATTGTCAAGAAAACTCAACATCATGAAATTAAATGATAGTAAGAAGAATAATGATTATTTTCTATTTACTCTGCAAAACAAACTTTGCAATTAAAAATGTCAATCTGAGCTGCTAAAGAATGAAGAAATTTTGACAGTAATCAAACTCGCAGCATTAATGATGCAACTGAATGACATAGTCATTACAAATACTTAAATCATGTGTTTGAATGAGAAAGTACTCGCTAAATCTTGCAGAATTTTAAACACTGCGTCGTTTCAACTTCTGATTCATCAGATTATGAAGTTGAAGAGATTTTATTTAAAGATGAGTGAATTAATGATTACGTGACTGCTGAAATTACAACAAAGAAACATCTTTATTGCAAATGAAAAGTGATGTTAATGATTTGCATCTAGAAAGAATGAGCTTTTGAAATGAAGTATGAGAAATGATAAACTGCTACGTCGTGATCTTGCAATCTATGTACTCAATGACTCTGTTACAAGAAATGAGATTCTATGTATGAATCATGACAATTTCGAAGCAGATCATTTTGCATGCGCTTGTATCAAGACTGCAATAAGAAGAAAATATTACTGATTAAAAATGCTCAAAGAGATGATGAAATATGTGTTACGAGTGTGTCGAGATTGAATAGAGTTTTCTAGTCAATAAGTTCTAGAGATTTTGACTCATGTTAAACCTCAGCTTCGATACTCTATTCTAGCGCTTTCAATATTCAAGCAAATCTGCTTCGTTCTCTTTGTTTTGCTCTACTATAAATACAGCTCGAAACTCTCTTTGATTTCTTCTGTATTCTTAATATTCTAGTTAGAGCTATCTTTATTAATCAAACATTCTATTCAGCTACGCACTATCTCGCTGCAGTGTGATTAGATTCTAGACACGATTTCAACATTATATTAAGAATTCGTTTATCACATGATATTGATTTCATTATTCATTCAAGATACTCATCTAGACAGAACGAGTCTAAAGAAATTCGTTTACCTGATGATCGACGCAATCGAAAGACAGAACAACATCAGAGAGTCAATAGAATCAACGACAAGACTGTTTGAATTGCTAGAGAATCTATCGCTCATTAAGTAGACACAGTTCATTCGATTAATAGAATCAACGATAAAGAATCTTCGTGAATTGCTTGAGAATCAACTCATTCTCATGAAGCAGATGAGTGAAAACAATCTGTTCAACTCTTCTTTTCTCAAGCTCATGAATCAGTCGAGTCAAAACAATCTGTGTCATCAAATTTGATTCAACTTGATTTAAATCAAGGTCAATCTAATGAGTCTGCTACAAAGACGCTGTCAATGCAATGATTTATCTATTCACATCGTTCTATCTATCAGTGAATTAGTCTATCTCACGTTCACGTGCAACTAGTGAGTCTGCTTCAAGAGCAAGTCGATAGTTGATCTCTTCAATGAGCAAGTCAACTAGTGAGTCTGCTTCAATGATCACTCTATCTCACATAGTGAGTCTGCTACAATAGACATTTGACGAGTTGATTTAAATCAATAGAAAGATTGATAGAAAGACAGACATCAAGACTTTACGTCAGTGCTATGAACTACACTACAAGTTATAAAGACATGACTTTTAAAGAGAAGAAAATAATGTTACGAGTATGTTGAGATTGAATAGAATTTTCTAATCAATAAGCTCTAAAGGTTTTGACTCATGTTAAATCTCAGTCTCGATACTCTATTCTAGCGCTTTTGATACTTGAGCAAATCTGCTTCGCTCTCTTTGTTTTGCTCTACTATAGATACAGCTCGAAACTCTCTTTGATTTCTTCTGTATTCTTAATATTCTAGTTAAAGCTATCTCTATTGATCAAACATTCTATTCAGCTACACACTATCTCGCTGCAGTGTGATTAGATTCTAGGCACGATTTCAACAATATGTTCGCATCTGTTCAAACTGTCAGCGAGTGCAAGTGCATCATCATAAGCTTTATGAAAAGCTGATGTTTATATCTTCAGAGAATGTGAATTCATTTCACATGATGATCATGAATTTCACAATAAACATGTTTTCTGCAAAGAATTCATACATTGAAAAAACAAGCGATGCTATATTGATAATAATAAATAAGTTAATCAAGCACATAATTTATATTTTGATGATCAAAAATCTGAACGTCAAGAGACTTATGAATCTGCTATGATGAGAATTCATATCTCAGCATGAAATGATGCAAAGCATTATATTGAATTGAGACTCACTGTTTATCAATCATTTCTGAATCATTCTATGTTAACATCTTGAAGTGAAGCAAAAGTTAAACATTGCATTTCATTTGCAAATTAATGATCAAACAGAAAGACAGAATCAGATGCTTAAGCACTATCTGCAAGTGTATTTCAATTATAAAATGAATAACTGATCAGAACTTTTGTTAATGATGATGTTTGCATATAACAACAATGTACACGCTAGTATTGAAAAAACTTCACATGAGCTTCTAAAAAAATACATTGCAAGCTTTGCAGAGACATTTGAGAATAAAACTTTAAAAAGAAAGACATTCTTGACTATGAAGTGAGCAGAATGACTACGAAGTATCAAAGAACATTTAATGAAACTATGAAAGTGAGTAACAGAGCAGCAAGCAAAGTATTATAACACTCATCATAAAGTTGCATAATGAAAGACAAAGTACTTTTGCAAAGTATAAACATTCATACATTTCATTCAAAGAAGAAGATTGATCACAGATAATTGAGATCATTCAAAATATTGAAGAAAATCAACATGCAAGCGTATAAGCTTGAACTATCTGAAAGATATGATGCAATTCACTCAATTTTTCATGTCTCTTTATTGAAATTCTGACACTTGCATGATGAGAATTCAAAGTCGCAAATCATTCTCATAAAAGAAAAAAAGAAATAAGAGATAAAGAAGATACTTGATCAGCAAATCAAGAAAGAAAAGATTGAATATCTAGTTTAATGAGCTGATTCATCTTTCTATGAAAACTTCTGAGAATCAATGAAAAATCTTAGCAATGCAAAGAAGATCATTGAGAACTATGAGACAGAAAGACAAGTACATCAGTCAACTGCAAAAAAGTCAAAGGGAAAAAAAAGAGACAGATCACGTAAGAATCATGATTGAAAGAATATTAAAAGCGCAAAGATGCAAGTTTAAGAAGTTAATATTAAACTACAATTACAAAATCTTACATAATATATGTTTTTTAAAAAAGAAGATGACAAACGTTGCAAAAGAATGAAGAAAAGAAGTGATCAATGATTGCAAGTGAGAACATCAAAGTGAAGAAAGAAGCTATTTATTCATCAGTGAATCTCATTACACACTGCTTGCTTCAATTGATACTTACAAGATGAAGATGAAGCAACGTGACAACAACAAGAAGTGATGAAGACGAGAAAAGTGAAAACTTTTACTCAACTGTTAAATACTGTTATGAATGTGTCAAAGATCAAACTTTAATCAATTCACAGTAAACGCTAGCGAGTTCACTGTGTATTGATTAGAGCTAATCAATGATTTAGTCGAGAGCTGATTTAGATCTGACTCAGATTTGACTCAAATATAACTCAGCATCTTTTTTCTTTTCTAGCATTTTTTAATCAACTTTTATTGTCTTTTAAATAAACACACTTCTTTGTGTTACGAGTAATTAACAGATGTCTATGACAAACACATTTCTTTGTGTTGCAAACATCTTTCTTGTGTTTCAACATGTTCTCTTTGAGACTAGCATCAAATCTGAGTAACTACTATATAAAGTGTGTTCTTCTTGTCTTTTATACCTTCTTTCTTCTTTATTCTTAAAGTCTTAGTTATAGCTATCTTTATTGAATTAAACATTTCACTCACGACATGATTAGATTGAATATTTAGACATGATCTCAACATTACTTTAAGAATTCATTAATCACATGATATTGATTTCTATACTTATTCAAATTCATTCAACTGACAATGAAATGAGTATAAAGAAATTTGTGTATCTGATGATTGATGACATCGAAAGACAGAATAACATCAAGAAATCAATAGAATCAACGAGAATATATGATCATGTGATTGCTAAAAAATCTATCACTCAGTTAGTAGCATCAGTTCAAATTGATTAATAGAATCAATGATAAAGAATCTTCATTGATTGCTTGAGAATCACAAAAACTCTCTCAAATCAGCAACATTCTTTGTTGAAGACTAAAACATTAAAACAATGATCTCATCACATACTGTCAAGCATCATTTTTCGCTCAATCATCAACTCTTCATTATGACTCGATCATTTGTGAAAAATTTCTTCAAGAGTTATCAAAGTCTTTATTCTTCTGTCACTTCAGATTCAATCATTTATTCTGAGCTATCATCTTGCATATTGAAATATCTTAGAATCAACTTCATATGAAAACATCATCAATCTTTGTCTCACTTTCAGACTTTCAATGATCTCTTGAAAGCTTCTATTCTCTGAGATATAAAAAATGTAAATCAGTTACAACATTGAGTTGAACAAGATCTTGAGATTTTTCTAGCAAATTTAAACAGTCTTCAAACTCAACGAGATCTAAATGTGAAAGCTTGTGATTTATTTGACAAGATATCAAGCGAACAAATATGAAAGACTCGCTTTGAAGAAATTGATTGAGCAAAAAATGATCAAATCAATTGAATCAGATGCTTCAGAACAAATTGACTGAAGCACAACATCAACTGCAAGTGATTAAAGATGTTACTTCATCGACTTCTACTCTTTTCACATTCAGCAAGCGATCTCAGAAGCTTTCAAATTCATCTCTGTTTATTGATGAAAAAGAATTTATCTGAAATGATTGACAAGAAAAGATTCGTGACAAGCTAGAAATCAACGTCAATCATTTCAATACTGATAAAGCTATACTGATTTATATTCACTTCAGAATCAACAAAGACGCAGTCAAAGTTACTTTAACTTGATATCAACAAGATTCATTGAATCTTTATAAGATGATTGATGATTTTCTAAATGAACTTGCTCAGCTTTACAATGATTTCAACAAAGAGACAAACTTTCAAAGAGAGTATGCTAATCTCTTTTAAGAAAAAAGCAAATTCAATGACTTCTATTCAATGTTTCAACGTCTGTTCTTTTATCTAGAATATCACGAAAAGCAATTGATCATTGATTTATGAGACAAGATAGTTTATTGTCTTCATGCAGTTTGAAGTAGTCAATTGATTCAGTCAGAATCTCTGAATGAAATTCGTAGTTATCTGATTCATTTGAACAATAAGCATCGAGTCATGAGTGACATCAAAGAAAAGAAATCTTTGAACAAAGTCAGAAAGTAAGTCATCTTTGCTGATGAAGTTTCAAGAACTTCTTATAGAAAGATTAAAGTTACTACACTCGTTGATCATTCAAAGTCATATGACGCGATTTTGACTAGCGTCAAAAACATTGATTTACAAGCTGAAATCTGTTTCATCTGTCACAAATCAGACTATACTTCTAAAGAGTGCTTTGATCAATCTAAAGTTAATGTCTTAGAAGATAATGAGTTTAATCGTTTGAATTCTGAGTCAGATTTCAATTCAAAAAACTAGTTATCTCTTTCAAAATCATTGAAGAGATAGAGATTATATCTTTGTGCAGTCAAATCAAAGTTCTATTGAAAGAAAACTACTTTGAAAAGTTTTTTCTGATCAATGCATTTCTCATTTCTTAAAACAAATCTTTCAGTCTTTGACTTTTGATAGACAGTGATTTCGTCGTTTACACGCTGATACATGACAAGCTAGTCAATATGTCAGAAACTTGAAATTCAATCTATATTGCTAGCAAAAGAGAAGTTAATACGAGAATATGACGAGAAGCTAGCTAGAAAAACTATTACTCATAAAATTCTACTCAATCTCATGATCGAAAGTCATAAGAAATTGACTGTGTCAATGCTGATAACTGATATTAAGCATCATGAAGCTATATTGAGCAAATTCTGAATGAACAAAAATGAAATATTATTGAACATGAAACATGATACTATTGTATTCTTTGATCATTTAAATATTTCTATTTCGGTTTTTTTGATTTCGTCAAATATGAAGCACTTAAGTTGATTGCAATCAACTTTGATCTCTTCAGCAGCTCACAGCAAGATTTTTAAGATGCTTAAGTGCTCAGTTTCATTCATTCAGAAAGAGTCATTCTTGATTCAAAACATAGACATCATCTTTTTTCAAGTATTAGTAAAATGAAAAAAGAAGAATCAGACAGAGATTTTTGCTATGTTCATTGAAGACATCAATAGAAAAATTGTTTACAATACTCAATGCAAACTAGATGTCATAAACGTCTTTTCTACTGATGAAATGACTCAGAACCTGAAAGATATTAAAGTCAAGTTATCATCAAAATATCAGAATTTTCTAAATGTCTTTGATCAAGTTCAAGCAGACAAGCTATCATCTCATTGTTTGTATGATCATAAGATAAAGCTTACTAGTGACGTAACATCATCTTGCTGTTGAGCATATCAAATGTCTCTTTACAAGCTTCAGAAAGTAAAGAAATATCTGAACGAAAATCTTTTCAAAGAATTTATAATCTTTAGCAAAGCTTCATATTTCTCACTCATTTTGTTTATCTTGAAAGCAAATGAAGATCTATGATTCTGCGTTGATTATTGAAAGCTCAATGCTATTATCAAAAGAAATCGCTATTTTCTATTGCTCATAAATGAAGTAATTGATAAAATAGTTGATTGCAAACATTTAACTTGATTGAATATCATTTTAACATTCAACAAACTACGAATGCATTCTGATAGTGAGAACTACACTATCTTTATTATCACATTAGAAGCATATAAGTCAAAAGTGCTACTCTTTGAACTTATCAATAATTCTGTCTCATTTCAACAGTATATGAATGATATTCTATAAAACTTTCTAAATGACTTTTATCAAGTCTATCTAGACGACATTCTGATTTACAGCAAAACTCAACAAAAACATAAACAACATGTCAAAATAATATTGAATCGCTTACAAGAAGCTGATCTACAGATGAATATTTGAAAGTGCGAATTCAATGTAGAAGAAATCATCTTCTTAGAAGTCATAGTATCAAAACAAGATCTTCGTATGAACTTTATCAAAGTGAAAGTCATAGTCAACTGAACTACGTCGATTAATCTAAAAGAAGTTCAGAGCTTCGTAAGATTTATTAACTTCTATCATTGTTTCATTAAAGACTTCTTGAAGCTAGTTAAATCATTCATTCAGCTGACTAGAAAAAACATGTCTTTTGTTTGAAACGAAGTCTGTGTTCAAGCTTTTGATGATCTAAAGAAACAAGTCAGCTCAATCTCAGTTCTACGACATTTTGATTCAAAACAACAGACTATTCTAGAAATTAATGCATCTGACTACGTCAAAGATGAAATTCTATCACAATATGATGATGAGAGAGTTCTTCGTCTAATGATTTTCTACAGCAAAAGCATGATTTTTGTCGAATGCAATTATCACATCTATGATAAGAAATTGCTAGCTATTATTCATTACTTTGAACACTGAAGACTTGAGCTAGAATGCACAAAGCTGCTCATTCAGATGTTCATTGATCATCAAACTTTGAAAATTTTCATGAAAAATAAATAGTTAACTCGATGTCAAGTCAATTATCTAGACATTTTATTCAAGTTTAACTTTCAGATCATTTTTCAATCAGGCAAAATGAACACTAAAATTAATGCTTTAATCAAAATGTTTCTAATCAACGTTTCTGAATCAACTCAGCGTACTGAAGATCACTATCAGATCATTCTAACACTTGATAGAGTAAATATTTTAGCTATTGAAACTGAAGTTGATCTCTATTAGCAAGTAAAAGATGTCAACAAGATGAATGAGCTTTGCAATGAGTATAAATAAGCTATAAGCGAAAATAAGCTTAAGTTACATTGCATTGAATTAAAGAACTGTAAGATCATTAACGACATTCTATTCAGAAAAGATCTATTGTGAGTCTCAGAGAATATGCATACGAAATTGCTGCAGAAAATTTATGATCAGTTCTCAATCTCTCACTTCAACAATAAAAGAACTGTTGATTTAGTTCAACGTTTCTACTATTGATTAAATCTTTGAGTAACAATTAGATGTTACATTTGAAACTGTCATGTTTATCAACAAAGTAAGACATTTAAAGATAGTATCAATGAACTTCATCATTCTTTTTCGATTTCACAGAAACGCTGAAAAGATATTATTATAAACTTCATCACTGAACTATCTCTATCAGAAGATTATAATGCTATTTGCATAATCATATGTTGTTTCATCAAGAAACATCACTATGTTCTCTGTCATTGAGAAGACGAAAACATCTCAGTCGAAGAAATGATTTGAATCATGCTATGAAACGTCTATTGCATCGACAAATTCTCAAGTGCTAATTAGTCAATCACATGCAGCTAATCATCACGTTGACATTGTTGACATTGTTGACAGCTGATTAGATCAAAGATTCAATCAAACATCACTTAATTACGTTATTAATCTTGCAGTTAAATCTAATAGCTGGTAAATTGCATCATTTATCATTACGCATAGATAATTAAATGACTAACAGTCAGATTGACAAAATCTTCGTTCTTTGCATTCTACATGCTCATCATTCTACTCATCATTCTATCTACTCATCTATCTACTCATTATTCTACATGCTCATCATTCTACTCATCACTTTACATGCTCATCATTCTACTCGTCACTCTACATGCTCATCATTCTACTCATCATTCTACATGCTCATCATTCTACTCATCACTTTACATGCTCATCACTCTACTCGTCACTCTACATGCTCATCATTCTACTCATCATTCTACATGCTCATCATTCTACATACTCGTCTACTCACTCATCATTCTACATGCTTATCATTCTACTCGTCACTCTACATGCTTATCACTTTACATGCTCATCATTCTACTCGTTATTTTACATGCTCATCACTTTACATGCTCATCATTCTACTCATCATTCTACATGCTCATCATTCTACTCGTCACTCTACATGCTCATCATTCTACTTATCACTCTATTTACTCGTTAATCTACTCGTTAATCTACTCATCAGCTTGCTTACTTCAAAACATGCTTCATGCAACGTGTTCAAACACACGTCATTCGCTTCATGATCTACTTCATAGTATGCTTCATACATGCTTCATAGCACATGCTAATTAGCTCAATAAAACGCATTCTTCATGACTTAATATTAAACTTTCTACCAAACTCTCTATCAAATTTTCTACCAAACTTTCAATCAAACGCTTTATCAAATTCTTTATCAAATTTTCTATTGAATTTTCTACCAAACTTTCTACATGCTTCAAATTATGAATGCATAACACAAGTCAAACAATGCTTTCTACATGACTTGAAAACAGTACTGTTACCTCTGTGATTAGTAATCTTCGCTCTCAGTTGAAGATCGACGCTAGAAAATTCAAAGAATTCAGAGTATTTACTTCTTTTCACTTCTTTCTTTCTTTGTAGTTCTACTTTTCAGAACAACAACAATCGTATTTCAATAATGCTAACTAGCTCAATAGAATGCACTCTTCATGACTTGATATTGAACTTTCTATCAAATTCTCTAGAACTACTGAGCTTTCTACTGAGCTTTCTACTAAGCTTTCTACTGAGCTTTCTACTGAGCTTTCTACTGAGCTTTCTACTGATCTTTTGATCGAGCTTTCTAATGATCTTTTCAGTGATCTTTCTAGTGAGCTTTCTACTGAGCTTTTGATTGAGCTTTCAATCGAGCTTTTTATCAAACACTCTGTCAAACTTTCTACATGCTTCAAATTACTCATTGATCAAATGCATAACATGAGTTGAACAATGCTTTCTACATAATGTTATGATTCTAGTCTTCGCCTAGCCTTCATCTACTCTTCATCTAGCCTTCGCCTGATTTCATTCTAATCAAGTTTAGCGAGAATCTGACCTAAAGATGATGTCATTGAGACTCTGCATCATATGTGTAAGACGTCAACTCTTTCGAGCCTAGCACAGAGCTAGAGCGCACACATATAATAGCGAGTTTTTTTCTGTAGATACTTTTCTTTCTTAGCATTTATCTATTAGTTAAATGACATTTCTATGACTCGCTTTAGATCGATTCTTAACAGTAGATAAATGCTAATCAACTACTCTGCTATCGACGTGTAAATGATACGAAATAATCTACTTCTATTCAGAAAATTTGCAAGAAATTCTTTGAATTACTTTCATCAAAACACACATTCAAATTTACTCAAATTTATCAAATCAATCACTCAATCAAATCTATCTATCTATCTTTCTCACAATGACACGCGACTTCAAACCAGTTGAGTCACGAACAGCTCATCTACTTAGAAGCACTGCTAGTAGATGAGTTTCTCTTATTTCTTTCGATGCTTCAGCGAAATCTCAGAATGTCGCTATCTCATGAGACATCAACACAAGTCAACAACTTCGTCAATGAGCTATCAATCAGTCAGATAAGATCATCAAGATGCTGATCGAGCTAAGAGATCAACAAGACATGACTTTGAAACTCAACGAGCAATGAATCAATGTTCAAGTCAATCACATCAAGAGACTTGATGAGCTAGAGATCAATCAAATGACAATAAACACTTAAGAAGAAACTATCGTTGAACTACGAGAGAAAGTCTTGAGTCTAAAAAAGAGACAGCATTCAGCGAATCAGTCTCAATCTTGTCAGTTTATGAAATCTCTATCTCGTCAATTTATTGAGAATCATACTTGACGTGAATCATTCACTTTATTCAATAATGATCATCACAAGTCTTTCAAGTTTTCGAACTCATCTGTATTCATCAACGAAGATGAATCAACATGAGATAGCTGAAGAGTTAAAGTGAACAACAAGCTTCAGGCAAATGTCGATCACTTCGATAATGAGAATATCTGTATTGTCTATGTGATATCTAGACTAGAAGATGATGCTGCTGAGCACATCTTCGCTTGACGTTGACATGACGCTTTGCATTCATACATCTTGATCGATGAGCTATTTGAGCATCTGAAAGAAATATACGATGAACTGAATAGAAATCGAAAGTGTCATCGCGAGCACAACGCTCTGAGATAAACAGACAAGTCTTTCAATGTCTTCTACTTTGACTTTATGAAGCTATTCAGCTATCTAGACTACAACGATTGCATTCTGATAAACGATCTTCAGAATAAGATCAACAATCGCTTGCAGAACGCTTTATCAGTCTGTTCAGAGAACTTTACTTCGCTCACTCGCTTAAGAATCTTTCTTCAAGGTGTGAATAATAAACAGCGAGTCAACTATCAGCTACGCAGTCAGCTTCGCACTGTCATCGCCAAAGTTACTATCGTACCTGATAAATGCGCTGCTACTTCATTGTCAGTGACGACTTCAATAATCAATTATGTTAGATTTATCATCTTTTCTATTTCTGAGTCTGATCGAGCGAAATCATCTATCATCTGCTACATCTGCAAGATCTCAAGACATTTGTTCAAGAATTGCTTTCAGAACAAGATTGACACTTCTGCATCTTATGCATTTACTCTTCATCTACATGAAATCATCATTTCGAAAAATAAAGAGAATGAGAAAATGTCTTTCAAGAACAGCGAGACAATAAACTAGAGACTTTCATCAAAGACGTGATGAAAGAGATGTTAATTTCTTCAACGATGAGCATGTCAAATGATTCTTTTGCTTCTGAATCTTTGACTACTAAATGTGTACTTTCTAGCAATGAAATTAGTTACTCATTGAAGTCATTGATTGACATTGAAGCTGTTGACTATTCATTCATTGATGAAGTGATTGCGCAGATTGTTTATGATCAGTTGCAAATCAAATCTCTTGCTTTGATCAAAGCGAAGTCAATTCGAGAATTTGATGATCATTATGCTAAGAAACTCATTACTCATGTCATCTATTTGAATCTGACTGTTCAAGATCATACGATTGACACAGCTTTTATGTTGATCATTCAATTAAATCAACATCAAATGATTCTTGAAAAAACATGAATGAACAAAATCAACCTAGTAATTGATATGCGAATCGATTTTCTTCGGTTTTCGAATTTCACTTCTAGTCAGAAATCGATTGTTCTACTCACGAGCAACAAGACAATCACGAAGCAGAAGAGTTTGACTTCTACTCATATATTGAAGAGATCTTTCACTACATCTCAACTCAGTCTGAACTCACTCTCTTTCAGTCAGTTCAATGAGAAGTCAGTTCAACTAATTGAACAGTTAAAATCGCGCGACGCAGCTTTAACTAGCGTCAAAAATTCTAAATCAACGTTCAGTCTGAATTCATTCTCTTTCAGTTCAATGAACATAGCAATGATAGAGACAGCGACATATAGAATGTTAGTCAAATGATCAGATGTCAAGATCTTTGCTGTTATCATCTTGAAAATCGATCGACTCATAACTACAGTCAAAAACAAGTCTGAAGAAGTGAATCTGCATGAGCTTTCTCACACTGAAGCTCTCAAGCAAGTCAAAGTCAAGCTTTTCTCTGAATATCACGACTATCTAGACATCTTCGATCGAGCAATGATCAATCAGCTATCATTGCATCATTTCTACGATCACAAAATTGAGTTGATCGATGAAGAAACGTTTTCTCGAAGCAGACTATATCAGATGTTCAATTACAAGCTTCAGAAGATAAAGAAGTATCTGATCAAACATCTGAACAAAGAGTTCATTTTCTTCAGCTTTGCATCATACGTCTCGCTCATTTTGTTCATCGAAAAGAAAGACGATAGTCTGCGTTTCTGCGTTGATTACAGAAAGCTCAATGCTTTGATCAAACAAAATCGCTACTCTTTGTCATTGATAGACGAGACTCTCGCTCGTATACAAGAAAGCAAGTATCTGACTCGATTGAACATCATTGTCACGTTCAATAAACTGCGAATGCACTCAGATAGCGAAGATTTAACTATCTTTATCATCTTCTTCGACTCATACAAATATCATGTAATGCTCTTTGAATTAATCAATGAATCAACGTTCTATCAACACTATATGAACGACGTGCTGTTCAAATATCTTCATCAGTTTTATCAGATTTATCTAGATGATATTATCATCTACAGCAAGATCTTGAAGAAACACAAGCGACATGTATGATTGATCTTGAATAGACTACGAGAAGCTGATCTACAGATAAACATCAATAAATGCAAGTTTCATGTTCAGAAAATCATCTTTTTAGAACTTTTGATGTCAATCGAGAGACTTAAGATGAATTCACGAAAGATGCAAGCAGTCATTGATTAATCTACACTCAATAACCTCACTCAGATGCAGTTCTTCATTGACTTCTGCAATTTCTATCGATGCTTCATCAAGAACTTTTCGAAGATTGTTTATTCAATGATTCAACTCACTCAAAAGAAGATCATATTTGAATGAAATGAAGTCTGTCAGATCATCTTCGATCATATGAAGAGACGTATGATCGAGACTTCTATACTACGTCACTTTGATCAAACTCGTGAAACTATTCTCGAAATCAACTCATTCAACTACGTCAATGATGAAGTTCTCTCTCAATATGATGATGAAGAAGTACTACATTCAATTGTCTTTTATAGCAAGAACATGTTCTCTGCTGAATGCAACTACGAGATATATGATAAAGAACTTCTGATCATCATTTGAGCATTTGAACACTGACGACTTGAATTGAAGCTAACTGACATTTCTATCAAGATGTTCATCGATCATTAAGCATTCATCTCATTGATGAAAGATAAAGAGCTGAGCAGACGTCAGATGCGTTGAGTTCAGAAGCTTGCTGACTTCAACTTCAGAATAATGTATCAATCTGATAAACAAAACATCAAGATCAATGCATTAACTCGTCGAGCTGACGTCGTGTCTAGAGATTCAGAAGATGAGTGCATTTGCTATCAATGAATCACTATTCTGACTTCAAATTGAATGAAAATTGCTGATCTAGAGAAGAACATCAGTGAATCAATCTATAAACAGATTCTTGAGACTAATGAAATCGATGAGAATTGTACGTTACTTCGCGAAGCAATAGCAAGAGACGAGATACAATATGAAGATATCAAATTGAAGAATTGTTGAACTCAGAATGAAATCTTGTATCATAATAGTCAGCTATGAGTCTCGTTCAACGAGCTTCTACAAATGAACCTGATTCGTGAGATACATGATCAATCATCAGTTGATCATTCTGATATTCTTAAAACTGTGAAAGTCATAAAGCGAAATTACTATTGATCTTCTATGCGGAAAACGATAGATCGATATATTCAAAACTGCTACGTATGTCAACGTTCAAAGACATCAAGAAATAAATCAAATGACTTGCTTCAACCTTTATTTATATCTGAACAGCGATGACAGAACATAGTCATGAACTTCATTATTGATCTATCTGATTCGTACAACTACAACGCTATTCTGACTGTCATCTGTGTTACGAGCGTGCTCAGTCTTCTACTAAAACGCGTGTTCTTTGAGCGAATCTAGACTCTATCGAGTCTAGCGCTCACCCTTTCTTCTGTACATATAGTCTTCACATCTAGATAGACCTCGCTCTTTAGCTTTGAATTCTCGTTTACCTGATTTACCCTTCGTTTACCTGTATCTCTATGACTTGCTCTAGGCATGATTCTAACATTATTCAAAGCTTCGTACATATCACACGATAGTGATTCGCTTTCTAGCTACGATCGAAAGCAAAGCTCTGCGACGCGTTGCAGAGTTGAACCGATTTCTCGACTGATCTCTTGACTGAGCTCATCATCGAATGAACAGAACAAGTTCTATCGAACGCGATAGACATGAACAGAACAAGCTCTATTGAATGTGATAGACATGAACAGAGAAAGCTCTATCGAATGCGATAGACGCGATCAGAACAAGCTTTGCGAGTGCGAGCGTTGCAGGCTCGAATCGACTCTGAATTAATCAGACTCGATTGATCAGACAGTGAGTCTGCTACAAAGACGCGTTCGATATTGATCTCGTCATTGAGACAATCAATGAACAGAACAAGCAATGCAACGCATGTAGTAGGCAGAAATCGAAATAGTGAGTCTGCTTCAATGACACGAACGAAACAAACACTATTGAATGCGTCACTCGATAGCTAGCCTGCTTGAAAGGCACGAATCGATAGTGAGTCTGCTTCAATGACATGAACGAAACAAGCGCTATTGAATGCAATAAGCCTGAATCAGAAGTGAGTCTGCTACAATGACAAGAGAACGATTGATCTCGTCATCGAGCTCGTCACTCGATAGTGAGTCTGCTTGAACGACATTCAAAATCGAATTCAGCCACGAATCTTTCTTTATTCGCACCTTCTACGATTTACCTCTATTCACGACATTGACAACAACAGCAAAGATGATATGTACTGCAGACAGAGTAGCATATACTATATGTCTCAAGAAGATAGAACATATACTATATGTCTGAAAACACGAAGATATGAGCTGAAACTCGTTCATCGTTGAATATTTGAAGCTGAATAGAAAGAGTCTGCTTGAATGACAAGAATAGTGAGTCTGCTACAAGAGCAGATAATGATTGATCTCGTCATCGAGCTCGTCACTTGAAAACAAGCTCTATCGAATGCAATAGGCATGAACAGAACAAGCTCTACTACATGCGTGTAGTAGGCACGAACGAAACAAGCTCTACTACATGCGTGTAGTAGACACGAACGAAACAAGCTCTGCTACATGCATGTAGCAGGCACGAATCAGACAACAACGATTGACCTCATTGACTGAGCTCGTCACTCGATAGTGAGTCTGCTTGAACGGCACTTGAAGTGAGTCTGCTATAATGACATGAAAAGAACAAGCTCTACGATGTAGTAAACCTGAATCAGAAGTGAGTCTGCTTCAATGACATTCGACAAGAAGAAATAGGCTTGAAACGTCTGATGAAATGAGCTTGAAACGCTCTATGTTAAGAAGAAATAGACTTGAAACGTCTGATGAAATGAGCTTGAAACACTCGATGAAACGAGCTTGAAATGCTCGATGAAATGAGCTTGAAACGCTCAAATAGAACGGTAGTGAAATGAACAAGAAAGAAAGAAGCTGATTGAAGCAATGAAGTCATTGCTTAGCTGAAGAGAGAGAAGGTAATGTTACGAGCGTGCTCAGCCTTCTACTGAAACGCATGTTCTTTGAGCAAGCCTAGACTCTATCGAACCTAGCGCTCACTCTTTCTTCTGTACATATAGTCTTCGCATCTAGATAGATCTCGCTCTTTAGCTTTGAATTCTCGTTTACCTGATTTACTCTTCGTTTACCTGTATCTCTATGACTTGCTTTAGGCATGGTTCTAACAATCTGCAGATTGTCAAAAGAAAGACATTATATCTCTTGCATCATTGATGATGAAGATATCACAGTCGAAAAAACAGCTGAAATGTTGCTTCAATAAGTATATTAAACTTATGATTTATTAAGCTTCATTGTATTCGATCGAGATTCTCAGTTCACCTTCATTCTTTGAAAGTTTCTTTGCAAACGACTGAGCATTTCTCTTTGATTGTTCATCGTCTATCACTTTCAGATCAACGATCAAAGCGAACAAGTCAATCAGAATGTTGAGCGATATCTTCGTTTCTTCTGTTCATACATGCAAAACGACTGATTCAAGTGACTACTCATGATTGAGTTTGTTGACAATAACGTCTTGTCTTCAGTCATCTTCTTGATTCTCTTCTTTCTGAACAAGAGCTTTCACCCTTGTATGAGCTTCGACTCTGACATCATCGAGTATGAAAGCACTCGCGAACGTCTGCAGATTGCTCGAACCGAAAATATATTCAATCACATGAATAAGACATTGATCTTCGCTCGCGAAGCTCTGATCAAAACATGAAAACAAATGATGAATCAAGCTAATAAGCATAGAAAGAAAATCAATTACAAGATTGAATCAAAGATGTTTCTGAACGAACGAAACATCATTACAGCGAGACTCTTCAAGAAATTGAATAACAAGATGCTTAACTCTTTTCAGATCACAGACTCTGTTGACTTCTTCTATAAATTGAAACTATCAGACATTATGTGTATACATGATGTATTTCATTCAGAGCTTCTTCGTTTCGTCGTCAATGATTCTTTGTCTGATCAGAAGAATGAATTCTCGAAGTCAATAGTGATAAACGATGAAGATGAATGAAAAATCGACGATATATTGAACTTTCGACGATATCAAAGACGACTTCAATATCAAGTCAAATGAAAGAGCTATGACAACGATCTCAACTGATATAACGCTGACGACGACAAATTTATGAACGCTCAAGAGATGATTGATGACTTTCATATCAAATATTCAAGAAAAGCGCACTAAGAAATAACATTCATGCGAACATGAATAGTCAAGAAAGAGAGATAATGTTACGATTTTAGTCTTCGTCTAGTCTTCGTCTACTCTTCATCTAGCCTTCGTCTGATTTCATTCTAATCGAGTCTAGCAAGAATTTGATCTGAAGATGATGTCATTGAGACTCTGCATCATATGTGTAAGACATCAACTCTTTCGAGTCTAGCACAGAGCTAGAATGCACACATATAATAGCGAGTTCTTTTCTGTAGATACTTTTCTTTCTTAGCATTTATCTATTAGTTAAATGACATCTCTATGACTCGCTTTAAATCGATCTTTAACACATGACTTCTTTCATGATTCTTTATCAAACAGTCTTCATGATTCTCTATTGAGCACTCTTCATGTTTTTCTATCAAGCATTCTTCATGTTTTTCTATCGAGCACTCTTCATGACTTTCTACCAAGCACTCTTCATGTTTCTCTATCAAGCACTCTTCATGTTTCTTTATCGAGCACTCTTCATGACTTTCTATCAAGCATTCTTCATGACTTTCTACCAAGCACTCTTCATGACTCTCTATCAAGCACTCTTCATGTTTCTCTATCAAGCACTCTTCATGACTTTCTACCAAGCACTCTTCATGTTTCTCTATCGAGCACTCTTCATGACTTTCTTCATGATTCTCTATTGAATACTCTACATAGTCAACAATTTGTTTAAATAGATGATTAAATAACTTGTAATTGTAATTGTAATTGTAATTGTAATTCATACACTCTTGTGACATCGATTTAAACTCGACTCATGAGAAACTCTATGCTATTTATATCGAGTGAACAAAACTCTCTGAGAAAGAAAATCACTCGTCGTCTATACGACTGCTTTGCGCAGTTGAAACAATGAGATTGACACTGTGTTACCAAGTAATGAATTTATAGCTTCTATTCAGCGTGTGACGCTCGAGTAAACTCTTGATGAGAGTGTCTGTGCTGTTTAATTATGACGCATCGTCTTTGCTCTGCTCTTCATTGACGATATTCTATACAACAATGTCTCGATTCGATTTTCGATTTGAAGATGAAAGATGTTTTCTTTGCATTCGTGATGCTTGTGATTGTAACGTACGTAGAGCTGTATTCTCTTACTCAATAATTGTCATTCATTGAGCAGAGAAATATGTGATGAAAGAGAGATGCACACGATGAGAAGATAGAGTGTGATTGTACTAAGTAACTCTTTTCTTCTCTTGATTCAACTTGTGTCACGTAGACGTTGAATGAATTGTTAGTATAAACGTGCAATCGCAATCGTTCGATGTTTGACTCTGATCAATGAAAGAGAATGCGTTCTGATCATTCTCTTAAGCTCTCGATTTTTCATGTGAATAGATGAATGACTTGACGTCAAGTAAAGAAGATGAACTCAAGCTTCTTCAGTATATCAGCGTGATTGACAAGTCACTACTTCTTCGAACACTGTAATCACGTCTTTCAATACTTGAAATGACTATTCTATCTGATATCTTTTCATCAATTACTTGATGACACTGTCAATGTGATGAAGACGTTTCGATATCGACGCAGTTGATGAGTTGCAAATTCTTCAATTACTTGTAATCACAACTCGCAGACTCTTCATCTGAATTGTCTTTTTCACTAGTAGTATCTTTTCATCTCTTACTGACATTGACATGTCATTAATCTTCTTTGTAGATCGATTGTGACTGTTAGAAGAGATGTTGTCGCGTGAGTAAAAACTCTGCATGATGACTTTTCTGATCACGCAACGTTTTAACATCGTTCAAACTGCGTTGAATTGAAATCTCTTGACTCTTTTGACTTCTATTCAAACACAGAATAGAATCAAAAGATTCGTAGTTAACATCATGTACAGATGAATCTCGTTGTCAGCTCATGATTAAATAACTAGTTAAATAATAAATTCATTGATTTAATACCTTGCTTTTTCATGCGCTTGAGCATATAAAATTGAGCATATAGAATCAGAATAATCAGTGTCAGCAGTGTTATTTTGATGATTCATGTCATTTTGATGATTCATGTTATTTTGATAATTGATGTCATTTAAGCTATTAAACATGCGTCTGCAGCTAATCACGTCAAAGTAATCTTATAAGAAGAGAGATCAATTAAAATGATAAATCATTTAATTTATTGACTAATTATGTGATTAAACACTCGACGAAATTTCTCGATGTGATTTCATGATTTACTCAGTTTCATTGTTTTGAACAAAGATTCTCAGTTCATATCAACAATGTGACAAAGTCTTTGCAAGTGACTAAGAATCACGACTAGTTTATTAACAGTCTATCATTCTGAAATCAATGATCAATCAGAATAAGTCAATCAAGACGTTGAACGCAAACTTAGAATTTACTGTAATTACATGCAGAATAACTGAGCAAAATGACTTTCAATGATGAAATTCAGCGAAAATTTCAATATCTTCTTGATCATCTCAATGATCTCATTCTACTTCAATAAAAAGTTTCATCTTCGAATGAGTTTTGATTCAGATACAACTGACTACAAGACAATTTGCAAACGTCTTAAAGTGAGAAAAGTTGATGATATTATCATTTAAATGAAAGAGCTTCTTATCTTTGATCATCAGCAATTGAAAAAGATGAAGCAGATCATTGAAGCTCAGATCAATAAACATAGACGAGACATCATTTATGAAGTAAACGACTGAGTTTGATTATTCTTTAGAAACATAAAGTTAATTAAATCATGTAAAGATTTGAAAGATAAACAGCTAAAACTCTATCAAATCATTGTTAAAGTTGAGATTTTCTATCATCTTCATTTATCAATAAGCATGAAGCAGCTGCATTCAATGTTCAGCTCAAAGCTATTACATTTTTATTTTGAAGACTCATTGTCAGAACAGCATTTGAAACTTTCTAAATCTTTTACTATCAAAGATAATGAGCATTGAAAGATAGATAACATTTTGAACTTTAGATGCTATTGAGATCAAATACAATACAAGATCAAATGAACAAGATTAAATCAAGATAATGAATGATATTATGTTAATAAAGAAGAATTTAAGAACTTGAAAGAAGTTTTAGTTAAATTTCATAAACTCTATTCAGACAAGTTACACTAAATTGAAAAACAGTGATAATTTTTGCGTTTTCTTTATTTTATTCATGCAAACATGAATTTTTAAAGAAAAGAGTAATGTTACAAATGTGTCAAAGATTAAACTTTAATCAATTCATAATGAATGCTAGCAAGTTCACTGTGTATTGATTAAAGTTAGTTAATGATCTAGTTGAAAGTTGATCTAAATCTGACTCAGATTTGATTCAAATATGATTCAGCATCTTTTCTTTTTTCTAGCATTTTCTAATCAGCTTCTGTTATTTTCTAGATAAACACACTTTTTTATGTTACAAGTAATTAACAAATGTCTATGATAAACACATTTCTTTGTGTTGCAAACATCTTTCAAATAAACATCTTTCTTGTGTTTCAACATGTTTTCTTTGAAACTAACGTTGAATCTAAGTAACTACTATATAAAGCATGTTCTTCTTGTCTTTTGTATCTTCTTTCTTCTGTATTCTTAAAGTCTTAGTTATAATTATCTTTATTGAATTAAACATTTCACTTACAACATGATTAAATTGAATATCTAGATATGATCTCAACAAATATAATCTTACATGCTGAGAAAAAAAACTACTCACTTTCTCATTATTAAAGATGAAGAGTGAGATGATCTTAAGTGTGAGTGATGAAATGTTAAGTCATTGCTTGCACAACACGATGCATTATCAGCTGAAGAAAACATGAAGCTAGATTCATCATGCAATTATGCTTTTCTTCAAAGCAATGCTTGCATTTGCAAGCATGCTTAATGAGAGCATAACATATGTGAATCATCACTACATTCAGATGATAAATGCAGTGATAACATCAAATCTTCTGATCATGATGATTTAATATACATCAGCATTTATTGAAATTTACAGAAATAAATATATTTATCAGAAATCATGAGTTCAGTCATTAATGCAACAGATGCAAGAAAAGCAGAAGAAGCAGATGTAACAAATGTTGCAGCAATGATGATGTAAAGAGAAATATACACTTCAAGAAAATGAGCAGACTTCATGAGCATGTTAGCATGATTTCAATGAGCGTAAATGCTGCTACTTATCATGATAGTAATGATGATGATGATGATGTTGATACTGCTATGTCATTTACATTAATTCATGAACTGACTTGCATCACAACAACGTTGCAACAAAAGAAGCTCATATCATGAGTTGCAAGCTATGCAAGATACACATAGTAAATTTCAAGTCTTGTCAATTTGAAAGAGTAATACTCATGAAAGAGTATGCTGAGATGAGACAAGAAAGAAAGAAAGAAAGAAAGAAAGAAAGAAAGCAAAGTTGAAAAGTTGATCAGCGATGAAACTCATCTGTACGCGATGCTGACTACAAATCTACTGTTTAACTACAGTAAAGTCTAAAGATTATCAAAAGTTTGAATGACATTGAAGTGCTGCATGATGATGAAGCGTTGTGTTAAACTGATCACATCAAGTCGAGTACTTGACTTGAAAAGTGTTGAGTTGAATTGAAATTTTTTTGAAAAAGTGTTGAGTTAAATTGAGAAGTTGAACTTAAGCACTTGAGTCGAGTTGAGAAGCTTGATTCAATAACTCGATTCGAAAACTCAATTCAATTCAACAAGATATTAGATAAATGTAAATAGCTTGATTGAACAATCTTCATGTTTTTCTTCATGTTTCTCTCTATGTTTCTCTCTATGTTCTTCTTTATGTTTCTCTTTATGTTTCTCTTTATATTTTTCTCTATGTTTCTCGTCATGACTCTCTCTATGTTTCTTTCTATGTTTCTCTCTATGTTTCTCTCTATGTTTCTCATCATGACTCTCTTCATGTTTCTCGTCATGATTCTCTTCATGTTTCTCTTCATGTTTCTCATCATGACTTTCTTTATGTTTCTCTCTATGTTTCTCTTTATGTTTCTCGTCATGATTTTCTTCATGTTTTTCTTCATGTTTCTTGTCATGACTTTCTTTATGTTTCTCTCTATGTTTCTCTCTATGTTTCTCTTTATGTTTCTCATCATGACTTTCTTCATGTTTTTCTTCATGACTTTCTTCATGTTTCTCTTCATATTTTTCTTCATGTTTCTCATTATGACTTTTTATCAAATGCTCTTCATGTTTTTCTTCATGACTCTCTATTAAAAGATAATGCAAAAAGATAATGCAAAAGTCAAAAATTGAAAAAATTTCTACATTTAACTTTCTTGATATCAAGCTTGAATTCTTGATGAATTGAGTTGAATTGACTCAATTTTCAGTTGAATTGAATTGCATTAAATTGAAAATATGAGCAATTTGACTTGAATCAAGTTGAAAATGTGAGCAACTTGACTCAATCTCAATTCAAGTTCAAAATGTTAACTTGAAACTCAACTTGATGATCAGTCTACACTGTGCATTGATTGCATGCAGAGTTTTCGCGATCGCGCAGACTTCAATAATCTCAATGCGCATGCTATAAGCAATCTGCATGCAGATAAGAAAGTCAAATAGAACACAGAACTACGAGAAAAATCGCTTATAAAAATCATTCAATTCAGTATCTTGTCGTTGCAATGACAAGAACTGAGACAGAACATTCTTGCATTTGATTTGTTGAAGATGATTAGCAGAAAGAACTTAAATCATGAACATTCTTTAAATTTACATGCTAACTACGTATAAATCTTGTTAAGATTGCGTGTCTGTTACTATGATATAAGCAACTCACAAAACTCATTAAGTTTGACATGAGCAAACTCAAGAGTTTCATTAATATTGTTTAATAAATGTTCAGACACAAACATTTTATATGTAAGCAATACGTTGACGAGAAGACTTTGTTAAAAGAAGAAAGACACAAGCGAGTTAATAAAGAATGATTGAACTATGCTGTCTGATTAAAAGTGTAGCATATGAACATTTCTGCAAAACATGATTAATTTGCATGAGAAAGATCTCTACAGATAGTGCAAAACAAATGAGTTGCACATTTTACAAACGAAGCAAGCGTCTGCAAGATGTGATATACAATGATAATGACTGTTGATCTTAAGAATCTTACTTCTTCACTGAGTTCTGACTCTTGAATGTCTTGATGATAGAGTCAATCTCTAGTCAAAGACATTGTCTGTATAGTTTGAAAGAACAGTAGCATATGTTGATGTGATTAAAGAAGAAATTGACTGTGATACACATGTGTATTGCAGACGAAACATCTGCAACTCATGCTTAAGAAGTAAACTGTTGAAATTTGAGCAGTGAAAAATCTCATTTATTTTGAACTGTGAATCTGTCACAAGAAAACTCTCTGAGTAATTTCTTGAGTCTAAGAAGAAAATCAGCATAGAAATCATGCTCTATGTATGTTGCATGCAACGTATACAACATATTTTTAATAGATGACGATGCATCAAATTTGCAACAACTTGATACTTAAAAGAAATCAAAAATCAAAGTTGCACAAAATGTTTCTGCAGCTGAAGCAAAAGTGAATGAAAAAAACACTTGAATAAATGAAGATGAAGCGAAATCATCTTTATATGATGACTCTCTGATCAAAATCATCAAGAGTAATTATAGTTGCAAACAAGAAAATGTCAATAAATCAACATTGTCTTGACACATTCATGTTGAAGCAAAGAGTTTACTTAAATGATAACAACAGTAAAGAGAATGTTACAATGACTGTGATGAAAATTAACTGAAAGTTAAATAAAAGATTGAAGAAATTGACTTTAATCATCACTCATCATGAAGAACTGAAAGAATTAATCACGAAGATGAAACATCTTGCAGACGTAGTGACAAAGAATTGAAAATGTCATGAAAAGATATACAAAGTATACAATGATAGTCAGACTTCTTTGAAAACAGTGAAAGCTATGATATTAACAAAAGATCAAACACGTCTGCAACAAGTTTAAATCATGCATGAGAATATTCAATTTTAAAGAGTTATGCTGAAGCTACATTAAATGATGAGACATGCAGAAGTACTTGAAAATGAAGCGATGAACAAGATGACTGATGATGCACATGATTTGTCTTTATCACTGACTGAGCATCAGCGCACTGAAGTGATAACAAGATTAACACTTATACAGAAATAAATCAAATAAACATAAAGAATAGTCTGAAAAGAGAAATTCAACGCAGCTCATTTTCAATATCTGACATCAAAGATGACACATCGATATTTGCAACTGTACAAGAATCATGCAAAGTCTCACAGCGCATTATTGACACAGCTACGTATGAGAAAAATTGATTTCAATCAATTTCTACATGAAAGACGAGTACTTGATGTTGCTATGACAATGTGCAAGTGCAACAGAGATCAAATGTTGATCAAGCACATTTTATTAACATGTTTTAAATGAAAAGTAGAATGAAAAGCAATGCAATGAAAAGAGAACATCACGAACTTGAGAAAGCTCTTAGAAATCATGAGCGCAGCGATAGCAATCATTCAAATGATACTTTTAATGAACATACTGAATCAATTTCAAGCTGTGATGTCATCAAAGAATTAGATGAAAAAGAAGAAAAATAAAGAAGAAACAGACTCATAGAGTTCTTGCATTGAAAACAGTTATAGTATAAAGCGCAGAAAGAAGCGATTTTTGATGCAAAAAGAATGCTGCGCTAGCGCAACACTCGCTACAGTATATAAAATCTTGCATAAATTCATAATGAATGTTGAATTGAGTAAGAATAAAAATAAAATAAAAAGCTGAAGAGTTGATATCAACAATCTTGCACTAACTTTGTTTACACTTATTAACATGATCAATTCACAACACTTCTATACAGATGTTAAAGCATTGAAAACATTATTGCTACATTATCAATTATCAAAAGATATAATAATACTATGAAGATTTAAGAATGATTAACATCGACTCATCTGAGATAAATTCAACGCAAAATCACGAAAATGAATTACTTAAACTATTTAGAGACAAAGCACATCATTGACATGATGCTTACGCTTCATTCTGATCGTCAAGAGCAAATGAGAAGCATCGTTGATGTGATGTCAATGAATGAATGAGAAGCAATTATTGCTATCTTGCAGAAGAATTCAGTTAAGACGAAAGATATACAGAAGAAATTACACAAGCTGCAAGTACTTTATGAGTTCAACAAACGTAGAAACAATGAGCTGATACTCTGAAAGAAGATGAAAAGTTTGACAGAGATGATAGAAAAGCTGACACATCAACACGTCGCTGCATCAACTGTCAATCAGCGCATGAAGAATCAGCTGAAGAGACTGAAAAAGATAATGAGCAAACTCAAAAAAGAGTTCATGAAGAAGAGAAAACACGTCGACAGCTGAGCGAAGAGAGTGAGCGTGAAGTCAACGATATCATTTAAAAGTCATCTTGTGTTCAACATTGATATATCATCATCAATGCAAAATCATTATGAGAAATTTGAAGTAAAGATCTTCATCAAAGAGAAAAAAGAAGTAAAGAGAATCATAACAACAATAATGAAGAACATAGTGAGATGAGCAAGAAAGATTGACGTTGACGAAACATTGTTGATGCATAAGAACATAAAGATGATGAAGAGATGATTGAAACTGCTGATATTTCAAGTCAAGACAAAGAGCAGCAAGAAAACATTAAAGAAAAACGATTTTTGAATCAAAAAGATATCGTTGAATGCATGTTTGCATGAAGTCAGTTTTGAAGTAGTGATACATGAAATTAGAATTGAAGAAATGTTTAAAAACATAAAAAAGAAAGAGATGAGAACGCTCATCAAGATCAACAAAGACATACATTCAGAAATGATGATCGAGAAGATTGAGTGACTCACAAAGAAGAGTGAGCAGAAGAGATATGTTTTGCTGATGATACACATAGTCAGCGTTGAGATGATAAACAAGCTGATCAATGAGAAAGTATGTCATGAAATCAACATAAAGATCACACAGTTCTACAACTTGAGCTGCAGAGTGCATCAGTATCTAAAGTGTCAAGAATATGATCACAAGATGTATGAATGCAAAAACAAGCAGAGATGCGTTTATTGCATGCTGAATCATTGCTTGAAGCACTGTTTTCACAAACAGACTCAAAACATGTGAAAATGTGAAGCATGTTGAAGCACACACAGAGTTTTTGACTCTCAATGTCATAAACGACAAGCTGAAAAAGAAAGAATAAAGAGAGTCACAAAGCACAGATCTTTATATCATGTCGTATGAAGACAGAAAGAACTAAAGACAGCGACGTCAAAGACATTCACAGAAACATTTATCAATTTGAAATCGCTGATGAACAATGACTTGAAGAGAAAGTAGAGATGCTCAATGAATGAAAGTTATCTGTTCAGCGCAGTCATCACATTAGAAAACACTATACTGAATCACTTAATCAAGAAGTCAAGATTAAATGAATCAAAGTCAACATCAATCACGTCATTGTCAATGTCATCTTCTGATGAGAATCTTACAAGTAAAGCAAATGCTTCGCAGACACTCAAAAGAACATTAAACAGTCTGAAATGTAAACTTTAATGTCTCAGCAAAAGAAGCTTCGAATACTACAGTACAACGTTCACAAGTTCAGAAACAAGATGATGATAGCATTATTACATGAGAAAAAAATAAAGAACTATGACATTTTGAATCTTCAAGAACTCTGATGATTTGATGATATTTTCAGAGCATACTGCTCAACAATTGTTGACTTTATGCTGAAGAATAATGAAGATAAAATCTATTTCTACATAAACAAGAGAATTAACAGCAACATTTGACATTCAACATGATACTTCAAAGACATAGACACAATTATGTTATAAACATTAACAAATGATGCACAGATGATTCAGAAAACTATACACATTTATGAAGCATACAATTCATCACTCAGAAATCATGAAGTCATTCATGAAAAAGAAAATCTTTCAAACATTGAAAAGATGCTGCACATGTCAAAAGAAAGCATTCTTGTAGAAGACTTCAATCTGCATCACTTCACATGAGAAGAATCATTTTATTCAAAACAACATTTATTGTTGAATGAGTTAATTAAAATGATCACAAACATTGATGCATCATTAGCATTATCTCAAGATACAATTATGAGAAATTATCAAGAATCTCAAACGACAATAGATTTGATCTTTACGACAGATAACATTATGAATCAATTAATATAATGCAAAATCAACGAAGAAATGAAAAACTTCTCAGATCATCTGTTAATACAGACAATTATAAATTTCAGAGTCTGCAAAGAGTCAGCGTGAAAATTGCATCACAACTGAAAGACAATGAATGAAGAGAAATTCATTAATATTCTGAAAGAACAAATGTTGAAATTACTGTTGAATCATGAGACGAGACATTGATACATAAATGAGTACATCAAGCAACTGCTAGATGCACTGAAGAAAATCATCGAGATTTTCACTTTCTGAGCGAGATCACACGAAATGATCAAAGCAGAATGAACGAAGAAGTGTACAAAGATCATCAAGAGCACGAGACAAATGAGAAGAAGTTGTCAAATCATCAACGATTGAACAAAGTACATTCAAGCATGTGACAAGAAGAGCAAGATTATCAGAAAACAGAAACGCAGTGAGTATTGAAAGATTATGCAGAACGTTAAACAATTCTTGAGAGAACTGTTCAAAACTGCGAAATGAGCAAGAAATGCAATTGCAGACACATTGACTTAAGCAACAATTCTCTCTCTGATCAAGTCAAAGTGCTCTGACATCGTCACAACAATGCAGAATAAAGCGAAGATAATGTTTCAAACTCACTTTTTGTCATCTTCAGAGATTTTCATACTGAACACAATAAACTTCAAGTACTCGCTCTCGATTGAAAATGATGCTTCGTTAATACATCATAAGATTAAGAGAGTCATCTACAAAGTGACATCTGACAAAACATTGAAACACACAAGATATATAAATAAAATAATGCGCAGACTCGTTGACAACACGTCAGAATAAATACACTCTCTTTTTGAAAAATGTTTACAGAAGAGAATACAATCAACTCAGTTCAAGAGCACAGTCACAATAATGATGTAAAAGTCAGACAAGAAAGATTACTTTAATGCAAAGATATATAAATTAATTGCGTTATTCAACACACTGAGCAAAATACTGAAGTTCATTGTATTTGAACATTTGCAAAATATCATAGAAACTTGCGACTCAATATTGAACACTCAGATGAGAGTTTGCAAGCACAGATTAACAGATACAACTTTGCAACTAATTATAAAAAAGATACATACTGTGTGAAGTGACATGAGAAGAAGAGTAGTCTCACTGCTGAGTTTGAATGAGAAGAATGCATTTGACAATGTGATGCACAGCAAACTTTTACATCACATGAAGAAGAGAAAAGTTTCTAAACTGCTTCTCAAGTTTGTGAAGAACTTTCTGAGAAATCAACGCATCATGATCACAATTGATGATTACACAATGATGAAACGCAGCATGAATGTTGACATATCACAAGACTCTTCACTATCATTGATATTATATCTGTTTTACAATGCAAACTTGTTAAAAGCATGTGATGATATCAAGCTGAAAATTAGCTTCACAGACTTTGTGAATGACATCAATATCTTGATATACAAAGAGTTTATAAAATGTAACTGCAGAGTTCTTAGCAAGATTTATGATAGATGTGAACAGTGATTAAAAACGCATGACATTAAATTCTTGATAACAAAGCATAAGTTGATTCACTTTATGAAAACTTCTAAATGATTCAATATGAAAGTTGACGTAGAGTTGATGAAACATCAGATCAACTCAAAATCAAACATCAGAATCTTGAGAGTTCAATTGAACTTCAAGCTGAGATGAGTGACTTACATGCATCATGTTGAAGCAAAACTAGTGATTAAACAAAAGATCATGCAAACAATCATCAAGTCTACTTGAGACTCATCAATGATGATGAATAAGCAAATATACTTCGTGATGACACGCTTTTTGCTTAGTCATAAAGTCATCATATGATATACATCACAGAAAGTGAAAGATCATTGAAAGAATCTGAACATCAAGCTGAGATCAATGCAAGAAAGAGCATTGCAACAGATCATCAACGTTTATCATGTGATATCAACAGAGACTTTACAAATGAAAATAAACACAACATTGATAAATATTCACTTATGAAAGCTGATACAAAGATCAATAATAAACATGAACTCTTGAAAATCAGATGAAGTTATTAAGACAATAGTGCGTTGAATTCGTAACGACTTGACACTCAAAAGAGATCAAAAATCAAAGCTGCATAAGACATTTTTACAGCTGAAGTAAAAATGAATGAAAGAAACACTCAAGTAAACAAAGATGAATTGAAGTCATTTCTACACAGTGATTCTCTGATCAGAGTCATTGAAGATAGTTATAGTTGCAAACAAGAAAATGTCAATAAGATAATACAATCTTGACATGTTTACATCAAAGCAAAGAGTTTACTCAAATGATAGCAACAGCAGAGATGATGTTACAGCAATTGCAATGAAAATAAACTGAAAGCTAAATAAAAGATTGAGAAAATCGACTTTAATCATCATTCATCATGATGAGCTGAAAGAGTTAGTCACGAAAGCAAAACATCTTGCAGACGTAGCGACAGCAAATCAAGAGTGTCATGAAAAAATATACAAAGTATACAATGATAGTCAGATTTCTTTGAAAACAGTGAAAGTTATAATATCAACAAAAAATCAGACACGTTTGCAACGAGTTCAGATTGCACATGAGAGCATTCAATCTTAAAAAGTCACGCTGAAGTTACATTGAGTGACAAAACATGCAGAAGTACTTAAAAATGAAGCAATGAACAAGATGATTAATGATGCACATGATTTGTCTTTATTGCTGACTGAGCATCAACGCATTGAAGTGATGATGAGACTGATGCTCATACAGAAACAAATCAGATAAACATGAAGAATAGTCTGAAAAGAGAAATTCAATGCAACTTATTTTTGATATCTGACATCAGAGATGATACATCGACATCTGCAACTGCACAAAAGTCATGCAAAGTCTCACAGCGCATTATTGACACAGCTATGCATGAGAAAAATTGACTTCAATCAATTTCTACATGAAAGACGAGTACTTGATGTTGCTACAACAATATGCAAGTGCAACAAAGATTGAATGTTGATCAAGCACATTCTATTAACATGTTTTAAATGAAAGATAAAATGAAAGATGATGCAATGTGAAAAAAACATCATGAACTTGAGAAAGCTTCTAGAAATCAGAAGCATGATGACAGTGATCATTTAAATGATACTCTCAACAAGCATACTGAATCAATTTCAGATGATGACATCATCAAAGAGTTAAATGAAAGAGAAAGAAAGCAAAGAAGAAACAAGTTCATAAAGTTTTCACATTGAAAACAGTTACAGTATAAAGTGCAAAGAAAAGCGATAGTAGATACAAAAAGAGCATTACGCTAGTGCAACGCTCGCTACAATATATAGAATCTTGCATAGATTCATAATGAGTGTTGAATTGAGTAAGAATCAAAAAAAAAATTTAAAAATTGATTAACATCAATAATCTTGCACTAGCTCTGTTTATGCTCATTAGCATGATTAACTCACGACACTTTTACATAAATGCTAAAGCGTTGAAAAAGTCATTGTTAAACTGATCATCAAGTTGAGTTTCAAGTTAACATTTTGAACTTGAATCAAGATCAAGTCGAATTGCTCATATTTTCAACTTAATGCAACTCAACTCAACTGAAAATTAAATCAATTCAACTCAATTCATCAAGAATTTGAGCTTGATATCAAGAGAGTTAAATATAGAAATTTTTTCGATTTTTGACTTTTGCATTATCTTTTTGCATTATCTTTTAATAGAAAGTCATGAAGAAAAACATGAAGAGTGTTTGATAGAGAGTCATGATGAGAAACATAAAGAGAAACATGAAGAGAAACATGAAGAGAATCATGAAGAGAAACATGAAGAGAGTCATGAAGAGAAACATGAAGAAAGTCATGACGAGAAACATAGAGAGAAACATAGAGAAAAACATAGAGAAAAACATAGAGAGAAACATAGAGAGAAACATAGAGAAAGTCATGACGAGAAACATGAAGAGAAACATGAAGAAAGTCATGACGAGAAACATAGAGAGAAACATAGAGAGAAATATAAAGAGAGTCATGATGAGAAACATGAAGAGAAACATGAAGAAAGTCATGACGAGAAACATAGAGAGAAACATAGAGAGAAACATAGAGAAAGTCATGACGAGAAACATAAAGAAAAATATAAAGAGAAACATAAAGAGAAACATAAAGAAGAACATAGAGAGAAACATAGAGAGAAACATGAAGAAAAACATGAAGATTGTTCAATCAAGCTATTTACATTTATCTAATATCTTGTCGAATTAAATCAAGTTTTCGAGTCGAGTTATTGAATCAAGCTTCTCAACTCGACTTGAGTGCTCAGATTCAACTTCTCAATTCAACTCGACACTTTTTCAAAAAAATTTCAATTCAACTTGATACTTTTCAAGTTGAGTATTCAACTCAAACTTGAGTACTCAACTTGATGTGATCAGTTTAGTCATTGCTATGCTGTCAGCTGCAAGAAGACAATATGATGCTATGAAGATTCAGAAATCAAGTTTTTAAGAAGAAATGCAGTTGTGAAAATGCATCTCATTGACTATGAATGATGCATGTTTGCAAGACTAGCTCACAAGATTAGATTAAAAAGATTAACGAGTGAATAAAGATAACAACTTGACAAAAGATGAAAATTCTGCAAGCTTTCACTTTTGTTTCTTAGCAATTAATTCTATCATCAATAAAGTGTTATCTTATTATCTTTTACTACGCAGTTTCATGTAAAAAGATCTTGTTGTCTCATATGATCTTAAGTATTCTTCAACTGCATCTTGTAAAACAAGTTTCATTTCATTTTCAAAGTAATTTTTCAATTTATAAATTCTATCATTTCAGCAATATTCAAATTTAACACTTGTTGAGAAGTGCAATGACAGACTTGTTTCTAGCAGCTTATTGTGATAACTCTGAATTCAGTCTGAATTCAGTCAGACTTGTTTCTAGCAGCTTTCTCTAGACTAGCATCAAAGATAAAGTTGCGTGTCACAACTTTGTCATGCGTGACAGTATATAAATAGAGCAGTCTGTGATTTCTCTTCATAATCTAGAAAGATTTCATCATATGTAATACTGTTCGTTCTATTCTTTCAATAACACTCATGAAAAAGAAGCTTCGTTAATAAATCATGATATATTTGATAGTCAAAATTCACACTTCACTTCAATATAAAACATTTCATGAAAATGATTATTGCAGCTGAAGATAGTTGTGAATCTTCATGCAAACAATGTTTTTCATCTTTTCAAAATCTTATTTCATTCAGATTATTATTACATTGATTCTGAAGCAGATAATGATGTTTTGAGAAATTGCAGTATAATCACTTTATTGTCAAGTCTTTTCTTATTTCTGAAAAGAACATGAGTTCTTTCTGTATACAGTATGATCAAACTTGTATTTGTTAAAACGAAGACTTTATTTGAGAAATGCATTGATTTATTCATAGCATTTTCTTTCATATGTTTTTCAAGATTTCTTCAAAGTTAAATTGAAGACTATGCATCATGATTCTTTCGATGTGAGAGAATATAGCTCAAAGCTTATGATATTTCAAACTGTGCTTGCATTGTTGATTTATTGTCTGCGATTGTCATTTCACACGTACACACAAGCAATTAATATAAATATATACATCTTTATTCATTGATTTTCTCAGCATCATCTTGCTGTCATCAAATCTTGTCGTTGTCAAAAGAAGCAAGAACTTTGTCATGATGTTAAATCACAGTTTAGATCTGATCTAAATTTGAAGTGCAATCAACGTTTAGTTTATTGCAATCTTAACATGATTGTAGCAATCTTTGCAATTTTAAACGTGAAGATTGCAGTTTAGTAGAAACTCTGTCTGAATCATGTATATAAAAGCTTAAGCTCATTCTTTCTTTTGCTTTTTATCTTTCATCTTGTACATTATTGACAACATTATAAACAAAATTTGCACAAAGCAGAAAAGTAAAAGTTAAATGAATAAAGTATGCATTAATAAAACTATTTAATTTGATTTGATTTGAATTTATACATTCTTGTGATATCAATTTAAGTTCAACTCATGAGAGAAACTATGCTATGTATATTGAATGAATAAAACTCTTTGAGAAAGAAAATTGCTCATCGACTACACAGTGACTTCACATCATTGAAATAATAAAATTGAAACTATGTATTCAATAATGAATCTATAGCTTCTATTCAGCACATGACGCTTAAATTCTTGATGCATGTCTGTGCTGTTTCTTTGCAATGCATTGTTCTTGCTCTGCTTTTCATTAATGATATTCTATACAATGATGTTTTGATTTTTGATCTTCAATCATGAAGACAATTTCTTTGCATTCGTGATGCTTGTGATTATAATATCAAAAACTGTGTTCTCTTGCTCAATGATTGTCATTCATTGAGCAAAGAAATATGTGATGAAAGAGAGATGTGCATGATGAGAAGATAAAGTATGATTGTATTGAAAATTCTATTCTGCTCTTGACTTGTGTCATGTAGACGTTGAATAAGTTGATATAAACATGCAATCATAGTTGTTTGATGCTTGACTTTGATTGATGATAGAGAATGCGTGTTCGAGACGCAACTTTGATCATTCTCAATGAGTAATTAATCGTTCATGATGATGAAACTTGACATGATGTTAGAAGTACAGAAGTTGAGTTCAGCGAGCTCTCTCAGTATATCAGCGCAGTCAATGAGTCACTACTTCTTCGATCACATGTAGTCACAAACTCGAAACTCATTATCTGATTCATCTATTTTGTTAGAGATCAGCATAGAGCGAGTCATATGAATGTCATTTAACTAATAGATAAATGCTAAGAAAGAAAAGTATCTACAGAAAAGAACTCAATTCTTATATGTGTGTTTCTCAGCTCTGTGCTAGGCTC
>JAABUK010001044.1_pt1 | contig 54775 bp, 93 predicted proteins | sample 5559141 | NCBI WGS metagenome assembly JAABUK01 (sample SAMN10711869, study PRJNA513367) | rock metagenome | isolation source: Antarctica rocks | place: Antarctica: Victoria Land, Pudding Butte nord | collected 2016-01-03 | reverse complement strand
CGCCAAGTGAGAACTGGGCGACATACCGCATGAGAGGGAGAACGGCGAGATGACCAGATCTCCAAGTCTGAACCCCTTAACCCCCTCACCGAGTGCTACGACCTCCCCAACAGCTTCGTGGCCCATGATGAACGGCTCGAACTCCTTCGGGATGCCCGAACCCCGATAATTGTGCAAATCAGACCCTGTCCAGCTGTTTCAGTACTTGAGGTTGTAACGTGGCGTACCGCAGAGACCGGCGAGATGGACTTTGATGATCGCGTCGTCTTGTTCGAGGATGGTGGGCGTTGGCCGGTCGACGACGGCGACTTTCAGCGGGGAGACGAGGACGACGGCTTTCATCGTCTTTGGGAGGGACATGGTGAAGGTAGACTTTGAAAGGTTGACGGTGGACTCTGAAGCTTCGAGGAATGTAGGGATGCAGGAACCGGTAAATAATTGTGGTCACACCCGAACTTCGCGGAGATCACTTTCCGGTCGGCCCGGTCCGAAAGGTGGGCAGTTCAGAATCGTTTGGCGAGTGGAGTTCTGAACGAGCTATTGAGTGGGAGTCAGGCGACCGAGTCTTGAATGAGCGGTTGAGCGACTGATGTTCTATGGTAACGAATCGACAGGCGAATCGAAGAGCGAGCGAGGGACGCAATCATGCATGACAGCACTGAGATTCACAAAGTCCATACTACACATCGGGTATCACACACCTACTCGTCTCAAAGCCATACACTAGACTTTCGCAAGCTCGTCGAAGTGCGATCAGTCGGAAGACGGAGTGATCGGATAGAAGTTGATGAACTATCAAATGAATTCAGCTGAGTTGTATAGAACGAGAAAGGACGACTCGCGTATTGGTTACCGCCGAAGATGCTGAGGAATTCCTCGGCGTTACCGGTGAGTAGGAAGTACCCTTGGGAGGCGACGTAGGAGGCGGGGATGTTGTTGCCGGAGTCATCGACCCAGGAGGCGGAGAGGCCACCGTATGAGCAGTCGTATTGGAACTGAGTCGCAAATCATTATTGTATTCCAGTCTAGGCCATCAAGACGTACAATCTGGTTCTCCTGAGTGAGGCCGATTCCATAGTGGGTATCGATTAGATTGCCGCCTACCTGAGGGGGTCCGTTGGGGATGATGTCCGAGCTGAGAGTCTGGTAGGCGTAGCTGCATATTATCAGTGCTGCGGGCGTGATATTGGGAGGAGAACACTCACTTTGCGCTACCACCCCCGAGGTCTCCCTCTCCCGAGTTGTAGTATCCCTCAACGGCAGCGACGAATGGGTTAGCCTCGGTGATGTCGGAGTCCGACACGACGCCGAGCGTGAAGTTGGAGATAGAGCAACCAGAGTTGATGAAGGTGTAAGCGGTGAGCCCCTCGGTCGACTGCGAAGATACATCAGCGGTTGGTGTCGAAGGGAGGGTGAGCTCACATCGGTGAAGTTTGCCAGGAGGATACCGCCTTCGTCAAGGGACGAGGCGAGGTATCCCACAAACTTGTTGTCGACATCTTCGACCGCGAGGTAACCAGTGAGACTAGGGATGTTGGTCAGTGAGGACGAAATGCGAGATCCAGCACGTACGTGGGTTGCGAGTCGTCCCAGTAGGGCGAGTCCCATCGCTTGGAAGGAGTCGATCGACGTTGAGGCTGTACGGCGCGGCGGGAGTTCGAAGAGGGAGGAGCGATGTTATGGCTGGACGAGTCGCGACCCTTCAGTGGGACGAGAGGCTGAAGAGGCGCGGCAAGGATGGAGGGGAGGATGGCGAGGAGGGCAGCGGTGCAGGCGAGTTTGGAGAACATCTTGAGTGGTGGAGGGTGATTGTTGCAGAAGTTGTGTAAGCTGAAGTTAAGTTGTGTGTCTTAAGTGGCTCGAGTTCTGTAAGTGGAATGAGGAGCGTTAGTCGGTTCACTCATGCTGCTATATAGCCCTCAACGTCAAAAGGAACTCGGTCATCCGGGATTTAAGCGATGATGAATGCGCTGTCAGTCGGCTTCATCGCCGGCGAAACTGCTGTGTGGACGCCTCCTCACGGTGAGGGTCAACGGTCAGGTACGATCTTGGGCGATCAGGAGTCCTCAAATGGGGGTGGTATATCGAAAGGGAGCTCATCAGCATGCCGGATGTCCGAGTGAGATTCGACGCAAAACGAGGCGGTGGAATCGGCGCACCGCTTTGATATACGAATGGTTGGTGTCACGTGATGTAATCCCTTGATGATTTCCAGAGATTGCGCCTCGGACCTGACCCTGTGAAGGGCGATTGCCTGCCATTGCTCGCGGTCATTGAGCTCTAGGCAAGGGACGAGTGGAGCTGAAGGTCTACCTCTACACGTTGGCGGATAATTGCTACATTTGGTTTGATGCGGAATTTATCTCTGCGGGACGTCGTCGGACGAGACTGCAATGGAAGGCTCGAAAACTTCACTCACGCCTTAACAGCGAAGGCACACGGTAGGGAATCCCCCGGATCTGTGTATCTCTGAGCCTTTGGGAACCGCAGGTCGTGAGCGATCAGTCCGTACACTGCGACCATGCTTGGGCTAAAGGCGAAGCTCAATGCGCGTGTATCTTCATCTTACGGGCGATAAGCTGATGCCTGCCCAGGTGATCGACAACTCCGGCGCCATCCTCGCCGAACTCATCAACGTCTATAAAGTCAAGACGAAGCCGAAAAAGTCCGTAGGATTCGCTTCCGTCGGTGTGTCATCTCTCCCTCATCCCCCATACAAGACTGATCGGTGTGTGCAGGCGACGTGATCAAAGTCGTCGTCTCCAAAGCCAGGGCGATATCCGAGAATCAAACCACCCGATCCCAAGCGTCCAGCAGTAACGTGACGAAGGTCCGGAGAGGGGAGATGCAGAGGGCCTTGGTCACTTCATGCAGACAGGCGGAACGGAGACCAGATGGACGATATGTCTGGTCAGCCCCCGCACGATCTCTTCGGATACGTCCGACTGACGGCCTTAGGTTCGACCAATCGACGTGTGTTTTGCTGAATGCGAAGGAGGAGATGTTGGGCAGTCGGGTGTCGGCTCCGGTTTCTGCGCATTTGAGAGATATACAGGGCGGCACAGGAGCGGTTGGGGGAAGGTGGTCGAAGGTGTTGGCATTGGCACCGAGGGTGAGTGAAGATGGGTGTGTCTTGGATTTTGGCTCATCTTCGGTTCAGGTTCTGTAGTATATTCCACATAGCATGCATCTGATCCAGAGCGACGACCGATCTCTCCGCCGCACACTTCCTGGCACGATCCCACCACTGATCCTCCCGCCTGACTTCATGGCGTCCTCCCTGATCATGGCGATCTCAGACTGGTCCGGCCGGTCGCCGGTAAAGAAACCGCTCAGTCCTGGCTGCGCGATGACGCCGACGCCTTCGCCGTCGTCTCCACTCATCGAATTCATCCATCCTTTGATGCTCTCGGCTCCACAATCCAAGACCTCACGAGATACATGAATGCGTCAGAGGACAAAGGACCTCGGTCAAGCTTCTCTCCCAAAGTTAACGAATATCGTCGATCCGCGAAGGGACTTCAATTTCCATCGACTCGTTTGCTCATACAAATCCGCTATCCAGTATGAGCGACCATCGAGATCCCCGGCGACATGAGACGCAATCCATCTCGGGTAGTGGGCATCCGCGTACCTCTAGAGTTTCGGACGACTGGCGTCACGAGTCTCGGCGGCCCGTCATCCACAGCGATCCCTCGGACGGGTCCCGCACTCAGCCAAAGCCCCATGGCTTTTCACCGACATCGCCTTCGCGTTCGGCTGATGCTCACACTACCATCGACCCGGGCAACAGTCGTTCGAACGCCACCAGGCGACACAGCGTCTATCGGTACAAGTCCAGCTTGCCGGACACCATCTCCAAAAGCAGGGTCCAAGAGCAGTACCGTCCCTCACCGCCTCCTGATACCGTGCGGAACCGAGGTCGCTCAAGCGATTCTGCTACTTCGTCGCGGTATCCACCAAGCCATAAACGCAGTCGTTCTGACAGCGTCGAGGGGAGGCAGGACCGAGTGGAGAGCGTTGGGCCTCGGGACCGCAATTTCCAGCGAGCTCCGGTCTCTGGGCCTACTCTCTCGGCCGGAGCCACTTCAGCTGCCCTCTCAAAGTTGGGAACAGCGACGTCACCTCCTTATTCCTCAGATCAGGCGTCGACATTATGGACGGAAAAGACGCCCGACGCTTGGGGATTCACCTGCCGGCACATGGGATTAGGTAGGATCTTCTACTTCCCCGCCAACTCCACGGTCGACGATGTCCTCCGTCTGTGCCCCCTGATCCATACTGACGTTGCCAGCAACGGAGCGAATTCGTACATCCTGGTGATGGACTCGACTTGTGGCGTGAGTTCTTCGTGAATGCCTGCTTCTTCACCAAGCTGATGGGTTGTCGTGCAGGATGGCAAGTCTGCCACGCATGACCTCTGTTTTGGTAAACTCAAACTAGACACATCGATCATGCCCTACGGCGACAACAGGAACAGGTACGAATACTCCGTCGAGCGCCTCATTGATCCAGATTCACATCCATGGTGGAAAGATCCCGTCAACCTCACTCACGTGGACCCCTCACAGGAAGTCACTGACGAGCGAGTCCGGATGTGGCGCCTCAATTCGGCCATGCGGACGTTGCGAGCAGCGCGAGAAGCGCAGGACAGTGCACTGAGAGCGGTGGAGAGAGTTATGAGTGAGTTGACCTTGAAGAGGGTTGACGAGAAGGCGATGATCCTTGACAAAATGGGTTTCAGTCCCGATCCGAATGGTGGGGCGGAGAGGGATACCGTGTCGACTATCATCAAGCGAGTGGCTCGGGGTGAGGCTGAATTTGGCAAATTAGCCTTCAAAACCGCTCAATCCTCGAAGGGTAAAAGCGAGTGTAGCTGTAGCAGCGAGAGGTTACCAACTCGCAGTGCATGCGGTCAGACCGAGGCTGTGGATAGAGAGGATGGCAGTCAAGCCATGATTGTGCGCAGTGGTAGCGAGGACGGGGATGACGGCCTGCTGACGAGGCGAGAGAAGATCAAGGGCGGGGATACCGTTGAGAAGAGTGATGCTGACATACCAAGGACCGAAAGCTCTTCGATGAAGAGGGCTAGATTCGTGGGTCTCCGAGGGGAAGAAGACGAAGAGTCCCCAATGAAACGCGACATGGTATCTCGGAAACGAACCAGCAAGATCAGAAAGGCCGCAGACGAGGGAGCTGTAAAGAATGCAGACAAGCAGACAAAACTACCGGAATCCGAGGAGCTCAGTCGAACAGACCGATCAAGTCCGATGAAGGCGCTCGAGCTTTTCTCCTCCGACACGATTTCCATGCTTGACGGCGTCAAAACAAAGGTCAACGAGGTGAATACGCTGCTCCCTACCTTTCGCTCGAGCTCCAAAGATTTCGACAATGCAACTAAGCTACTGACCGACATCCGGGCTTTCGACGACAGGAAGGAGCTTGAGCGGATCGAGCGGCAGGCTCGGGAGAAATGCGGAGGACCGACGTCTAGCGGACGGGGAGAGGAGACGTTCAGTGGACGACTTGACGCTTCGGCATCGAGAACTGAGTGGGAGCAGGGAGCAATCGACTCGGCTTTATGATTCGGGGTACAGCAGTCAGGGAAAGGACTGTGACACTTCCTCGGACGATGAGCCTGCGCGATAGTGGAGACTTCGCGATCGTTGAGACTTGAGAGACGCTGAGGTTTCTCTTGAGATCTTGTATGCTTTGCTGTTCTTCTTGTAGTCGACCCACATCTGCATCAGATATCTCTTGTAAGTGAGGACGGTGTTCAAGGCTGAGATCAGTCGGACAATTCACAAGTACTGCATACGAAGCATCCCGGCGACGGTTCGACGGATATATGAGAGTATACTGCCAAGATAAGTTTTTGATCGACATTTCCCACAGTGATATACCGCTGGCCTGGCTCCGAAACCGAAACCCATGGCTGGTGTGAGATGGTAGGCCGGCCGTACGCGGCTGGTGCCAAGAGGCGCAGCCGACCGATGCCTGGCAGTCTCGAGCGCTTCGCGGGACTCGCCGAGTGGGTGGACGGTCCGCCTTGAATCGGTTTTGTGTCAAGTATGCACATGTAGGGTGATTGCTATCCTTTACACAGGTACGCAGTGTCCCGCTGCCGTTCGGCTGCCGTCCTGGTTACACGGTCAGCGAATGCAATCTCCAGTCAAAGAGATATGCCTACACGGTCCCGTCTGATCCCCATCCCCTCCACCTCTCTTCGCATGCAGCTTGATGAAACCGACAAGCTGCCCCGTCTTGGCCTTCTCGACCGCCAAGTCTCGCTCTAGTCTGGTAACTTTGGCGTCCCGCTCCGCAATTTGGCGTTTGAGCGTATCTAGCTCTTCTCGACGGCGAGTGCGGTGCTTCTGCGCGGACTTGCGGTTGATGGAGCGGCGGTCTGGTGGGGTACGGACGATGAGCAGTGGCAGGATTGAGTGGAAGGGTTGAGTGGACGAGGAAGGGTTATGACGCGGAGATGTGATCGGCAGAAAGGTGGCAGCGAATGAAGGTGCGAGACGGAAGGAAAGGCAGAATGATCAGCGGTCAGCCTCACAGTAGACATCACTCACGTTCCAGCCTCTCCTTCCGCTTCTTCTCATCCTCACCCCTACCGTCAACTCCCCTCAACGTGCCCCCGCCCACTGTAGCCAGCTCAGACGGTCCCGGTGTAGGATATCCCGTCCCATTCTGCAACCCGGACCAATCCGGCTCAGACAGACCTTCCACCACCCCTCGGACCTCTTCGTACGCCGTCCACTGCATGACGGGTTCTCCCGCCTCGTTCAGGTTCGACATCGGATCGTCGGTATCGACATCCGTCGTGGTGAAGGAATAGTCGGACCCGGAGAAGGATAAGCGGTGAGAACAACAGCTCTCTGGTCGAGCGATGTGACTGTGGTTCGGAACGGTGGGTGGGTTGGTGTCGAGCTGGAGTTGGGCGAAGATATCGCTCGTGCTTGGCGTTGGTTGACTCGGATTTAGGAACATCGAAAAATCAAAAGTATCGTTTGGCAGAGGATACGCGTCGTTCGGCATCCTTGCGAACTCTCTCAACTACTTGACCAGAACTTCATCAGCTGGACGTCCTCCCACTGAAAAGGTGAACGCACATCTCCACACTCGCCTTGATTGCCTCCTAGAGCAGACTCGAGCTCTCTTCCGAGGCTATCTTGAGGCATAAGAGCCCGAGCATTAGACGACGAAGACACTTGATTATCATACTGAGCGTCGTTGTTTGACGAGGGGGACAGGCGGCGACAGTCGGGTACGATAGTTGCACCGGACGAGTTGAACCTGGAGTCCCGTCAGCCGGTGTACTCGAAGTGAGGAGGGAAGTACGGACGAGTCAGCTTGACCGAGCTTCTGACTGCGCGAGACCCGGGAAGCAAAGGTCGGCTCCATCATCTAGGAACCTCGTGCAAATCAATGCTTGAACCTCATGTCGCGGTTGATGGCAACAGGAAGCAGTTGACTAGACCATCGCGTGAAATTGGTTAGGCGTGCAGCGCATCTTTGCCCAAAGATCGGATTGCCCGCCTAAGCAATTCGTTGTGAGCCTAATTTCCGTGCCTGAGCCAGGGCGTAGGAACGCTGAGCGCTGACTGCCCTGGCGCGGATCATCATGAACAGGCACGAGACGGGAACCTACTGTCAAAACCCGAGCCGCGGCCAATATATCTCCTTCACGTCACCTGGAAAAGAAGGAAAACGAAAAAACCTCGTCATGTTGCGGACCGTTAGAATATCACATCATCTCGGCATCCACGCGTCGCTTGATACACTCGCACTGACTTGAGCTACTCGTACACAGACCTTCTCATCTCGTCTTCGTCGATTGAGAGGCGACGATCGGATCTTCAGTTCCAGCGAAGGATCCGCCTCGCCGCTTTCTCGCAGTCGGTCACTACTCTCTCCACTTCGAAACAGTCCTTCGCCAAGCGCCACGGATATCTCTGCAGATTCCAAGTAAACTCTGCCTTCAAGCCTGCCTCGACTGGATGTAATAGCACGACGAATCACCCATCGATTTCCGCTTTCCCATGACCGTCATGGGCAACCCCAGTCTCACCTTGCCCGAACCACACTCCACCCTCGCCTCGCCACGCTCCTCGACCTCTTCATCCAACCCGTCCGCCTGTCCACCTCTGACTCCCATGCTCGACCTCACCGCCGCTGTCGAGCAGATGGCGATCCCCGACACCGCCTCCGACGCATACGATGATATCACCCCGCCTAAGATCACTAGACCCCAATCGGCTTTCGCAAACTACTCGTTCTCCACCGCCACACAACCTGCTTCGAGGTCCATTCCGAACAATCCACCGCACTCACCGTTAATCTCCCCGTCGGAGCTGCCGAAAGCAGACTTTTCGTTTGGGACATGTCCGAAAACCCCATTCATGGGTACCCCGACTGCGGAGATGGGTCAATTCGAGTATCCAGAGCATGGACCGGAAATTCACGACCCGTACCCATCAACAAACGCCTCCACAGCTCATCCCTTACCTCTCGGCCAGGCTTATCGCCGATCATCCATAGTCTCGCGCTCCTCGATCGACCGAAGACCCTCACAGGATTACCCTTCCCCACCCGCTATCCGCCGTTCCACAACCACGTCCACCATCCACACCCTCCCCTCCGCCGGCCGACGACCTTCCATCCTTCACAGCTCCACCAATCCCCCTCTACTCCCCGTCTCGGCCTCCCCCTCGACCTCCCGACGTCCGAGTCTCATGTTCCCACCCAAAGCCCTTCCCATATCAATCCCACCTTCCCTCCTCGCTCGACGCGGTTCACTCCCAGCCGCCCAATTATTCGGACTACCAACCTCCGACCTCCCGTGGCTCGCCTCGGCACGTTCTTCTCTCGCAGCTCCCTCAGCAGCCGGGTTCACCACCTCCACGCCCGCATTATACCACCGGAGAGAGTCAATCCTCTCTGAATCAGGGGGTAGTTCCCATTCCTCCCGGACGATTTCCAACTACACATATACCGAGGAGAACACCCGACGATCGTCTCTTCGAAATCCAGATAGCCCATCCTACGCCCGACGCTCCTCACTCCCATTCACCGAGCCACCTCACCCACCTTCTCCAAGCGCCCGATTCGCAGAGCGGCGTACGCGACAATCCTCAACATTCTCGTCAAGCCTCAGCTCGTCCGAGGAGTCCAACGAGGAAGATGACGAGGTGGATCCTCGGCCTACGCCAAGCTCCTTCGGCTCGGGAGGAAGCGTGGGGGGACCAGGCTTTAGCGATCCATGGGCGAGTGCGGGTAAGGCTTTGACAGGAGAGGTGGAGAGGAGGGAATCAATGGGAGCTGGACCGGGATCTGGGACAGAACGGGCTGGGCGACCGGCGTTGGAGACGATCGCGAGCGATGATACGGAGAGGGGGCATCGGAGTGAGTAGATCTTGGGAATAGGGACCTCGTCGGATTCTGCATCACACGCAGGACGGGTATCTTTGGTATTGCATCATAAGGAGGCTAGTGTAGGTGGGATCATGTACATGCATAGCTTCTCACTAGGCAAGGCATGGTGTGCATGTGGCAAGGTGATACTTTGATCTACCGATAGATATTGCGAGCTCGATTCTTCTTGGCGGTGGCCTCGGAACTCTCTGACGAGCGGTCAGACTGACCAGTCTGTCAGGTTGAAGAGGTCCGCGTACCGGAATCATCATACACCGTGCCCCTCCAAAGTCGAGAAATCCCTCGGCAACGCTTCCCCTCCCAAATCCTGTCGAATTCGCCACTCTTGAAGCTGGTGACCCCACTCCTTGTTTACGAGCCGTACTCCTCTCCGCTGCTCACCGCCACCTCGACCCGCAAAGGCGACTGCAACGTCGAGCTCCTCCGCCTCACTTGCGCACCGATACGTAGCGAGATTGGCGCTGACGAGAGGAGGTTCTTCCGGACAAGTCGCCTGCGTCATTTGAGCCTTGATCAAATGACGCGGAGAGACTTACTGGAGTCGAGTGTACTCGGCCATCATGCTTTCGTATGTCGCGCTCTCCCAGCCGGACCCTTCGTTCGCGAGCAGTCTGTACGCAGCATGGTGAAGTCTTCGTGCTTCATCGGTTGCCCATGACGACGAAAACGGCGGCGTCGGGGGTTCGTGGTCTTCCGCATATGAGACGGGTGGTGTCGGTCCCTCGCGCGGGTAAGGGGGAAGAGACGCATGTAGAGTCAGGACTCGCTGGGCGAGGAGCGCCGCGCCAGAGCTGGCAGGATCGCTCGAGTCGGTATCGGCGTAGACTGGTAGCCCGAAGATTCGGGATGCGACAGTCGCAATCGACGAGCTGCTTATCAGCCTAGGTCCAGGAAATCGACTCACGAAGACGCGGCATGGCCCGTGCCGACGAGTATGATTCTGTTTGGAACGATCTCGGGCTTGAGCGACAGAAGAAGCTGTTTGAATCCCAAAGATTCCGACTCGATGACGCACCTGGAAGTACTATTGTCAGTAAAGCCAGGCAGAAGAATACGGGTGAGATACCGTGCATTCGCTCGAAGGTCCCGGAACTCATGGACCGGAAGACCACTCTCGAACCGTACGAGAGGATCGCGAACCCATGTTCCCTTTCCACTGCAACCGGGAAGATATGATTTTGTAATGCTGTTGACGGATGGGAAGAGACTCACGATGGGCATGAGAAGAGTTTATCGTCCGACTCGATACTTCCTCCTGGTGGGATGATTTGGACGAGCTGATCGAATTGTTTCCAGCTGCATTGCCTTGATCAGTAACTTCTCCCAAACGAAGGCATCAAAACTCTCACCTGGAAGTGCAATACCGATCCCGCATCGTCCTCCTCGCGACTGGCGCACGGCGATCCTCGGACACCGCGAGCATCCCATCCGCACCTGGGACTATGGTCCCGCCAGGTTGAGAGACGATATCGGCGGAGGTGCGACTCGACGGGACGGGTATGATGAGCGAGTCGACGTCCTCCGAAAGATGGAAGACGATATCCCCTAGCTTGAGTGATGCCGACATATACACGGCCAGCGGGTGTGGGTTGACTGATGTCAGCCGAGCGAAGGGTGGTAGGCCTTACATGGGATGACTTGGCATGATGGCATACCGAAACGGTGTTGCCAGTATCTGTTCAGGACGCCATTGCGGGTCTGATGATCGTCCGTGACTGCCTGCCCGTAAGGATCAGGACCGTGAATGAGAATGGTGCTGACGAGATCGACGAGATGATGGGGAGTGGGATGGTCGCGCGAGCCCGTATCTGGATACGGTGATCCTGATTGAAGCGAAGGGTCCGGGACGGTTTCGCCGATGGCTAGTACTTTGCTTAGCGGGTGTGCAGCAGAGAGGCGGGTGAAGATTTCCTCTGCGGATCAGGTTGGTACCTCGAAATCAACGCACCGAGCGCAACGACGAGCTTTGACGGCGTTTGCAGCTTCCGTGATCAGCTCTTTGGGGATATATGGAAGTGACAATGCTCACAGTGATATCCTGCATCTCGTACTCCACCTCGACCTCGTTGATCATCCTCAGATCGGCCTCCCAGCTCGTCCGTTTCAAGACTCCTTCTCCAAGCGCCAACGTCAAGATCTCATGACCGTCATCTGCCGCTCTGATCGTACCAGTACCGCTCATCTCGTTCGGCGAGGAACCAATAAGTCTAATTGAGGCTCACGCGACTGGATGAAGAGGAATAAGATGGTTTGAGGATCAGCATCGTATCGTCAGCAAAAGCAATGGACTAGGTGCGTGATCTGTTTCAGAGCATCGCGATGGCCGAACAATATGATGCGCACCGTCAATCATCAAGGCCGTGCGCGAACAAAGCGAGGCCGAGATATTCGGATTCGCGTGATGTCGTCCCACAGACCTCGCAGCGTCCTTTGACTCGATGATCCATGCTCAACCTCGTTGATCGCATCGTAATTTGTCTAGGGAAAGATCAGCTCCTCAGCATTTCGACCCATCTGAAATATCGCCTTCAACTCGATCGCACTCAGCGGTCGATCAGTATCGTTTCGGCCACGTTGCCGTCTGACCCAACCCATGCATGCGACGGACCGGCCAAACATCTCGTACATGAAGATTCGTCCAACAATATCGTAACAGGGCATGTCGCCGTTGCACCAAAGTCGTCACACGTCAGACCCCCTCCATTCTAACCCTCAATCTCCTCCTTACAGCTCCAGGCTATCCGTCGTCCTGAGGTTGTCTACCTGCTCCTCCTCGTCCTCCTCACTCACTCTCCGGCCAATGATCCCGCGAGCCCGTGAGAAGCCCCTCGATTCGCCAGCCGGACCTCGTGGGTTCCTCAAGGGCGCGCTGACCGGGTCCGAGCCTAACCCATCCGGGGAAGTCCCGTTGACATTGCCGTTGCGCGAGGAGTGGAGTCCTAGACCGGAAGGGAGAGGTGGAACGGGTGGGATGTCGCCGAAGGGTGAACTGAAGAAGGTATTGAATCCCCCTGAGCCGGTACCCGTGCGCCGACCTTGTACCGATCCCATCGAGACGTACTCCCGCCCATTGGCGCGGAGATTGCCGGAGGAGCGCTGTGGTGTGAGTGATCGAGCTGGGTCTCGAGCTACTACTGGACCGTTGAAGCCGCGAAGATCGGGCATGGACTTCTTGATCCTCAGGGATGGGGAGAGGTCCATTGGCGTAGTGGAATAGGGGGAGAGGTAGGTAGACGAGAGCGATGCTGATGCCGAGGAGATGAGAGTAGGTCGAGTAGGTGGGTCCCGCGTGACGACTGCGTATTTGGCCTCTCCCCCACCCTGGGTGATGCTGACCAGTCCGAGCTTCTGAGCGACGAGGTGGACGATCCGCCGTTCAGTCGGAGTAAGACTGCGCGAAAAGGCGAGCTCATCGCGCATCCGGTCCTCCTTGAACACCAGCACGCGAGAGTAGATGTCGAGAGCGGTGGGATCATTGAGGTCAAGGGAGACTGGGAGAGAGTCGGAGTTGGCGGAAGAAGCCGAATGCGGTGGACTGTGGTCTGAATCGCCGTTCCCGTTACGCGAAGGTACTTGAAGCGGTGGCGGGATAGATATCGAATCCTTTGCGTCGAATTGGACACTCCTCATCCGCTTGAGGGCCTTCTCGCGCTCAATCTTGTCCTTCTCCCCGGGTTGAAGCACCTTCTTATACTCCACCCTCAGCTTCCGGCCTTGCACGTCGTACCCGTTCAGCGCTGCGACGACGCTCGCCGCCTCTTCTGGCGCGCGGAAGTTGGCGAATGCTAGTCCGCGGAAAATGCCGTTATCGTGGTGATAGTTAAAGGCGTAAGGGACTGGCGCGCCGAGTGATTCGATGACGCCGAGTAGTGACTCTCGGCCGACGGCGAATGGGATATTCTTGATGACGATCGCAGTGGGGATGACATCGTCGTCCGGCATACGCCACGCCACGCTCTGTCTGGGTAGCAGCGACGCGAGTGATTGCGAACCAAGGGTAGGCATCCCGTTAGGCGTGTATCCTGCCAGGTGATTGAGGTTTGGCGCGGACCCGGCTGTGTTCATGCCAAACCCTATCGGGGGCGGGGAAGGTGTGACCGCCATCGATGCGTAAGCGTTCGGGTCGACGAACGCGTGAGGCTGAAATGGGTGGTATGGATGTGATGAGAAGGTAGTAGGACCGGAAGTGGTAGATGAGGAAGGGGATAATGCAGGTGGAGAATTGTCACGTCGATATGGTTCAAACTGGAGGATCGGAGACTCGCGTGAGGGTAGGTCGTACCAGTTCTGCAGCTATCAGCACCGTCTAAACTGTTTGGCATACATTCGGGATACCAGATCGTGAACCGCGCTTCGTGGGGCTGCCCCCACCCTGGGTATGTGGATGTGATCCTGCCGGCGGACCAAACACGCCGTTATATCGATAATCGTGAGATGGCGATGGTGCCTGGTATTGGGATATAGAGAGTTGATGAAGATTAGGGAGTGGAGGGGATCGGGGGTGTGGATACGGGTTCATCATGGAGAGGGAATCGTGACGTTTCGAAAACAGGGTAGGTGGAGGCTGGACGGGGCGGGCGACGGTATCCTGATTCAGCAAGATACGATCCCGAGATTCCTTTATGTGTATTTTCAAGAACAAGAGAATTGGTATGTCTAGTCCGTGTCGTCACTTGTGAGTGGTGACAAGACAAAGAAGAAGGAGATGAGACGGATATGAGATAGAGTTATTGCTCCGATTCACAACATCAGGGTTTTGTGTATTATTTTGATAGAGTTTGTCCGAGAACCACGTGGTTCACCGTCTTCGCTTGGCGCGTGGGCTAGAGCTGTGGGGTAAGATCCGTCTGTGTACACTACGCTTTGGCCACCAAGATCTTCGTAACAGGAATAGCACCAAGTCAAATCACACCATGGGACTCGCATCGAAGCTTGCAGCAGCTCAAGGAGGAGGAGGAGGAGGAGGAGGAGGAGGAGGGGCCGCACCTTATGGCGGAGCTCAACATTCCACCCCACAGTCTTACGGCCAACCTCCGCCTCCGCAGCAGTCATACGGACAGCCGCAACAGCAATCCTACGGCCAGCCGCAACAGCAATCCTATGGCCAACCTCCATCTCAAGGTGGCTATGCCGGTGTAGGAGCTGGGCAAGGTGCTCCATCCGTTCCGGGCGGAAGGTGAGCGCATTGGTGACGAAGCGGGTATGAGTACTGATCCGGGACGATATCAGGCCGCAATCCGGCCAGTATGCCCCGCCTCCTGGTCCTCCACCGCAGTCACAGCAGTATGGACAGCAAGGCCAATCAGGGCAGTACGGTCACCAACCCGGTCAGTACGGGCAACAGCAGTCCGGTCAATACGGCCAGCAACAGCCTGGTCAATATGGCCAGCAACAGCCTGGACAGTACGGTCAACAGCAACCCGGTCAACAAGGCCAACAGCAGAACGCCAATCTCGGCGGCGCCCTGCCTTCGCAGCAGTATGGGAACCAACCCCCGCAATACCGTGCACCGCAGGGTGCTCCTCCGCCTCAAGGTGGTGGAGGCCAAGCATCGAGCCCGCAGTATCTGCTGTCTGTGCTTCAGCAATGTGTGCAGGATGTGAGTACTTCTTGACTTCCAAAGGGCCGCGGCTGAGGAGTCCGGCGGGTTAGCAAAACATCCAAGCCTTCTACCCCCCTGGATCGCTGGATATTATCGCTACCAAGGTCGCCACGTCCGGCGCGCTCGACAAGATCGCGCAGGAGTGGAGGATGCCAAAGGAGCTCGCTGGTGACCTTGTGAGTGCCCAATCAACGGAAGAATCGAGGCGAGACTGATGCGGATGAATGTAGGTCAAGCTGTCATTGTTCGACGTGGTCCTTTATATCGACGACTCCGGGTCGATGGCGTTCGAGGAGGGCGGAGAACGGATCGATGATCTCAAGCTGTGCGTACGACCCGGTTCTTGCGGATGTGATGCTGATCCACCGCAGAATCATGTCCCGCGTTGCCTATGCTACCTCGCTGTTCGATCAAGACGGCATCCAAGTCCGCTTCATGAACAACCGGATCGAGGGGAACAACATTGCTTCGGAGCCCGCTGCACTTCAGCTCGTCCAGCAGGTTAAGTTTTCTGGTGAGTCCGATAACTTGACTGGAGCTTTGCATATCTGACCCATTCAACAGGCTTGACACCTCTCGCGACCTCGCTCTGGCAGAAGATCATCCAACCCCTTGTCCTTGGTCCAGCCAAGTCGAACGCGCTCCAGAAACCGGTGCTTGTGATCTGTGCGTGACGAGTCGTTCTGGTGGGTATTGCTGAGGATGTACAGGCATCACCGATGGGACACCCGCTGGGGAGAACAAGGATGAGATCTTCAATGTCATTTTACGGACCGACCAGGAGCTCAAGAGGACTCGGTACGGCGGGGATGCGATTTCGTACCGTCAGTATCGTCTCTCACCGTCCATGCACTCACCAAATCTCGCTTCTTTCCCCGCCATGACCTTGATGCACTACTGATCCCGCCTCAGAATTCGCTCAGGTCGGGAACGATATGAAGGCGACCAAGTTCCTCGAAGACCTCGACAATCACCCGCAGATCGGGGCGCTCATCGACTGTACGTCCAACTTCGAGACGGAACAGGCGGAGATGTCACGCAAGTCTGGGATTGATCTTACGCCCGAGATGTGGCTCGTACGTCCTTGATGCTAAGCTACTTGACGAAAGCGCTGACGGCTGTGGTGACGCTACAGGTCAAGCTGCTCATGTAAGCTTTTCTTTAACGAGGAGTCATGAGAGAATGCCGCTGACGAGCGTTTCAGGGGTCCGATTGATTCGTGCGTTTTTTGGATCCTACACTTCAGATGTGCTGCTGACATTGATGATTGGCATGCAGATCGTATGATACGAAAGGTAGCTCCGTAGATGTGGGTTTTGGAGACGATGCTGACGATTGATTCAGATGAATGAGGAGTGGTCGCGAAGCACGGTTCGAGAGGGAGGAGTAGAGGAACATCTGCGGAGAGAGTCCAAAAGCGGTGAGAAGAAGGTTTGCGTATCTGGAATGTATGCGATGTATGTGATCAGGAAGGCAGGCGTCTCCGATCTTCGAAACCGTGTGTGACCAGAAGGACCTCAGCCGATCCGATGAGGTGATTCGCTGCGCAGTGCTGTCTGAAAGACACGAACAGATTACGTTTATACAACGCTGTGAACAGTCAGAGGTAACCCGCTGCATCTCTCACGACCCCCTGCATGTTTCGATCTTCATTCGGAAAGGAGCGGGGGCTGCTGCCATGCTATGACTGGAGGAAGACGCATCGGATCATTCTTTCCTTGCGTCGACACCCGAAGGCTTGGTCCATTTACCTAAACGACAAAATGGCCATTCGCACTTCAACATGCTTCCGCTCCTCGTCCCATACTGGCGCAGAAATGCGATTCCAAGACACGATGAGCATATCCAAGAAGATTTCAGCTTGGAGCAGGCACACCGATCTCGATATACCCCTGCTCAGCACCGGGCAAACCGGCCCGGGCTCGCTCAAGGGAGAAAGTACTATCCAAATCAGCAGACAAGATCGCTCAGCATGCATGTGCCAAACGACAATGCGATCCGACCACACTGGCTCGATTTCTTCGGGCTCCCATTCAATGGAACCCCTCCATCACTTAATTCAAGATCAAATACCCTATATCGAGCCATCCAGCAAGACTCATCGAGACTCGCCACCGACCCATCGAAGAAAGGGATATCAAGGAGACTTCTCTCCCGCCTCTCCGCGGAAGAGCTACGCCTGATCACGGATTTGGCTGCTGATGCATCTCGCAGGTCGTACGATGCGGGCGCGTACGGCGTTCTGAAGGACTGGGGCAAAGTCCTCACTTCGTTAGGTGTGTTGTACGTCGTATCTCATGCTGCGCCGAGCGTGGGCAGGATGGTCGGGCTTGGCTAGTGTATAGGCGTGATGGTGACGTCTGAGTTGAACGTTGATAGCTGTGAGGCATGCAAGCATGGTCAGGGTTCGAGTGCAACCAATACTGCGATATTGCGATATTGCGATATTGGCCGCACGACAACCCACCACTGGTCAGCTGCAAGGCATACCTGAATCTCACTTGCTCTTCTTTCCCCTCATAAATCCCGACCCGCGCCTGACTTTTCCAGCCGCCACCGCCAAAGATTGTCTAAAGGGTTGTGAAATCCTGTTCCGTCAGTTTCGCTCCGACTAAGGATTTCAAACGTGTGTGGTAATGAGCCTTGTTGGCCCGGAGCATTGACTCTGGCAGAGCACCCAGTTCGCTCGGCCATACAGGATGGGAAATCCCGCGCTAACGACGGGATTGGCGGTGGAAGCCGATGAGAAATTTGAAACGTGCTTCACTGTTTGTCCTTGCTTAGATATTTCTCGCTCACACGTGCGTACTCTAAAGAAACCCGTCATCCTTCAAATATGGACCAATCCGAGTCCCGATGCCAACCTTCTGCTCCTCTCCAATCCCCATCAAGATGGCCGCCATCACGACCTTCCTCCTCCTCGCCTCTCTTCTCGTCCCGAGCTCGGCGTTCCCCTCACCCAAACCGCATTCGAAGACGATCTACATACGCGGCAAGAGGGATGTCTACACAAACTACCCCTACACCGGCCCGGCCATTCCTATCGCCGACACGGCTGATCAGACTGTCAATGGTGATGGGAAGGGGTTCGAACGTCTTAATGAACCTCCGGCTGTCTGGCCTTCTACATTGAAGCCTAGTAACAATATCAACACCATCGCCCTCGCTTACGTCCCCGATGGCATCAACATCCACTTCTCCACCCCGTTTGGGATCGACGCCGAACCTTGTGTCGACTATGGGACGGATCAGTACAACCTGAACACGAATGTAAAGGGAAACACCGTGACGTGGGTTCCTCATAACTCTACCTGAACCACCCATTGATGGTGTTACAGATACGACCGCACCCCTCCCTGCTCGGTGTATGACTCTGTCACCCTCTGCTCTCAATTCTTCCATAACGTTCAAATCACCGGTCTCAACCCTGGTACCACCTACTTCTACAAGATCCCCGGTGGTAACGGTACTACCCCGTCCCAGGTGCTATCTTTCTCGACCGCCCGGGGTGCGGGTGACGCCACACCGTTCTCCGTCGCCATCATCAACGACATGGGATATACCAATGCCAAGGGTACTCACGCCCAGCTCATTGAGGCCGTCGACACAGGTGTCGCCTTCGCGTGGCATGGAGGGGACATCGCCTACTCGGATAATTGGTTCGAAGGTATCCTGCCGTGCGTGTTGAGCGGACCCCACGCGCAGAACTGCTACAACGGGACTTCGTCGACTTTCCCACCGGGTGATGATAGCGATTATAACCAGCCGTTGCCCCCGAACGAGATCCCAAACCAAGGCGGTCCCGAGGGGTGAGTCTCGCGGCCCTAGCCGATCGCTGATGGGCCAGAGGCGACTTCTCCACCATGTACGAGACCAACTGGGATCTGTGGCAGAACTGGATGAACCCGATTACCGTGCGTTTCCCTGTCTCGAACCGCTGCTCATGGTGTAGATGAGGGTACCGTACATGACGAACCCGGGCAACCACGAGGCTACTTGCGCCGAGTTTGACGGCCCAAATAACGAGCTCACCGCACTCCTCGTGAATGACGACGTCAACGGGACGGCACCCAACTCCACCCTCGGCTACTACAGCTGCCCGCCTTCTCAGAGGTGAGGGCCTCTTCCGCAATCATCGTAGCCTGGCTGAGAGCTTCACAGGAATTTTACCGCGTACCAGAACCGGTTCCGCATGCCTGGTGACGATACTGGCGGTAAATCCAACTTCTGGTACTCCTTCGACTACGGACTCGCCCACTTCATCTCCTTCGACGGTGAGACCGATTACTACCAGTCGCCCGAGGAGCCATTCGTATCCGACCTGAGTGCCAACGAGACGATGCCCACCGAAGCCGAGACATACATCACCGACTCTGGACCTTTCGGATACATCAACGGGTCGTACAAGATCAACCAGAATTACGAGCAGTATCAGTGGATGAAGAAGGACCTTGCAAGCGTCGACCGGACAAAGACACCCTGGGTGTTTGCCATGTCCCATAGGCCAATGTACTCGTCCGAGGTGTCGCGTTACATGACTCATATGAGGAATGCCTGGGAGGACCTGTTCCTGGAGTACAAGGTGGACGCTTATTTGGCGGGGTAAGTTTCGTCGCTGTCAAACTATCCTTGTCTCTCTCGACCCTCCCCTTCCCACCGACACCGAAAACTCACGCTGACATCCGTAGCCACATCCACTGGTATGAGCGGATGTACCCTCTCGGCCGCAACTCGACCATAGTCCCCTCAAACTACGTCAACAATAATACCTACATCACCGGGAATGGCAAATCCATCACGTACCTCGTCAACGGTCAAGCGGGCAACATCGAGTCGCACTCAAACTTCGCTGCAAACGGCGATCACAGGTTGAATATCACGGCCTATCTGGTTCGTGTCCCCCCCCCCCCTCTTCTCATTGTGCCATACCAACGCTGATGGATGGTACAGGATATGATGCACTACGGTTTCTCGAGGCTTAGCGTGATGAACGCGACGACCAGTTTGTGGGAGTTCGTCCATGGGGACGACGGGAAGGTCTGGGATCACTTGTACATGGTAAAGTCTGCTTAGGCCGGAGACTGGCGAATATTCGAGTCGGACGAAGTGGCTATAGATATATAATGATTGAAGAAAAGGGACTCGTATAAGGAACGACATGAATGGATCGGAAATGAATCTCTACGTCGAGATTTTAGCATAACGTACATTTGCGATATTTATGCGGATGAGGGTCATTCGTCTACTGGCAATGATGTATTTCGTATCCACGGGCGATGAATGGCCATTACGCGACCACGGCCATCCGGCTTCCTCCCGTCCTTTCCGTCTTTTCTCAACATGTTTAGCTTTCGCAACGTTATCTTCTTTCCAACGACTTTTTTTGGTTCTCCTCCCGTTCAAAAACTTCAAATTGCTCATCCTCGTCATGTCGTTCATCAAGCTCTTTATCTCACCGCTGCTTAAACAGTACATTTATGCCTACCATGTATGACCTCTATTCCTCTAGCACCACCTCCCTACCCACCTCCTCGATCGCCTCCACCAGCCTCCCCACCGTCCCCTCCTCCGTCGCCCAATTGACCACCACCCGGAAAAATCTCCCCTTCTCACCCGGCGCGAAGTCCACCATCCATCCCCTCCCCACCAATCTCCTTGCCACCTCACTCGTCCGTCTCCCATTCACCTCAGCGTCTCCCAACCGTCCCCCCGGCGCGTAATAGAAACATACCTGCAAACAAGGGAGTGGACGAGTCGAGACGAGCACGAAGTCGAGGTGGCCCTCGAGGAGTGAGAGGAGTTGGTCGGCACGGGCGTAGGCGGTCGAGATTCGGGTGGAGAGACCGGAGGTGCCATAGTATACCGATGCGAGGTGGAGTTTCAGGGCGTCCCCTCTTCGACCGCATTGGGGTGTCAGGTCGCCCAGGTCATACATCTCGGATGGGTTTTCGGTCATGTCGTTGTGAAACAAACTGCGCTCAATCAGATCATCAGCCAAAACGTCGGGACCAAGGTTCTTGGTGGGAAGGCGACGTACTATCCAGCAGGAAGAGTCATGGCCTTCCAGAACTGCCGCATATCCTTCCCAAGCAGGAAACTACACGTCAAAGGCACACCAAGCATCTTATGCGGGTTCACGGCGACGCTATCCGCTCTCTCGACACCTCTCAACCTCTCCTTCGCGATCTCCTCGTTGAATACCACGGAGCCACCCCAACTCCCATCGACGTGCATCCACAGTCCGTGCCGTTGACACACGTCCGCGATCTCGTCTAGCGGATCGAAAGAGCCAAGTACCGTCGTGCCTGCTGTGGCGTTGACGTAAAACGGTGTCTCCCCCCGTTCCTTACTCTCCAGTACCATCCGTTCTAAGTCCCCCACTTTCATCCGGCCAGCCCCATTTACCGGTACAGACCTCACCCCATCACTACCCAGGCCGAGGATCTGCGCAGCCTTCTCCAAGCTGTAATGTCCATGCTCTGAAGTGAACAATGAGAACCGACGCGATCCGAGACCGGAGACCTTGGTCTCCGGAAAGAGGGTGTTTCGCGCGATGACGATGCTAGAGGAATTGGAAGCGGATCCACCGGGTTGAGAGATCCCGCCGGCGTGAGGGGAGGTGAAGCCGAAAAGACGGGCGAGACGGGTGGTTACGTGTTTCTCGATGAGGGTTAGGGTCGGGGAGACTTGGTAGACGTGGACCTGGGCGCAGGCTCAGCTCAGTCTGGGCAGTTCCCCGCAGATTCCGTACGGAGACGTACATTGGTGTTGAGTACCGCAAGTATAAGCTCAGATACCACTCCTACCTGGCCCACGATCAGCAAAGACGATAGACAGAGTGTGATTGAGGACTCACAGCATTGGTGGAGGAATAGAGTTTATCCATAAAACCCTGATCCCAAGTATTCACGGAATACCGCAACACCTTGCCAACAATCTCAAGCAACCCGTCCTTCCCAGCTCCGTCTCGCGGGAGGTCAAGATCGAGAAGATTTTGGAGAGACTGAGGGGTTTGGGGGTCGATCAGTGCGGTCCGACCTTTTTGGTTTGTAGAGAAGGGGGGGGTGGGATCGACGGAGCGGATGAAAGGGATGATGAGGGATTGGACGGCATCGAGGAGCTACAACACGACGTTACTTGTGTTGAGATGGCACGGGATTTGGGAAAACTCACATCGGAGACCTCGTCAGCTGCTGATGCCGGAGGAGCATGGCCATTTCCGTTGGGCGACATGACGATGGTGAAACAGAGAGACGAGTCGTCGACATTTGTCGTGAGCGGAGGCGGACATCGCCGGGATGACGTACGCTTCCACCGGTTTGATTTTAGGTACGCGTCGTTTGCCCGCGCCATGAAAAATCGACAGTACACAAGAGCCAGGGCATGCCGAAGATTTATCTAACCCAAATCGTCTCCCGCACCAAAGCCCACGAGTTCCGCAAATGGCTCTACCCATCCTCAGTTCTATGGATATGGTTCTAAAAGACTAAAGACAAAAAGGCCCCTCGAAGTGCCCGATCCACCAAGAATGGTCCTAGTCCCGTTCTGGAACCCTAAGCCCCGCCCCTCCAGCAGTATTCAAAGGTGTCCTCCTCCCTCAGAACGCGGCAAACCCCGTCTCGACGTCCTTCTTCCATTGGGTGACGCCGATACTGAGAAGTCTGCTATTCCCGGGCCGCTGCAGGAGGATGGTGCATTCCTATGAAAACGATACTGGCGCAATCGCTGACCTGCTATGGATCTCTGGGAGCTGCCCGAGGAGGTTCAATGCAAGCATGTAAGCATTTCTTCGCCCAGAGCGGACTCGACTTGATGATACAACTTCTCAGATGGTTCTTGTACCATTCTACGAGCCCAAGCCAGCCCCACCAGCTGTGTTCAAGGATTTACCTTACCTCACATTACAGCCAACCCCATTTCCAGGTTCTTCTTTCACTGGGTTACACCGATCCTCAAAGTTGGCTACTCACGTCCCCTGCAGGAAAAGGGTGATTTGTACAGTTTTGGGATATCATTGTGAGGCTGACACATTTCAGATCCTACTCGATAGTCTGCAGTGCAAGCATGTCCGCCTATTTTGTGGTATGATCTTGTAGCAGATGTGCTCATTACACCCTCCCAGGTTGCTGATCAGCTTGAAAAAGATTCATGGCACGCTTGCCACCATCCCACCGTATTGACAAGTACAAGTATGCCAATACTCCTTTGCCTGCTGGAAGTGACTCATAACCGCAAGATCCGGATCCGTTCGGGCTTCATCTCTTTTTGTTCTCGGTCATTCGGGCAGAATGTACACACCGCTTCCAAAAGATGGTTGAATGCGGATGAGTAGGTGAATCTGCTTTCTCAATCTGTGTTTCCTGCGTTCCGGCTGACTTCGCCATGATCTCCCCAGAAGCTGTTTCAAGTCTCCGGTCGTAATTCAAAGGCGACTTTGTCCTACCCGACGACTCCGAACATGCGGAAGCGACCAAGCGGTGGTCCAAACTGAGCGAGAGGAATGCGGGGCTCTACGCTTTCCCAAATCACGACGAGGATGTCGTCACCGCTGTCAAGTTCTCCGTCGAGAAGAACGTCGAGCTCGTCGTCAATAGTGAGTAGACGTTCTCCCTCCATCAAGGTAAACTATCCTGGCTAATTGGATTCTAGGCAGCGGTCATAACATGTCCCGGCTCTTCCTCGACGGAGGAGGGCATGGTCCTTGAACTTTTGCGGTACTTGAACACCGTCACGGTGGATGCTGAGAGGAAGATTGCGACCGTTGGTGGCGGGGCAAATTGGGAGACGGTTAATGATGTCTGTGACAAGCATGGATTATCGACGGTCGGGCCGTTGCTAAATCAGGTGAGTCGAGTCCGACAGCTGGACGAGGTGCTACACTCATCCTATTCCTTCAGATTGGCGTTGCAGGGCGAGTGCCAAGCGACGAAAGTAGGGTTTTTCGAATTCATGTCTGTCTAGATTCATCCTCGGCGGCGGCTATGGTTATCTGAGCAGCGAACATGGACTCGGCGTCGACAATCTTGCATCGGCGACTATGGTCCTCGCAGATGGCACCGCTTCGCCTGACTCTCATCCAGATGTGAGCAAGCCCCTCTCTGCCCGCATGCCCCGGTTGATACGGCGCAGCTGTACTGGCGCATCCGCGGCGCCGGCGGGAATTTTGGCATCTGTACTACCCTCGATCTCCTCCTTCGCCCTCAACCGTCCACCATCTACGCTGGCGAGCTCATCTTCCCCCCTCCAAAGGTCGCCGCCGCGTTTGACACGGCGACACGATGGCAGAAGGAGGTGCAGACGCCAAAGGACTCGCTAGTCATCAGCTTTTCCGTCGGTCCCAGGGGTCCTGTAAGTATTCTCCCCTCGTTCCTTACGCCCTCTGGTATCGGTCTAGGCCATCATCTGTAGTGTGGTCCATAACGGACCCGTCGACGTCGGCAAGAAGCAGTTCGAGATGTTCACCGCGCTAGTTACCTCACTATCCCGTACTTGTACTGACAATGCAGCCCAATTGCCGACCAAACCGGAGACCCTCCCGGACGAGACGTCTATGCACGCGCGGCGACCCAGTCCCTCCTTCCTGGCCATACCGCCCAGAAGGTCTTTACCGAGTACGCCCGTACCGTCACCCAGACACCGTTCAGGAACACCATCGTTAATGTCGAGTTCTATCAGACTGGCAAGCTCAACTCGACGCTCTCAAGTGGGATATCGCATAATACTCGGGGGATACATGGGAATTTACTCATCAATGTGACCTGGGAGGACGACGAAGGTGCGGGGTTGCTGGGAGAGGCGAGGAAGACGCCGGAGGCGACCAAAGCGGAGTTGGGCGAGTACGCCGGAGGTGCCATCCCGTACGGGAATGCCGGTCAGTCCACCGCTTTTCTGCATTGCGAAACTGAGGTGGACATGCGCAGAGTCGGACCATGGCGAGGCGGACAAGGTGACGAAATTGTTTGGGAGTGCAATTATCCCAAATTGCAGAAGGTCAAGGCGAAGTATGACCCGGACTGCGCCTTTCGAGGATGGTGCCCGATACAGCCTGCGATGTTTTGACCGTATTCATTCTGTCGATAACAATATCAAGAGTATAGACGGTCAAGACGAACTTCGAAGCGCTTTCCCAATCGACTGGCCCTCTCGCCTCATTGTCGAGGTAGAGATTGTTACAAGTGGGTGGAAAAGCGATACATGAACTCCACTCATCCGTTCTCGCTGGGTACCTGATAGCATCCGCATTGAAAGCCACATACAAATCGGGCCGGTTGTTGACCCGCTCGCCTATCTAGACCTCCTACTTAACCGCTTTCCCTTTCTCCTAACTCAAAGTGCCCAAATCTCAGCGCATGCACAGCTTTATAATCCATCGCCGTGCATACTTGAACGTCTTATAGCGACACCACACATCTCGCAGATTATCGTCGCCGTCCATGACATGGAAGACCAGTCTTCCCGGTACCAAGGCCGCAGGTGGTGAAGTCTCGTCTCGAACGAAAGGATGGACCATCTTTTGGAGCTATCTCCCGGATTGGATCATCACCGTATTCTTATGGGTTAGTCACCGTTTCCGCTGGCTTCTCTTGAGCGTCCTAGCTCGGTGGGACGAGTCGGTGTCTAGGTGTCCATCTGCTGATATCAATTTCCTCTGTAGGCTATATTCTACCTCCTCGACAAGGTATGATGAAATCAATCATGGGACTCATTACTAAACCCAAGCTCAGGTGGACGGGTATAGACGATTATTCTCAATCACCGATACATCCCTCGCCCATCCTTATGCTGAGCACGAGCGTGTCAAAGTGAGTGTGAACTCCCGTTTTAGTGCTGTGACTCCACTGATGACAATCGACAGGTATGGCTTCTTGCCGTAACATGCGGCATAGTTCCAGCTATCTTGATCATCCTGATCGGGTACATCCCATCCTCCTACGTCTCGATGTAGGGCTGATCCGCGGAATATAGTGCCGGACTTCGAAGGTCGCTGTGGGACGTTCATTCTGGTTTGCTAGGCCTGGTGCTCGCTCTAGGTCTCGCCGCGACGTTCACGGATATCATCAAGGTGGGTGCCGGTCCACACCCATATACCTGCTGAGCTGATGAAATTCCCTTTGATTACTTCCTTTCCGTCCTCCATTCCACGATCCTTACCGCCGTTTTCTCTTATTTGAAGATCACCGCCGGCCGGCCTCGCCCCGACATTATCGACCGCTGCCAACCGCCCCCATCCATGACCTCCGACCCACTCCACGGTCTCACTTCATGGACAGTCTGCACCCGCACCGACCTGCTCAAAGACGGCTTCCGCAGTTTCCCAAGCGGGCACGCTAGTTTCGCCTGGTCCGGAATGTGGTATCTCATCCTCTATGGTGGTGCCAGTTAATACTCTCCTCTTTGAGCGGTGGAAGTGGGCTGAGAGTGAGTGGCGTAGAAATGCGGATCTCCAATCGTCGTGGGTATATATGGAAATCATGGATCCTCCTCGCCCCGCTTTCTTGTTCCACCCTCATCTCCCTATCGCGCACGATGGATTATCAACATCACTCGACGGACGTCATTGCGGGGGCGATCATTGGGATTCTGGCAGCTTGGTTCTCCTATCGCCAATTCTATCCCGTGAGTCCCCAACCGTCGAGGTTCATCCCAAATCTCGGATGGTATGGGACCCCCAGCTGACAGACCCTCGTGCGTCTGTAGGCACTCTCCCAGCCCCGAGCCTACGAGCCCTATACACCCCGCACCCATATCACCAGCGAGGAGGAGATTCCCCTGCACCATACCTCTCACCATGATCGCCCAGGCACGTCGTCTTCGCTCAATCCCTCTCCCGTCAACGGAGTTGGCGAGATCGGTAGCTCGAGGACATAGGTGCCGCTACCACGATATTGTACAATGCGCGAAAGTCCTGGACCCCTCCAGACCGAGCGGGAGACCTCATCTTTGTGTATAGGCTTTGCGGACCGCCAACCAAACGACGCTCAGTCGTTATGGTTCCCCTTGTGAGATCACATACTTATACATACTTATATATGCCTATGACCTACATATCGTACCGTATCGACCGAGTTGTGTAGAGGTGGTAACGCATCTGATTTGGCACTTTAAACAGAAACATCGGCAGCGAGACACGCGATATCATGCAGAAGAGACCTAGATGAAGGAGCCTCTCGACTGACAAAGGATCAATCGCGTCTCCAAACAGGACCAACCCGCACGGTGCCCTAGAGAACCTCATTGTTCCCGAGCGCAAAAGTCCACTTCGTCTCGGATCAGATCTCTGCTCGCGCTTTGCGAGGTGTGACGTCCGTTGGCGCGGACGAACCTCCATAGTGCCAACAGTCGGGATCCGGGCGGGTCATCTTCGGTCTTGGTCCGGTCGTCTTTTCCGGTGGCTTGGGACGTAGACGTTTCGGCGAGAAGAACAGAGGCCCTCTCATCGATCTCCTCCATTCTCTCATCACACACGTCCTCCTCCTTGGACTCGTCGGTGGCCTTACCCGAGGTCGACCTGCTGGGGATTGTCGTTTTGCTCATCTCGAACGGTGTGACGTATTCTACCGAAAGTGGTTTGTGAAGAAGCAGTTTACTCCCAGGACTGATGGTCATGAGTGGACGCTGCGACATCTATCCCGATGTCCCGCCGAGAACCGCGCTTTCCCTCGTCAGACAGCTTGGAATAGCGCCTTGACCATCGGTGTCTCCGTCCTGTCTAGCTTCACCATATTCTTTCGGGTATGGTGACATACCGGAGTGCCCAGAAGAACCATCCTTCGATGGGTCTGAGGTTGAGCAGGAGTTTTTTCACCCGATGGGCTAGTATCGTCACGAAGAACCCGCCGACCGCGTCGAGGATGTAGTGATTTGCGGTGGCCTGATAGCACACCTCTCAGCAGGAAAACATCAAGGAAGTGTGGCATGACGCACCATGATGACGAGGAGGATGAGGGTTGGGTAAAGCGGTCCGAGCCATCGGATCATTCGGTGGGCGAGTACGAGAATCGGGATAGTCCGCTGATCAACCCGGCATCAGCGGGACACCTCCTGGCAATGGGCGTTACAACTCACATGACGAGACTGTACCCAGAATGCAGGCTCGGAAATGCCGCCAACTGGTTCTGATACTACTCTCATCAGCGGCGTAGAAACCACCTTTGGGATCCGAGAGGTGGACCTTATCAACCACGGGGATCAGACCCTGGATTTCCTGCTTTAACATTGCCCTCAACCACCCGAGGCTGAGTGAGATATCCTAGAGAGCGCTTATGTTCCCAACACAGGTTACTTTTAGATGCATGTCGGCGCAATATCTCAACCACCCTTCTTCTATTACAACCACCCGTCTCTCTCGAGAAGAATAAAGAATCATCCCCGATATCATCTCCCTTACTACACAACGTGCTTCTCGTCATACTCCGCCTCCTGCACCTGGTTCGCCTTGAGCAGCGCCGTTGGCTGCTGAAGACCGGCTTGCCTGTCCTTGTCGGCAAAGTCCTGGAGGGGCGAGTCGAGGCCCATGAAGACGGTAGGGAAAAGCAAGGCGCAGACGAAACAGAGCGCGGCGAGGATATACCACGGGATCACTGGTGGAAGACGCAAATCAGCGACTTGGGGTCGGTGATGGCTTTGGAGCAAGCGAGGCCGATGGCAGCGGCGATGGCACTGTTGAAGAGGGCGAGGGCGTAGACGACTCCCTTCATGCGTGCAGGTGAGCGAGTGTACGCAAGCTCGTACGAGGTGACGTTGACGAAGAGCTCTCCGACCGCGGGGAAAAAGTAGATCGGGATCTGCCACCAGAGCGATACCGCGGAGGGTCCACCGCCATTGGTGACGCAAGTCGTGGCGTAGTAACCACAAGGCGAGGTCTTGTAAACCCTCCACTGGACGATGGCGCAGATGATGCAGGTGATGCAGCCGAGCATGAATCCGATCGACATGCGCATCATCGGCTTGAGTGGGTGACCGATCTTGGCAAAGAAAGGATAGAGACCAAAGTTTAGAATGGGAGCGAAGACGATGATGGCGAGAGAGTTGAAGTTGCCGATTAGGTCGTTGGGCACACTCTGGAGGATCATGGCGTCCGACATGTCGTTCAATTGGTTGCCGATACCGCCGTCGGCAAGGGCGAAGATCGGGATGAGGGCGAAGACGGCGCAAGCGTGGAGGGATTGCTTGATCTCATCGACAAATCGGTCGTCCCAGAAGACGGAGTTGAGGTCGATCGAACTGTCGCGGGCGGCAATGTACGAAGGCTTAGCCCGATTCCAAAACTCGTCACCACCCTTCCACATCCGCTTCCAACCGCCTTTGCCTAGCAAAACCTGAAAAACTTTGGTGGCCTCGAGGACGACCGAGCCCTGCGGCGGTGCCTTGTACAGTTTCTTGTAGGCGATGACAAGGACGATGGGCATCAACATGTAAATGATACCGGGGAGGAGAAAGGCGAGCCAGAATCCGACGTCGCGCTCGGCGTACTCGGTCGCGACGGCGAAGAAGGCGCCGACGTTGATGCACCAGTAGAAGATCATGAGGTAACGCTGGACGGTCACCTGCGGGTCGATGAGCACTCGCTCGCCCTTCTTGGTCGTCGACGAAACAGGAGTCTTGACCGGGCTCTGATCACAAAGCGATGGACCGAGGGACGGCTTAATGAAACCGGCGGCGAAGGCGAGGACACAGATGGCGATGACGAACGCGCCAAGGGAACCGTTGGGATTTTTGATGACCGCCGGGATGGCGGGGATGACGAGAAGGACGTTTGCAATGAAACCAACACCAGTACCGACGGCGATGGTCTTGAATCGACCCCACTTGGTGTCGGCAACGATACCGCCAAAGATGGGAATGACGTAGGCGAGGAAGGTGAACAGGTTGGTGAGGGCAGAGCCGTCGACGGAACCAAGGCCAAGAGCACCAGCGGATTCTCTGCGCCAGCAGCACCCTTGGGGACAGCACCGGTGCCAGGTCCGCCAGCGGGAAGAGGGTTGTTAATGAAATTGTTGAACGGTCCCTTGGAGCCGTAGTAGGAAGCACGCTCAGCAAACTCGATGAGGCACATGGCGATGGCGACCCATCTGAGACCGTCAATTGAGTCATCTAGCGGCGAGAAGAGTCGACTCACGGCATAGGTGCGCTGACCCGTCGCAAAGCTGCCAACTCCTCCTCGGAAGGGAGACCCTCGCCGGCCTCATAAATAGTCGCCGGCTGCGGTGACGACGACTTCCGACTCGGGCTTGTCGGGTTGCAGGAATTCCTTCTGCTGCTTGAGCGTATGACCCGTTCCGCCCTCGGTCGTCGGCAACCCGGTGGGGTTCACCGGGGCGCTCATGAAATCATCAATCGGGTTGGCCTCTGAACATGGTCAATATCGATCGCCATTCAGCGAAGAGTACTCACGCATCGTGGTAGATTGCTACACGAAAAGCAATGCGAGGGAATGAGAGGCTTCTCACAGAGCGAGGCTTCTTGTCGCCTTTATGTCTCGATATGGGGGTGCTGACCGCGATAAGACGAAACGCGGCACTAGGCGCTTCCGGCCGCACCCTATCATCGGTAGGTACATGTGGTGGTCCATTTCGACCCGGCGCGGCGCTTCTCCCTTTCGTTTTTCTTTCGCTGAACCGATAAGTCGTTCCTTTGTGAAAGCACTTACATGACCATTCTTATCATGTTCGACGATACGTTGTTTCCCTTGGAATCTTATGGTCTCGCGGTCGAGTGGGACTTCGCGGCGATGGCGAATCGTTCCAGCAAGTGTCCTTTGGGATCTCACAATCCATGAGGCTTCCTCTAGCTGACAACATCTCTGCGGATCTCACGATGATGAACACACTAAAGAACAGCAGTCGAAGTGCAGCGTTCATCTCTAAATTGCCTCAGCTAACTCCTTTACCACCCCTTTGTCCATCCCAGCAGTCTTGGAAATCCTTTTCTAGAACGAAAGAGGCCGCCCGACGAATATATCACGTTTTCGACAGGGCTCTACTTTCATCAGAGTGGACGATGCTGAGCGTAAAGGATGATTGTTGTGCCGGCGACGAATTCGTTGTATCACACGCAATGCCCGGGGATTGGGCTGATGCAGGAGAAGGTTCAAGGAGAGCTACAGAGTCGAACTTCCGAAGACCGCGGTATCGTGATCCCCATCAGAACGCCCTAGCCAGCTCGTTAACCGCCTCGAAGCTCAATCCCCCCTTCTCCCTCGTCCGCTCATTAACAGCTTTCCTCATCTCCCCCGCCCGTCTCACCGTACTTCGAGCGTCTCCAGCCGATACACCGAATGCATTCCGATCAACTTTGGCCCAAAATACAAAGCCTTTTTCAACACCCTACTTCAACAACATCGTCTTGACGACAACGTAACCCAGCAATCCAACCACCACCGCCCATTTGCCCACACTGACCGCCTTCGTCTTCCTCTCCTCCCAGAGCTCGCCTTTCGCCCCGGCCCTATCGATTGCCGCGACGTCGTCGTCTGTGAGGTCAAAATCTCCGACCGCGAGGTAGCCTTCGAGTCGCTCCTTCTTGGACGAAGTGGTAACGATAATTGCTCTGATCTTTTTATCAGTATGTCATGGGTGATTGAGCGAGGGGACCCACCGCTTCGCCTTTGACCAAGCGAGCAATACCTGCTCCGGCTTCACACCGAACCTCTTCGCGATCTTGTTGACCGGCTTATCCACCGGTCCGCCTGGCTTGGACGTGAGCGGGATCAGCGTCGAGTAACCCTCAGGAACGATGTGCTGCTGGGCCATGAAGTCAAGTAAAGGGACCGTCGAGCGGATGACGTAGGGGTGGAGAAGGATCTGGTTGACGACGGGTTTGATAGAGCACGACGCGAGTAGTTCCTTGAGGTTATCCACGGAATAGCTAGGCTTATCAGCTACACTCAAAATCACCCAGAGAAACCCGGGCTCGACTCGACTCACTTGGATACGCCGACGGACTTGACTTTGCCCTCCCGGTGCAACTCCTCCATCTGCCTCCAAGTCCCCACGATATCATCCCTAAACACCCACGGTCCATGGATGAGGTATAAATCGAGGTAATCTACGCCGATCTTGGCAAGACTCTCTTCACATGACTGACGAGCGGATTTGTCCGCGGTACTCCATTTGGTGGTGATCCAGACTTGGTCGCGGGAGAGACCGCTCTCCTTGAACGCCTGACCGACCTCCTCCTCGTTCCGGTACCCTGTTACCCATGAGCATACTCGAAATGACAGCGGGAGAGGAGTGTCTTGAGGGAGAGTGGTAAGACCGACCTTGTGCCGAATCGATGTGGTCGAAACCAAGGTCGATCGCCTGATCCACCTGGGAGATACAAACCTCTTTCGGGATTTTCCACGTCCCAAACCCGATCTGGGGGATCTTACGCCCGTCGTTGAGCAGGATGGAGGGGAAGGGCATTTTGATGGTTGTGAGTTTTGGATTTCTCAGCTGTGGGTTTTTGGAGCGGGAGGGAGAGAACCAAAACCGGGAGGTGCGCTGATGCCTGAGCGCTTTCGGTTGAATCCGGCCCGGCGGGTGGTGATGTGGATAAAGAGCCTTCCCTTCCTTATCCTTATCAATGACGTGTTCATTCCTACGCCGGTCGGCCGGAGAACTATTCTGACATCCCATCTTCCTCTATGCCCGTAGAGTCTTCACAATGCAGAGCATGGAGGAGAGATTCACTGCGGCGTGCGAGAAGGGTGAGATTCCTGGTGTCGCCTTGCTGGTAAGGGATCAATCTGGCAAGTCATCTCACCCTCTCCCACTCTCTTCCCCTATCCAATTCTTGAAACGATCGTTGACGTCCTGGCCTGATAGGCACACTCGACTATGCCAGGGCATTCGGCACCAGGTCCATCAAAGACCCCACGTCCCGTCCACCGATGGAGCTCGACACGGTCGTACGGCTGGCGAGCGCGACCAAGATCGTGACGACCGTCGCGGTGATGCAATGTGTGGATCAAGGTCTCATCGGGCTGGACGATGATGTCGAGGAGCAGGTCGAGGAGCTGCGTGGGATCAGGATCATCAAGGGATGGGAGGGGGATGAACCCGTTCTTGAGGAGAAGAGGGGGAGGATCACCGTGAGGTGAGTTCACAATGCCTCTTCGCGCATCATGCCGACTGCCCAAATCTGCGTCGAGAAACAGCGATGACGGTCCCCTCAGGCGCATGCTGAGTCATTCCGCTGGCTGGTGCTATGACGAAATGTCACCGCTCCTCCACAAATGGCGCGCAGTGCACAATCAACCCCTTCAACCCGACGGTAACGCATACCCTGACGTCCCCTCCCGCTTCCTCTACCCACTTATAACCGAGCCCGGTACCCAATGGCGATACTCCCCCGCAGTCGACTGGGCCGGTCTCCTCGTCGAACGTCTGACCGGCGGGACTCTCGAGGAGTTCATGATCAAGAATATCTTCGAGCCGTTGGGGATGCGGACGACCACGTTCTTCCTCCAGAAACGACCTGACATGATCGCGAAAAGAGTCGATATGACACTTCGGAACAAGGAGACTGGCAGACTCGAGTTCAACGACGAGAAATACTGGCACGAAGATACCCCCGTGGGGTTCGGCGGTATGACACTGAAGACCACTCCGAACGATTTCATGCAATTGCTGCACGCCATCTTACTCAATGACGGCCGGCTCCTCTCCCCCGCTCTTGTGGAGGAGATGTTCCGACCTCAGCTGAACGACGAAACCGCGGAGGAGATGAATCGCCTCTTGATCGCGCCACCATACGAGATCTTCTTCGGTCGACTAGTCCCTGGAGGGATCAAGGCGAATTTCGGTCTCGGTGGGTTATTGGCTATGGAGGATGTCCTACCGGGCGGGTGGAGGAGGAAGGGCTCGATGGTCTGGTACGGTCTACCGAATCTCCACTGGGTGGGTCAACCGTGTCGTCAGAGTACAATGCGGGGCTGACCGACTCAGACTATCGACCCGGAAGCGGGAATTTGCTGCTTGTACGCTTGCCAGCTGAAACCGGCGGACGACCCGATTTCGATCGCTCTGATCGAGGACTTCGAGAGGACCATGTACGCGCAGGCCGGGAAGACCGCTTCCACGGGGAGATGAGACCCCATCATGGGGATCTGGAGAGTCACAGATTGGACGACTTCACTACGTGCATGATTACGGAACTCATCGAGCTCATGAGAAGGAGAAAGAGGAGAGGGAATGGGCGAGTTGCGCGCCTGACCACTTTCAAGAGCGTGTCACATATAGGTTGGGCACATCGCCATCTTCTGAAGCTATATACGTTCCGTATGCTAGCGGGCATGCCTCAAGCCCGCGCATGCAGAGCCCTCTGAGCCTCCTCCACAGGGTCCACCGTCCACATATACTTGACGATGTCTTCAGGGAACTTTGCTCCTGGCAAATGTCGGTTCAATTTCTCCTTCTCGTCCATCATAGACGGGTCGTTGACATCGGAAGCGTTTTTGAGAATGATCCCACGCTCGTTACCTCAACTCCTGATACAGCTTCAACCGCTCCCCCCTCCTCCTCCTTCTTCACCCCTCGATCGAACGACACGACGAGGACCGCCGCTTCCTCGAGACCGGTGGAGGCGCCAGCCACGTGAGTGGTTTGCATCGGGTGATCTGCATCCCCAATCGAGCATAGTCGTCCTTTCTCAAAAGTCTTTGGGCAATCCCGAATCGCGATCGACCGGTACCAAGTGTTTTGACATCTTTCCCGGCGAGTTTGAGGAACCTGACGAAATGTTGTGGGGAAACGTTCGATAGCCTTCAACAGGTCTTTCACCGACCCGGACGAGTTCCAAGACCCTTCTTTCCAACTCGGAGCTGTCGACCTTCGTCGCGCAGTTTACTCGACATGGGTAGAGTCCGAGTCTTCTGCGTGTGACAGGGTGGGTGAAGCTGGTGAAGGGTGTGTCGTCCATCGAAATCCTCGAGAAAGGGTCGAACGAGTGGGTCGGCCATGGCGACGGAAGTGGGGATCATATAGCGATAGACCTTCCGAGGGATCGTCCTCGGAACCAGATCCAGACCGACATCATCCGCTTGGGCAAGCAGAGACAATCAAATCGCCTTGGACTACCGATCCATCTTCCAAGGTGATGGTAGCGTTTTCACTTTCAACAGCGGTGATTCCGTCAGCGAGGTGAAGGTGGACGTTCGGGAGGCTCAGCGCATGTGGACGCAGAACTTCATGGGGCGTCGATCCGGTGAATCATGAATTCAGTCTCCATCACTCCAAGCTCTTTCGCCCTTGGTTCCCAATCCTGCGGCGGGAAAACCTTCAGCTCAGGTTTCCTGGAGAGGTGAAGCGACATACAAGTAGGTTGCTGGCGCTAGCATCTTCGTTGGTGGTCTTCGGACGGCTTGCGAGATTGCAAAGTTTCACACAGAGCGATGTAAGGCAGACATGAGATGAGAGAATCGGCAGATCAAGCTGCTACTTTTGGGTTCGTCACGTCCCTTCCCAACGGTTCGCAGGGTGACTATGGCTGACCGAATGCTCAGCACGCTGCGACCTTTGTAGTCGATGCTATCATCACTCTGTTGATCAGCTACGGTCTTCGAAAAAATAGGACGGGCTGGGGTTCGACAGATGTTTTGCTTACCCGTATGATGAGGTGAGCCGTGACGGACCTTTGAGGAAGACAGACTGATGATTGAGGTCAGGGTCACCATCGAGTCCTCGCTCCCGCCGACCCTTGCGTGAGATGACTCTGCCATCCCATTGTTCCAGTCTGGACGCTGAAATCCATAGTGCGGTCGCCATCATGATCACCTATGGACTCCGCCCGCACTCTTTTCTCCTCTACTTTTGGCAGTGCGTAACAAATGCTCCGCGTTTTAGACAAGCTCATGCGGCAACCGAAAACAGTTTCTTCTACACCAAGGTTTACGTCGTGAACTTGCTCGGTGAGCCACTTTGTGTCCGCACGAGATGAAAGCTGAACCCCTGGCAGCGGTTCTCAATTCTAGAGAATCCCTCCGTGCGAGGACCGATACTGTGATCGGGTATAACCCAGTGAGTCGCCACCATTCATACGCCTTGAGACCAAAACAGACTGACCGAGGTGAATTAGAGGGGATCCGTATCTGCATTAGGTACAAACTCGAGGCACAGACCGCTAGCAAGCTCGATCAAATTGTTATTGAGACTGAAGCATATGAAACGGTGAGCAAACGGCGCTCACTGTCGACTCAAAAGCATGGACTGACGTCAGGGTAGACCGCCATGACGCCCGTTGTCGAAGTCGGGATCAACAGGAAAGGAGGTTCAGAGCTTGACCTCGAGGCGGGAGGGAAGAGCGATTGCGGGGAGGTATGATTGTGTACGCAAGCTTGATTCAACCGCTCTTGCTCCCCGTTGTCTCGTTTTCGGTGTATCACATACTACGTTATAGAGCAGCAGGTTGATGCGTAATCTACTGCGCATGACCGCGTTCCCGAAGACGAAGAGGAAACACCATGCGATCGACGCTCGTTTCGGACGAGAGAACCAGGGCATATCGCAAGTGTCTCTCGAGGCATCTGATGCAGTAGTTGGTCGAGGTTGGGTTACCAATCTCGTCAAGATCCAAGCTTTCACTATGCTATTCAAATTCCGGTCCCGACTCCATGCTTCCCTTCAGGTCCCCATGATGCAGGTCTCGAGTGCCTAAACACTGCCAACCTTGTTCTTATCGGCGAGACTCTCTGCCTGAGCAGCGACCCCTCCCTTCTCCCTCCCGCCCGTAGCCTTGGTCTCAGCGGAAGACACGTGGCTAGCACTGAAAACCGTCATCAGGACTACATTGGGTGACCAGCGGGTAGAGGCTTACTCTGCTTGCGTGACCTTCTGCGGCTCATTCTCCATCTTGGGTACCACGTTATCGACGGCCTCTTGGAAGTTGGCGTCGCGGGTCCCTTGACTTTGAGTATTGGCTGGAGCGCCTCCGGATCGGAGGTTAGGCGCTTGTTGACTGATAGGGATCAGATCGGGCCTGTGGATGGACTGGAGAGAGAGAGGACGATGCGAGGTGATTGGACGGATGGCGGGACCACAGAACGCTCGGGCGATGTGCACTCACCCAGACTTGATCTCCTTGGTCATCTGTGACTGAGCCTGAGCAGCGGGACTCCCTTTGCTCGACCCTCCTTCCTGTTTGGCAAGCTCCGACACATGATCCGGGTTCATCGTGGCGAATGTGGGTGACCGGATGGCGGTGCGAGATCTGGAGAGTGTGCTGCGAGTGAGGATCGATCGACGAGAGACGGTGGATAACGATCGCCGAATGGGATTGGCAGACATGGTGGAAGAGGAAATGGGGGAACGGGAATCGTTGCCAGGATACTCGAAGCATGATCGATGAAAAGTCTAGATATAGGATGATCCCTGTCCATTCCGTCATCCTGCCCTCATCCCGATGCTGCCACCTCCATCGAGAAAGATCGAAGATTTCGTTTAGCAATCGCTGCGAATCGCGCTTGCCGGCGGCACGTGGCAGTTTCGATTGGACGTTTGCACGCCTAGTGGCAAGGAACCCGTAGGCGCTTTCATCCGCCCGCTCTCAAGCCTTGGCATTCCAGCGGACTTTGAGGATGTTCTGTATGGTTGGAAGGTTCAAAAGGATTCCGGTGATCCAAAGATCATACGTCCCCAAACAACGGACTCCTGTCGAGCAAGCCACTTTGCAATCTCCTCACCATCCCTCGCCGACCACCTGATCGACTCTTCGATTGCCTCGTAAACAGGTTTCAAATCCCCCCCTGCCCGGCTGAATAATCCTTGAACGCGAATTTCAAGATCTTCAAGCCTGCCTCGATTGATAAGGTCGGGAATAGCTCGGAGAACACATAGTGTCGCGATACTTGATCGCTTGCCCGAACATCTGTCGGAACGGTGAGTAAGTCAGATAAACCAACAACACGCTTAGCTCTCACCTTGTCAAAGTTCTCCATCGCCCGATTCAGGGTCGAACGGCGGGCAGAGGGGTTGTCCACCATTGATTTCAGAATCCGTAGTCGAGACCGAAAGTCCTCTACAAGGGTGCCATCGTCGAGCAATCCAAGCAATCTTGCGATGATCGCTGGAGTCTGATGTCAAATCAGCCATCAGACCCCGAGCGCTCGGAATCTTCATGGTAGGCATCACCTTGACTCTCCCCGAGAGCTCTCAACGCGTGCTTCGCCAAAGGCCCGCGCCTGTCCCTGTTCCAAACGTGTCGAACAAGTTCCCAGTCAGATTTGCCACCATACCGCACAGCCTGCACGATTGTCAACGACAAGCCGATGACCGACTCGTTCTGACTCACGGTGGCCATCACCTCCCGGATGCCAAGTCTGACAATTTCGGCTCAAAGTGACCAGGCTGACCATATCTCTCATCGCAGGCATTCTCCAGAATCTCGATCGACTCGTTGACGAATGCCGGTACGCGGGCCATACCGGCCACAGGCAGAATCAGCTGTCTGATCTTGCCGATTCATGCCGTTTCGTTGACGCGAGTGACCACTCCCACCTCCCTGTAGGTTTCGCCGATGATGCTGGCTGCCAAATCCCTGAGCGTTTGTTGTTCCTCGTCGGCTTGCTCCCAGAGCAGGCTTTCGAGGTCAAGCAGAAATGACGTCGCGATATCCCACACGCTGACATCTGTCTCGGCGGAGACTGATTGCAACAAGTCCAGGACCTCGATAGTGGCTGCTCGGCCAGACCTGGCGAAGGCGTCCACGTCGGAACGGAAGATCGATACCTGGCAGCTGAGCTGATTGCGAGTGGAATTGACGCCGCATCCACGCATATCCCGCATTGCCATACTCCACTCGGTAGTACCCAATTCTCCCCCGGTTGAGAACGAGCTGTTCATGACCCGGAGCGGAATGCTCCATCGAGGTGCTACTCATGTTTTGGGTCATCGAGGAAGCCTGGTGGACCTCTCGGTGAATAGAGCAAGAGGCCTTATCGGCAAGGGGCATTGATCCAGCAAAGTACTCGGACTGCATCTTGGCTCTTGTCTGATCATTTCCCTCACTCGCCTCTCGTCCCTTGACAAAGTAGCGTTCCTGAGTCAGGGATGTTCGTCGTTCGAGAGTTTCTCGATTAGGACGACGGGGAAGCCTGCTTGTTTGGTCCAACCGTCCGCAAAGATGGCGACGTCCAGCCCGTCGACATAGGAGCCTACCTCATTCCAGGCTAGACGATATCGATCATGACGATGAGCATGTTGTGGCGTTATGGCCAGGACAACTCACGGTCTTGTCCATCGGCATTGCCGTATGAGAATCCCTTCAGATAGCTCGAGACCCCCTTGAGGAAGGTTGTTTCGCCCCCGACGGTTTTGGCGATCATCCGTAGGATTGCACGTCAGACGTGGTTTAGTACCTTTGGGCTTCGCCTCGACAATATCGCTCACCGCTGCAGCCTTTCGAGTACATTATGATGTCAAAGGCGGTGTAGAACTGTCCCTCGTAGACGATGGACGTCGCGACCGGGTGGCTATCGGTGACGTCGAGAGGCTTCGATGCGTCGACCTGAAGATGCTGAAACGGGAGCCAGATCTCTTTGTCTCGGCAGGGTGATTGCTCCCATCAAGCCGGGAGCGTAAGTCGCGAAGGCTACATTCGCTACATTAAGCCAAAGGTCGGTCCACCAGACCATGGTGACGATATTGGCGAACCTGAAAGAAAGGGATTAGCAGCCTGTCGGGAGTATCTTCGCAACCTGACCGACCATTGGTGAGCAACCTCATGGGCCACCGGCGACATAACTTGGCACTTCGATTGCTCGACCCCTTTCCCTCGTTCCACGTCGTCGCTTCCGATCCGCCGGTGATCAATTCCCAGTGCTCCATGCCGCCTCCCAAAGCGGGAGTGGCCATCCAATACAGCTTGGGGAGGGGGAAGGCGAGATCGAAGAGTTTCCCGTAGATCGGAGTGATGCGGGTAATGACGTCGAGGGCCCAAGCCTGACTGGAAGGAACCGCGTCATTCGCTGGACAACACCATGGTAGGGTTTCAGCATATATCCTGGATAGAGCGTACCCCGGTGTCCGTTCACCACATACTGCCGTAGGAATGGTCTCATTCCGAAGCTTGCTGAAGTCATGGTCACCGTCCAATCCAATTTGGGGAGGGCTCGTCAAAGCAAGGGAATGCCTTCCGCGCTCCATCAGGTTCGAAGATGGTGACGGCACTGAAGCCCGGAGTGGGGAATCCGACGTCACGAGACGGGAAATAAACTCGCTCTCCCATCTCATGTTCAGGTGTCGAACGTCTCCCTGGGTTGAGACCTGGTACCGATCCTTGGTATCGATCGTGATTGTCCGACGACCCGCACAAGTTATACAGAGCGAAATCGGTCCACATACGCCATCTATTCCTCTTCAGCCGGACCGTCGTTGAGGGAGGCTGGGCGACTTACTCGGCCGTCTGAACGGTCCAGGTGGACAACAGAATTGAAGATGCTATCCCGGCCATGCCGCCGATGAACAAGAGAGTAGTATTTCCCAGTCAAGCGAACGTAATAGCCGCTGCCGAAGGAGGTGAGCATGCCGACGGGGGGTACGGTGGTGAGATGGCGTCCGGCACTGGCGGGAGTCATAAGGTGCACTGTGGTGTAGAACAGGGGGACCGAGTACATCTACAGCTCTCGTCAGCGATATGGATCTTAGAGATGAGTCGTGGGAGGAGATTCTCACGAGCGCAAAGGTAACCACGGACAGTACGAAGTTGTTGATAGCAACAGCTATGGGAGTTCTCCGATTCAGGATCTCCACGGGGACGACGGGGTACTCGACGATCTTCAACTCCCAAACCAGGAAGAAGAGGAAAACCACGCCAGACGCAACGAAGAGGCCGATGACCTCGGGGCAGGACCAGGTGGGCGAGCCTGTTGTCGAATTGGTCACGAGCGAGACGGCGGTGAGGGCGAAGCCGATCCAGCTTGCCAGGAGGATGCAGCCCGGGAGGTCGATCCGACGAATGATCCCGAGGAAGGTGTGGGGACTTTCGGCCTGGGCAGGCGAGGTGTAGCGGATGTAGCGTCGGGCTAGGAAGATGCAGATGACGAAGAATGGGACCTTTCCTGAAAATGGCTCACCAGAATCCAAAAGGACCGCTGATCGAGTCCGACGAGGTTGTAGTGCGATTTCTCCTCGCTGTCTCTCGCGAGCGAGCAACGGCCGGCGTTCACAAATACCGTGCGAAAGGCGAGTGGCGCCAGACATCTCGACGAAACCTATGGAGCCCGTCGATGCGTAGATATGATGGGGGTGTGAAACGACAAGGGTGAATGGAAAAACTCGGGCTTTCGAGTTGCATCTCTGCTTCAGGTACACGAAAATTTCCCAGCGCTACGGTCACACCGCCAGCTCACTCCTGTCATCCACTCTCCCCCAGATTTCTCCCCCCACACCACACACTTCTCACCCATTCGTCCACCTGATCGAGTCAATAGCTGTACCTGAAATCCCTGTTCTGAAGATCCGTCATATCCTCGAAAGCGTGCGCGTGGATATTATCCCCCTGAAGAGCGTCATCCCTCATGGTGTTCCTCCTCTTGCAGACGTAGCGGATGACGAGGACGTCGATGATGAAGCTGACGTAGATGCCGAGGTGGATGTAGAGGCTGTTTAGGTAACGGGGACTCCATTTGGCTTGGAACAGCTGGGGACCAATGGCGTTGCCGCCAGCCCACCCGATGACTGGAGACGTACCCAGATTAGCTGGGGTCACGAAGCGACGATCTGTAACGAGCTCGGTGGACTTACAGAAGAGGGCGTAACAGATGGATTTCTTGGTCTGACCGGCGACGTTGCGGGAGAGCATCGACCACATGGATGGACTGACCGCCTGACAGCATTGCATGAGGTAGAAGGTGAAGAGGAGACCGCCTTTGTTACTGGAGTTGGGAGCGACGGTAATGAGCACGACGGTACCGACGATGTTGACGATGATGTACCCGACCATACACCAGACTGTGTTTCGAGTCTTGGTGCCGAGCCACCTGGTCAAAGATCAGATGTCGGCTGGTGGGGGTGTATGGGAGAGACTCACCCGATGAGGATGTAGAGCATACCCTGGAAGACGGCGAGGGGCAAACCGAGGAGCTGAGAGACGGACACGCTGAATCCGAAAGCCTTGTTGATCAAGAGACTGTTGAACGTGTTGAGACCACCGACGACGAGGGTTTGGCAGAATATCATGAGGAAGAGTAACCAAGGTAGAGGGTCTCGGACGACCTCCCACGCTTGATCCTTCCGCCAGACCAAATGCTTGATACCCTGATCGTTCCTACGGACTCGCTCGACGTATTTGACTTTCTCTTCCGCAGTCGCCCATCGGGCCTGTGGCGGAGAATCGGGAAGGAAGGCGAGAACGATGGCTATGCGAACGGCAGATGAATCAGCGAGAAGTCCTCGGCAGGGGGAAATGGGCCGGACCCGAAGCGATCGAAGAGATCATCGAGATACAAAGCGTCATCCATTGCCAGGTGTACAGGCCTCGCGTCGTGATACCTTTGGATCCGTGGATCTGGTAGAAACCGTAGGCGAGCAGGGACGCAATGAAGTTCGCCAGGACAAACATGAGCTGCCAAATCGTGGTGATCATCGCTTGTTCCTCCGCCAAGAACCACTGGACGGTGACTTTGAAAAGGTGGTCAGTTTTGGGATCATCATGGTCACTCGTCCTCACTCACTCGCCACGAGGCACGGGTTGAAGCTCGACTCGAAGAATCCGAGCAGGACTCGAAGGACAAAGACGGGAGCTACACTGAGTGAGAAAGTGATTCCGAACAAGAGCTATAAACCAATGAGAATCTCAGTGACGTGGATGTGACGGGACATGTGTAATCACTCACACCCGACCATGCCACCATGGAGAATCCTAGGATCTTGGCGACTGGAAGCCGACGGATCATTTGATTGACCTCGGGTCCAAGGTCAGATAGGAGCCAGACGAGGCTGATGGACACGTACGAGAGGTTCTCCGGCGATGATGCCGACGTAGAGGAAAGTCGATGTCAAGGCGTAATCTTGGCCTTTGGCGTGGACATCCGCTTGCCAACCCATGATGGAGGCCGATCCGAGAGTTCCCTTGTCGAGTGACTGGGTGATGTAGGCCACACACATCACCGGTAAGAGACTGTGGCGGATAGGCCTCCGATCAGCAAAGAATGGGCGGTTGGCGCGGATGAGAATTGAAAAGCAATTCTCACTATCTAAAGGCCTTCCTGCGCAACCTCTTGTTCTCTTCCGGGGTGATGATGATCGTCGGGTCAATATAATCCGCCGCCAAGACATCGACCACATTCTCGTGCTCCAATTTGGTCACCCCATGCTCCTCGACTTGATTAGAGTCCTCAAGGTGAACGGTGCGAAAGTCTTTCTGATCCTCAACGTCGGACATGATCTTCAAATTCGCAACCGAAAGGTGAACGCGGGAGGAAGAAGAAATCAGAAAGAGTCGCGACGGATTGATCATCTGCTTTCTTTCCTTCCTCGCTGTAAGGCGGCCCGCATGTCGCCCCGAGGCACCGGCCCGTGAGTCAAGCCGGGCGCGTCATCCCCCGGTCAGGATCTGCTTACCCCGCAAGACGACCCGGAGGCCCGTTATTGCCGGGCCGCAACGGCCCGCTGACGGGTCGTCTGTCTTACTGATGTCGTGTGTAAAAAGCGGATGACCTCAAGCAATATACCTTGAGCGGATATGCTGCACCATGCACCGCCTGGCCCACCTAATACGGACCGTGGAACTGGTGATGCAGCAGTACATCAAAGAGGCTCTATCAAGGAGCATCCGAGCTGTCTCCCCAAACGTCCTTCCTGCTTCTCCCCAAACCCGCCCCGCTTCCAATTCCAATTCTCCGTTGACCTGGTCCGCCTAACCCTGCGGCGTCTTCTCCCCACTGTGACTGACTACCAGGACTGCTGAGGGAATGACTGGGGAGACCGGTGAGAGTCTCCGACTACGTGAGGACGAACCTGTGTGGATTATCCGAGGGGTTCCGAGTCGAATACGAACTGGTGGCGGCCGGTGAAGAGGAAGGGCAAGGAGTCGCGCCAACGGAGTACGGCCCCGAGGAATTTGCGCTGCAGGAGATACACTTTGACGTGCACGCCCGCCCCGAGACCTCCCACGTAAGCCTGCCGGTTGTCCAGGCCTGCGACCCTCCCTCGGAGGATTCGTGCCGATGACGTGGAGATCTCACGAGTCGAAGATCGCCCCGAACGCCGGCACATCCCTGCTCTCCATGGTAAAGACTACGTCTCTCGTCACCTTCGGGTTGCTGATGATGACGATGGCCTCGGCTTCGATGTCCTTATACAGAGCGTAGGTAAGAGCTTCGAGGTCCGGCTGTCCAGTCACCTTGGTATCGATGATTATCGCGTTTGGATCCGAGGTCAGGACGCTCGACATGATCTCCTTACCGTAGGTCTGCTCTGGGAATCTCGCACTCCAGATGATCCGAAGTGGGTGATTCGGGTTGACCTGTAGGAATGAGAGACAAGGGCCGATCCCGGAACCGGTTGTGACGACGACGATCGGCTTGAAGAGTGAAGCGATTCTCATCACACCCCTGGTAGGTGCACCTTTTATCCAGATCTTTTTGGGCGGATTATCGATAATGTCACGGGTCCAGTCACCGGCGTTGGATATGATGACGGAATACCCCTTATCCTCGCCATCGCGGTTGGGGATTGTCGCGAAGGCGTGATTCTCCGTGAGGGGATTATGACCGAGGCGAGCGGCGACGCAGCTGGGCAGGGTCTGATCGTGAAAGCGCAGGCGGGTGGCGTGGTTGGAGAGCTTCTCAGCGTCTACCGGAAGGCGTCGAAGATACAGGTATGGATGGATGATGAAGCCGGTGATGATCAACAGGAACCAAAAGGCGGGAGTCTGGATGAGAGCCATGCCGGTATTGGAATCAGAAGTGATGACGGCGATGAGGATTATCTGAGCCCATACCAACCCGATCGCCGTGTAACCGCCGTATCGATGGATATTCTCCCATGCGTTGTGGTAGCGATTCCGAAACGTCGGATGTGCGGTCGTGATGATCGTCAACAGGACTAGACCCGTGACACTCGACATGACCGCCATTGCGTTGCCCTTCGCCGTGCCAAGTCTCAGCTGTCGGCATGCTAGGATGACATAGAGGACGAGCCATCCGAAGGCGCTGACGCCGCTGCCGGCATGTATCCCTCCCTGGCTGTACGCGAACTTTGCAAAGCTACGGCGCAACGCGATAGGAGCCGTGTTCGGAATGCGGGTTATTGACCAAAAGACCAGATTGATGTAATTCTCGTGACGCATCAAGGTGCCGGCGAAGAGGGTGACGGAGGTGGCGTTGGCGGCTTGACCGTACGTGAATCTCCCTTGGGCAGCCTTCACGATGCAGGCAAGAAGGGCGACGAAGTTGGCGAGGAAGACGATAGCCATCAGGCGGCGGTAGAGGGAAAGGAAGCAATAACGCATCCAGCTGACCGATCCGCCGGTATTCGCAGGGAGTTGATGTCGATTCTGTAAAGCCTCGATGTCCTGTCTGGTTGCGATCTTGAACCCGTCGTCGACCTCCGACACTGGGATGAGCGCTCTTTCCTCTGCATCTGAGCTGATGGCAGTGTCGTGTGATTGATCCGACATGCCTCCTTCCTTCTCGCCAGCCTCGCCAGTGACGCTGACTGGCGAGACCTCCCCACGATCGGCATCCTGCCTCGGTGGATCTGTCCAAGAACCTCTCGCAGGGGTACATGGAGAGTCGAGGGGGATAAAGTCGATGGGGTCGATGTCGAAAGGGGCAAAGTTGAAGGTGGTCAAGTCGGAGGGGTAAAGGTTCTCCGCAGTCTCCTTGTCATTCTCCGCTTCACGGCACGTCATCGATATCGACGTCTCATCCGGCCTATACCCCATATTTCGCCTTGTGTCGATTGCCGGGTTATCGCAAGCAGCTGGACATGATCGGAGATTATGCAAACGGTCAGCAAAAGATTTCTGATTGTCAAAGGCGCTGTCATCCAGAAAGGAAAAGTGATCGAAACATCATAATGGTTTCGAACAAAAGGAAAAGTGTGATCGAATCTCAGGGGATTGACAAAATTCAGGGGGACGCAAAGTTTTCAACCGCTAGCGCCAGACGTCAAAAGCCCCTTACGTGGACGCGTTCAGCTTCCTCCTGCAACAGCCCCTGCGCCGGTGCTCCCCCTGAAACACAGAGGGAAAACTCCTTTCCTCCCTTGTCATCCCCTTCCCATCGGTGCAAATTTGCATTCTAGACCTAGACGCTTGATGTTTTTCATCGCCATGACGCTAGAATATTTCCCGAACACGGCCCGTGGCTTCCAGCCGGACCTTCTCGGATCCTTTTAATTCCGGATCATGTCAAGAAGGTTCATTCTGCCGGACCCCTGATGTACTTGACCAGTATGGATTCCTCCAATCTCATCTCCTGGACGTTGTCCGGCGGTTATGACGATGATCGACCGATCCTCATCGATGCCAGCGACTCAAACCGTTTCCTCACGAAGGCTCAAGCCAAGAACCTCGTTGCGAGACTCGCCGGCGTCTTCAGACAAGGCTCGACAATCTGTCTTCACCTCCACAACGACATTCTCTACCCCATCCTTGTCCTCGCCATTCTTGCTTCCAAGTGTCGCTGGACCGGAACACTCCCAGTGTATACTACCTCCGAACTCGAACATCATTTCCGAAACGCCGAAGTCGACCATGTCATCACCTCTGTCGATCTTTGGAAGACGGTCAGCGCGGGTGTGCAGAGGAGTGGTCGACGGGCGGAGATGATTCTTTTCACGGATGTTGTCGATGGGACGAGCGGACCGAGTCATCACAATCCTGATCAACTACGAATCCTGGATGGAACGGGCGTAAGAAGTCTACGTGACCTTTTGCGAGATCGAACAACAGACGAGCTCGAAACCACGATTGGAGCAATCCCCCCCGAAAGCACCGCCGTTCTGATGCAGACGTCCGGCACCACGGGTATGCCAAAGCTGGCCGCACGCACGCACCGGTCGCTCATGGTCGAGCTGAACGCCGTTCAAGACAATCACGCCGACAAACCCTACCCAGTACGACGACTCTTCTGCACACCAATCACACATGCCTTCACCTTCCCGGAGATGGTCTTCAACTCGCTCCGACTCGGCCTCACGACGGTGATCATGAAGCGTTTCAACGACACCTTTGCGCAGATCGTCCAAGATCAAAACATCACAGAGATATTCGTCGCACCACCTATCCTTCTTCACCTTGTCAATACCCCGCATCTCCAACCACAACTACAATCCATCCACTCCATCGCTTTCGCCGGATGCTCGCTCACGCCGTCACTCCGTCAACGAACCCTTCGCATGTTCTCCAAACCACCCCGGATCGTCCCTGTTTATGGCATGACGGAAGGTGGATGGTTCAGCACGCTCAAATATCCGGAAGAAGACCATACCGGATCGGTCGGCCGAGCTATCCCAGGCTACATGCTCAGGGTCAGCACGTCAGAAACCGTGACCCTGGACGATGGCTCTCTTGTCGGCGAGCTGCAGGCGTTCGGTCCTCAGATGATGGTCTCATATCTCAACGATGATGTTTCGACGGAGAACGCCTTCACACCCGACAGTTGGTTGAAGACCGGGGACATCGGCTATATCAATGATGGCAAGGTATACCTCGTGGACCGAGCAAAGGATCTTATCAAGGTCAACGGATTCCAGATTTCACCTGCCGAAATCGAAAACGCCTTGACTCGATTAGAGGACGTCCAGGACGCAGCAGTCTTCGGTGTAGCGTCCGACGTCAACGAGCACCCTATGGCGTGCGTGTTGCCACGGAGCAAGAACGTAACGGAGAACATGATCATCGAGCATCTACGGACGACATTGGCGGGGTACAAAGTGGCGAAGTGTGAGATCCGCTTCGTGGATAGCATACCAAAGAGTCCAGCTGGCAAGACGTTGCGAAAGGTGTTGAGAGAGCAGATGGGGTACTGAGAGTGCAAATGGCACTGGGGCGAGACGCTCGATCATCAAATCCGGCCGTTGAGAGTAGGTCGTTGGCGAAAAGATTACATTATGAGTGATGGATGAGGGTCTCATGCCTCCTCCTTCGTGAATCGCTGATCGCTCTGTTTGACAAGTCACTCGCTTGAATGAAATTCTGACCTCAACACTTCCGCATGACTAAAACAGGTCTTCGGTCTGCATGTCCAATAGGATCCACGATCGCTTCAACTGAAGAAGGAGCCGGTTTGGGTCCTGCTTCAGACAGTACTTCTTTGGTCTGCCAGCCGCATTCGCCGCTCAGTACCACTCTCTCCTCCTTCCTATACTCGCTCCTAGGCCAGCTCGGTCACAGATAAGATTAGATTTGCCCCACTGCCCTTCCGACGTCTGAATTGAAAGGTGGCCGCACTGTCATCCACGAACTCTCCAGCACCCGTCAAAGTACTAGACGCAGCCGAAGGTGCAATGAAAATTCGAATCCCGTAGTCAGACCAGTAACATCCATCCAGGCGTCTGGGGGCCGGACAAACGGGAGATCGGGGCGGAATCAACTGAATTGATGGTCAGCGCCTTGTGAGTAGGAGAGGGACTCACCTGTTCCAGCGTTTCCGGTGTCCTTTTGTAGACTCTTGGATCTCCCGCTTGTCCGTCAGTCCACGCTGACCTTCACGGAGGGTCAGGGGGTTGAGTTCGTTGCATTCTGGTCATTAGGGTAGTTCTGGGTGTCTAAGGAAGCTATGGTATCCGAGGGAGGAAGAGGAGAGAGATAGGGAGAGATGGGAATTGCTGTCAAGGGCTAGAAAAAAGTATAGAGAAAAAATTGGGGAGAGCGCAAGGACACTCAGAAGTCGCCACTCAGCTCCTCCAGGGCGTTGCCCATGTCTCCTGGCCTTCCTGCCTCAAAGCTCCTTGTCCTGGCCTTGAGCAAGGCGATACTCACCATCGTCTTCATCCTCTGGAAAGTGTTCGCTTCCAGCTTCGACAGGTTGCGGGGTGAATCGCGAGCTTTGGGACGGCCAAGATGTTGAACAAGGCCTCGTGGGATGGTGTCTGGAGGAAGGCTGAAGAAAGTTTCTCCAGTAGCTTGAACAAGGGCTTGATCAGACGAGTTGGGACCGTTCCGTAGGGTGTTGGCAAGCTAGCTGTCACGATCGTGAATTGAAGCTCGGAGGGTCATCCGGCGGAGTGCCCCTCCCACGGATGCGGTAGAGCTCGTCCTTCAGGGCGTCATCCAGGTCCCGCCATAATCTCGCCGAACATCGCCGAACATCGCCGAACACCGCCATAACATCGCCGAACACCGCCATAATCTCGCCGAACATCGCCGAACATCGCCGCCATCACCGAAGATAGGCCTGGAAGGCGGTGTATAAAAGGGATGGACTTGAGAGTCGAGGAGAACCAGTGATTCGAGATTAAAAGTCACTGAAAGTCATTTAAAAGTCACTATCGTTACCTAGCCTACTCATAGCCTCTGCATTTCTAGCCCACGCTACTCGACCGGCACTTAACTCGGCTACACCCACGCGTGTCCTCGAGTCATTCCAGCCAAGTTCGACCACGGTAGTCCAACTTTGCCGAAGCTCAGACGACCGTCGCCGATTCTAGAAGCTGAGCGTCGGGCCTATTTGCTGGTCGACGTAGCACCGTAACACATACGGGGGTACAGGGAGAGATGAATACTTCCGCCACCCCACCCGGGGTTTTTTCAATCAGGACACCCGAAATCCTCCGGTGAGTAGCTGGTCGGCAGATTGTACCCAGCTTTGATAAGCTCAACTAAAGGGTCTTATGAGTACTTAAGGGGTATTATGAGCGGGACCTCACAAGTTATTGGCTGAATCAATCAAGGTGATCAAAGCTGTGAATGGAGTAATAGGTGACGAAGAGAATGATGGTACATGCATGGTTCTAGCTATATGCATAGGCGATATAAAAAGATTCAAAGTCAGATGGTTGGGTTGTTTGGCGTTGCATGTTCAAAACGACGTGATAGATAAGTTAGACTAGCTAACTCAAAGGGGGATTTCGGGTGCTGTGATTTGCAAACCCCGGGTAGCGGAAGTAAAATCCAAAGAGAGGCAAAAGCCACGTGGGTTGAGTCTCCCGGTTTAAGTATCCCTGTGAATCGAGATACTAAATGACTCTCATCTCCATCCATCCATCCATGTCCTCGTCGAGATGGGTCAGATCACCTCCAATCTTCGATACGCCCTTGAAATTTCCCTCATCAGGCTCAATGTTGGTGGTACCATATATGATCCATCTTTAATCCTCCACATCTTTTCCCAACTCTCAATCCCCCCTTTCCACCTCGACATGGTCCAACATCAGAGCACCAAATTGACAGATTTCCACGATGCCAGATTACCCACAGCTTTCTACCACAGATCAAACTTCATCGAGAGCAATCTCAAATTCCCTTTCCTTGGTTATCTATCCAACGGAATATCCGTCCGTGCCCTCAACGACTTTCTACAAGAGATCGCCTCTGCCGTCGCCGCCAATGAGGTCCGTTCCTCGACCTCGGAGGGTGATATGCTAAGCCGTCTCGAGGCGACCTACTTCTCCCCGCTACATACTCTCCTCCGCTCAAACCGGTCGGACGCGAGCGAGGCCGCCGGCTTCACCGTACGGTATTTTGAGAATATGAGTCATCGGGCCAGTGCGGGAGGTGGGGACGAGTCGGTATGCCAGGGACGAGGTCGTGATGTGAAAGCGGATTTGATGAGCATCGAAATCAAGCCTGAAGTCATCGTTTCCGATCGACAGATCAGGTACCTCGTCTATCTGGTTCGACAAGGGGTCGTCGTCGGGAACCCAAACACCGGGTCGGTGGATGTACCGGATTGGGATGGTGAGAACGAGCACGGGGCGAGCTATGAGAATCATGAGAACGTCAAGAGGGTGCTCAAACAGGTCAGTCCTCATTCTCGGTCTCGCCGATCCCACACGTCCCCAACGCCTCCCCTTCTACGTCCGATTCACCATCTCTCCTCCCGTTCTCTTTCGCCCCTTCCCTCTCTCCCTCTAACCTTCCTTCACCCAGTACATCCTCCAGCTCTGGGCTCCCCTCTTTACGTCATATCCTCCTACAGAGACGTCCTGTGCTCATTCATCATCCTCTCAGATCTACAAGGTCTTCCATCACCGATCCACCACCCAAGCCCAGACTGGCAACCGTTTCCTCCTCCTCACCAATCAGACCCTCTCGGTTCTTTTCAAGCTCGAATACCATGCACCCGATTCGGAGATCGTCGTATCCAATCCTATCCCTTACAACGGCGTCTGCGACCGGACAGATCCGTGCGGAGGGTTGATGGGTCTACTGCTGGGACTTTGTGTCCTGGACCGACAAGATTACTGGGTGGATTTGCCGGCTGTCCCGGGACGGAGGCTCAGACATCGGACCGGACGAGGGGGTGGGGGCGGATACGAGAACGGGGAAGGGGAAGGGGACGGAGAAGGGGCTGAGGGCGCAGGCAGAGGCGGTGGGCAAGGTGATATCGGGTTAGGGGGAGGTAGGCCTCCTCTACGGCGACGAGGCCAGCGGGGTCAGAGAGGGCGAGGACGAGGAAGAGGACGAGGACGGGCCGGGCGAGAGCAACGAGGACCAGGGCGAGGGGTAGGAGTCGAGCGTGATCCGGAACCGCCTTACGGTCCGCGATCCGCTCGCCGACCCCCGGCCCTCAAGCTTGATCGTCAGGAGGTCAAAGCACCGTCCAAGCGACATCAAGCAGAAACAGCGTCGGTTCGTGAACTCCTTCTGTCTATCTCATTATAGTGCGGGAAAGTTGTTGAAGGGCGGTATCGCAGGTGCGACCGCCGTACCAGATTTCCGACATCCCTCACAGTGAGGACGAGGTACGTTCTTCCCGCCTTTTCAAGGGTCATGTTTCTCATTCAGGACTCTCGCTCTCGCTGACTGTCTCGTCGGGACGATAGCAGATCTCGTGGCTCAAGTATGAGGGATCAACTGGACCTGACTCCGTACAGGTCGACCCGGACGAGGTGGATGAGGTGAGACCGAGGCTCCGCTTCTGCTTTTTCGTTCGTCTTGCTGATACTGTCCCGTATGGCGCTCCAGGATGATATGGTGTCCCCCATCGAGCTCGGCTCAACAAGTTCGACCTCGTCCCCCGCCGGGTCGTCTCTATATCCGTACGAGGTACGCGGCATGTCTCTCTCTCCCGCCACCCCATGTGTGCTGATCCCGTCTCGGCCTCATAGCTTGGGCCTGACGAGCTCCGACTCACCCTCTCGGCCGAATTCGAGACCTACGCTCACCTCCCCAAATACCGGGGTTACCTATCCAGCCCGACCCTGCGAGACCTCCCGTTCCTCTATGGACCAATCCCCCCATCCACTCTTAAAATCTGGTACAGCCATCGGAGGCTCCTACCCGCCCTCACCCAAGACCGTACCTACCCTGCCCCACCTCCGCTGCCCGTTTCACCATCCTTCACCGCATTCCTACTCCGCCGACTTCCCCAGGGCGCTATCGCCAACGCCTTTGTCGTTTCGCTAGGACTCGGCGAAGGTACCCGGGCAGTGTTCAAGCTTACAGCCGTCAATCAATCGGTGACAGGGGATGGAGGCGAGGTGGGCATAGCAGTGCTGACCGAGTGGATCGCGTACGAAAGGCTGAAGGAGGTGCAAGCGGTGGTGGTACCTCTGGCGATGGGTGCGTACGGTGGGCTCACCCGTGATGAGAGGGCAGTGTGGGGAACGGTACTTGAGCTTGTTGGGGATGAGAGAAAGATGGAAGATTGGAGTGAAAGACAGCGGTAAGTTGTCTGTTCCGGTTGGCGCTGGGCAACTTGGCCTCTGCGAGCACCGTGCCTTCTCGTTGGTGTATACAGCTGACGAATCTTGATTGCTGTGTGAAACTCTATTTCGCGACACTCGTCCTTTCGTCCGCTCTCTCCTCTGCCCCTCCCTTCGCCCCCTCGCCTACCGATCTCTATGTCGATGATCTCTGGAAACGGCCGCACTCACCTTCGCATTGGTGTCTCCCCGCCATGAGCATCCTGCCGCGCTCCCCTGCTGCACTTTTACACTGGCCCTCCCCACCCTCACCCGATCTTTATTCGCGATCTCTCCCCCGATCATCCGGGAAACACCCATTGGATTCCGACCAAATGTGTGATTTCCCGACTAAACCCGGACCATTTATTGGGGATGTTGGACTTACGGTTTTCTCAATTTTTGGCATGGCAACGACCATCTTCTCTCTCTCTCTCTCTCGCTCGCTCCCGCGCGCAGGTACACCATTTTATCCCATTATGATGTGCTCCACCGCTTAGGCGTGCTCCACAACGATGTTGAGTCCCGTCATATCCGAGAGGCGGCCCTGGACGGTGAAGAAAATGCGGTGCGGATCATCGACTTTTCAAACGCGAGGTTCAAAGATGATTATGACGAGAAGACGTGGAGGAAGTTGTGTAAAAGTGAGATGTCCGCTGTAGAGGCGATGATCCGCCTCGGTCGGTGGGGGGATGAGGGTAGGATAGGGTAGGGTGGGGTAGGGGCTACAATCGGGGATTGTGGTACGGGAGAGGGTGAAGGAAATGAGAAGGAGTGTGTCGAGAGCTGGTCGGTACAATGGACACTGGACACTCTCATTGGGGTTTCGCATGCATGTGTATTTAGTTGTCTTTTGGATGTTGCAGCACGAAACGACGCGTAAAGCTTAGAGTTCTACCAGGAGCGTCCGTCACCTACGGCCTCTCAACTCCGGATATCCCAATGACGGGTTAGAGCCGGATGGTACGTCTTGGCCAGACAGATAGATCGTGGAATTCATCCCCCTCCTTTGTCCTCCCCATGGAGTAGTAGGGTCGTGTCTCTCCAAATGTGAGCAAGTGTGGGCTCCCTCACGGGTATTGTCCGGCGGAATGGCCCGCCCCCCAATTCTCCCGAACGGGGACTTACCATTCCCGTCCTTGAGCGGCCGGGCGGAAGCCGAAATTGGGGTCTTTCCCGCTTCCGGCCGACGCGGATGGCCCTTCGTCCGTTTGACTTGTCCTCATCCTCGGCCGTAACGCTAGCCTTTGGATCGTTGATTGTCGCTTTTCCACGTCACTTAGGATGGCCAGCGTGAGCTGAGATTGATACGCTGGAGATGGCACGTGACGGACCTCGTTTCTTTGATACTACAGCGAACTCACCGTGTGATCATTGCTCCCAGCTTATCATCTTTTGACATAGCTCACCCAGTCCTCAGCCATCATACCGGTCATGAATCTTGGGTCCGCTTCCCAGGCAACAGCCTTTAACCAGCTCAAAGCGAGCGCTCCTCCTGTCAACACGGCAGCCATCACCCCGTCTCATGCTGAACCTCTCTATCCAGGTTCCAAGGTGCTATCTATTCCCGGTGAGCAGTTGGCCATACTCTCTGTCCCCTGGTGATGCTCATCGTCCCTTCACAGGAGCCAATCTTGTCCACTGGGACGTCCCACTCAGCTGTCCACCTTTCCTTCAATCTGTCGGTCTTGCCTTTCATCCCGGTTATCTTGTCGTCATCTGCACCAACTGCTATGAGGGCATTCCTTCCTCCAATATTGACTCTCACATCCGAAAGCACGGCGTCAACTGTGACGCCTCGATTGGCGAGATCATCCCTCAGGCGCTTAGCCTTGCCAGCGGGCATCCCTATATCCCGCTATCTGCCGACAAGTCACTCCCTGCCGCCATCCCTCTTCTCCGCAAGAAGCGCAGAATATGGTGGGCTGGGAGGATGCGCTGGAGAACGACGTACCGGTGT
>JAABUK010001043.1_pt1 | contig 54783 bp, 5 predicted proteins | sample 5559141 | NCBI WGS metagenome assembly JAABUK01 (sample SAMN10711869, study PRJNA513367) | rock metagenome | isolation source: Antarctica rocks | place: Antarctica: Victoria Land, Pudding Butte nord | collected 2016-01-03 | reverse complement strand
CATGAATGGAATGCGCCATGGCCATAAGTGGAATGCGCCATGGCCATGAATGGAATGCGCCATGGCCATGAATGGAATGCGCCATGGCCATGAATGGAATAGGGCCATAGCCATAAGTGGGGCCATGCATAGGGGCCATGTTGGTGGCGCATTCTAAATTTAGGCATTCTCACGAGCCAAAAACATTCTCAGGAGCGCGTTAGATTCTCAGGGGCGCTTATATCGCTCTAGAGTTAAGACATAGTATTACCCCGCTCAAACCAGCTCAACCGGCTTACGAGCGCTTATAGCGCTCAGAGCCTGCCCTACACTTTTGTAGATGTATTTTCCTCTTCCTCGTACCTTTAGCTAGTATTAATATAAAATTATTATTATTTAATTATATTTAAGAGTTTAAGGATATTATCTTTAATAATATCGCGAACTATTTAAATTTATTCTTTAATCTTTATTAGATTCGATATATTTCTTTTTATTTAAATAAGTGTATTTTATTTTCAAAATTTATAATATCTAGAGTAAATTATATAATACTTCTCCTTCGGGCTTCCGGTACTATATTTATATAATTAATATAATTCTATATATATTCCGTATTTAGCCTAATTCTTATATATTAAAACTATATAATTATATATTTAATATTTAAAATATTACTTTAAGTCGCTAGCTCTTTCTTATTCTTTATATAATAATAATTATTCGTTTTTTAGGAAATTATCCGTTACTAGTTTATTTATTATATTCGGGTTTAGGGTTTCGAGAAAGAGTATTAAATACTTTTTTTATTATTATATTCGTTTACTTTAAAAGCGAATCCCGATTATTTAATATTTATAATATCTAAGTCTAGGTATAACTTTTTTTTTTTTAATATCTTTATTATTATTTCTTAATTATTTATATTAACCGCCTCTTTTTTTACGTTATATATTATTATTATATAAATTTATTTTAGTACCCTCGCCGAGGAGTTAATACTTTTTATTTATTTTATTACTTTTTCTAACTCTTATTTTATCTCTATTATTATATAGTATAGGTTAAAGTCTTCTTTCGTTATTTATTTTACTCCGATAATTAATTCCGCTATTAAATAGGCTCCGTTTTGAATATTTTAATTAATTAAGAGTTAATCGCTTTCTTTAATTATTCTCTAACTTTAATATTATTTATTTTAATTATTAATTACTTAACTTTCGCTTTAGTTATTATTATAAAGAGAGGGGGGTTCGTTTCGGTTATATATTTTAATAAAATAATTATATTTCTTTAAATAATATTAGCCTAGCTTTATATTAATAATATAAGTATACTCCTCGCTTTAAAATTTAAAATTTAAAATTTAAAATTTTTTATTTAGGTCTTTTAGAGTTTATACTCTTCTACCGATTTTTATATATAACTAAAGATTATTCCTAGCGCGATCTACGTTAATTATAGTTTATAGTATATTATTTATTATACTTTCTTATATTATATATCGTTTATAGTTTTTATTATAATTATTATTAATTTTACTAATATTTTTATACCTCTTTTATACCTTTTTATTTATTTATTAATCTTATTTATTTATTATAATATCTTCGTCGCGTTAAAATATATTAGTGGCTCGTATTTACTCCCTATTTTAATACCTTGAATCTTATTTTTATTATTCTTATTCTTTTTTATTTTAACTAATTTCGTACTCCGAAAACTTTAGGATTACGAAATCTAATTAGTCCAGTTTTCGTCTTATCTTTAAGTCTTCGTATATATTAATCCGAATTCAATATAATCTCGCCGTTAATCTAGTCTTTAATTATAATATATCATATACGATTTATTAATCTCTTAAACTCGACTTTATAAATTCTTTTAATAATTTTTTTAATATATTTTCCGATATAGATTCGAAAGAGGAGAAGGTTATATATAAGAGTTCTAATATTAATATTTAAAAGAAGGATATTTATATATTTAAATTAAAGAAAGAAATAAAAGATTATATATTATTTAAGTCTCCTAAATTATTTATAAATTAAAAGAAAAGATAATATAGAAGACTCGTTATAATTAAAGTTGAGAAATAATCTATTTATAATATTTATAAATATTAATAATTAGTTATAATTTATAATTTATAATATTTCCGCTTCTTATTTACTTTTTTTTTATTCTCGCTTTTTAATTATATACTTTATATAGTTTTTCTATATTCACGATAGCGTCTTTATTCTCTTATTAATGAAAATTATATTATTTATTTATTTATTTATTTATTTTATTAAGTATTAGGTTAAGCTCTTTACTTTTCTTTTCTTTTCTTTAAAATCTTTTTTATCTTTTATTCTTTAATATCATTTATTAATTCCGGTAAAAGTAGATTTAATATTAATATATTATTTCATTAATAATAATATAGTTCTAGTAATAATATATATAAAATATTATAAATATTATAAATATAATAACTCGTTAATAACGCTAGGCGATATATTTATAAACTAATTATATTAAGGACCTTAAAATAAATTCAATTAATTTATAAATAAACTTTTTATTTAATCGCTTTTACGTAAAATTCTTTATTAATAATAATACTAGGTTATTTATATTAAATAATTTTAATTTATACTTTTTATTATAAGTACGTATTTACGCTTTTATTATTATTTCTTAATTCTTTTTAATTCTTTTCTTTATTAATAGTACTTCTTCTTTAAATAACTCGTCCTCGAGACGTATTTTCATTAATAAATTATAACTATATAAGACTTCAAATAATATTGAATACGTCGTTATATATTATATATTATAATATATTTATTTATTTATTGATAGAAACTCTATCAAGTTATATTATATATTAATATAAAAGATTTTTAGAAAATACTCTAATCTTTAATTTTAATATTTTATATAATTATTAATTTTTAAATAAAATACGATATTTAGGCGCTATTTAATTTTTAGAAAATAATATATTTCTAAATAAAAAGTATTTATAAATTTCGATTCGTTATCGGATATAATACCCTCGAGTACTCTAAATTTAAAGATAATTTCCTTATATATTAATTCTATAATATTAATAATTTTAGTAATAAGAATATACTATAATAATTAAATATATTTATTAATTATTATAAATATCGTATTATAAACGCGATTTCTTCGTTTATTATATATTAACTTCGTAATAAAATTTATTATAACTTCTTTCTACGGGCTAGTTAAATAAAATAGAGAATTAATTTCATTATAAAAGACGTACCTATATACTTTAATTTATTAATAGGGTATTTACCTCGACGTATTTTTATATATTAACTTTTAGAGTATCCTAGTAGAATATTTTAAATAATAACTTTATCGTCTTTTTAATATTAAAATATCTTATTAAGATATTATTTTAATACTTTAATAATAACTCTTCGCGAATTAATTCCTCCGTAAATATATAGATTTCACTTTTATATTTAAGAAATAATATTAAATTGATAGTTTAAATACCGGCCGAATATATAATATCTATTTATTAATAAATAACGATTTTATTTAATAAGAAAACTTAATTTTTCTATAATATATAAATTAATTTAATTATTAATAAACTTTCTACTTTATATATCGGTAAAGCGGGAGACTATACAAGAAGAGTCGAGGTACTAAATACGTATTTTACTACTTTAGGCGGAAAAATAATAAAAAGAGAATATTATTTAAAAAAAAAATTAAAAAAAAAATAGTAACTTCGGATTTAAGATTTTAAATCCGTGATTCTCTACTAGCGCTAGGTAGCTCGCTAAGGTTATATAGAGTATTATAACTATACTAATTTAATTTAGATTTTAAATTATATTAATTTATAAAAATTATATACGCGCGTAATACCCCCTAAGCTAGCGCGTTATTATAGACTATATAATTCACTTATAACTATAAATATTTAATAATAAACCAGTACTATTTAGACTAGCTTATTCTAATTTATTTAAAATTATTTAAAATGAGTCGAGGTACTAAATGCGCATTTAGTAACTCCGGTATTAAATTGATCTCTAGGGCTAGTACATAAGCTAAATAGATTTAAACGCTTTTTCCGTCTTTTTCAATAAAATATAAACTCACCGCTTTACTAATATAGACTATTTCGTATATAATAATTAATTTAATAACTATATATAGAACGAGTAATTTATAATCTATAATTTTAATAATAAAATTGAGTAGTTTATTCGTTATATTATAATTTATTTGAAAAAATATCTCGTTTAGACTCTTTAAAATTTCTTATTTAAATTCAAATTCTTTAAATCTAATTAAATAAATATATTCATTAATATACTCCTTTAATAATTCATATTAAGGATTTTAGTAATATAGTTCCTATATTAATTAATTAATTAATTAATTAATTTATATACCTACTCTAGTAAAACTACTTTATTAATAAAGGAGTTCCGCGAATACTTTTTTAATAAGGTTACTAGCGGCGCCTATTAACTATTAAAGAAACCTCGTCGGTTAAAAACTTTAATTTATTAATAATATATTTCCTCTTTTTACTAGTTAGTAGCCGATAATTATAATTATTTTAAAATATTATTTATTTTTCCCTCCGTTTCCCTTCTACTTTAGTTTTAGATTTTATTTATTTATTTTATATATTTATAGGCCGCTTTATTATAAATTTATTAAATAATCGATATCTACGGCCCTCCGGCCGGTGGTTTTTTTTTCTTCCTTTTTTTTATAAATCTAGGTATATCGCTAGGTCCTAATAATAATTTAAATTATATTAATTATTTTTTAATAAAAAAGAATTAGCCGAGCTATCCCGTTTTTATTATTTACCGCGCGGTTATATATATATTTTAGGCCTATATTGATATCTTCCTAAAATCGTATATATTTATTTATTTTATTAACTCCGCTTTATCCCTAGCTAATTCCGCGTAAAATAGTAATATATACTTTATATTTTATTTTCTTTATCTATATTAATAGTTAGCGCTACGGACTATAAATACTTTTATTTAATATAAGAATTTATTTAATCCGATTTTATTATATTTTAGTTATATTATTATAGAGCTTTTAACCTTCTTTAATTAATTATAATAATTAAATTAATCCCCGAATAAATCTCTTTTTTAAGCCGGGTTAATAGTTTATATAAAAATCGTCGTTTTATAACTCTCCTATTTATTTAGTTATTATTAACGGGCCTAGTTTTTTATTCTTTAATTAATATTTTTAATATTTTAATATTTTTCGATATTTTCGATTAAGTTTGTCTAGTCTTTTCTCCTCTTTATAGTTATAATTATTTTATATTATTTTTTAAATCCTAGGATACGAAGTGCCTAGGCTTTTTTTTCCGTTAATAGTATTAAAGATATTTATTATTACCTACCTCCTCTACGCTAGAGTTTATTCTAGATCTATATATTTTTTATAATTATAACTAAATAGGTCCCTCGACTAGTTTAATATTATATTACTAGGCGGTTTAATTAAAGGTTAATTAGCGCGATTATTAATTTAGTTTTAAATATTAAGACTAGGGTAGTTTTAAATACTTTTAGAACTATCCTAAAATAATTATTTTAAATAATTACTAGTTTCTTCGTATATCTTTTTATAGCCTCCGTCGTTCCCTTTATTTAGTATTATATTAAAGTCGTAAATATTAATATTAATCTAATTATTATATTATATATTATTTTATACTTCGCGAAGGTAGCGCCTTATATTATATTAATTAAATATTTTATAGCGCGGCTTTAATTAGTCGCCCTAGCTTTAATCTAGATTAAATATAATCTTTATTTTAATTTTAAATCGACGTATAGTTTTAAGATTTTAATACTCGTTTTAAGTTCGATAACTACGTTTTTAAAATTTATTATTATTTTTATATTAAATTTCTTCGGTATTCGAGATATATAAACTAGCTCGTATTTTTAGAGGGTAAATAATATTCTATAAATAATTATTTACTTTAAGTAAATATTATAGGCCCGTTTTAAATTCGTATAATTATTCTTTATACTCTCGTTATAGGCGAGTAGGTAGACGTTATTTATAAATCCTCTAATTTATATTAATAAGTTTATCTTAATATACTCTTTAATTAATAGTATATTAAAGAATAGAAAGAGTACTAGTAAAATAAATAATCTTTATAGGATACCCGTTATTACCTCCTCTATTATACTCGTCCTTTTTTTAAATATTATAGATATAATTTTATCCGATAGAAAATTTATTATTTAGTTAACGATTAAGCTAGGTATACCTTTTATTCGTAAATTATATAATAGTCTTTTATATAAGACGTTATTAAACGCTCCCGTTATATTTAATAATAATAGGTTTACTACCTTTCCCCTCCCGTTTTTATTATAGTTTTATATAATATATATTATGTCTATAAGGGTCTCTAGCGCGGTTTTTATTAAGTATTTTTATTTAACCCCTATTTATTATAATAGTAATAGTTCGTACTTTTTTATTATATTATTTAATTTTCTAGAGATAATTACTTCTAGCGCTTTACTAAATATATTAAGAAATATAATAAATTTATATAATTTTAGCTTTAAATAGTCGCCTTTCTTCGATTTCTTAAAGATTATTATATTAATTTTTTTAAAATATTTTAGGTAGTATCCCTATTTAAGGTAAACCTAGAATAAATAAATAATAATATTTATTACTCCCGTTTCTATTATAGTTTTTAGGAATTAGTTCGGGATTTTAATTATTCCTAATATTTTATTAATAGCTAGGTATTATATTACTTTATATACTTTTATTCTAATTATTTCCTAGTTTATTTTAACGGGCTTTAGGTACTTTATTCTATTAATATTATTTAAATTTATTATCGGTACGGGGGGGAATAATATTTTTTATAAAGTTTTTATTTTACCTTCGAAGTCTTTAGTTTTTCCTCTTTTATTTATTTTTAATAACTAGGAATTAAAAGAGTTCTTTAAGGCGGTTATTTTTCTCCCTTTTTTATCTCGCGAGTTTTTATACTCCCGCCTGCTTTAGCGAGGCTTTATATATACTCTCCTATTAAAAAAAATTTTTTATTCTTCGAATTATATATATTCTTTTATTATTTATTATATTTAGGGCCTCCCCCGTTTAGATATTTTAATTTTATTTATATTCCTTTATATATTTCTTTACCTTTAATATAATATTAATATAGCGAGAGTTCTAGTAAGATTTAGCTCTTTAATATAAACGGGCCTATAAAATTATAAATTTAATAATTTTTTAAAAATCTCCTATTATTTTATTTAAATATTAATTAATATTTTCGTTACTTTTAAATTTTAGCTTCTCTAGTACTTAATAAAAAAACTTTATACTTTATTATATTTCCTTTTAAATAACGTTATCTTTAATTTTCTTTTAAATATAATAAGTATATAATATTATCTCTTTTTATATCTACTCGAATTGCGTTACTACTAGTTTATAGTCGGAGTTATAGTATAGGTCTTCGCGGATTATAAAGTTATTTATAACCTAGTATACTCCTTTTATAAAGAATAATAAATCGATTATATTTTCTTATCCTTAGGTTTTTTATATAATAAATATTTTTAATAACTTTAATTTTATTTCCTTTAACTTTATTATCCTTAAGAGATAATTAGTTATAATATAATATATATATCGCTTAGTATTATTCTAGCTAGGGTAATAAAGGTTAAAATCCTTTTAAAAAAATCGCTTTCCTCCGTTAATATTTCCTTTAGTAATAATAATATTAACGGACTATTAATCGAGGTATACTATATTAATAATAAATTATATATATTATAGATTTATACCTCTTTATAATAAAGGATTCTTCGATTAATAACTTCCTCCTCCCCGATTTTATCCGATTAAAACTTCTTTTTATTCCTTCGCTTTTTTAATATAATCTTTATAAAATATAAATCGCCTTTATAATAGACTAGCTCCTAGTTATTTATATCGATCTTTTTATTTATATAAAAATATATACGGGTCTTTAGGCCTCCTTTATATATTAAATAGAAATAATTAATATTATTATTATATAACGCCTAGGTAATAGGGTTTTAACTAGGTTTTTAAATAACTAAAATATCGATATTTTTAATTTACTCGTTTTAAAGTAATTTTATTATTAGTTTTAATTCTTTTTTAATATTATATTATACGACTTTAAATTAAGTACTATAATTTATTATATATTAATATTATATTTATAAATTCCTCGTTTATTTCCTAGTTATTTAATAGTATTAATTCTAGCCGGTTTTTATTTAATTAATCGAATATTATTCTTAGGAGGTTATTTAAAACTTAAAGAATTATTTACCTAAATCTTATTATTAATTTATTATTTTATCTCGGCCTCCCTATTTTCCTAGGTATAGTAATAACGTTTTAGATTTTATTAATTATTTTTATTATTATTTTTCTTTTCCTCGCGCCTTTAGCCGGTATTAATATAAACCTATTATTAATTAATTATACCTAGGAGTTTAAGATTATTATTCTTAATAATATTATAAACTACCTAAATTTATTCTCTAATCTTTATTAGATTCGATATATCTCTTTTTATTTATCTAGATATATTCTACTCTAGGATTTATAATATCTAAAATAAACCGCGTAGCGCTTTTCCTTCAGGCTTTTAATATTATATTCGTATAATTAATATAATTTTATATATATTTTATATTTAGGCTAGTTTTTATAAATTAAGGTTATATAATTATATCTTTAATAATTAAAATATTACCTCGGGTTATTTATTCTCTCCTATTTTTTATATAATAATAATTATTCGCTTCTTAGGAACCTATCCGTTATTAATTTATTTACTATATCTAGGTCCGGGATCTTAAGAAAGAGTATCAAATTTTTTTTATATAATTATATTCGTCTAGTTTAAAGGCGAATTTTAGTCATTTTATATTTATAATATTTAATCCCGGGTATAGCCTATAATTATTCTTTTATAATATCTTTATTACCGTTTTTTAATTATTTATATCGACGGCCTCTTTCTTTATATTATATATTATTATTATATAAATCTATTTTAATACTCTCGCCGAGGGGTTAATATTTTTTATTTATTTAATTATTTTCTCTAACTCTTATTTTACCTCTATTATTATATAATATAAAACGAAGTCTCCTTTTATTATTTATTTTACCCCGACGATCGACTCCGTTACCGAGTAAACTTTATTCCGGAATATTTTAATTAATTAAGAGTTAATTATTTTCCTAAATTATCCTCTAATCTTAGTATTATTTATTTTAATTATTAATTATTTCGCCTTCGCGCTAGTCGTTATTATAAGGGGAGAGGGGTTCGTCTCGGCTATATACCTCGATAAAATAAATATATTTCTACGGGTAATATTAGCCTAACTTTATACCGGTAGTATAGGTATACTCCTCGCTCTAAATTTTTAAACTTTTTATTTTAGCGACTTTATTTAATCTAGTTAAAGTATATATTCTTCTACCGATTTTTATATATAATTAAGAATTATTCTTAATATAATTTACGTTAGTTATAGTTTATAATATATTATTTATTATACCTCTTTATACTTTATATTTTTTATAGCCTTTATTATAACTATTATTAATTCTTTTAATATTTTTCTACTTTCTTTATACTCTCCTATTCGATTACTTATCCTCTTTATTTATTACGATATTTTCGTTATATTAAAATACGTTAATAGCCTATATCTACCGTCTACCCTAATATTTTAAATTTTATCTCTACTATCTTTATTCTTTTTTATCTTAACTAATTTTATACCCTTAATAGAATTTTCCTCGTCGTATAATACCCGTATTTCAAGATCTTTTTAAAATATCTTAATAATACTATAACTAGGTTTTCAATTCGAGTTTTTATTCGATAAAATTTCTTTAATAATTCCCCGTTAATAATAACTAGATAAATAAAAGAGTTATAAAATAATAATCTTTATATAAGTTATTAACCTAGCTTAAAAGGGAGATTTATTCGAGGACTAGTTTAACTATTATAATCAATTAAAGAAGATAAAAAACTTTATAATAATATAATTAAAATATAGTAAAATCGGATTAAATAAATTTTTATATTAAATAAAAGTATTTATAGTCCGTAGCGCTAGCTACTAATATAGATAAAGGAAATAAAGTATAAAATATATATTATTATTTTACCCGGAACTAGCTAGGGGTAAAACGGAGTTAATAAAATAAATAAATATATACGATTTTAAAAAGATATTAATATAGGCCTAAAGTATATATATAACCGCGCGGTAAATAATAAAAACGAGATAACTCGGTTAATTCTCTTTTATTAAAGAATAATTAATATAATTTAAACTACCGTTAGGACCTAGTAATATACCTAGACCTATAAAGAAAAGGAAGAAAAAGAAGAAATCGCCGGCCGGAGGGCCGTAGGTATCGACCGCTTAATAAATTTATAATAAAATAACCTATAGGCCTATAAAATAAATAGATAAAATTTAAAACTAAAATAAAAAAGAAACGGAAGGAAGAATAAATAATATTTTAAAATAATTATAATTATCGGCTACTAAATAGTAAAAAAAGGAAATAAATTATTAATAAATTAAAGTTTTTAATTAATAAAGTTTCTTTAATAGTTAATAGGCGCCGCTACATCGGCAAAGCGGGAGACCGCACGAGAAGAGTCGAGGTACTAAATGCGCATTTTACCGGCTTCAGGCGGAAAAATAACGAAAAGATAACGTTCAAAAAAAAAAAAAAAAAAAATTTTTAATAAAAAACCTAAAAATAGTAACTTCGGATTTAAGATTTTAAATCCGTGATTTTCTACTAGCGCCGGGTAGCTCGCTAAGGTTATATAGAGCGCTATAACCACGCTAATTTAATTTAGATTTTAAATTACGTCGATTCACGAAAATTATATGCGCGCGTAATATCCCCTAAGCTAGCGCGGTATTATAGACTATATAATTTACTTATAACTATATATATCTAATTATCTACCGGTACTATTTAGACTAGCTTATTCCTATTTATTTAAATTTATTCAAAATAAGTCGAGGTGCTAAATGCGTATTTAGATACTTTAGACGAAAGTAGGTGTTAAATCGATCTCTGGGGCTGGCATATGAGCTAAACAGATCTGAGCGCCTTTTCCGCCTTTTTCGGTAGAATGCGGGCTCACCGCTTTGCCGATGTAGTAGCCCTACTAGGAGAGTATTCGCGGAACTCCCTTATTAATAAAGTAGTTTTACTAGAGTAGGTATATAAATTAATTAATTAATTAATCAATTATATTATATACGAAATATTATTTTTTATTTATCGCCTATTTTAGTCTTAATACGATAATAAATATCCTTTAAATTAAGTTTAATAAAAACGATAGTATTATTTAAATAATCTAGTATCTTATTAATTAAGGATAAAGGATAACGGTTTTTAATAATAATCTTATTTAAATTTTAATAATCGATATATAATCGTAGAATATCGTTTTTTTAAAGACGAAAAGAATAGAGGCCTTTATTAAATTTAGGAAGTATTTCATTTAGGCCTTCGTTAAAATATTATCTAAATATCTTCTTAATTCTATTAATTTAATATTAAATAAACTATAAAGAGGTTTATAAAGTAGATCTCCTTCGATTTAATAATATAATCGTTATTTTTATATAAAGATAACTAGTCTACTTTCTTATTTAAAAAGATATTAACGAAATTACTAAATTCTTCTAGGAGTATTAACGGAACTCCTATATTATATTTAATAAATATTTTATTTATTACCGTATTATTTTAATATTTAGTTATTATTTTAGCTTTTTATTCCGAGTTAAATAAACCTATTTTTAATTTTTAGGTTTTTCTAAATAAATATACTCCTAATAATACCGTATTATTAAATACGTATATTAACTTTGATTAAATTCTTTCCCTTTTTAGAGTTAATATATTTAAATTAATAAATATTCCCTTTTTATTAATAATATAAAAAATATTATTATATATATTAAAATATATTTATTATTTTATAAAATAATAGTTTATATAATAAATATTAAAATAATAAAGTATATTTCTATTTATATACTTCGGATATAGAAGCGGCGCGTTTTTATATATTAGAGGTTATATTACTTCGTGAAACTTTTATTAATAATATTTATCTCTACTCCGAGATATATATTGTTTATAATTATATACTTTATAAATTTTATATTCTTAGGATTAAGTAATATATAATAATCGATATATATACCTCGTAAAATAATTATTTTTTATTATCTTTATAAGACGGAGACTTCTCTAAAGATTAACTCTTTTCCGTATTTTTATAATTAACTATATAATCGATTATTCTAGATTTTTTTTAAAATACTTAAGAGATATATAATTATATTCTTTTCAATTATAATATATAACCTTATTTAGGTTTCGTTTAAAAAATATAATTAATAAATTTATAATTTATAATCTTAATAAACTTTCTTTTTTATTATTTATATTAAATTTATCTTTAAATATTTACGAGGTCTTATATAATTATTCTAATTACTATTTTTTTATTTTTTTATCCTTTATTAAATTGTATTTAAATTAGGCCGTAAAAGTTATATATTTATTATATATTATAAAAAGGGACGGAAATCGATTAATTTCTCGTATAATATTACTACGTAAACTTATTAATAAATAAATAAATAAAATTCTTTATTATAAAGAGGTAATCAAGTTTTTAATAAATTAATATATATTTCGAATTTTTATATTATTTAGTTTAGCCTTTAAGTCGTATATTAATATTATATATTTATATCTAATTATCGGTTTATTAGATTTTTAATATAATTGAAGAGGAAATTAAAGAATATTTCTTAATTAAAGCTCTCCGTTGAATAACTACTTTTATAATTATTCTAAATAGCCTTAATATAATCTTTAAATATAGGTATTATATATAAAATCTTCTTATTATTTATCGGAAAGTTATATAACGTAAAACGAAAAATATTTTCTATATTATAAATTTAATCGCGGTAGTTTTATACGTTCTTTTTATAAAAGTCTCGTAGTTTATTAAGATATAAATTCTCTTATCGTATTACTAAATTATATTAATTACGACCGATTATCGAACTACTTTTAGTATACTACCGGGGGTAAATCTTTAGGTATAATAATAAATAATATAATTAATAATTATTTATCTTTAATACCGTGAGAATAATTCTAGATTTCGTATTTTAATTACTCGTTTTCGCGTTTAATAACTAAAAGCGCTATATATTTTCGAAGGATTCGTCAGCGGTACTTTATATTACTCAATTTAATTTTAATAACAAAATTCTTAAACTCGACCGGGGAACCTATTTTATAAATATATTTACTTTATATAATTTATAAATTACTATTTAAAAAGGTTAAAGAGATTAAAACTATTAGAATATAAAACTACAAGACTATGATTCAATAACTATTTATTAAATGGATACTTAATAATATTTAGGATTAGGGTCTTATATATATTCGCTTTTATCCTCTATAGATAATTAAATAAGAAGTATTTATATTTGTTTATATTTAATAAATTATGAGACTAGGCTCTACTTATATATCCGCTACGTATTTATTATATTATTTTTGTTGAAATATACTAAGGCTTAATATATCACGTGACTTAGTCACGTGATCTAGGATCTATATACAGATCCTGTATAGTATATAGTCTTACGCATTCCTATAGTTCTATAGTATAATCAAGTGTTCTTTTATAATTTTAATAGGTTATGAGCCCGGGTCGTATAGCGACCGTTCTAGGGTATAGATACTCTATATCTAACCGGTATACCTACCTATTCATATATTATTAATAGCGAGGTTAATAGTTTAACTTACTCCTACGGAGCTTAACAACTACTATATTATAATATATAAACTATATAACCTCTAAACTATAATCTTTAAATAATAAATAAGTTTATTAAATAATAGTTACCGGTCGCCGGGGTATATAGTATAAAATTAGGTAAAAAGATAAGACGGATAAACTAAATTATAACTTATCGTCTTTATAATTAATTAAAATTATACCCGCTAACTAGCCTCTAGAATAACGCCTACTTCTAAAAAAACACTAATACTACGTAGAGACTTACTATTATCTATAATAATAGTACTAATTATTCAAGTACTATTTCCACTAAAGTAATATATATTAGTTTTATTAATATTAATAATACTCTCTACTAGCTTTTACTTCTTAATTATTTATAAATAACCTCCTTTCGAGCCTTAAAAGCTCTTTAATTCCTAGATTTACTATCGATTTTTATAGATCTTATCTATCCTATCGATACTAACGGTTTATTATTATTATTACGCTAGGAGCGCCTAGAAAATATTTATATTCAGCCGAAAAATAACTATTTAGGGTATTAATACTATTAGTTACGTTAAAAATATTTAGAAGAGATTTATATTTAATAATAAACCGGTTATTTAATATCTTAACTCTATTAGTCACGCTATTTCCCCGTGATTATTCGTTATTTATAGTCGTTATCCTTAGAGATAAACGCTTATATAATAATTATAAATCCCGTTATTAATAAGATAATAAGTCCTGTATCTAAATTATATTAGATTTATCCTAACTCGTTTAGTTCTTATTTAGTCTTTTATTTTAACTTGATCGTCGAAGCCTATCGTCGCTCTATATATATATATTTCTTTTATTTTATTTAATACCTTAAGGCTAATCCTACTATTTTCGATAATAATAACGATTATAATAGCGATTATTAAAACCTCGAAGACCCTCTATTAAAAGACTTTAGCTTAGGTACTAGTATTAAATTATTTAAATTATTAAATAATACCGAACTTTTTAGCCTTAGAGCTAGAGCTAGACCTAGGATATTTATAACCTCTTTATCTTTATTTTTCGGTTTATCTTCCGATTTATCCTTAACGTTTTTATCCCTTAAATTATTAGGTATACTCTTATTATAGTAGATATAATAACCCCGTCGGTTTCTACCGGTAGTTTCCTCTTTATATTAATTATAATCCTTAATACCCTAGAGTAGTACCCTATATAATTTAAAAATATTACCGACTTCTTTATCTTTAATAACCTCCGGCCGGAAAATCTAAGCTCCGTAATTAATACGAAAATATATATAATTATCCGAACCCGACTCGGATACACCGGCCGCTAAAATATTAAAGATTTAACTTAATTCAAACGAAACCTTAGATCGGGTTATAGAAAACTTTAAACCTAAAAACTCTAATATTTATACCGAGTTAATATACTAACTATATATTATATCCTTAGGTAGTAGTATTATTAACGATATAACTAACTATACTAAATAATTTTAATAAATGAATATTATAATCGTTAATTTTAAGGTATTATTTAAGTTATTTTAAATATATTTAATTTAACTTTACTTTATAGGGCTAGGGGATCTCTATATTATATTCTAGATATTATATACGTAATTCTATACTTTTTACGGTTCCGGTATATATACCTTTAGGGAGGTAGCCCTAACTACTATCTATAAATAAAAACGAATATCTATATAAAAAACCCTAGTTATAATAATTATAATTAAAGATTAACCTCGATAAAAAAGAAATAAACTTATTAAACCTCGTAAAATATATAGCTCTTATAAGGAATTAAAGAAAAAGTACTAGTACTATAAAATTAAATACTAGCGCTTATATCCGGAATAAAAGCCCGATAAATCTAAAATAGAAACTAAAAAGGTAGTCTACCTAGTTAATAAAAAACGAAAGTTATCTAAAATAAAGAAGGATAACTTTATTTACTTTATAAATAACTTAACCTATTTAGAAGAACCGCCCGATAATTATATTATTCGGGGTATATTAATACTAATAACGACTACCTTAAAAATAAATATCTTTTATTTATATATTATTAATAGCGGATGCACCCGAAGCTCGGTTATAAATTAATATAATTTTATTAATATATAGTCTTATTCCAGTTTATAAGTTAAAGGAATTAGAGGCTATATATCTACTCTATATAATATTAGAACTATTAAACTCTAGTATAATATTAATAATATTAAGCGTTCTCTTTTTATATCGGGTATACTATATATATTTAATATAAGAGTGAATTTACTATCTATAACCTACTTTTTAAATATAGGAGCGAAATCTTACTTCTTTAAATTAAAGAGCTAAATATTCGCTTAAAGCGCTATTTTTATAACTTACTATATATATAAATTATTCGCTTTAAACCTATAATAATTACTAGTAATTTTGAATACTTATAGTATTCCTCGCGCCTTTACGAAATAGGACTAGTATACCCGTATAGGTTATATAAAGTAATAAATTTTATTAGATTACTATTAGTCGCCTTAGAGGTCGATTTCATTTATAAGTTTAATAATAATTATATTTACGAGAGCTATATAATAGGTCGCTAGTAATCGGCTCTATATAAGAACGAATATTAACTAGGAAAGTCTTTATTAGATTTTATTTATAATAACCTAATTAGCCCGTTAACCTCTATCGAGTTTAAGGGCTATAAATACTTCGTAATTTAAAAATATAATAAAATTAAATACGCCGAAATTAACCCCCTAACGCTTAAAAGTTAAATATTCGGGTTATTTAAATAATTAAAGTTAAATATAAATATAGCGACCGAAAGATCTATCGTTTATATATTGATAATAGTAGTAAATATATCTTTAAGGAGTTTTAAAGCTACCTAAAAAATAAAGAGATTATATATAAGTTTATAATACCTAGAAATCCCTAGTAAAACGATAAATCGGAGCGTTTTAATTATATTATAATAACTAGATTCTATTCCCTAATTATTAGCTCCGGCCTCCTACGTAGTTTATAGTCTAAACTCGTTTAAATAATCGTTTATTTTATCGCCCGTAGACCCGTTATTAAGTTACTTCTCTTATTAATTAAAATGTTTTTAGGCCTACGCCCGGACCTCTCCTATTTATATATTATCAGTTTAATAGTTTAAGTTATAAATTAGAAGTAGAAAAAGTTTCTCGATAAAAATATACGGTACTTTCTTATAAAATATAAAGGGAATTATATCTTCTAGTTATAAAACCTAATAATAAAGAAAATAATCCGCTTAAATTTTTATTATATTTAAGAAAAGCGCCCTCGATATATTCTTAATTAAAATAATAATTTATTAGCTCCTAATCCCCCTACTAAATATTAATAATATATAACTCTAGGAGAGAACTAGAACGAATCTATTATTATTAATATTATTTAGATAATAAGGCGTCTATACTAAATCCGTTTTCTTTTAATACCTTTAATACTCCGTTATCTTTTATTCTTTTTAGTACTCTTTCTAGTACTCCTTCTTCTAATAATATACTAGCCGGTAACTCCCTAATTATAACTATATAAATCGAATCTATTAATCGGGTTATTAGGGATTACCCTAATTTTAATTTATTAAAATATTAAATATTATCGCTAGATTTATTTAGTTTATGCATATTATTTTTTAAAATAATTAATAATAAGCTCTATAAACCTAGGACTTATAACGAGGTTATTCGGGGTAATTGTAAAACCGAATAATAACTAACGATAAAAGATAAACTAAAATCGTTTATTTAAAATAATATATAGTCGCTAGTTAACCTCCTAGTTACTAGGAAAACTTTTATTAATAAATAAATATTTACTCTTAAACGGGGCCTAAAAATAGAGGAGATCCTACGATATAAAATATACTAGGTAGTACGGGGTTTTGAATAATATAAAGATCTCGACTACTACGAAACTTTCGTATTAGTAGTTAAATTAATAAATTATAAATTCATCTTTACCCTAGTAACTACTTATAACTAGGATATTAAATAAATAAACGTTAAAACCGCTTTTCTATATAAGGTTGTAAAGGAAGAACTTTATATAGAATAACCTATAGGAGCGAGCCTAAACTTATTAATATATAAGTTTAAAAAAGCCTTATATAGGCTAAAATAATTCTTTAGAGTATAATATAAAACCTTTATTAAATTCCTTCGCTCTCTAGGTTTCGAATTAATTAATACCGATTTCAGTATCTTTATTAACCCTAGGATAAATATTATTATCGTTATTTATATAAATAATCTTCTTATTATCCGCCTAAAAATCGCCGATATTTATTTTATTAAATTAAAATTAGATAATCGCTTCTAGATAAAAAACCTCGGCCGATATACCTTTTATTTAGGGATAATTATTTTACGCGAGCGCCTTAATAAGACCCTACGGTTTAGTTAAACTAGGTATATTAAATAAATCCTAAAAAGATTCGATATATAGGAGTATAAATTATAGTTTATCTTTATAAATACCTCTACTAAACTTTATAAAATAAAGGATAATTATATTACTCCTACGATATTCTACTTTAAGTATTAATCCGTAGTAGGATCTTTTATATACACTATATTAGGTACTCGCCCTAATATAATATATATAGTATTGATTATTAGTCGGTATAGATTAAATCCGACCGATACCTATTAGATTATTATTAAAAGAATCTTTCGGTATTTAAAAGTTATTATAAACTACCGCCTTATATATAAAGGACCCCTAAGTTATATATCTAGATATATTAATACTAATTAGGTACGCGATTATAATACTCGTTATTCTACCTTAAGATATATATTTAATACTAGTAACGATACTATTAACTAGTTCTTAAAGTATTTATTTATAATTATATTATCGATTTATAAAATTGAATATATTAGGTAGATTTAGGCTTTTAAGGAAATTATTTAACTACGGAATTTATATATTTAATTACCCGAAACTACTATATAAACTATAGTTATTTATTATAATAATTAAGGTATTATAGCTCTTATAAAGAACCCCTAGTTTTATACCCGAACTAAATATATTAATATTAATTAATACTTTATTCGGGAAAAGGTTACTAATAGTTAAATCGTCCTAGAATACGTCCCGACCGATAAATAAATAACTAACGGCCTTATAAAGACTTTAAATAAAGATAAATTGAATATATTTTATTAAACCTTAAGCCTAGAGGCCCTTTAAAAGTTTATCTAATTATTATAATATAACTAAACCGTTATTAAGACCGCGGGTATATTATTAAAATTAATAGGTACCTAATTTAACTCCCTTTTCCGCTATATTCTATTTTTAACCGTATTAAAATTAAATAATAAATCCCTAGTTACTATTTAAGTTTTTACCGCTACTACTTTATATTTAATATATAGTATAAAATTCTAAATATCCTACCTTCTTCGTATATTTAATCTTTATTATTACTACTATAAAAGTTTAAAATTTAACCGCCGGTATTAAAAGTTATAACTACCTTAAGTCTATTTATAGTTAATATAGGCCTAGATCCTTTTAAACTTTATAGCGATATTTTAATAACTAAGTTATCCGAATTTCTAGTATATACGTAATTTTTTACGTCGGTATATATATATACTCGCCCCCTATTATTCCTTATAAGGAATAATAAGATTAATTAGTTTAAAGATTTATTAAATCCTAAAGGGCGCGACTATTATAATAAACTTTATAAATAGATACCCTAAATTATTAATCGTTTAACTCTCTTTACTACTTGGATTAAATTATAAATCGGTACCGGTACCTAGCCTATAAATATATAATATTATTAAGGTAACGCTATCTTTATTAACCTTAAAGAATATAGTAAATATCTTATTATCTATAATTATAGAGTTAATATAAATTAAGATTTCGACTAATTATATTTTAAATAGTTTATACTTCTAACCTAACTCGTATTCGTTTAAGTATATTATAGGGTAGATAATTTAAAGTATAATAATAGCGGCTATATACTCTTAGAGTTATACTATTATATTTTTTATATTATTATTTAGATTTAATTATTTTTTAAGTATCTAGAGCCTTTATTTTAAAGTCTCTAAGACTAGCGCCTTTAAGGATTCGTTTATATTACTCGTAAATAAGGGTTATAATATTTTATTTATATAAATATTAAACGCCTATAACTATCTACCCCCTATATTAATATTTCTTATAGTATTATTATCGGGATTTAACTATATCCCGCTTAATTATAATAATTTATTTATAGTATTATATTCGCCTTATATAGTCTATACGACTATATTTTAACTTATAAATAGTATATATATATTATATATTAAATAAAACTTTCAAATAACCGCGTTTTGTTAAAATTAGGAATATTTTATATAAATAGACGGGATTTTCATTATATAGGAGCTACTTACTATAGCTACCCGGTATTCACTTTTCTATAATAATAGCGTTCGAGTAGGAGTATTGAAATATATTAAGGCTTAATATATCACGTAATTTAGTCACGTGATCTAGGATCTATATATAGATCCTATATAGTATATAGTCTTGCGTATTCCCATAGTTCTATAGTATAATCAAATATTCTTCTATAATTTTAATAATTATAGTATTAATAATAGTAATACGGCGTTATTATTTTAGGGTAGTATTATAGAGATACCCTCTTTATTTATATAAATACCCTCTAGATCGCTAGATAAATATCGTCTCTTATATCTAGTTAGTTATAGAGGTTATTGTAATAATACCGGCGTAATTTATTCCGGCGACGCCGGCGCGTAGTAATAAAACTACTACTTTATCCCTAAAATCGATAGCGACGACGACGTTATATATACTAGGATTCTAAATAGGTAGATCTTTAGATATAGTATATAACTAGGTTACGCAGAGAGGGTTTATTAATAGGATCGTTATAAACTAAATATAAATAGGATTTTCGTTGTCTTTGTTTTTATCTTGGCCGAAAATCGCGCCTATAATAGAAAGGCCTTAAATCGTTTAAATCCGACGTCTTTTAATTAGAAAAAAATTATACTAGGGTCGCTGAGTCAGTTTAGCTACTAAATTAACTTATTATGATTTATTCTTGGGGCTAGTTTACTACTATATCTACGACCTTAAAAACCTAATAACACTATCGCCTATAGTAGATATACTAATAATTATAATAACCGAGGATACTAATTAAATATGAGGAGGGGTATTTATCTAGCGATCTAGAGAGTATCTATCTAAATAAAGGGGGTATCTCTATAATATTACTTTTATTTAATTATAATCGCGCTTAAAGCGTACTAGATTACGCCCGTAAAAAAATTTAAATTAAGGCTTTAATATTTAGAATGTAATTCCGCCGGCCTCGTCTCTACTAGGAAATAACCTAATAAACTATAATATATAACTATTAGAAAATAACTAATCGTGTTATGTAATATATATTAAAGAGTAGTTAATCGTTTATAAAAAACTTATATACTATTAGAAAAGAACTAATTATTACTAAATTTATTATAGCTAGAAAGTAGCCTATTATTAGAAAATAACTTATTATTAGAAATTAGCTAAAAACGATTAGTATTAACGTAATTCTTATATACTTAAATGAAACTTTAGGGGAGTAACTATATAGAGTAACTTTTTACTATTATTAAACTCGGGTAACCTCTTTATATAATTCATTACTTTTATTAACGGCGTATTAATAGCTTTAAATTTATAACGCCTATTTAAGGTTTAGAATCGTCGTAATTAATTAATACCGTAACTCTTTTACCGCTTCGCTCGGTCGTAAAAAAAAGATAAATTAGGAACTCCGAAATCTAGGAAATAACTAAATATAGATAATAACTATAACTCCAAGTTATAGTAATAATTCTTATTATTAAAATAATTATTAAAGTTACTCGCCTTTATACTCTTTATTTATAAATTTATATTTAAATAAATCTTAACTATCTCCTTCTCTAGTTTTTAAACTACGTTATTCGGAATATTTACAATAGTAGCGACTATTAAAACGGAAGTAGTAATCGTTTAAATCTAAGTTACCTCGTTTTATAATTAAATATTAATATACTTTTAAGAGACTTCTAATCTATATATTTTAATAAACCTAATATATAATTAAAAAGATTTATATTAAAGTATACGATGATAAAATATACGATAATAAAGTATATAAATATTATTATTAATATAACTCGCTAGCTATCTTTAGTTACTTTATAAACGAATTAATAATAAAATTATTTAATAATATTAAATTATTAAATATAACTTCTTAAATAATAATATTATTTTATAGTACCTTAAAGTTATTTAGATTTTAGATAAAGTCTAATTTTATAAAATATTTCGTCCGCTAGAAATAAAAAATACGTAATAATTATAATATTATAAATTTATAGAAATATCTTAGAGATCTTCTTATTAAGGCTTTAAAATTCAACGCTAATAAATCTAATAAATAATCGAAACTCCGTATTAATAATTTAGCGATAGTAAAATAATTTATAATATTTTTCGTTATATCGTTAGTCCGGTAATATACGTAAAGATTAAAATTAAAAAGATAGTTTTATAAATTTAAATATTAATTATAATTAAATTTAGACCCCGTAACTCTAATGATTATTATATTATTCTAAATAAACTCGATTAATTTACTATTTTTAAATACGATAGCCTTAACGATTAGAAGGTATTTATAACGAGTTTTATAAATTTAGTTACTTTGAATTTGACGATAATATTATAATTTAATAATTTTATTATAATCTTAATATTAAGTATTAATAGTACTACGAATCCTTCGCCGAAGATAATAATTCATTTAATATCGATAATATATTAAGATATCCTTTAATATAATAATCTCTTATTTTCGTAATACTTTATATATTTAGGCTAGTAATATTAGTATTAGGTAATTTACTTTTATTATTTATATTATAATTTAATAACGAGTTTTGGGTCTTAAGTTTTAAAAAAATATTCGATTTTATTTATATTATACTAATTTCGTAAAACGAGTTAGGTATTATATTATTTATAATAAATTATAATATAATAATCTTAGCTATAATATTTAGCGTAATCGTAACCGCCGCGATCTAGGTAATAACGGCGATAAAGGGAATAAAGGAAATAATAATATAATTAAAGATAATAGTAATAATAAAAGTAAAGATAAATCGCTTTATAAACGAGCTAAAGCCGATACCGAAGGAAATATAGAATTTTATTATACTTTAACTAGTATTACCTTCAACGTCTTTAAACTCTAAATATTCGATATTATTTATAAAATATATTAAGTTTAAGAGCGCGGTTATTATTAGCGACTTTAGGGGCGGGTTAATATTATATAATAATAGAGTTATTAAATTATAATATTTAGGCGATAATAAAATTTAATATCTATAAATTAATAATCTTATATATATTCTTGAAAGTAGATTTAATCTTATCTCGTATATTATTAATAAGGGGTTCATATAATAGTATATAGTATAAAAGATATAGATTATTCTATAGAGGATTTGGCCCTAATATACTAGAATCCTAGTATTACCCTAGTCCCGATAGGGCTAGCGGTAGGGCTTAGCTCGTCGTCTTAATAAATATTTATAGTAATATTCCTATTAAAGTCTACCCCGTAATAAATCGCCCTTTTTAAAAAAAAGAAGTTAACGCCCTCGTTAATACACTTATATAAAGTATCGTAAATAATAACGTAAATAGCGTCTATATATAGAAGTAAATAAATAAGAATATATATTCTAAATTATCGATTAATTACGGGTAAACCCGTAGAGCTTTAAAGTTTAGTATAGAGCCGTAAAGTTTAGTATTAAAATCGCGATGGCGAGATAAGACGATAAGGGGCTATAAAGATAACGTAGGTAACTAACGGTAAAAATTATAATATTAATAAAATAGGGGCGTATACGTATAGCGTTATAGGAATATTAATACTAAAAGACTAGGGCCCTAAATATATATTAGAAAAGTAAAGTCTTAACGTAAATCTAGCTAGCTAGGGAAAGTTATTTAATAGTACTTCTAGAATTAAAACTATTTTAGCGCGGAGCTAGTCCCGATTCGGTTAAATAATTAAATAATTAATATATTATCCGAAGCTCTTTCCCTTATAAGTATACTACCTAGTTAAGAAGTAGCGATAACGAGGGGTATATACCTAAGTTTATATAAAGAAGTATATATATAATATATTATTAAGATATTCGGGCTATATAGCTTTACGTGCGACTAGGCGAATAATTTAAAACTATTAAAGAATAGTTATACCGGTTCTCGGTATAGTACTCTCTTAATATTATTATAGTACCCGTACTCTAAATAGAGCTCGATAAATAGATTCAATATAGTAGTTATTTCCTAGTAAAGATAAGTAAAGGGCGATAATATAAAAGAGAAATATAGTTATACTTCTAGAGTTATCGACTTTAGAAGAAGAATTTAGTTTAATATCTAGCCTATTATTTATATTCTTTAATAAGTTCGTCCGCGAAAACGTTTTTAGTATTTATTTAATAGTCCTATATAAATCCCTAGCCTTTTTAGGATAGAAGATATTCGGTAGTATAACTCTTCCCTTTTTTAATAACGCGGTTATTAAGGATAATCTTATTTTTATTCTAGTTTTAAATCGTCTCGCTCGGTTTCTATTACTCTAAAGTTAATAGGCCGTGGATATTTAAAAGGGTCTTAATCCGGTAGTAGGTATTACTCTAACTATATTATTAAAAATACGTTATAAATCTTCTAATTTTCCGGGATATTAAAGTAGTATACGAGCCTACCGATACGGTTAACAATCTTAAATAAACTAGTTATTTATTAATCGTATTTATAACTAGTAAATTTATTTACCGGAATATTATAATCTTTATATAAATATAGTAAGGCCTAGTCTCTTTCACGGAAGTACTAGAGGTAATAAATATAATTATAATACTCTTTATTATATATTTAAATAAAGGTAATTATATCCGAAGTTTAAATATATATTAATTTCTTTAATAAAATATTATTCTCTTAACTTCCTAAGTCTAACGCGTTATTAACGGTGAAACTGAAAGTTATTTTATTTAGGGTATAGTTAATAGGCTAGGAAAATATATTATTATATTATATAATTATAAAAGATAGTACCTCTTCCTAGGCTTTAGGGTTTTATAAAGTAACGATCTAGAATCGTAATATAATTTTAATAGTCTAATTTATATACTCGCTTAATCTATCCGTTTATAGATAATAAGTAGTAGAGAATATTAAATTTACCTTAAACTTATTAAATAAAGTCTTTCATAGAGTATTTATAAACTTATAATTATAATCGGAAAGAATAGCCTTCGGAATACTCTAGTTTATTAAATATAAACGATATAATAGTATATTTATTTACTACTTTACTTTTTATATTAATTTTCCTAGAATCGCGGTTACCTTTCGAGAAAATTTGTATATAACGATTATAATATTATCGAATCCTTCCTACGAAAGGGGTAAAACTAGGATAAAATCGATAGAAATTATATAAAAAAAGAGGGCGGTATAAGAATAAATTATAATACTTTATAAAGTTTATATTTAAGAGTACCGAATAATTAATATTATAAATAGTATCGTAAATACTCTCCTAGCTTTTTATTTAGTTTATATATATACTAGTACCTAGTTATTATTTTATAATATTTATATCTTCCTATATATAAGCTAGAATATATAATATTAAATAAAACTTTAATATATAAAGAAGGTATATATAGGCGCTCCGGTATATATACGCGATTAGTAGTTAAATTATCGGTATACTATATTAAGTCGTTACCCCCCTTCGAAAATAGAAGATCTATAGCGTACTCGCCGGTTTCTACGTTATAGTTAAATATATAATTTATTTTAATTTAAAAGTCGTTATTCTAGTACTTTTAAAATAATTCTTATTTAAACTATATATTTATCTTTATTAATATATAGACTTTATATATATATACCTAGAGTATATTTAACTCGCTTTCTAAAAAGTCCTTAACTACGTCCTTCTATTATAGTCGGGATAGGGTATCTAGTACTATATATTTAATACTAGGTTTATAACGGATCTTTATATTTTAAAAACACTGAATATAATCTAAGGCCCGTACGATACGTAAATTAGTCTTTACCGTAAATAAGGTAGTTATATTTATTTATTTAACTATACTAAACATAGCTTTATAATTAGTATAGACGACTATTTTAGAGGCTAATTCGACTATATATTTAATTTTAATAAATATCTATATTTTATTTTAGTAGGTTAATAGCGTATTTCTATATCCTTAAAAAGTCGATTAAGGAAAAGAATAAACTAAATCTACTTTTAATTAAAATAAAGGTCTTTCAGTTTTTTTATAATATAATAAATTATAACCTCGTAACCGAATTCCTTACTAATATTAAGGTCGATAAATAACTCTTTTTTATTATTAAAATAATATAGAAAGAAAGATTTAGAAAGAGTATTTTAAATAACTTTAAATAAACGGATCTCCTATAGAGAAAGTGACTTAAAACTTTATTTTTTAGTATATTTTTATCGTTAAGCGCCTATAGAGGGTATTTTATTTAATAGCGCGGTTTTCTTATTTTATAAAGGCCTAGCTAGAGTAGTATAATTTTTAATATAATCTTTTAACTAATTAATTATTCTTAGGTATATTTTAAATACTGTTAATATTTAAGAGAAAATTAGTTATTTAATAGTTATAAACTTTTCTTTAGAAATTAATAACCCGAACGAGTTAACTTTCTAGCTAAATAGTATAATTAACGGATAATTAATAAATACCTTCTTAGGGTTAATTAAAATATTAAATTTAACGAATAAAGAAAATATTATATATAGGTACTAAATATAATCCTCGAGGGTCTAAAAGAATATTATAACGTTATCGATATATACTCGGGCGAATATTTTATAAATACGTAGGATCCGGTCTATTTATCGTTATACGTATATAAACGAGTTCTTAAATCTTATTATCGTAATATTAAAAATCTCCTAGCCGCGGTATAATATAATAGTGAATTTATATTTATTCTTAGGGTATACTCGCTATTAATAGAAGAAACTAGCCGCGTCGATAATAGTAATTTAACGATAACTCTTAACGACGCTAATTATATTATTCTATAGAGGTAAATAATAGACGTCTATTATAACTATAATATTTAAACCTCGAATATTAATAACGATACGGCTCTTTTTAATACCGTCTAATTTTATAGTCTAAATAACGAAGACTAGGAGATTAAATAAAGTAGTTTATATCGTCTATTTAAACCGTCCCTAAATATATAGTTTATTAAAGATTTCGTTAATAATTTTCCGGCTCTCGTTATTTATAGGATAAATATATACCGTTTTAAGTACTTTATCTTCCTAATCGGCGCGAAGTAATATACGTATTTATTTATTTTCTAGAATATTAATAAAGCCTCCTTCTACTTAAAGGATAAAGAATTAATTAATAATCTTTACTAGCTCCGGTTATTTATTATAAATAATAATACCGTTTAAAAGGATATTATTCTTTACCGAAATAGTTACCTCTATTAATAAAATAGAAGGCCGGGAACTAATTAAATTCTTTATATCTTTACCCTCTAAAAATTATTTAAGAAGTAAAAAACTAGTACTAGCGGTAATTATACTATTAAAAGCGTTTTTAATAAAAGTTTCTTTATACTCTTAAAGAGGCCTTCGTATAGCGAGCTCGCGAATATTATTATTATTTATAATAATACTATAGTAGTTATTAAATTAAACCTCGACTATTTAGCCTAGTTTTATATTCCTAGAGATTTTAATATATTTATCCGTTTTATTCTTTATAAGTATTAATTTTATTCTATCGTTAACGATTCCGATAAAGAGGTATACGTTAGTATCTACTAGTTTAAAAAAGTAGTCTTATACTAGTAGATTAAATTTATAGACTTCGATAATTACCGTAATTTATAGAGGGATAATTTTTAATTTCGTAGTATATACTAGCCGGTTTATACTTATACTTTTTAATTAAACGTCGATAGGGTACTTTATTTTATAACTACCGATATAGGCTATTTATTAAAATACTAGTATATTAATCTCTTTAGGGGTTATAATATTTATATTAATAAATATATTTATTTTAAAATTATCTATAATATAGACTTCCCTAGGGGCGGTTTCGGTTATTATTTTATTACCGCTCTTATCTTTCCCGGGGAGGTATAAAGAGGTAATAATATATTTAAAAATAATATAGCGGTTAATACTAATACTAGTAATTTAGAGTAGAGTTATTATAGTACGGATTCTAGCTTTTAGAAGGAAGTATACTATAAATTTATAATCGGCGATAATTATTTTATAATTAATATCTTTATAGCTTTTTTCTATTTTAATTTTAAAGTTTAATCCGACCCGAATACTAGTGTACCGGTACTTCCTAAATACTTATCCTATTCTCGTATTTTTAGAAGAGTTATAGTTTAATTTAATAATGAGTTTCTATTTTAGTAATTCGTGCTTCGTTCTAGCCTAGTAATAGGTTTCTATATTCTTATTTATTACTAAAGACTGTTTACTCTTCTAAATAATATTTATAATTAAATATTTAGGGTAGGAGGCTTTAATAGGGTTCCTACCTAAATCTTAACTTTTAAAATATATATATAATACGTTTTTAGAAGAGAATAACTCTTTATAAATACGGTACTCGACTTATTTAGGCGAATCGACGATAGTTATCTAATAACCGGCTATTTCGTTTTATTTATTATTATAATCCTTTTACTACTAATCCTGGCTCTATTTATTAACGTAATTAATATTAGGCGTAAATTATTCTTCTATTTATAACTCTATAATACCGTTTTCTTAAGAGCGGTTCTTTTATACCTCGGTTTTATAGTAAGTAATTATACGCCTAAGGGGTATTTATTATTACCCGAAATAATTAAAATTATAATTACCGGTTATAAACCCGCGGTTTTCTTAGCGCGGTTAATAATTAGGACGATTTCTATTTCTAGGAGGGAAAGATATATTTCTAGTACTATTACTAGTAATCTATAACTAAATAAATAATAGTTAAATTTAATAAGGCTACTACTACGTTTAAGGGATATTTAATATATTCTAATAAACTAGATTAATAAATTAATAAGAAGTAACTTAAAGTAACTAGTTCTACTATAGCCGGAACTAGTTAGGTTATTAATAATTCTACTAGCCCTACTATAAACTCTCTAGCTTAAAAGGCGGTAGAGGCCTAATCGTTTTATTACTTCGTATTATTCCTAACTAGACTTTTTCTTTAGTATTAAATAAATTAAGGAATTTATCTAATAAGACGCTAGGTTTAAACGGATTAATAAAAGACTTAAAATTAGAGTTAATATAATCGTAGATTATAGATATTTATTAATATATACTAGGAATATCGGCGGTTTTAGTTAGGTTAAATATTTTATTTATATATTATTTAGGCGTTTTATTAGTGCGTACCTAAATAAATCTATATTTACTAAAACGAAGTTTATATATAACTTCTAGCGTCTTTATTTTAAATCGTTTAATAAAACGACCTATTTATTTAGGGCTAGCGAGGGTACGTATTAATAATTTAATATTAATATTTAGTTTATTCGAGAATTATTTAAGGGTCATTTCTTTAAGATATAAAAATAAAAGCTTTTATACCTCCTCTTCGCCGTATTATTTAATTATATCGTTAACGCGATTCTTAAAGTCGAAAATATTTTTATATATAATATATTTTTCTAAAATAAATAGGTCATCCTTCCTATCGCCCTTAAAGTCGAAGAATTTAATCTTTTCGAGTTTTAGTTTATTCTAGGCGTTTACTCTAATACTAGTACCGTTTTAACTAGTTAAATTATTTACTCCTAATAAGCCTTAAGATTTTATTAGGTCTTTCTTTATCCTAATTATTAACCTAATAATAAGGGCCTAAATTTCTAGCGATTCTATAAATTATATTATTTATTCGGAATCTATAGTAGGTTACTCGGGCTCGAGAGGAGTTATAGTTTCTTTATTTTTAGGTTCGTCCTCTAAAGACTATTCCTTTTATAAGTATTAACGTAGCTCTTTAATATCCCTTTAAAAAATACCGATAAACGGTATTACGGATATCTTATCTATAACCTAAGGTAGTTATATAATAGGTTATTTAAACTTAGTATACTCCGAAAGGTTATCGTTAAATTACTTCGCTTTCCAGCCCCTCCTTAATAAATATTAAAGGGGTATTTTAATAGGAGGACAAAGAGACTATATAATTATCTAGGTAACTACTCGTCTAATATTAAAAGTAACTTCTACCTATTTTAGGATATATTTATTTAATAGTAGGAATTCTTATAAATAGAAAGTAAAATTAATTATAATAAAGCTTAATTAAGTTTCTTCTAGGGTAATAACTAGGGTAATAATTAATAATAAATATTAAAAGTCGTAATACTAGGCGAATAATAAAAGTAGTATTAAAAGACTAGTATTCTAGTGTTTTTTTTCTATAACGGAAGCGTAAGAGATATAGTTAATAATATATTTATTAGGCTAGATATTTACCTAATAGGTAGTTTACTAAAATAAATAACTATATTAATAAAAGGGAAATAAATAAAGAGACGTTCTAAATATTTAGTTTAGTATTTACTATAGATACCCTAAATAAAAAGGGTATTGAATAGGTTATTTTGATAACTTAATAAAGAGTTTAGAAATATTTATTTAAGGTAGTAAGGTACGATATAGAAGTATTAAATAAATAAAACTCGCTGTCGATACGGAGTAAACTATTTTGAATATAGTAGTTAATAGGGAGTATATTGGCCGTTTTAGGGGTTATTTTACTACTTATAACTAGTATAATCGTTCTCATTAATATAGAAGAGGTATGGTTCTACGTTAGTATCGCCGTTACTACTATTTAATAAGGGGTCAATATAATAGTATATAGTATAAAAGATATAGATTATTTTATAGAGGATTTGGCCCTAATATACTAGAATCCTAGTATCACCCTAGTCCCGATAGGGCTAGCGGTAGGGCTTAGCCCGCCGTTTTAGTAGATATTTATAGTAATACTCCTACTAAAGTCTACCCCGTGATAATTATCTAGTAAACTAGTTATATATTAGGCTTTATTTTAAAAAGAATTTTAATCGGATCTAAAAATATCATTACGACTCTTTAAGACTATAATCTTTATATTTTATAAATACATAAATAAAGCTAACTCTAACTCGCTTTATTTATTACGAATATTAAGGCCTTAATTTTATAATACGAGAGATTTAGTTACCTAGGTGAAAATAACCTTATATAATTATTTTCAATAATTAATAAAATCAATCTATCCAAAGTTAAAGAGAATAATAATTGCGAGATATATAGCGTTATTAAAATATACGCGTATTTATATAAACGTCGCCTACGATAAGCTCGATTTAAATAAGATATTATTTATAACGATATTATTAACCTAAGAGTTTATAATTTCGGTTTTATAATTACCTTTATTAATAACAAATATAAATATAAGGTAGTTATTATTACTTTATTTCTAATAAAATAAATATTAAGGAATACGGAGATTATAGAATTTATTACCTTTATACCGATAATGATTTTATATATATTAATAGCCAGTTTATTAATTATTATCTCGAATATAATATCGTTTAAAGTTACTCTATTCTTTAGTAACCCCTAAATAAACCGTATATTAAAGCGCGTCGGCTAAATTTTATTTAAGAAAATACATACACTATTATTTAATATCGGACTCGATAATAAACTTATTATAAAGTTTATCTCTACGGTAAACTAGCTACAAAATCGGTTCTTTATTATTATAATAAATATTACGCTCTATTAGGGCTCTACTAGAATATACTTTAAATTACTATATTTATATAATATTAATTAAATAAGCCTATACTAGGAATATTATATTATAAATAGAAATTTATAAAAGCTCGCTAATCGCGGTAAAAGAGATATATTTATCGATTATAGAGGCGACTATTATTATCGTATATTAATATATACGGGTAAAGTACTCCGCTTTACTTAAATTCGAAAGACTAAAGAGTATACTAGTAATAGTAATAAACTTATTATAAATAATAGTATAATACTAGTTAATAAGATCTTAATAATAATACCTCGTTAAGAGGGCGACATTATAACGAGATATTAAAATATTTTAAGGTTATACGAATTATAAATTAACTCTAAATATAATATTAATAATTATAGTACTAGTTTTAATAGGAATAATTTATAACTAGAAACTACCTAGCCTAGCCGCGCTAAATCGGTAAACGATATTATTCGGTCTTTACCGTTACTATAACGGTTAATTAGATATATTATATTACTAAGGCTTAAACTAAAATTATTTATATTAAATCTATAATTTATACTAAGTTTTTAACTAGTATAATATTTGTAAATAAATCTTACTAGTAACGCTAAATTTAAACCGACTCGCGTAAATACGCTAGAAAACGCAGATTCCGAATCTAATATAAAACCGGTTTAACGTTCTTCTAGTTCCGGCGTTAATATACCTATAATACCGATAACTTTAGATAAATATCTAGAGTTTCGTAAACTTATTTTATTCTACCGAGCTTTACGAGCCTAAAATATATAAGGAAATTATAACTCATACCTTTAATAATATATAATAATAACTTAATATAAATACCGAAATCGATTTACTTTTAATTAATAATATTTAGATATTATAGAATCTACCTCGAAATTATAAAATATTTTGGGGTAAATAAGTTTATAAATTTAAATATAGAGCTGTTAACGAGATTATTCGGTATAAAGCTCGCTACGTAGTATAAAAATTTAAATAATAATATAGAATTAAATTTAACGAGACGTTCACCTTAATAATTAAATTTATAAATTAGGAAATATAATTTATTATTATAACTACTTACGACCTAGAGTTTAGGAAGGAAAATAAATAAATAAATAATTTTCTTATACAACCTAATCGATAATAAAATCTATATATAAAATCTTCTACTAGTTTCGACGACGGTTTAAGCCGTATATACTTCCTAAAATATACTCTATATAGATTTAAATAATCTCCTCGAGTATAATATACTATTTTTACGAATTTCTTAATTAAGCTAGACTTTATACCCTTAAGTATTAACTTTAATATATTTCTTAACTATAAAATATAGTTAATAATTATAGTATATACTAACGATATACTAACTATGAATTTTAAAAAGATATTATTATTTAACTAAAGTAACGCCTAAATAATAAATATAAAATAATCGACCTAGGCTTTATTATATATTATCTTAATTTTAAAATCTCGCGCGATCGCCCAAATTATATATTATCTCTTAACTAGGAAATCTACCTAAAACGAGTCTTTAAAAATTATAATATCTATAATACTAAAGCTAAAGTTATAAGAGTTTTCATATATCTTATAATTAAACTTATACTGGCCGATAATAAATAGTAAATTAAATCTACTTCTTTTATCGTCTCTTAATCGGCTATCGGTTTATTAATATATATTATAATAAATACGCGGCCTAATATCGTTTACGTAATAATAATAATAAGTCGATATATTTTTAACCCCGATAAATCTTATTAGGCCGCCGTTAAGCGTATCTTTCGTTATTTACGCGGGATACTACGTATAAAGTTAATCTTCTAAAGTCGACTCGCCCTATTAGAGGGTTATATTAATATTAATTAAACCGGCGACTACGATACTAGATACTATCCCGTCCGTCTATAAGATTATAAGATTATTCAATAGCGGTTAACTCGCCTACTATAAGCTAGAATATAATGGTTAAAAACTAGTATCTTAACGGTTAAAAAGCGGTTATAAAATAGTTAGAAAACGGTAATAAACCTCGATTAATATTATACCTCCCCTTCTTAAAACTATTAACCGTTAATAAATCGTTTATAATAAACGGTTAAATAGCGGTTATACACGGTTAATTAATAATTAGATAATAGTTAACTAGCGGCTAGACAGCGATTAATTAATAACTAGATAATAGTCGTAAGACGGAATTAATCTAGTAGATTATAGGATTAATAACTATATAAATACGCTATTTATACTATTACTTCGCTTATACTACTACTTTATAATTACCGGTTAAAATAACTACCGGCCGTATAATAGACTTCTATACTATAAAAAACGTTATTTTATTAAAGTCTTTCGTCCCTTTTATTAAAGTCTTTTATTTATCCTCTTAAAGCCGTTTCGCTAAATATTACCTTATTATTTTATTACCTCTTCTTATTACTAGGACTATTCTTATTATCCCACTACTCTTTCTCTTTATTAATATATTACCTTATTACTTTATTACTATCTTTAATTATTATAAATATACTACCCCCTATATATATTCTATAATATATCGCGCCTTATTAAACTAATCTAGCTTACTAGGAGTATTAATTATAAAAATCGTTTATAATAAAGAGTTAGAAATTTATATATCTACTAGGTCCCTTTAGAATAATATATTAATAATTCTAATACTAGGTCTAAGATCGGATAATTTATATTTATTTTAAAAGTTACCTCTAGATCTTACTCTAGTAACGAACTCATAATATATATAACTAAAACTATATACCTCTTCCGGCGATAGGTATAATAAAAATATTATATTAACCTAATCTTAATATTACTAACAAATAGGTAGTTATTCATATTATAAATATAACGACGATTAGTTCTACGGAAGGCTTTATTAGTGCTTATATTTATAAAGATAATCTACGGATCTATATAAATAACTTTATAATATTATTTCAGTACCTTCCAGCCTAAATCTAATATATATATCCTATATTCATTCCGATAGGCTATTATTAGATACTGAATAAACTTATATTATATATTGAACTTTATTAAAATAACGGATATTTTAATATAGAAGAAGGGGTCTAATTCGAAACCCTTTATTAATAACTATATAAATTTATATTCATTATTACCGATTATATTATAGAGAATCTTTTTATTATCCTTAGTAATATACTCCCTAATTAATATAAAGCTCTTTATAAGTACTAGATATTACGTATCGAGTAACCTAAATACTTTTATTATTTCTAAATAATTATAGTCTTATACTTTAATTAATCTTAATTATAAAGATTAGTTTATAATATCCTAAACGAATGAATATCTTATAAGGTTAAAAGGGGTAACGGTATCGGTTATAGTTTTAAAAATTCTAAAGAAATATTAGGCTTAAGTAGCGAGATAATAATTATTTAATTATTTATATTTTAATTTACTAGCTAGGATATTATATTCCTTAATATTTTCCGTAAAGTATAAGTTTATATATATATTAAGTAATATTAAGAGCCGCTAGAATTTATTAATTAAAGATTTTAGTACTTTACCCTTCTTTTTACCCTTCTTTCGCGCTAGAGGTAATAGTACTATTTTATTGAAATTAGAGCTAGAATAAACTATTCATAATAAAATATTATTTAAGGCTTTATTATTATTATTATTATTATTATTATTATCTTTATCGCCGAAGTCTTCCGTCGATACTATGATTGAAATATATAAGATTAGCTCTTAATATACCCGACGCGCCTTTATTATATATTAATAGAGGATATTTAGTTCGGTATAATATTAATTACTTATAAATATATTAAACTATATAATTAAACTAAATACTTTAATAATAGTTTATATAAATAATAATTTAATAATTGTAGTCTTATTAGTAACCTAAAAAAACGTAAATCGGAATTAATTAATTATAATATTGCTTAGAGTATTAAGGGTATTAAAGTAATAACTTTATTAACTTCTAATAAAGATTATAATTAAATATAAAATACTAGGCTATAAATTCGATTTTAGCTCGGTAGGAATTAAAATTCTAAAAAGCTTCTATATATATAATAATATAATATTTATTACCTTAAGGATTAATATTATAAAAAAGTTTTAAATAATACGCCTAAACCCTTTTTATTCGGAATAAAGAGTATTATAAATTTATATTTAAATAAGATCGAGGGCTAGAGTAAGCTTCGTAATTAATAATATTTAAAATCTAATATTTATAGATATCGAAGTTTTTATATATTCTCTTTATTTAATAATCTCCTAATAATATCTTTTATTCTAAATAATATTATAATCTAGATCTACTCTCTCTTTATTTAGATAAAAGTATATACGATATCCTCTTTAAATATTATATTATATAAAACCCCCGTTATTAACTTATTAAGATATAATCCCGAGGAATATTATATTAAAAATATATACCGACTTTATTTTATTATTTATTTCTTGCTTTAATCTTTAGTCTAGGTCTTGAATAAGCCTACGGAAAGTTATAATAAATTTAATAATATTTATATTATAAGGCCTTAGTATTAATATATATATATATTTACTAGCTTCGTATACTCTATATAATCGAGGTATACGGGGATTAAATAAAAAACCTTAAGAGTTTAATATATATTCCGATATACCCTAAACTTATTAATAAATAATATATATAGTAAAGAGGTATAATAATTATTAATAAAAGTTTCTAGATATTTACGGTTAAAGTTAGTTATCTTAAACTTTATACGAGTTTAATATAATTAATATAAAGGCCTAATAATAAATATTTATAAACTAAAAACCCTTTTAATATAAAATTAATTATTAAGATAAATAACCTCCTCTTCCTTTTTATCTTTATAATATTCTCGATTAAGATATATATTAAGATAATAATTAATAATATCTAGAGTTTATTTAAAGGAGATATTCTTAAACAAAAAGCATTTATAATCATTAAGAAAATCTAATCTAAAAATATATAGTAAAGATTATTTATATTATTTAATATCCACTTTTATTTTAGATACTAATCGATAATCTCGACTAAAAAACTAATATAATTAATATAATATAGATATGAACCCTTAATATAGATAATATCTTTAAGGAAGATAGATTTATTTATCTATATATAATATACCTTATTAGAGGTAATCCTAATTAAAGATCTTTATATACGGGAGTATTATAACTTTATAAACTTATTAATATATTCGGTTATATTAAAGAATATCTTTCGCGGAGTTTTATTACGGATAATATAATATAAATCAAATTATAAGAATTATATTAATATTATTATAATATACGTTTTATTCTCTAATACTATATAACTTTTTAATATTATAGAAGGGATAATTATTAAAGGCTTCTATATAATCTTAAATAAGAGAGTATAATATCGAATCTATTATTTTAATATATCTAGCTTTAACGGAAGAGTTTATACAAAGTTAAATTTTTTTTATTTATTATTTATATCCTATATACTATCCTATCTATCTACAAGGTTATAAGATTATTCGATAACGGTTAACTCGCCTACTATAAACTAGAAAACAACGGTTGAAAACTAGTATAACAGCGGTTATATAGCGGTTATATAACGGTTATTAAACGGTTAATAACCTCGATTAACCGTTATACCTCCCCTTCTTAAAACTATTAACCGTTAATAGTTTAGAGAGAGTAAACGGTTAAATAATAATCGGATAACGGTTATAAAACGGAATCAATCTAGTAGATTATAGGGTTAATAATTATATAACTACGCTACTTATACTACTACTTTACCCTTCGCTACCGCCTATAGTTACCGGCTAGAACAATTACTAGCTATATAAAAGACTTCTATACTATTAAAAATATTATCCTATCGAAGCCTTTTATCTCTTATATTAAAGTCTTTCGCCTATCCCCTTAAAGCCGTTTCGTTGAATATTATTTTATTAAAGTATTACCTTTTTACCTTATTATCTTATTACTAGGACTATTATTATTATCTTACTACTCTTTCTCCTTATTAATATATTACCTTATTAAATTATTACTTTCTTTAACTATTACAAATATACTACCCCCTATATATATTCTATAATATACCGCGCCTTATTAGGCTAATCTGGTTTACTAGGAGTATTAATTATATAGATTATTTTATAAAAAAGAGCTAGAAGTTTATATATTCATTAAATCCCCTCGAAACGATATATTAATAATCCTAATACTAGGTCTAAGATCGGACGATTTATATTTATCTTATTAATTACCTCTAGATTTTACTCTAGTAACGGAGTTATAATATATATAACTAGAAACGTATACCTCTTCCGGCGATAAATATAATAAAAGTATTATACTAGCCTAACCTTAATATTACTAATAAATAGGTAGTTATTTATATTATAAATATAACGACGATTAGTTCTACGGAAGGTTTCGTTAATATTTATATAACTTTTACGACTCCGAAGGTAACCTACGGATTTATATAAATAATTCTACGGTATTATTTTAGTGCCTTCTGGCCTAAATCTAATATATATATTCTATATTCATTCCGATAGGCTGTTATTAGATACTAAATAAACCTATACTATAGATTAAGTTTTATTAAATTAACGGATACCTTAATATAGAAGAAAGGGTTTAATTCGAAACCCCTTATTAATAGTTATACAGACTTATATTCGTTATTGTTAGTTATATTATAGAGACCCTCTTTATCGTCCTCGGTAGTCTACTCCCTAATTAATATAAAGTTTTTTATAAGCGCTAGATATTACGTATCGAGTAACCTAAATACTTTTATTATTTCCGGGTAATTATAGTCCTATACTTTTACTAGCCCTAGTTATAAGGATTATTTTATAATATCTCGAGCGAATAAATATCCTATAAAGTTAGGAGGAGTAACGGCGTCGGCTATATCTTTAAAGATTCTAAAACGATATTAACCTCAAGTAGTAGGATTATAAGATATTTATTTAATTATTTATACTTTAGCGAGCTCGCTAGCTAGGATATTAGAATTTATAACTATTATATATTCCTTAATATTCTCCGTAAGGTGCAGGCCTATATATATATTAAATAATATTAAAAGCCTCTAGAATTTATTAGTTAAAGGTTTCGGTACTTTAGTCTTTTATTTACCCTTCTATTTACCCCTTTTCCGCGCTATAAGTAGTAGTACTATTTCCTTATCTAAATCGGAGCTAGAATAAACTACCTATAAGAAGATATTACCTAAGGCTTTATTTTTATTTTTATTATTATTATTATTACCCTTATCACCGAAGCCTTCCGTAGATATTATTATTATAGTATATAAGATTAGCTCTTAATATACCCGACGCGCCTTTATTATATATTAATAAAGGATATTCAAGTCGGTATAATATTAATTACCTATAAATATATTAAATCGTACGATTAAACCGAATACCTTAATAATACGTAATTTATATAGGTAATAACTTAATAATTATAATATTACCGGTAGCCTAGAGAAACGTAAACCGGAACTAACTAGTTATAACCTCGCTTCGGAGTGTTGGAATACAGGAGTGTAGGACTACTTAGTAACTATTTAGTAAATAGATACTTGGCAATACTTAGTATTAGGGTCTTACACGTATATTCGCTTTTATCCTCCGTAGATAATTAATTAAGAAGTGTTTCTACCTATTATAATTTAATAGGTTATAAGCCCGGGCTCTACGTATATATCCGCTATATACTCATTATATTATTATAGTATTAATAGTAGTAATACGGCGCTATTACGTTATTACGTTATCGTAACTACGTTTAAGGCGTATTAATTACGCCCGTAAATTTTTTTTAAAGTAGGGTCTTAGTATATAGAATATAGTTCCGCCGGCCCCGCCTCTACTAGGGAATGACCTAATAAACTATATATATAACTACTAGAAAGTAGTTAATTATACTATATAGTATACGTTAGAAAGTGGCTAATCGTTTATATAGAGTTTATATACCGCCAGAAAATGGCCTAATCACTAGTAGTTTTACTATAACTAGAAAGTAGTTAATTATTATACTAGGGAGTAGCTAATCGCCGTAATCGGCTAATATTAGCGTATTTTATATATACCTAAATAAATACCTTAAGGGTAGTTATATACGATAGTTATTTATTATCGTTAATACCTCTATATAACTTCTTATAATCGTTACCGGCGTATTATAACTTTAAGTTTATAAGGTCTTTTTAAAGCCTAGAATAATTATAATTAATTACCGTTATAGCTCGTTTACCGCCTTAAAAAAATAAACGTTAATAGTGTTAACAGCGTTAATAGTTAAGAATAGACTTATAACTGCGTAGTCGGGGGAAAGAATACTATAACTATAATTATAAATTATAACTACGATTATAACTCCTACTATTAAAATAACTATTAAAGCTATTCACCCTTATTCTTTTATATAAAATAATAGCGAGCTAAACTCTAAATATACTATCCTCTAAGTTTTTAGCCTCGTCGTTTAGAACGATTATAATAGTAATAACTATTAAAATAAAAATAAAACCTGGAGTATCTTAAAGCTAAACCTCTTTATTTAATTACTAAATAGTAATATACCCTCTAAAGACTTTAGCTCCGTACCTTTTAGTAGACTAAATAAATAATCGACTACCTCTATAATAAAATATATACGTACGACGATAAAAGAGACGTTAATATAATATATATATACCGCTATCGATCCGACTCTTTAGCTAGTTTTAACTACTTTAAATTAATACTAGAACTACCTAGTAATATTAAATTATTCGGCCTTATACCTAGGTTACCGCTAGTATATCGGTATTCGTAAAGGCTATTTAGGTATTTATTAAAATCGAAACCTTAAATTTAATAAAAGGCTTCGTTAAATAGAAGTAGGATATACGTAATAACTTTAATATAATGGATTTATAGGAATATCTCGAAGATCTACTTATTATAGCCCTAGAACTAGACGTAGGTAAACTTAACTATAATATCGATACTACGTATTAATAGTTTATTAATAATAAGATAATTTATAATATCCTCCGTCGTATTATCGCCCCTATAACCTACGCTAAAATTAAAAACGATAAGGTCGTTATTATAGCCTAGATAATTATTATAAACGAATTTAAACCTTATAACTCCGGTTACCTATATAAGATACTAACTAAACTTAATTAATTTACTACTAGTTAATACGATAGTTTTAGCGACTACGCTAGTAAATTTTAGGAGGTTTATAACGAGCTCTATAACTTTAACTACCTTAAATTTAATAATAACTTTATAATTTAATAATTCTACCGTAACCTTAACGCCGATTATTAATACTACTATAAAATATTCGCTGAAGACTACGACCTATTTAATATTAATAGTATTATTAAAACTACCCTAAATATAGCGATCTCTCGCTTCCGTAATATATTATACTTATAGGCTAGTAGCGCTAGTTATAATTAATTAGTATTTACGGTATATACCTTAAAACTATAACGTATCTAAGGGCCTAATTAAGAAGGAATTATTCGATCGTACCCCTACTACGCTAACTTCATTAGGCGGGTACGGTATTATATTATTTATAATAAACCCTAGTACGATAATCTTAATTATAATAACTAACGCGACCGTAGCCGGCGCGGTCGAGGTAACCGCGGTAAAGGCGGCGGTAGAGGTAATAATAATACTATTATTAAAAATAATAACGATAATAATAAAAGCTAAAATAATAAAAGTAAAGATAATAAATCCGATAAATTAAATAAGCGCTAGAGGTTTAATACCGAAGGTAAATCTAATTTAAGAAATATAGAACACTACTACGCCCTTATAGGTATTATAGTTAATATTTCTAAACTCTAGATCTTAGATACCGGTACTACCGTCTATATTAACTATAATCGCTCTACTTTTATAGAGTACGATAAACTTAAGGGCGCCGATAATATTAATAACTTTAAGGGCGGCCTAACGCTATATAGTAACGGCGTTATTCGGCTACTATATTTAGGCGATAAAGGCGTATAATACTTTAAGGTTAATAACGTTATATATATTCTAAATAGCGGTTTTAACTTTATTTCCTATACTAAACTTTAACGAGCTAGTTACTCCTTAGGCTTTATTTCTAAAGGGATCTTTATCGGATCTAAAGGAATTATTATAATCTTATAAAACTATAACCTCTACGTTCTATATATAAATTAATAGTAGTTAGTATTAGTTATTATTAATACTAAAGCCCTAACCTAATAATACGAGAGACTCGGTTATTTAGGGAAAGATAACGTAGTGCGGTTATTTAAAATAACTAACGGTATCGACCTATTAAAAATTAAGGGCGATAACGGTTATAAGATTTATAACGTTATAAAGATATACGCTTATTCGTATAAGCGCAGCCTACGAAAGGGCCGTTTCGAATATAACGTTATTTATAATAATATTATTAATTTTAGGGCTTATAACTTCGGCTTTATAATTACCTATATTAACGATAAATTTAAATATAACTACTACTATTTTATACCTAATAAAATAAACGTATTTAACGCCTTTCGTAGCTATAGGTCCGTTAAAGAATATAGCGACTACCGTATCCATTATCTCTATACCGATAAAAATCTTATATACGTTAATAAGGCGTTCGCCGATTACCGGTACGAATATAATATCGTCTAGAGTTACTCTATCCCTAGGAACCCTTAAATAAATAATATATTAAAACGCGTTAACTAAACTTTACTCTAGAAGGTATACGCCCTACTAAATAATAACGGCCTTAATAAAATACTAATTCTAGAGTTTATCTCGACTATAAACTGGCTCCGAAATCGGTCTTTTATTATTATAATAGATATTACGCCCTATAAAGGCTCTATTAGAATACGTCCTAATTTATTATATTTATATAATATTAACTAAATCGGCCTATATTAAGATTATTATATTATAGGTAAAAACTAGTAGAAGTTTACCTAACGTAGTATTAAGGGCGCCCTTATTAGGTATAAGGGTAACTATTTCTATCGAATATTAATACCTATGGGTAAAATACTCCGCTTTACCTAGGTTTAATAGACCGAGGAGCGCTATATTAGAAATAAATATACTACGATATAAATTCCGCTAGTTAATAAGATCTCTAGAATAATTCCCCGTTAGGGGGGCGATATTATAATAAAATATAAAAATACCTTAGATTTATATAAACCTCCTATTAATATAGAATCAAATATCGACGACTACGGATATAGTAATAATAACTCTAAGTTTACTATAGCCCCCCTATAACGACCTATTAAATATATTATCTCGTTACGATTATTAAAGTTAAGAGCTAATATACCTAGCCCTAGCTAGGCGCCATAACCGCTACTAACTATAAACGATATATTATCGCGAGTAATAATACCAGAGTCCTCGGGCTTTAATTTATTAGACGATATAGATCCGGCCTAATATTCCCCCGCCTCCGCCTCGCCCGTAATATTAATAAAGGTACTCGATAGGTATTTAGAGCTACGCGAACCTACCCTTTCCCCCGACCTAATAATACTATTAGTTAAGGCGTTATTATATAAATTATATAAACCTAAGATATATAAAGAGGCTATAATTAATACCTTAAATAAAATATACTAGTAACTCGGTATAAAGGCCGAAATTAATTTACTTTTAATTAATAGTACCTAAATACTAGCCAACCTACCCTATAATCGAAAAATCCTTCGCGGTAAATAGGTTTATAAATTTAAGCGTAGCGCTACTAGCGAGGTTACTCGCTACAAAGCCCGTTAGGTAGTATATAGCTTTAAATAATACTAAAAAATCGATTTTAATAAGACGTTTACCTCTATAATTAAGCCTATAAACTATAAAGTATTATTCGTAATTATAGCGGCGTTCGACCTGGAGCTCGAATAAATAGACGTATAAACTACGTTTCTCTATAACGAGATCGATAACGATAAAATCTACGTCGAATAACCTACCGGTTTTAGTAATAGTTTAAGTTATATATACCTACTAAAACGTGCCCTATATAGGCTTAAGTAATCCCCTCGTATATAATATACTATTTTTACTACCTTCCTTACTAAGCTAGGTTTTATACCCTTAAATACGGATTTTAATATCTTCTTTAATTATAATACCTAGCTAATTATTACCTTATATATCGATAATATATTAATTACTAGTGCTAGGAAGGTTATTATTACTTAACTTAAATAATAGCTAAACGATAAGTATAAGATAATTAATCTCGGGCTTATTACCCATTACTTAGGCCTTAAAGTCGCGCGCGATCGCTTTAATCATATATTATCCCTTAGCTAGGAGGCTTACCTAAAAAGGGTATTTAAGAACTATAATATATAGAATATTAAGGTTAAAGCTATAAGAGTTTTAATAGACCTAATAATTAGGTTTATCTCTACGGATAAAGGCTACTAGGCTAAACCTACCTTTTTAACTATATACTAATTAGCTATCGGATCACTTATATATATAATAATAAATACACGGCCTAATATCGTATTCGCGGTATTAATAATAAGCCGTTATACTTCTAACCCCGATAAGACCTATTAAATTATAATTAAATGTATATTCCGTTACCTACGCGGTACGTTATACCTAAAGTTTATATTCTAGGGTTAACTCGCCCTATTAGAGGGCTATATTAATATTAATTAGGCTGGCGACTATAATACGCGACGCTCTACCTCTAGCTATACGTTTAATCTCGGTAGTATAGTTATTAACTAGTAATCTAAACACTAACTAACTGTTACGTTATTATTTTATAAAGCCGAATACGCTAGCTAAACATAAACTATTAAAGAAACTATTTAACTTAAACGGTTATTAAAATAATTAATATCTATTACCCCTATACCCCATACTAGGGGTAAATCCAAAGACTATATACTAATACTACTCGTTAACGTACTATATATATTTATCACCTTTTTCACGATGCCTATATACTTCGTATTTATTATAATTATTTTTTATAATAACTAGGGTACTATAACCCTAGCTAAAAACCCCTAAGATTATAATCGTATTAAATATATTAATTTATAATACTACTTCTAACGCGAAAAGATCGTATTAGGCGAAATCAAATTCCACTATATCCCTATAATAAATCAAATCGTTAATAAATTTACTAAAGCCCTTCTTAAGATTAAATTTAATATCTTTCGGGCTACTTTAAATCTTTAATAATTTATATAAAAGCTTATTAATACTCCTATAAAAGGATTTTTAAGCCTCTATACATTAAAAATACGGCTCTACGGGCGTACCCGAAGAGCCGTATTTAAAGTTTAGCGTATATTTAGCGCCTTCCCCGTAAATTAAAAATTAATATACGATTTAATACTAATTGATAACTACTTTATAAATTACCGTTAAATCTTTAAGGCCTTATCTAGGGCCCTTATAAAATATACTCTCTAAGTTTTAGCCAAATCGCGTCCGTACGTATAGCGGTATATCCTAACTCGCTCTAGGTACTTTTAGGTTATACACGGCGACGATAAAGCCGCCCTATAATTTATCGTTCTTACTTAACCCTCCTATAACCCTTATTAATAGGTATATACATTACTAGAATATCCCCTAAGTATCCGTTATAGTTATATATCGTCATACCCGTAGTATCTAATACGGTCCCCGTAGTATCCTAGGCGGTCTCTATACCCTTAATAATCGCCTCCCCACGAACCCTATAATATCCGACTATTTCTAATAATCTTCTCGTAGTATTTATATCGCTTATTAATACTCCGACCTAGTTACTACCTAAATTTAGCGTACATAAGTTAACTATTAGATAAATTTTTTAAAATACCGTATATTATTAAAAAACGGAATTTTACTCCCTTAGCCCCTACCGACGTGATTTAGCCCTATAACTTAGCCTCTACCGATATAACTCGGCCCTATAACTTAGCCCCTACTAATTATAGCTTGGGCCTATAATATAGCCCCTATAAACTATAATTTTAGCCCTTATAGCCTATTATAACGACCCTAAAATAGGGGGAATACGGGGCTATTTTAGAGACTTCTTAATAGAGGATTTCGTTCGAGTAGGAGTATTAGAATATAGGAGTATAGGACTACTTAGTAACTACTTAGTAAATAGATACTTAGTAATACTTAGTATCAGGGTCTTACACGTATATTCGCTCTTATCCTCCGTAGATAATCAATCAAGAAGTATTTCTACCTACTATAGTTCAACACGGAGTATTAAAAGCGCTAATAAAATAACCTTACTAACTTTTAATAAAGATTATAATTAGATATAAAAAGCCGGGCTTTAAGCTATGTATCACAGCTGTGGAATGGACCTATCACTTGGTCATCCAAACAGCAAACCCTATGCACCCTGTCGACAGCTGAAGCTGAGTATGTAGCTCAAGCTAATGCTGCTAAAGAGTCATTATTCCTTGGCCCACTCCTTGAGGAGCTAGGATACGACAACGGTGACCTCAACCCTGTTCGCCTCAATGCTGACAACCAGTCAGCCATTAAGATGGCGTCAAACCCGGTGAACCACTCGCGTACCAAGCACATTCGGAACTACTACCATTTTGTGAGGCAATTGGTGTCGGAAACGCATGAGTTGGAAATCATCTATGTCAACACGTCGGCCATGGTTGCTGACTGTATGACGAAGCCGGTGGGCCCTGACAAGTTCGCCCATTTACCGGCCATGCTAGGACTAGCTATGGAGGGTGTTATCTAATGGACTAGTGCTGTTGTTGACATATGACGTCGTCGCTTCTGAATGGGAGTGTTGGAATCTGGGCAGAATCTGGGCAGAATCTCCACTACAGTCTAACTTAGTTAGGCTTAGCGTTGCTTAGTAAGCCAGCCTTACGCACCAAGTATGTAGCAACAGCAACACCATAGATAATAATCAACTGTTCAACCTCCACCACTGTCTATAATTAGACGTGCATTTCAAAAGGTTATGAGCCCGGGTTCAGTATTCGCTGCCCCTCAGTGAATACGTTCAAAGAAGCAGTCAAATCGCGTGTGTAACGATCTCAGCAGTACCCCTGGATCTACCCTTGGATCTAGTCTATACAGCAGCAATCAGCAGCTATGACGGATCACCTGGAGTTCAAGATTGAGAAGCTGAGTGGGCCGAAGAATTGGCCTAAGTTCAAGCGTGAAATGATGGGCAAGTACGTCCTCGATAACGTCGACCAAATAGTGTTAGGCAAAGAGCTTCGACCTATTGCTCCCATGGAACTAGAAACAGAAGGACCCCCTACCAAAGAGGAAAAGGAGGACTACAAGAAAGAGTTAGCAGCATGGTAAAAGGAGGCCAAAGCCTGGGATAGAAAGAATGCTAAGGCAATGGCCAAGATGATATTCTGCATTGAAGAAGGCCCATAGAGGTACATAGAAGGCATCGAGATGATTGCTGACCAATGGGCTATATTTATGAAGCTATACAGCGAGAGTGATCTAGGCACTAGGGACAAAGTAATGTTTGAAATCTCAAGAGCCGACTCGTCAAAATACGCTACTATCGAGGCTTATGCCTCAGAAATCAAGGCAGTAAACCAAACCTTGTTCAAAATGGGACTGACAGTACCTGAGTGGATGCTCAACACCTTCTTTCGCATGGGTCTGGAGGAGAGTCTAGCTCCCCTACTATTCACTATGATTCAGGGTGCCAAAGGGAAGCAAGAACCCAGTATTGACGATATGGCCGCTGTTATCGGTCAACATGATCGGATGATTAGGGATAAGGAAGAAAATCAGTATGCTTTTGCAGCTAGATTTGGTAAACAGGACAAGCCTGGCAAAGGGAAGCCTCCTACTACACCTCCCACTACTGATAGTAGCAAGAAGGATGAAAAGAAGGATAGGTGCACTCACTGTAACTATACTGGTCATAAGAAGAACAAGTGCTACTTCCTCAACCCTGTACAACGCCCTGAAGGCTGGAAACCATCCGCTGGCAAAGAACCCCTCATGAAAGAGAACCTAAAGAAGTCGAACAAGGCTACAGTTCAAAATCAGGATGAGGATGATTCTATACCAATTAAATCATTTGCGGTCAAGCAGAAATCCATCAACACCGACATAGCACATGACGTCAAGGAGGACGCAGTCTACATGGACACCGCCTCTGACGTACATACACTGTGGGATAGAACCAAGTTCATGTCCTACAAGCCGTGCAACGATTCCCTTAGTGGGATTAATGGTCAATGCCTTCGTGTAGAAGGCACAGGATCTGTGCGCTATCCGACAATTGTCGATGGCAAACTAGATCAAATTATCCTCACCAATGTGCACCATGTGCCTGGAATGGACTATAACCTGCTCTCAGTCGCCACTCTCGAACAGAAGGGATGTTCTGCTACCATAGCAAATGGTAGATTTGACATCATGGATTCTGGCAAAGAGAAGGTGCTATCAGGAACGCGTGTTGGTACTAGCTATTTACTAGATTTGAAGTATTCGAAAACACCACATGCTTTGAAATCGTCATACAATCACCCGGCAAATCATTGTTCTTGGGATGAATGGCACCAGCGTCTAGCACACCTGAATATGCAGGATGTGAAGAAGCTAGCGACTATGAGTGAGGGAATCAATGTTGACGAAGTAAATCGTCTTCAAAAATTGATTCCAGATCACAAGCTATGTGAACTATGCATGATGGGGAAACAGACTAAGGAACCGTCTCGTCAGCCTCGTCGCCAGAACCCTAACAAGCGGGAAACAGTGAAGGGTGCATTTGTACACTCTGATCTCGCAGGGGGAGGACTAATCAAGTAAACTCTTGGGGGACACTCCTATGCTGAGTCCTTTGTGGATGACGCCACCGATATGACGTTTGTGACGATGCTGAAGAGAAAATCCGACGTACCAGTTGCTACCAAGAATCATTTGAACTGGATATCAACTTAAGGTCATCCGGTGAAGCGACTAAGCACCGATAATGAGATTATCTATGCTGGTCATGAGGTTCAGAACTTCCTGAAAGAACGCGGGATTCAATGGGAGCCATCCACTCCTTATAATCCAAGTCAAAACCCGGTTGCTGAACGCACTTTTCGCACCCTATTCGGGAGAGTGAGAAGCGTTCTGAATGATGCCGGATTACCTCAATTCATGTGGGGCGAAGCCCTAAATTTTGTAGTTTATTGCAAGAACCGCTCGCCTACTAAGGCACTCAATGGAATGACCCTATTTGAGGCCTGGTATGGATTCAAACCCCGACTCGATCATATGCATGCTTTCGGCTGCGTTGCCTATATGTACAATACGGATCCGGCACTCAGGAAGCTGGATAACAAGAGCAGGAAGTGCAAATTCCTTGGCTATGAAGGATCAAATTAATACCGTCTATGGGACCCCAAGAAGAGGCAAGTCTTTCGCGCCTCATGGGTGAGATTTGACGATGCTATCATCAGCAAAGAATCAGGGGGTGAGACGCACGATGACGCTTGGGATTTCTTTTCTGAGGATACCGTCAACAATAATTTAGTTTCAGTGCAGCTCATAAGCGAGGATGACCTCACCGGTGAGACTGCTATCAATAGCCCTGTAATCACACCGGTACCTGACGAGGCTGAAGCACCTTTCTAAGAAGCTGAAATACAGCTAATTCCTGAAGTGGAAACATCAGACGATGATTCTGAAGAACCAGTTCCGCAGCCAAGAGCTAGCAGGAACCGGGATAGGGTCAACTATCGCGAACTCCATGGCACTAGGTAATATGCTAAGCGCGGATTTGCACTGAGAGCTAGTAAGGCTAAGCTGGATAATGTTCCTATCGTCCCGTCAACTGTGCAAGAAGCACTAAATGGACCCGATAAGGAGAAATGGCATACGGCATTTACCGAAGAGTTGAATAACCTCATAAGCAGTGGGGTTTGGGATCTCGTTCCGGTACCGCCCGGCAAGAAAGCACTACCAGGAAGGTGGGTACTAGCAATTAAGCTAGATTCAATGGGAGTACCTGATCGGTACAAGGCCCGTTGGGTTGCTAAGGGACAAATTAAACCTCTAGCGCTTATTTAATTTATCGGATTTATTATCTTTACTCTTATTATTTTAGCTTCTTGTATTATCGTTATTATCTTTAGTAGTAGCGTTATTATATCCTTTACCGCCGCCTCTACCGCGGCTACCTCGACCGCGCCGGCTACGGTCGCGCGAGTTATTATAACTAAGATTATTATACTAGGGTTTATTATAAATAATATAGTATTATACCCGCCTAATAAAGTTAGCGTAGTAGAGGTATAATCGAATAATTCCTTCCTAATTAAGTCTTTAGACACGCTATAGCGTTAAGGTATATATAATAAATACTAATTAACTATAACTAATACTACTAGCCTATAAATATAGTATATTACGAAAGCGAGAGATCGATATATTTAGGGTAGTCTTAATAATATTATCGATATTAAATAAATCGTGGTCTTTAACGAATATTTTATAATAGCGCTAATAATTAAAGCTAAGGTTACGATAGAATTATTAGATTATAAAGTTATTATTAAGTTTAAAGTAATTAAAATTATAAAGCTCGTTATAGGCTTCCTAAAACTTACTAGTATAATCGCTAGGACTATTATACTAATTAGTAGTAAATTAATTAAACTTCGTTAATACTTTATATAAATAACCGGAGTTATAAGATTTAAATTTATTTATAATAATCGTCTAGGCTATAATAAGGACCTTATTATTCTTAATTTTAACGTAGGTTATAAGGGCGACGATACGACGGAGGATATTATAAATTATCTTATTATCGGTGAACTATTAATATATAGTATCGATATCGTAATTAGGTTTACCTACGTGTAGTTCTAAAGCTATAATAAATAGATCTTCGAGGTATTCCTATAAATTTATTATATTAAAATTATTATATATATCCTACTTCTATTTAACGAAGCCTTCTATTAAATTTAAGATTTCGACCTTAATAAATACCTAAATAATTTTCACGAATACCGATATACTAGCGGTGACCTAGGTATAAGGCCGAATAATTTAATATTATTAAATAGTTTTAGTATTGATTTAGAGTAGTTAAAGCTAGCTAGGGAGTCGGATCGATAACGGTATATATACGTTATATTAACGTCTCTTTTATCGTTATATATATATACCTTATTACGGAGGTAATCGATTATTTATTTAATCCACCGAAAGATACGGAGCTAGAGTCTTTAGAGGGTACGTTATTATTTAATAATTAAATAGGGAGGTTTAGCCTTAAACTACTCTAGATTTTACTTTTATTTTAATAATCGTTATTATTATAATCGTTCTAAACGACGAGGTTAAAAGTTTAAAGGATAGCGTATTTAGGGTTTAACTCGCTATTATCTTATATAAAGAAATAAGGGTAAATAACTTTAATAATTATTTTAATAATAAGAGTTATAGTCGTAGCTACGACTTATAGTTATAGTTTATAGTATTTTTCCCCCCGACTACGGAGTTATAAATTTATTCTTAGTTATTAACGCTATTAACACTTATTTTTTAAGGCGGTAAGCGAGTTATAGCGGTTATTAATTACGATTATTCTAGGCTTTAAAAAGACCTTATAAACTTAAAACTATAGTACGCTAATAACGATTATAATAAGTTATATAAAGGTATTAATAATAATAAATAACTATTATATATAGCTACCCCTAAGGTATTTATTAACGTATATATAAAATACGCTAATATTAACCGATTACGGCGATTAACCACTTATTAGTATAATAATTAGCCATTTTCTAGCAGCGTACTTCATTTATTAGTTATTTTCTAGCGGTGTATAAGCTCTTTATAAACGATATAATTATTCTTTAACGTATATTATATGGTGCGATTAGCTATTTTCTGGTAGTTATATATATAATTTATCGGGTTATTCCCTGGTAGAGGCGGGGCCGGCGGAATAATATTCTAGGTACTAAGCCCCTTATTTAAAAAAAATTACGGGCGTAATCTAATACGTCCTAAACGCAGTTAGGATAACGTAATAACACCGTATTACTACTATTAATACTATAATGATATGGCGAATACGTAGCGGATATATACGTAGAGCCCGGGCTTATAACCTATTAAATTATAGTAGGTAGAAATACTTCTTAATTAATTATCTATAGAGGATAAGAGCGAATATACGTATAAGACCCTGATGCCAAGTATTACTAAGTATCTATTTAACTACTTATTAAATAGATATTTAGTAATGTTTAGTATCAGGGTTTTATATATATATATTCGCTTTTATTCTTTATAAATAATTAATTAAGAAGTATTTCTACTTATTTTATATTTAATAGGTTATAAGCCCGGGCTTTATATATATATCCGCTATATACTCGCTATATTATTATAGTATTAATAGTAGTAATACGGTATTATTAGGTTATTATAATTATATTTAGGGCGTATTAAATTACGCCCGTAATTTTTTTAAACTAGAGCTTTAATATATAAGATATAATTCCGCCGGCCCCGCCTCTATTAAGGAATAACTTAATAAATTATACATATAACTACTAGAGAGTAGTTAATTATACTATATAATATACGCTAGAAAATGATTATTGTTTATAAAGAGCTTTATATATCGTTAGAAAATATTATCTAAATCTTCCGCTGAGATTTAAGTCGGTTAAACTTCGGTTATAATATAATTAGATACTAGTTCCTAAAGGGTTTTAGGATTTTAATAGTTAGAATATCGTTTTTAAATTATTCTTAAATCGTTATTAAACGGTTAGGAACCTACTATCCTACCTACTCGCTAGGTTTTAAAACCGTTTTTGAATTATTAATCGACGGTATCTTAACTGGATAATTACTAATTATAGGACGGTTTTAAGATTAATTAATTTTAATACTTCTCTTCTTAAAACTATTAACGGTTTAAGATTTTAGTTATAAAACGGGTTAAGAACTATTTAAAACCGGTTTAAAAACAGTTTAGTTCTCGTTTATTAACGGTATATAAACGGTAATTAAGTAGTAGCGAAATAAAAATAAAAATATCTAAAATATTCTTTAAGTCCTTTAATACTAGGTCTATATAAGACTAGCTTCATATATATACTTTTCGTGAAAAGTTCGAAAAAAACACTTTTTATAATCTTAGCGTAAACATTTAACGTAATATAAATTGAGAGAGTTTTTAGCCCTATAAGGAACTTTTAAAAATTCAAACATTATATTAATAGGGTTATTATAAGTTTTTAAACATTTAATAAATAATTAATAAACCGTTGATAAACCGTTAATAAACCGTTAATAAACTATTAATAAATAGTTGAATAATAATTTTTAACGTTGAGTAGCTAGGTATTTTCTTCGAATAATTAAATAACCGTTTTTAAAACTAGTATTAAAAAGATTAACGGTTTTAATATATTTTAAATAGTATATCAACCGTTTTTTACCCGTGAATATACCGTTCAAAACTAAATACCGTTAAAATACCGTAAGAAAACTAGATTAATACAGTTAAATAACGAGATAAAAACTTATTAGAAGGCCTATACTATATTGACTATTATTAATTACGTAGGAAAATATCTAACGGTCGTTAAACGGTTTTTAGATAATTATATATTATAAGTAAGTTTTTTATTATAAGAAATTTATTCGTTATAAATAAGTTATTAAATTAATTATTATAAATAAATTACTACTTTAATAATATTAGGGTATTATATTCGTAAACTATATCGACTAAAAGACTATTTTTTTATTTTATAAAGTTTATTATAAATAGTAAAGAAGTAAAAGTTATATAAAAACCTTCCGCTAGATACCTTAAAGTACTATAAAAATATAAATAACTATTAAAAGTAATATAAGCCTAAGTAATACGGATATTACTAGTAGTCTTCTGTAGTACCTACTATACTAATTATCGGAAGAGTCGCTATTATCTTTATTAACCTAGTTATTATTATTATTATCCTAGTTATTACTATTATCGTCCTAGTTATTATTATTATTAATAACGATATATTCTATGTTAGTAAGGTCCCCGCTAGTACTACTACTCGTAATATTTTATTCCGAATCACTTATAATATTGATTGATTGATTGATTAATTAATTTATATACCTACTCTAGTAAAACTACTTTACTAATGAGGGAGTTCCGCGAATACTTTCTTAATAGGGTTACTAGTAGTTCCTACTAGTCGCTAAAGAAACCTCGTCGGTTAAAAACTTTAATTTATCGATGATTTATCTCCTCTTCTTACTAGTTAGTAGCCGATAATTATAATTATTCTAAAATACTATTTGTCCCTTCCCTCTATTTCTCTTTTATTTTAACTTTCTTAATTTTATTTATTTATCTCGTAGGCCTATAGGCCGCTTTATTATATATTTATTAAATAATCGATACCTACGGCCCTCCGGCCGGCGGTTTTTTCTTTTTCTTCCTCTTTTTTATAGGTCTAGGTATATCGCTAGGTCCTAATAATAATTTAGACTATATTAATTATTCTTTAATAAAAGAGAATTAACCGAGTTACCCCGTTTTTATTATTTACCGCGCGGTTATACGTATATCTTAGGCCTAGGTTAATATCTTCCTAAAATTATATATATTTATTAATTTTATAAGCTCCGCCCTATCCCTAGCTAATTCCGAGCAAAATAATAATATATACTTTATATTTTATTTCCTTTATTTAAACTAGTAGCTAGCGCTACGGACTATAAATACCTTT
>JAABUK010001041.1_pt1 | contig 54955 bp, 48 predicted proteins | sample 5559141 | NCBI WGS metagenome assembly JAABUK01 (sample SAMN10711869, study PRJNA513367) | rock metagenome | isolation source: Antarctica rocks | place: Antarctica: Victoria Land, Pudding Butte nord | collected 2016-01-03 | reverse complement strand
CTCCACACACCCCTCCCTCTCCACAATACCCCTAAACGCCTCATCAAATAAACAAACCGCCAACCCAACCACAGCACTAGGTTCGACAACAACCTTCATCCGCTCCAACACCAATCGCATAGCCACCAAAATCTGCTCTTCGCTCACCGCAAACACGCCTCGGACTTTCGTACCGTCGGAAATGACACTCCACGGTATACGTCCCACGGGCGTGCGCAACCCATCCGCAATCGTGAGCGAGGAGACTTTGGTGACCAGAACACCGCTAGCAAGCGAACGACACGCATCATCCGCGCCTTCGAAGGAGGGTTCGGCGCCAAAGACGAGGGTTCCCGTACCAGCGAGCGCGGTGGCAATGCCAGAAAGCATGCCGCCGCCACCTATAGGAGCGATGACTGCATCCAAATGCCCCCGTTCTTTCTCTTCTCGTTGATACCCATTCACAACCTCTTTGCGACCGTCATGCACGCTCAACGAGGGATCCTTCTCCACCATGTCCCTCACCTGCGCTTCCAGCTCCAATGCCATGGTCCCCTGCCCTAATATGATGTCCGGATGATCATACGGCGGCACAAGTACCGCGCCCGTCTCCGCAATCACGTCGTCAACGACAGCTTCTCGCTCCTCGGAGGTGCTGCCGCTGAAGTAGACGCGTGCACCATAGCCCTGTGTGGCCGCGATCTTGGACGGCGTGGAGATGGTGGGCATGACAATGTGGGCGGGGATGTCGTAGGTGCGGGCAGCGAGAGCGAGGGCTTGAGCGTGGTTGCCTGTTACGGACGGGCAAGTGCGTCAGTCATGTTTTGATGGAGTGGACGCGGCAAGATGTGTGGGGTGAAGGCTTGCTCTCGTACCTGAGCTATGGGTCACGACGCCCCTTGCCAGCTCTTCCTCGCTCAATCTGGAGAGAGCGTGGAATGCGCCCCGGATCTTGAACGCGCCGATGCGCTGGTAGTTTTCACATTTGAAGAAGAGGTTGATCTTTGGGTGTGCCGGTCTTTGGCCTTCCCATGGAGTGTCAACCAGAGCTTCTGGTGTTTGTGGGGTAGATGCTAAATGTGAGAGAGTTGTAGACGTAAAGACCGGCGTTAGATGGATGTGGTCTTTGATCCGATCATGGGCCGATTGTACGGAGGAACGCTGGAGTGGCAAGGTCTTGTCCAGGGCTGCCATTGCAACAGCAGAGACAGGTGAAAGTTTCTCCGCGCAGTCAGCTCTCTAATATAGACTCATACATTAGCAATGCGAGCGACTGAGGTGCACGCGGTGGGTGTAGTATGTTCAATTTTTGCTATCAACAATTCTTCACTTCGGGTATTTCGCCGATCTTCGGCAGTTCAAATGGCAACTTTTCCCGGTCACACGCATGCGCCTTTCATATCACATATTTTCCAGAAGGGAACAATACCGCTAGACCTGGTTCTCTGGACGGAGACCCCTTTGACCACATATCAGCAAACACTCGGTAACGCAAGAGGGGCAGAGCAAGTACCTAACAGCCTTTCCAGCCCTCCAGATCTCCAACTCCCGTATCTCCTTCATCTCCTGCTCGTACTTCTCCCTATAGTCCGGCTGGCTATTGAACTCCAACGATCTCTGCGTCTCTTTGCCATCCTTGACGCTGTCATACAATTCATTGAAGACTGGCTTCAACGTATCCTTGAATTTCCCGCTCCAATCGATAGCGCCTCGACGAGCGGTCGTCGAACAAGCTGCATACATCCAGTCCATACCGTTGGCCGCAATCAAGGGATACAAGCTCTGGGTGGCTTCTTCGACAGTCTCATTGAAGGCTTCGCTGGGGCTATGGCCGCGCTCGCGGAGAACTTCATATTGGGCAAGGAACATGCCGTGAATGCCGCCCATGAGGCAACCTCGCTCACCATAGAGATCTGAGTAGACTTCCTTCTCGAAAGTTGTTTTGTAGAGGTATCCGCTGCCGACGGCGACACCAAGGGCGACAGCTTTTTCCTCGGCTTTGCCGGTTACATCCTGGAAGACGGCCACAGAGGAATTGATGCCACGGCCTTCGCGGAAGAGCGAACGGACTGTTCGGCCAGAGCCTTTAGGGGCGACGAGAATGACATCGATGTCGGTAGGAACGTCGACTTTTGTCAAGTCTTTGAAGACGGGGGAGAACCCGTGGCTGAAATAGAGTGTCTAACTTAGCGTTAGCATATATCAAAATGCTTGTTTGGCATGCTTATCTACCTTTCCCTTGGTCAATTGGGGCTTGATCGCAGGCCAAGTCTCACTCTGCGCGGCATCACTAAGCAGATTCATGATGATGGTGCCCTTCGAGATAGCCTCGTCCATGTCGAACAGATTTGTGCCAGGGATCCAGCCATCCTGCTGGGCCTCCTTCCACGAAGCTCCATTCTTCCGAACACCAATGATGACATTCAGGCCATTATCACGTAAATTGAGTCCTTGGCCGTGTCCTTGCGAGCCATAGCCGATGAGGGCGAGAGTGTCATCCTTGAAGTATTCCTGCAACAAGCATTAGACAGTGATCGTAGGTAAGGTAGTACTCCCAAAGCAGCGCATGATATTGCAGCTCGAGAGCTTACCAAAAGCTTGTCTCTAGGCCAATCCTCACGTTCTGTATAACCGTTAGCGCCTACCCGCAGGCTTCAGTGTTACAAGGTTTATATACCAAAGACGACCTCTTTCGTCCCTGCAAAGTCGATAGTCTTGACGCTCCTTGATTGCCAAAGGCCAGCGCCGACGGCGGGCTTCAGCGGTGCCGTGAGGTTCGCTCGAGCATACTTCGAGGCTAAGATGAGAGTTCGACGTTGTGTAGCTAGTGAAGTCAATTGATGGGTCCATGGAGAGCGTAGAACGCGACTGAAGCTGCGAGAAGCCATTGTTGTTGTTCCAAAGGGCCAATCTTAGGTTCAATGCTTAAGATCGCAGTCAATGCTGCTGATGAGAGACTGAGTTAAGTCACGGTGAACTTTTTGGCCCGTGTTGACTTCTGCAGGGCTGAACGTTAGCGGGTCCCGACATCGGACACTAGCGAAGGTGCCAAGCCGTCAGATGTGACATTTCTAGGACTAGCTTGGCGTATCGGTCCGTCCTTAAGCCGACGCTCGCGTAATGACACACCCATATAGATGGGTTGGTTTCCATATGCAAAGGGTGGGAAGTAGGGTCACGACTAGTCCCTTCATCGCTTTCTTGCTATTCTGAACCCACTCTATTGTATGAGCCTACACTTTCTTTGGCAAGGAGAAGCCTCTATCTGCGAACTGTTTCCTCCCTATTCATTCAGAATAGCGCACAGTACGAATATTCCTCCCCTTGGCCTTGCCAAAACCATGCCGTCCCACCCAGACGCAAAAGAGAGATCAAGGAAAACAGGACTTCGAAGTAGGATCTTGGCTGACAACAAACAAACGAGTGAGCTCTGTGGACAAAGCAATTGTTCCAAGCAACAAGCTCGCTAGAGGGCCTTTCGACATGAAGAGCTCCAATTCTCGACAGTTCCGCTGACCTGCAGCAGCCAACGATTGACATGTCCGCAGGAGTTTCTTGTTCCACCTCCGGTAAACCGATCTAAGCAGAGCTTGAAGCCGGCACAGTGGTGTTCTGCGTTGGCTCTGATCGAGACACTGCGCCGAAGCGTGTATTGCCTTGATCAAAGATCTGGCTATCAGTTAGCTCGCTTTCTCTCCACTACTGAGATTACGGAGACTCACAGCATAGATGCTCTTCAAGAACACATCACCAAGAATATCAAATGTCATGCTACCCCTCGATTGGAAGCCTCCGTAAGTCATTCCATTGCCAGCGTCAGCGAAGCCGAGATCTTCTTTCTGGACTACGAATTGCTGGCCGCCGACAGCAACGCTCACGACCGGCAGCTGGTCTGCTGTTGTGCTTGAGGGAAAGATGTAGCCTTGCTGAGTGGAATCGTACTTGGCGCCAGGGATGGCGTCGTAGATGGCCTTGCAAAACGCGTCATCGACAAGAGCGAGCGTAGTCCCTGTGTCAGCGATGGCGGTATTACCAGAGCGCTGAACTGTCTTGCCAGCTACGACGGCAGAAGTACTATCGAACATCCAGAAGCCTTGGGAGTTGTCTACTGGAGTGTAGTAAGGGGTTTGTCCGCCAAGAGCTTTTTGGTCAATGTAGCCGAACGTGTAGAAAGAGGCTCCTTTGTCCGGATCAGCGGCATCCTTGAAACTACCAAGGTTCGCGGTGAACAACTCGGAAGCCTTGGGAATGTCGTTCTGCGAGATCATATTCTCGACGGGGGTCTGCACAGGTTTGGGAGCAACGGTATTGATAGAGCCCCAGGCAAGACCGAGAAGGCCATCACTAGAGTCTTGCTGAAACTGGGTCGAGAGGGTATCTGCGAGCTCAATAGCTTGGTCCTTGATGACGAGGCCACCAATCGTGACGGTATCAGTGCCAACAGTACCGGAAGCCGAAGAACTGTCACCGTAGGAGATCTTCCAGCTGGAGCCCGCACTATTCTTAAATGTCTTCGACTTTGTGGGGTCAAAGATGGTATGGCTGCCGGCGCTCTTCGTAGCTGAAGGTAGCTCAGTGGACCAGATCTAGTACATAATAAGCTTGGTCTTGTTCTTCATGCATAGCAAGTAATACAACGACTCACCCAGAGATCTGCTGAGCCAGTATCGAAGTCCAGAGTGAAGGTCTGGCCTGGAGTTCCGATGGTGACCGGACAAAGGTACTGGGAGTCATTCTGCGAGTCTTCCGCAGGCACTTCGCCAACGTGATCGGCGGTTGGCCCCTTCTTTTGAAGGACTTTCTGCATGGTGGTCTTGCCACCGACTGCCTGTTCCGCGCCATGCTTGCCCTGGTGATGGGCTTTGTTGCCGACAAAGTATGGGCCTTCCTGGGTGGGCGAGAACTTGTACTTATGAAGGAGAAAGACGTAGGATTTGGGGCCGGAACGTTGATACTTGGGATTGTGGATGAGGTTGACCCTCTGCAGATTTGGTGCCATAGTGACGGGAGAGGACGTTGACTTGCTTCTGTATGAGATCTTGTGAAAGAGCTTCTGGCTCCACAATACCATGTAGGAACAAGCAAGAGAGTGTCTAGTAATAAGCAAGGAGGTTGGAGGAGCTGAATAGAGGTATTCTCGGGAACGTGAATGCAAAGGATTGTTTCTAGAGAAAGGAGAAAAGAAGGAAAGACGGCTCTTTAAGTATGGAAGGCCAGCAGCTGCTGAGGTAGTGAGACACACCTACCCGATACGCACCTGACTATCCTCCCATCCGGAAGGCTCGACACGTACCGTTTATGTTGACGGGTGCCTGAATGGCTGTTCCTTCCAGCTCGTGCCATCTCAAGGCTTCTATTAGCGGACTTTGGGTGCCAACGGTGCCAACAAGATCCCCGCCATCAAGGATGATCGGCCATGGAGTGCCATTAGCACTCCATAGTCTGTTCGCCGATTGCGTATCCCGTCGTTGGCGTGGGCCCTAGAAAGCCTGTTTTTCGGACAGTTTCAGGACAAAGAGAGGAAGTCATGCGGCATTGCATCAGACGTCAAGGATAGGGCTACCTCAGCATCGTGGGAGCGTTGTTGGTATGTGGGGGGTGGGAGGTGGGAGATGGGAGATGCCTTCACCCCACCACCACCCTGCCACAGGGTCAAACGTCCCTTTGTTCGAAACGGTCATTCGGTCTCCACCCCTTGCCTTCATGCAACTCGATAAGACTTCTCGTCTTGCCACCCGACTTGTCCCAGATCACACTGCTGCTGTGGCGATAATTTGACTGCTGCCTACCCAATCCGGTCATGCTCGCTGCATCTGCGAGCGGCGTCGAGGGTTCGCGAAAAGGAAAGAAAGACTGGCGATATTCATTCGGACTGGGTACGGTACAGGTGATTGGATCCCGAACGTCCCGAGACATGTTTTGCCGGGAAATGATGGTGTGAACGGCGTCTAAAGAGAACATGGGGACTTGCCTCTCCTTCTCTGTGAGCGAAAGACCCATCCGCTCGGAATCTGGATGATGACTTGAGAGGGAGGATCAACATGGATTCCTGATCAGAAGGATCTCGATGCATTCAAAGGATGCATACCCATGCCGTCCGGAGTCAGCACCTTATCGCTTGGACTGCATGTGTGAGTGGCCAACCGCATCGCGCTTCTGAATTAGAATAATTGGTCTCGACATCACAGGCACCGCGCCCTCTCTACATGAGGAAATAGAGCAAAACATAGCTGAGCCTTGGAGGACGCGATGCTTCTGATCTTGTCAAAGTCGTCTAGTTCACACTACACAGAACATGACCCACTCACAGTGAAGGTCATCGATGGCGCACCTCTGTCTTCATTGGAACAGAGTTGATTCTTTCCTACCATACTATTTCGAGTTACATTCGTCCAGCAAACACAAAAGCATCCCGACCAACACCGAAGGAAATGGCTCGTGCATGCATCATGTCCTCAATCTCCCTAAACTTCTCACCTCACCCCTTTTCGCCATACAATAGACGGACCAATTCTCCTCGTAGATTGTCGAATTCTACTTCTTTCCGTTCTTTGCCGTCTCCAGCTCATCGTCGGTAGCAATCAGCTCGTACTCCTCGTCCGTCAAGAACGCTTCCTCGCCGTCACTCTCATCATCCAACTCCAGGCTCTCAATCTCCTCGAGAAGACCGGCGCTTACAGGCGCGACTGGTGCAGGCGAGGTCTGAGCTTCGTGAGTACTAGAGACTGGGGATTCCTTGTCAAGCTTAGGGAAGATCATCTTGCTCTCACTCTGCTCATTCTCCTCCTTGACCTCGTCTTCGACCTTAGCCTGCTTAGACAGACCCTCAGTGTGCTCGGTCTTCACGTCCTCTTCAGCTTTTGACTCGGGATCAACAACTTCAATATCGCACCAAAGCTTATGGCCGAAGGGTAAGCCTGTAGCGTCCTTCAGGCGCCAGTAGGAGATGGCTTTGCCTTTGCGCTCAGGCGTCCTCATCGTTACTCGGAATTCCACTTCCTCACCGACTTCGACCATACATTCAGTGGCATTGCTTGTGGTCGCTTTATACATTTGGTTGACGTGGGAGGGATGAACAGGGTCAACATCTAACATACTATCACCGCCGGTATAGCAAACAGAGCAGCCTGCGGGCCAAGGATTGGGACCTGGATTGCGAAGAACCCAGGCCTGGTTGAAACGCGTGCTTGGTGACATGACTGTGCCGTCGGGAACACAGTCACGGACGAAAAGAGCTTCTAGCTCGCCAGCGGTGACCGGCCCCACAGCCTCTACCTTGGGCTCCTCTTTGAGAACTGCAGTGGGCTTGACTTCAGCGACGGTCTGGACCTGAGTGGCAGCATTGGCTGATGGTGCAGCTGGAGTAGTCTCGGTGGACTTGGAACTAGTCTGAGGTAATTGATCGCCCATAGTGCGCATTTGCTCGCCATTGGGTTTGTCGCCTGTAGTGGTGACCGAGACATTGCGGACTGGAGTCTTGAACTTGATCAAAGGATGAGTGCGATTGTGCTGTAGCTTCGGAAGAGCTTCGCAATTGGCGCAGAAGTCCGTGTCATGGCAGACAGCACACTTGTATCTATCCGCCTCGATGTAGGAGCTCTTTCCTTTGCAGAGCGGACCATCACAGAAAATTCCCATGTGATACTGATCTACCGAGTATCGGCCTCTCACTGTAGTCTCCCGGAGTGGCTCGTAGACGGATACGAATCGATGCCCTTGGTGGGTGACCTGGGCGGCCTTGATACATGATGAACAATAGTCCCAGTCCGGGCAAATCAGACACTTGTGACGGATGCCATAGATGTCCTACTTTGGTCAGCACATTGCACCTCCGAGGAAGACGATCTTGACATACCTTATCGCATCCATCGCAGATGGCATTGTGACGCACATTGCGGCCAGGAGCGCAGAGGCGGTGGGCCAGTGATGTGAGTTGAGTGTCCTTTGATGCAGGAGCAAAGCTATGGCTGGGGTGATGGCCATGCTTCAGCCCAACGTGGCATGGTATGCACAGATCGTAGTCCTCGCAGATAAGACATGTGACAAAGTTGGACTCGTCAAAGACTAGACACTGTCAGCATATAGCTACATTCAGTGGATGAGCAAAGCTCACCTCCAACGCAGCAATTGCATGTGCGGCTCATATCGAGTGGCTCGCGAATCTCTTCACGCTTGGGTTCTGGGGTGAAAGCACCAGGCACCTTCTCCTCGTGCTCGGCATTGACAGGCTTTTTTGGGCCAATAGTTTCAGTGGTGCTGGGAATGACTTTGCCATCCTTCACTGAGCGTTTGATCAACCAGTGGTCCTCATTAGGGCAGAGAATGCCCTTATCAACGCAGTCTCTACAAAGATCGAAGTCGCCCATATCGCAGATGCCACAGTGCCAATGGACATCGGGAATTGCATCATCGCAATTGTTGCAACAGATGGTGAAATTCGTCCCAGGAGGCGAGGTATACTGAGTAGGTGCACGACAGAGCGACTCGATCTTTTGGGTGATATTGGCATGCTGAGTGAGAAATTCCTCCCGATCGGTGAAGAATCGGGGTACTGGAGCCTCATCGTCGGCTTGCTTCTTGGCAGCCTTGTGCTTTGAAGCCCCGTCTTTCTTCTCAAACGCAGATTTGGTAGCTTCAGAGAAGCCGCTATCGTGAGACATGGGCCAATAGTACGGCTTCTTTGGTGAACTCATTGAAGATGCTGACACCTCACGCGGCGCTTCCGTGGTGGGATCGGCAGGTGTGACAAGGGTAGCAGACGAGGGATTTCTCAACTGCTCTAGAAGAGTATGTCGTTTGCTCATCGAGTCCTGCGCCTCATCCTCGGTCTTGACGGGATCCGAAATGTATGGGTGCACATAGCAGCGAGTGGAAAGACGCTCTGGGAGAGCTGGTCCTGGCTTTGGCATCTCAACAGGCTCGGGAGCCTCTTTATCGGTAATGGTGACTCGAATCCTCAGCTTCTGCTTGGCTTTCGCAGCACGATAAAGCTGCTTGTAGACAGATGGGATGCTGCTGTCCAGGGTGATGTAAGATGAGGAGCTGTCGGAATAGCGCTCAAAGACAGTGTTCTGATTTGATGAGATGTTGAGTAAGGAGCGAAGCTAAATGGAACTCGTATATAAGCATGATGTAGACGGATCGAGAGTTTTCGCAAGCAAAATACAAATCTCTTGATGCCATCGAAAGCCCTTGCTGATGTGAGGCTGCAGATGGGACTGTGAGACGTACCTTGCCAGGGAGCGAGTTCGCTCCGAGCTCTTTCAATGGAAGCTTGAATCTACGATTCTCGTCTTTGTTAACAAAGACGATCTTGATAGTAATAATCATATCTGGCGAAGATGCCGGTGTGAGGGTAGCCATCTTGGATGGCTCTACAACCTCAAGATGACGAAGCTTGGATGACACTTGAGACCGATGCCAAGCCCACGAGATTATTCTCGAAGCTTATCGTTCAATAAATGTTTGATAGAAGATATCACATGCAACAGGCAGAGCTGTTGAGGAAGTCTAGGGGAGGAAGATGGAGATGGTAGAAGTAGCAAGAGTAAGGTAGGAAGTAGAAAGTGAAGCGGGGAAACACGGAGATGGCTTCTGCCTGGTTAGGTCCTCAACAAATGGAAATATTAATACCACGACATCACCTTGCCTCGCGAGTCTCGGTATGCTACACATCGTGACATTCCAGCTCTTCAATGCTCCTAGTCCTAGAGCAAATCACTACTATTTGCGTAGGCCAATTAAGCTTTGCTTGCTGCCAGCTTGTCCTTCCGAACCAACTGGAAAAGCGGCATAAAGGACACCCATAGCTGGAAATGGCCGCGAGAGTTACGAGAGACAACATAGTAAGCTGCTTGGTTCATTTGCCCGAGTGCTTGCATTGTGATTGACTAGCCTGATCATCATGTATTTAATACAAGAGGTGGTGCCAGGATGTCAGGCGACAGAGAAGAAGTGCATGCTATTCGCAAGGCTCGCCCAAATAAGCCTCTCAGCTCGCGCCGTAGAGTCGAAGCTCTCTATTGAAGACGGTAAAGGAAACCTTCCAAACACTAGAACCCAATGGAGTAGAAAAGAATCTATGAGATTACAACCGACTAGCCGATTACAAATAGTTTTATCGTGAACCGACACGCTTGCAAATGCACACGCATCACGCTAAATAACGAGGACAAAATGCACATGGATCAGTGCCCTTTAGCTGTGTTTATTGCGGAGGATAAAAGGCTGGAGGCGGAGGCGGATAGTAAACTGGGGGCGTCATCATGCCACCCATTCCAATTATACCACCTGGTGGCGGCATGCCATATCCTGGAGGTGGATAAGGTGCAGGGTTCTCGGTTCTCGCGGCGACTTGAGAGGGGTCATGGTAGTACACCATCCCGTTGATCTCTTGAGCAACCATGCCTCCTTGTGTCGTTGGCTCTGTCTGTGGTTGTGGCGGAGGCACAGGTGCGAGAGGTATTGGGTAGTGGTACTGTTGACCTGGGACGAAGGCTGGCGCAACTGCAGAGGGGGCCCCTGGGACTTGAACCGGAGGAGGATAGTAGAACATAGGTGGCGGAAGTTGCTGTGGATAAAAGTTTGGATACTGATAAGGGTAGGGTTGGAAAGGCTGAGTATGTACAGCTCTGTCGGGTATCTGAGAAAGCGGCGTTCCAGCAGATGCTTGGCTGGGATGAGACGGGTGTCGAGAATGTGGGTACTCTGCCGGAAATGCTGGTCCGGCAATCTGCGATGGGACTTGCTGATGGAATGGTAGCTGCTGCTGCTGCTGCGGTGGGTTGAATTCCAGAGTGGCGGGTGAGTCAATATCCGCAACCTGCAGCGTCCTCTGGGGTTTGGGGTGTTGCATGGGAAGAGCCGTTGGACGATTCTCGCGGAAGGTCGGCTTCTGGGGAAGTGGGTATGCCGAAGGCTGAGGTAGGTCGACAGTAGGAGGCATAGTAGCGCTCGTCAAAGATTGCTGACTTGACGCTTGCGTCTGTTCGCCTGCAGGGGGTAATCGGACGACAGGCGCCATCCTTTGGATTGTTGCACCACCGGATGAGACAACAGCTTCTGTAACAACCTCTCTTGCGAGCGACGACCGCCTGCTTAAGGCTAGACTCGGGGAATAAGCGCTGCCAGCATAGGCACTGGTTCTCCTGCTTGATAGAGCACCAAATGTACTATATCCTCCTCCAAAACTTCCCCGTCCCCGTACCCTACCAAATCCTTGTTGGTTTGGTCGCAAAGCCCTTGGTATGAAGATGAAAGATCGCTCCATCGCTGGAAAAATGTAGCGGATCGGCATATCCGGCAAGGATATCCGCACTGGTTTATCTCGTCGAAGTGGTGGTCGATGATGGGGGAGACGTGTATGCTGGTGGACGGGTACTGCTGAGAAGACGATGGGGTCCGACATACCTCGAATGAGAACGCGGATCTGCACATTTCCAAGCCTGGTCGTCCTTGAGAACGACCTGTTTGGTGGTTGCCCTATGGCTGGTGCGGATTCTGGGTTGCTTGTGTTTGGCCCAGAAGCTGGGCCCTTTTCGGAGATGGTAGGTATGTCAGGCCGGCCAACGACCTCGTGGAGATCATGGGCCCACGGGGCATCAATTGGTCCTAAGGGTTGACTACCTCGTAGTGAGCGATCTGTAGCTCTGTATGAAGGCGGTAGAAGTTTAAGAGCATACCTAGGTGACAGGAAAGGACCACCAATACCTCCTCGACCTCTTCCACGGCCCCTTCCCGAAGGTCTGAAACCGTTCTGACCAGGCGCAGCAGACCTGTGATCATGCATGAAGAATCCTCCTCGGTTGGGAACAAAAGCTGGATCCGCGTCCCTCTTCTTCTTGTATTCTTCGTGTTCCTGACGTCTTCTTTCACTAGTAGAAATCGCGTAAGGTGCCTCCGCTTGGTCTCGTGCAATACCCTGCGGTGGATGTACCTCTTGCTCTCCCATGTTCTCGAACGCAACCCCTTCGTCCTCGACTCTCGAGATCCTAAGTCCTTTCATCATAGCCTCCGTGTCGCTCATCTCGACCGGAAGTGAAGGTTGTGTTGCACTTGTCATCGACTGCGGTGTGGAGTCTTGAAACTTTTCTCGATGTCCATTTGCCACAGGCTCTTCTTTCGAGCTGTCTCGAATAGGCGAAGCGACATCGTCACCATCGCTTCCTTCAGCATCCGCATCATCATCCGCGTCGCTCATAGCGGATCCCTCGCTCATAGAGTCTTCCTCGACGCCGGCCGCTACGGATCCCTCCTCCTCCTCCCCATCGTCCTCCACTCTCCTCCTACTTGTGATGAGATCCTTCCGTCGTGGTGCCCCCATGATAGACTTATACCCAGCGCCACGCAGCGTCTCAACGAAACCCTTGAGTGAAAATAGTCACTAGCCAGCAGTCAAGGCAGTAGCGGTGCTAGATCAGGCTCCGACACCAATGGAAGGCAATGGGGACCAGCGCTGTTAGTGCTCGCTAAACATATGTAAAGATCTGCTATTAAAGATGACCAGCATCGATGTGGTGTCAATCTGACGAAACAATAAGAAGCAGCCGTAAGGTGTCACAGAATTGATGACATAGACTCTGCCGAGAAAAAGAATCTTGAACGGCCTCGGGTTTCAACGCTAGTTCATTTGTTCTAGCGTGGCTTGGCATTTTGTCCCTGACCGAGGGACGGACGTATTTCCAGATGAGTCACATCCACTGATCGATTCCTGCTTTTGAAATTGCTTTCCATTGATGAGAGATACGAAGGTCAAGCGTTGGACACTGTTAGACTTGCCGTTCGTAGGGCTTACTAACAGTATGTTCTAGCTGTTGCCAAGTTAGCTGAACACCGGTGCCACCCGTCAATTTGCATCAGACATGTCGAGAATCCATATTTCAATATGGAATGCCTCAGAGTTGCGAGCCAGGAGACTTAATCTTTGTCTTCAGGTCTCCATAGTCTATGATACAAAGTTGAGAGGCAAAAGTGCATCCAACTGAATCTTTCGCCATACAGAAAGTGGAGAATTAGCTAGATACAATTTTAATGCAGAGTACAAAGACTTCCCATCTGTCAGGGACTGAAACAATGGTGGTGGTCTTGAAGAGAACGGTGTATCCCATTATCGCATTGGTCCTCCAATATTGCCTCCCATACCTTGCAGCCTGCTAGCAAGCTGAGGGTATTTCTCTTGAACCTCAAGTTGCGTTCTCGTTGCTTCGGCGTACGATAAAGCGTTGACGATTTCGCCCTCTGTTCTTGAGAGCTCGGCGGCTCTTTCGAAGTACTTGAGTGCTTCGGTGACCTTGCCTTGTTGAAGCAGCAGTTGTGCCATTGTCGCCACGGCGATATCGCACTCAGGGTCAACTATCATGCTTTTAGCAAAAGAAGGGTACTAGACGATGGGAGATACAGACTGATGAGCGCCTTTTGGCACAGCTTCTCGGCTTCCTGAAAGTCTTGCTTCCATTGGAATAAGGCCAATGCCTTGTTGATTAGAGGCAGAACATTCATGCCAAGTGGCTTGGTCTGTTTCTCCATCTCCACAGCGGTGTCGAATTTCTCGACGGCTTCTTGATATTTTTGCTGGTCAAGAAGTAACTCTCCATAATAATTATACACATCAGGCACTTTGTCAAAGTTCTTAATGCATCTTCGGAAGGTGGCCATTGATGAAGCGATAGAACCCATCTTGTATTGAGTCACCCCCAGCTGGATATGCGAGAAAATGAAGTCCTTGTCCAAATCGATTGACTTTTGGTAGTCCTTGGCGGCATCGGCAAACTCGCTTAAGATGAAGTGGAGTTGAGCTCGGTGATAGTAGATATCGGGGTCATCCTGTTGTTGTTCCATTGCCTTCGCAAAATCATCTGCAGCTTTTTCTCGTTTGCCTATCTCTGTCAGTAAAGAAGATCAGCACGAGAGGTTGAGTCATCTTACCGAGCTCAAGATGCATGCTAGCCCGCTTGATGTAGCTTTGAGTCAGTGTAGGCTGGAGCTCCACACTTTGTGTGAGATCTACCAGTGCAGCGTCATTCTCCCCTCGAAGATACTTGAAAGTGCCACGCATGTTGTACGCAAAAGCCTCATGCTCACCGAGGTCTCCTAGTTCCAAAGCGTTGTCAAAGGCCGTCGACGCGGCCTCGTAACCCTCACCAGTCTTTTTCTCCATAGCCATCAGACCAGCCCGTAGTCGACCTTTGCCGCTCTCGTCATCCAATTCTGCGGCCTCTTCCAAACCTTGGGGCGGCGGCCGCGGTCTGAAGCTTTGTAGGTAATTGGTAATGAACGTAGGACTTGGCAACTTCCTTTGCTTTCCTTCGAGAATAGCTTTGCCCTTGGCCTCCGCTACCTTCTTCAACAGTCGCTCCACGCTCTGAGCGCTCTGATCATTCTTGAACCCGTCTATAATGCAACTTGCTGTGTAATCCAGGAGTGCCTCGCTGTTTTTTCCGAGATGCTCGTAGGCATTCGCCCTCCTATTCAGCGCCTTCACGTATTCGCTGTCCAAGTTGATCGCTGCTGTAGTATCTTCAACAACCTTGTCCCAGCTACCCAGTGCATTGTAGCATGCCGCTCGATTCGAGTAGAATATGGGGTCTGGCTTGCATATGATAGCTTTGCCGTAAAGCTCGATCGCGTCATTATAGCTCTTATCGCCATAGGCCTTGTTGCCGGCAACCTTGAGCTTGGTGGAGTACTCTTTTCGCTCCTGGGTTTGGTCAGTCTTGGAAAAAGAGAGTTGCGAGTGAGACAAGCTACCTGGTCTGATAACGTCTCGACTGTAGATTCATCTATCTGGGGTATGCCTTCCAAAGGATCTGACTCGACTGTGGGCGCTCTGGCTTGTGCTGAAGAAGTGTGAGCAAGTCTGGCTGAAAGGGGAATGAGAGCTACAGACTGTCCTTGGGTTGCTCGGGGATTGCTCTAGCTTCTGGCTGGCTCTTCTTCTCCTCTTTTTCTTGTTTTGCTCTTCGCCTCTCCTTCTTGCTTAGTCTCTTCTTCTCATCTGCCGCAGAAACCTTTCTCGAGTCCGAGAGATAATAAGCTACTCCTGCCCCCGAGATGACCACGGCGACACCTGCTATCGTGTAAACCACAGTTTTGTTTTCTGACGCCCATGTTGTCAATCGATTCCATACAGGCAAAGATGATGGGTCTGAGGAGAGGGAGGAAGTGCCAAGATTGGTGTTGGCTGCAGGTATTGGTACAGCCTCCGTGGACATATTTTCATCCGGAGTCAAAGAAGTCGGAGGAGATGGAAAGAGCAAATCAAAACTTGCTGTCTTTGGCTTACGAAGAAGGACCCCGACGCCTTAATCGCAATAGATAAGTGGACAGAGGTGAGGAGCTGTCTCGTTATGGATGAAGCTTTAGAAAGCCGATCTCCAAATTTTGGCGACCCAACTCCGAGCTTTCCCGGCTAGAACTAGAACTATCTACGTCAACACGACCTCCAGATTTCTTCTTTTCAAGCAACATGTTCTACAAGTACACTGACATACCTCGATAGGTGTAAATATGCTTGGCGTTTGAATACAATGATCGGAGCTACTTGCTTTGATAGCTGAGGTTCTTGTGTGCGCGGTCTTTCAGACTGAAGGCAAGCCAGGCCACGACTCTGTCTAAATCGTATACCTCTGATATATGTATATCTGTCTGGAAGAATAACAATACAGTGGTTTGCCCAACTTCCGTACATCCGGACTGATGCCGATGCTCACTATTTGTTTCTCTTTCCAAAGTTGGCGAGGTACCATTCCCAGTCAACGAACTTTCTGATATCAGAAGAAGCACATGCTTGCTTGTGTTTACCTCCACGGCTCAAGACCCTAGCGCACAACACCGATAGCTCAAAATTTCGTAATGGCTTCAGGAGTCCTGACCGTGCACGGGCGAAACAATTCCATAGATGGTATCACTACACTGATATTGATTCAACGCTAGGGCGGCCACTCGACACTACCTCACATGATTGACGGCGATCAACGACAGACTCCGACCTCTACACTGCATACCAATCATCATATCATGGGCTCTATTCCTGTCGCATATGATTTCGAGATCATCACGACCCTGCTCAGCGACAGTATTCTGTTGGAGTGTCCATCCAATGTGCGTCTTGATCCGGATCGCTTGGAGACATCCCAGTTCTACTTGCTCGACCATCATCGAGACCGAATGCTCGCCGCAGTCAAGGCATTTCAATGGCCGGGGGTCTGCCAATCGCAAATCCTTGGTCTCAAGGACCATCTCCAAGCCCATTTAAAGGAGGACGCCTCCAGCTCTAGTAGCCCGCTTAGAGTACGCTTTCCCTGGCATGGTAGCCATTGATGAAGGCACTAACAATAAATTCGCAGCTTAGGGTAGCGCTTTCATCCACTGGGAGTATCAACATCTCCAAAGCGGAAACGAACGCTATCCCACCGAGTTCACTCTTCCCCACATCGCTATGCTCCCTTGTTGACCGTTCCAAACCCGGATCAATTCCCAGCTTCCGGGTCTTCATCTCGAGTGAGCCTACGAACCCTAGTCTTTTCACGAACCACAAGACAAGTTGGCGGAAGCCTTATGACAATCTCCGTGCAAATCTACCGTTCAAGAAATCCCAGCCCGGGTTTCCTGAAATTCTTTTGTTCAACTACCAAAACGAAATCATGGAGGGGAGTATTTGCACGCCTTACTTCTTCCGTGGCGGACACTGGATCACGCCTAACGTAAGCTGCGGCGGAAATGTGGGTACCACACGTAGGTACGCATTGGAGCATGGTCTCTGCAAGGAAGGAATTGTGATGAAGGATAGCGTAACAGTTGGCGAGAGGGTGGTACTCAGCAATGGCGTTAGAGGGTTTGGCTGGGGAATCGTAGAGGATCTTTAATGACCTTGTGGAGGCGCAGAAACACGGAAAAGCAGCAAGGATTTGACGACATCGTCTATGTTGAAATGATCTTCACGGTGAGCAGATATCAGCTGCAAGTGGAGAGCTTCCGAAGGTACCATACTCAGCTCCCCGGTAACTCTACGCAAATGTGGTTTTCTTCCCCCTGCTTTCGACAATTCCGCCGGTCAACCGCGGCGCGGCGGCAAGCGCTGCACCCGGTTTAATAGTCCGTGGATCGACCCTTTTGAGGGGTGTCCTTGCCGAATACTGCCTTTTGCCGTTGGTCGCAGCAGCTGGGGTATTCTTTTTATCAGGCTTGGCCATAGCGGAGGAATCAGCTATATCCGTGGCTGTCTCTTCGTCATTCCGTGCTGTGCCCTCTTTGCCATACCGCTTCTTATATCTCACATCCTTTCCCTCTGCGAACTCCATCCGGAGTGGTCGACCACCAAGCCTGTTCACCCACCACTTTCTTACCCTTGGCTTCCTCTTTGGCTTTACCTGATCCGCCAGCGCCTCAGCTATCTCATCGTCTTCATTCTCGGCTTCTCCATCCTCCTCAAAGTTCACCCATCCCCTTACCGCAGCCTCGCCAGCGTCCAGCTCCGCAAATTCCACCCACCCGTAGCCTTTGCATTTTCCTGTGTCCTCGAAAGTAGCAAGGAAGACATCCAAAATCTCTCCACAGCGTGCCAAATGATCTTGTAACATCTGCTTGGTGGTGTCGAACCCCAAATTTCCGACAAAGATACGCTTGCTCGGAGGCTTCCTCGAATTGGCAAATGGCACCCCATCCTCCCTAGACTTTTCCGGCCTACCCTCGAAGCATTTCGAATCTTTAATCAAGACTCTTCTCCCGGTCAGTAGCTTCTCACTCAATGCCAATGCTTTCGCCAATGCTGCTTCTGTAGAGAAATCGACATAAGCGAAACCTTGATTCTGCGGCTTGATTTTCTGCCTTGAAGACGCAAGAGCACTTCTGCTGGGTGGTGGCATATGAATTCTAGTGATCATCTCCTCCGTAATATCAGTATCCTTGGTGAGAAACATGCGTAATTCTGGCTTCGTAGCCGTCCATGGCAGATTTCCAATCCATATCCCGTACTCTGAGCGCGTTGGTGGTGCATCTCTCGCCTTGAAATCCTCGTCGGACGCATGATCTGGGTTTCCGACTGCACGATCTGGCTTCACATTTATTCCCGTAGTAGGAGCAGCCTTGCCCTTCTTGGCTTTCCGAAGAGCCTTTTTTGACGGAGGTTCTGGAGCTGCGACGTCAACTTCAATTTCTGCAGTGGGGCTGTGGTCTCGTTTTCGTTTTCTGGACGGTGATTGTGATGAGCTGACTGTTGGCGCAGTGATCGTTGTCGAATGGCGACCCATTATCGATTAGGACTCACGCACCTTATTATTTGCAACACTCAAGCTTCGTTTGTGGCTCCAAGCTCGAATAACCACATAAATCGTGCACTAGTTCTAAGGGCCCGCATTAGCGCGCGACTTGGCAGTCTTCCGATGTTCTGAACCTCGGAAGGCTCCTCGTCGATTGCAATGTAGATGCATAGAGTACCTCAGGGACTCGTGCAAAGTCGAGACCCTCACAAGCAACGTGTCCAGCATGTCTTTCCCTACCGTCAACAACCCAGAGCAGGCAGGCTTTCCACGACCCGATGCAGCTCCGATGGCTTGGGAGCCCAGCAAGCCAAAGTACAAGTCTTACAAGTATACAATTCGTTTCAGCTCATTGAGCTATCCGCGCTGACCGATCTTGTAGGAAGAAGTACATGAAGATGAGACATGCTTTCAAGGAGCGTATGCGGAATAACAATATGTTGTACGAGAGTGAGCAGCACAATGAGAGAATCGCTAGACGTCTTCAAGAAGAGAACAAGTAAATATAGCCTTTATATCAGCCAAGTAGTTAAGCTACTAATGTCGAGAAAACTAGTCAACTCCTCGATCTTCTCCTAGACATCAACGATTCCACCAAGCTCCCTCCCCGCTTTCGCTACGACCTCCGTTCACCCACACCAAACGCATCCGACATCCCAGATCTCGAGCCAGACCATGACCAACACGAGCCTCCTGAGGCCGAAGGTGCTCTTGCAGCGCTCAAAGAAGCAAAGGCTGAATTTGACGGTGGCTGTATCACGCTCGATGACTTTAAACAAACAGAGAAGAGCCTCAGAACGATCATTGATGCGGCACACGCATCAATGGCGCCTCAGACACTCACCAAGCTCTCCCGCATAACACACACTACGATCTCTTCGGTCCCCTCGTCCGGTATGCCAGCCGATCTCGTTGACGCATCACCGATTGGCTACCTCACTTCTGCGCATGAGGAAGAGTATCTAGCAAGCTTGGATAGCTACCTCGAAATCGAGCCCCTAGACTCTCACGCACCCCTCCCGCGACATCCAAGGCTCAGCGAGAAAGAGAAGGACAAGGATGCCCAATTACACAACCCCACTTCGGTTTACAATTGGCTCCGCGCCCACTCTGATACCAAGGCAGTATCCCACGATACCGAGAAAGAGGCCCCCACAAATAATCCAGACACGGTAAGCCATAAAGCGAAGCCATCGCCTAAGCCACCATCACTGGCAAGTACTGGCAGCGCAAAGCCATCAAGGAAGCGTGCATCCAGTGCCCTACTACCTAGGCAGGAAACCGAGGAAGAGCTGCTTGACGAAGAGGGTTATGTTATTGCTGGTGGTAGCGAGCAGCCCGCTGTCAAAGGGAAGAGAAAGAGGGAGAATGATGACGCGTATAGGCCAAAGGGCGGAAGCAGCAAGTCGAGAAAGAGGACGAAGGGAAGTAGCGGGGCAGCGATAAAGAAACTAAGCCCAGAGCCAGAAAGCTGAGGAGGAGGACATATGAATTGATTAAGCGAACAATCTACTTGACGAATTGCATAGACTCGGAGTTATCTAAGACGGCATGGATCTAGCTAGCGGGTGTCAACATTTCATGTATGGTATCCCGAGCATTGTTGTTGAGCTGGGAAAGCGCGAATCTATCATATCACTATCAAGGAGATCACATTATCGAAATCTTCAGAGCGAATCTAAGCTACATCCCATTCTCTGAAAGAGCTCGCCCTGCATGTTTCAGATTACTGGAGAGACCATTGTTCGTCCTTTACAACGACTCTAGCCCAGATCATTTCCACCCTTCCGGACGATCAAGTTCTCCAGGAGCTGTGTTTGATGACTATAGTACTATGGCTAAATCGATGCTTGCGCTTCATGTCTGCTGAACAAGCTCGTTCGTTCGACTCGCTTCATTGCCAGCTTTGCGGCGTTCTGCTCGTCGTCTAGTCCCGGGAGTTCTACTGCGGCTCAAGACTGAAGCATGAGTGACAGGGAGTCAGTTGCCTTCCTTATCTAAAATGTCGTCTCCATTAGGAAGCGTTTGATGGCCTCGGCATTGACACGATGGAGAGAACGACTTCTCTGACCCAAAGCGGCGGGTTTGTACTTTCGGCGTGTATAGCTTACCAAAAGTATGGTGCTCTAGCTGGAAGAAACCTTAGTCTAAGGCGGCAGCAACGGTCACAATCAATTACCAATCATTCCCAGACTCCAGCTTTTGCAGTCACACACTTCTGATCTTTGTGCCTGAATTCATCTGACCAGTCTACCCGCTTATTTGAGATTGTGCTTTCGGAGCAAACGGCCATCACAACTTCTAGAAACCATGATGACTTGCCTCATTTGTCACCAAGGCATCACCGACCGGACCAGGCTGCCAGACCATTTGATGTTGAACGACCAAGCCTGAACCAATTTGTACACAGCAGACCAGAAGAGGAGTGTTGACCAAACGGGAGCTGCACCCGGCAAGATTCATGCACTAGTATGGTTGACAACACAGCGTCTCTTCCGATCCGAAAATTAGGGAATTGGCAACTATATAAGTGAAGCTGAAGTCAAAACAACACAGACATCTAACTTAGATTCACGCTGATCTCTCGACACTGAGTCTGCAGAACGCCTATAGTATCACCCTCACCATACTCCAGCGAATCTGATAATCTCATTCCCCAACCATGGGCTCCAATCAAGACAATGCAAGGGAGATCCCCGACCTACAACGTACAGTGGAGGAACTTGAGGGCTTGGATGAGCAGCTGCAACAACTCGGCGTGGATTTAGCTAGGACCTGTGCATCGTTCAGTGATGTTTGGAATAGCATCAACACCACCGCTACCGAATTTGGCTCCCCTCAAAACCTGCTGACACAGGGAGCACAAATGCAAGCAGCGCTATCTCGGCAGGAGAAGGAGGTGACAACAATTGTTGAAGGTTTGCGGAAATCATGTGAATCATCCATTCGAGCACCCGGCCTGGAGCCGAATGTGCATACAGCTCGTACTGACAATGCTCAGACCGTGAGACTATGGCTTCCGTTGAGAAACTCGAGAGCCTACCAAAAGACAAGTGAGCTGGTGAATGACCTGGTGCTTGTATGTATCCTTTTGTTGCATCAGTCTCACTTCCTGTACTGATCACATACAGAAGAAAGACTGATGGCTGTATATCGATAGGATGGGCAGCAGCAGCGAGCAGTAGCAGATACGGGGTGGTAGGAGCCTACTGGTAAAATGTTGCATCGGGAGTTTCATACTCAACAGAACCACAACCCTTACGAGACCAAGGCCCCGAGGCTTCTAGAGATTCACATATCATGAAAAGCGACTCAATCATACCCACTCTTGACGCACTGTCGATGGAGGTCAGATCAATTCAATAAGTCTGCTCTTCGATCACTTCTATATGCACATGATGAAATTGTCTTGTGATGAGAAAGCGCCGGGCTGCAAAGCAAGTGCCTCGGATGAAAGTGGAGATTTAGACTTACGTGATTTCATCATGTCCCAATCGTTCTACCCTTAGATATAATCTAGTATAGACCCCCAAACATGTCCGTAACATGTCCGTACTAAAACATACCCTCGACGCGCAAAAGGGAGAGCGTCTCTACCGTCAACTTATGCTGACTGGACTGCCTAATGAAGTATAATTTGCAGCGGCGCCGCCTTCATGACTCTGCATTCGACAACCAAGCCATACTAAGATCTCGGTTTGTGAATACCGATATTTTGGATAACAGGAAGCGGAACAAGGCCCAGCGAATACAAGAGATTCGGCTGACTTCATGCCACTCAGCAATCGCCGAGCAGGATCAGATTATGGAACAGTAAGCCCGTTAAAGGCCCCTCAAACGGTTTGTAAAAGCCAATTCGGCAAAATTCCATTCAATTCCCAGATACGCTACCATGCACCGTATTCCCAGAGCCTGTTCTGAACCCTTGAGAAAAGTTAAGGAAGAACAAATTACTAGATAGGTTGATTGCAGGAAGGAAAAGCAGAAAGACGAAAGTGCATTCATTCGATCCTTGCACGCCTTGCCAAGTTTTGAATTTCCGTTGAAGCCCTGCGGCTATACCCAACATTTAAAGCCGGCGCTAATCCCCGCGGAGTCCTACCAGTGACGAAGTTCTTCTATTAAAGTCGAAGACTTCCAGTCCTCCACTTCTATGATGAGCACCCTCTGGGTCCCAGCCGTGCACCAATTCAGTCGAACATTATCGGCTACGCAACGCTCTCTCCCCCTCCGAATCTCGTCAATCATCCACCAAAAGCAACATCCCCCACACTCCAGAACCATGGCCTCATCCAGCAAAATCCGCGTCAAGAACCCAATCGTCGAGCTCGACGGCGACGAAATGACACGCATCATCTGGCAAACCATAAAAGACAAATTCATCCACCCCTACCTCTCCATCGACCTCAAATACTACGACCTCGGCCTCCCTTACCGAGACGAAACCAACGACCAAGTCACCCTCGACGCCGCCGAAGCTATAAAGAAATACAGCGTCGGCGTAAAATGCGCAACCATAACCCCCGACGAAGCGCGCATGAAGGAATTCAACCTAAAGCAAATGTGGCTCTCCCCCAACGGCACCATCAGGAACCAGCTCGGAGGCACCGTCTTCCGCGAACCGATCGTCATCCCCCGTATACCGCGCCTCGTGCCCGGATGGAAGAAACCCATCATCATCGGCCGACACGCGTTCGGCGACCAATACCGCGCAAAGGACATGGTCGCGCCGGGGCCGGGGACGTTGGATATGGTATACACGCCCACGCACGGCCAACCGGAGCGCATAAAAGTGTTTGAATTCGGAGAAGGAGGCGGAGTGGCGCAGACACAGTACAACACCGACGAATCGATACGAGGGTTCGCGCACGCGAGCTTCAAGCTTGCGATTAGCAAATCACTACCACTATATCTAAGCACAAAGAATACGATTTTGAAAAAGTATGATGGGCGGTTCAAAGATATCTTTCAAGAAGTTTATGAAGGGGAGTATGCGCCGCTGTTTGCAGAGAGGAAGATATGGTACGAGCACCGCCTCATCGACGACATGGTAGCGCAAATGATGAAGTCGTCCGGCGGATACATAATGGCGCTCAAAAACTACGACGGCGACGTCCAATCCGATATCGTCGCGCAAGGCTTCGGATCACTCGGCCTCATGACATCCGTGCTCATCACGCCCGACGGCAAGACGTTTGAGAGCGAAGCCGCGCATGGGACCGTGACGAGGCATTTTCGGGAACATCAGAAGGGGAATGCGACGTCTACGAACCCCATTGCGAGTATTTTTGCGTGGACGAGGGGGCTTGTGCAGAGGGGGGTGTCGGATGGGACGCCGGAGGTTGTGGCGTTTGCGGAGGGGTTGGAGAGGGCGTGTGTGGATGTTGTGGATGAGGAGGGGGTTATGACGAAGGATTTGGCGTTGGCGTGTGGGTTGGTGGAGAGGGGGGATTATGTGACGACGGATGAGTATTTGGATGCTGTTGAGAGGCGGATGAAGCGGATTTTGAAGGAGAAGCTGTGAAGTCGTGCTGTGGGTTGGATAGTCGTGGTCATTCTGGAACGCCGACTATGTGAGTGTATATACCGATGTCAATATTCTTGTATATCAATATTTAGATCGCATTAGGAAGGGGCACAAAGATCTGGTTGCACCTCTCGTTGGTATTCATCTAAGTCATAATGCCAGTCTCTTCCGAGACTCGTCTATCGCTCGAATGCCTGCAATCATGATCCACCCAATCCCTTGCTCCTTCTCTCATCGCTTGCCTCCCTCTTCAACTCCAGCACCATCAAACATCCCCTACTTATCATCCAACGGCAACCCCGTCTTCGGACTGATCTTCAGCACCCTCGCCACCTTATTAAGCAACCCCTGGTTCTTTATCGCATCACCGTTCTCCAGCAACTTGATATCGTTTGCCTGAGCGTTCACTTTCTGAGCCAGCTGCGCTTGAGTCATTTTGTACGGCCCTTCCTTGGAGCGACGGTTGCGGATATTGACACCGATTTCTTGAGGCACCTTTTGAGGAGCGACGATGTCGTCGGAGCGGTCGACTTTTGTGAGACGTGAGCCTTCGGAGCCGGATTTGTTGGCCTGTGGGATATGTGTCAGTGGCTGATGGGCCCAGAGGATACGTGACCGACTAGGTTGTGGCCGAAGGATACGAAGGCAGTTGGGAGTTATGTTTTGCTGTGGGATGGGTGGAGTCACTCACGAGATTACCAGTAGTAAACTTCTTTTCTGTGCCGATGATAGCTCCGGTACGCTGAGCTGCGTTCAAAGCTCCCTTGCCACGGACGACGGTCTCACGCTGAGAGGCGCCCCCGCCTGTCTTGCTTCCAATCTTAGTGACAGTGTCCCAATCGTCAGCCATCTTGAACGTAGTACGGTGATGAGGTTTGAGCGACTGGTGATTGGTGTGATAGTTGGATGTGAAGTTGAAGTTGACGGAGATGGTGTGTCTTGAAATATATGACGGGACAGGGTTGTTGTATGAATGTGCTGTGATGTATTGCAAAGGACCCTCAAAGGAACCGTGGTTATTCCAGATGTCTTGGCGATGATTCATCTACCGCGCTAAAGATAGCCGCGGATCTTCAGATGCTTCTGTCCAACTCATGTAAAGTGACGACTAACAAGCTGAGAATATTCATAGAGTAGCAAGCAGTCCCATCACGTACACGTCTTTTACAGCCGTGGCTTCTTGTAGACGTCTCTATGGACATTGTAAAAAACGTATCGACTATCTTATCTAAACCAGAGTTGACGTGTCTAGGTGTGGATAAGATAAGTATATGGGATCGCCACTCACAATACTTACCACTTTCGTATGAGACCGACAGCCTAAACAGTACATCCCCCCTGAATCCGAGCCTTAGGCTTGGGTAGCAGCCATACCATCAAAGCTACAATTACTCTCAGGCGATATGTATAGGGCACACAACTGCCCGGCCTTGACCGCATCATATGGTGGTTACCTGGGCTCACTTCATGACATTTGCATTGAATAGAAGTCTGCGAAGGCCCCCAATTATGAAGATATCCAAGAGAATTCATGACATGATCAGGCTTTTGTACAGTCCTAAGGGATCTATTCGTTCATGAAATATCGTGAGCATCTGTCTGCTTTACCCTCTTTATTGAAACGCCAACCAAAATGTTCTTGCATCTATTCTCCATTTACAGTCGAGTAAACATCTTCGCCATACGTCTCGTTCAAAGATACAGCTGTAACAACAGTCCCAGCCTGCATTCGCACCCATGTGTCACTATAAGATAGCCCGAGTCAGTACATCTCTATGAACAAATGGAATCGTATGATGGCTGTTGAAGTGATGGAAAGGCCGAGTCATTTGTGCGACTTTGGAACAGGTCAAGACTAGAACAAAACTTACACCTTCATGGCGCCGCTCTGATCGAACGACAATCGAATCTGTCGAACACCCCTATTCCAAACACCGTAGCCGCCGTATCCTGAGTGCTTGCAAAAGCACAGGATTGGTCTATTTTGGCTACTTCCTCCGCCGACTCCATAGCCGGGCAGTGTGCTGCTGGGCCAGCGTCCACACCAGCTATCACCGTGGTCGTGGCCTGAATAGATTGAATGCAGACCAGGCGTGTCCAGCAGTGCTTGCATAAAAGGTATTGCCTCGGATCCCGTGTTGGAGTAGCCTTGTTGGGCAATAGGAACATCCGCATTGAGACCAGGATATACGGGACCAGATACAGCGGGCGATGTCTGACCTTGGAGATCGACGAATGCCAGGGTAGGGATATGAACAAAAGCAAGTGAAGGAAGTATCCCGTATTGGCTCTGCATTGTAGCTTGAGTGGAGCGATACCAAGAGACTGTGCCATTGGAGACGTAGTTGTCGATATTGTCCACATTGGCTGGCAGGCTCTGGTATGCTGATCCGCCGCGAGAGTCGAAGAACCACAGTAACGCAACAGGTTTCTGACTGCTGCCTGTCGTCTTTGACGGGAAAACTGGAAGGACATAGTTCGTTACGCCGTCTGTACCATCTGGACCGTGCTGAGTGTAGGCATTCGCATACTTCTTCTCTTCTGCATACAGCGCCTCGCGACTCAGATTGAATTTCGAGTCATGATTGCCGTACGTGCTGGCCCAACTATATCCCCCTTGAACGAGTGGTGCAACTATCTCATCCACGTAACCGGTGGAATTGAATGCAAAGGTGTTCTCTCCAGTGATAAGATCTCCGTTCAGAACTACAAAGTCTGGCTGCTCTTGCGTGAGAACCTGACGCATCAGCGCGGCGGAATTTATGTCTGCTGGAATGCCAAAAGTGCTTTCGTTCTCACCATAATGAAGGTCTGAGAAGGCTGCAATGTGAAAGGCGTTGTCCCCCGCAAGCTGCAGATCCGCTTTGCAGTGTAGTGCGGATGAAAATATCAAAAAGGAAGCGAGTAAGGCGAACATGGCGAAGATAGCGATGAGGGAAAGTAGGAACATGGTGAGGAGTGCCTTTCCCTTTTTATTGACCGGTTTTGCGTTGGTCGTGTCGACGAATACAACGATGATGGTGTGTCCAGAAGGCTGTCCACTACCTGTTTTGATGCCGGTGATCTCGACCTGCATGATGGTCAGACTAACGCAGCACCTGGACCGACACACGCCCTACATCTTCGCACTTGATTCGCGACTTGATTCTGCGCGTCTAGCATGTGGGCGAATGCAAGCAGGATTATAGGCCCCTCAGATCTATTTGGTGAATGGGATTACCGAAAGTAGTAACCGGGTGCTGAAGTGGCCTGAGAATGGATGATTCTCAGTACTCCGAATAGACCCAGCCAATCAGGATTGCAGCCTGTCATCTTAGCGTGACCATACACGATCTTCTCCGATTGCATTCATAGCCCATCATCGCTGTGCTTACTCGATGTCGTGCTGATTTTGGAGGCGATCTTCACAATCTTGGAACAGAGACGCGATCGATAAGGAAAAGGGCGAATCCACCCGCTCCCACGTGGCAGAACCCTACTACAAATAGCAAGCCAATTCAAGAAATAGCAACAACATATCGTAGTGTAACACGTTGAAGATACAGATCCATACATAGCCCCAGAATCGCTGATTGTTCATTCAGCACGCTGGGGCAAAACTGAATTTCAATGTGGGGCAAATCAAGTGGATTCTCAGGATATCGACCTTAATGTGGAACTCAGCTATTGCTTCTTGTGGTGTAGACTGATAGCTGCTTTCGCTTTTCGTTCAGAGTGTATACGGGCGGTGGTGGTGTCATTGTCACAACGGAGTGCGAATGCGTTGTAAGTCGCCACAATTGATTCTATTTTTGCCTCAGCCCCACAGCGCCAAGGCTTTTATCGATAAGGGTCACGTGATCTCAATCATCTGTTGCGCCTTGATCGGACATTCCCTTTAAATTTCGCAACATATGTCCTAGGTTGTCGGTACCCACGTATGGAACAGGGCCGTGAGAATACTGACAGAGAACCCGTCTCCAGGTTGCTTAGATGACTGCGATGAGAATGTGAAGGAGAGGGACCAGAAGATCCTACTTATGCAACCCTCGCACATTCTCGATAACACCATCAGCTAGCCTCCCACGTCGACCTCGCGTTCGTAAGTCTTCGTAGAAGGGTTTTACGCTGAGAAATCTGGCATATCGGTGCCGAAATCCTAGAGTGACTGAACATCAATTTCTTCTACCAACACCTAAGACTTCCTGCTACTATCATGCCATGTTTTCAGTCCTCCGTCTCGCTTTGTCCGAGACCTCTCCAATCGAAGATTGCCCAGCCTGCACTCAATCTTCGATCCTGTCGTCAGTCGAGACGCTCAGATCGATGAATTTGCGCTTTCGTTGCGTCTGCAAGTCATGTCAGCTTTGGCCTTTAAGCCAGCTCATGCTAGACTGACTGGCTGTTTGATCTGCCTGGTGGTCGACATCCGCGCCGCACTTTGATCCGTGGAACTCATCTGCAGGGGCAATGTAGATAGGATTTCAGCTATGGGTTTACTCACCAATGCTTCACGTGCAAAAGGCGAAGATGGTACCGGCTCGTATTCCTGGGCTGTGTCGGACAGTGCTACCCGGCGCCGCTTGGGCACCATGGACTCTGGCGACTGAGCTAGCGGCGAAGGGAGGAATGGACGTGGTGTGCCCCTGGTAGGTGACAAAAAAATCTGACCAGGGACGTTCCGATTGCGGGTAGCAACGCCAGAGCTGGGTTTCTTGAAGGCTATGGGGCTTTGGGATAGATCTCTGACTGGCCCTTTTGGTCGGATCCAGTTTACAGTCGATAATCTGAAAGGTGACCGCTTAAAACGTGACGGCGGATATGGCGTAGCTATTGTTTGTGCTGGGAGCATTGATGAACCAGCTGGCAAATGAGAAGCTGTCCGGATTGGGAGTGATGAGTGTATCGGGGGAGCTTTTGCAGCTTGAGGAAACTGTTGTGGTCTTGGAACAGGTGGCGGGTAAGAATTGACCGTTGGACGCATTTTCACGTACGACTCCAGAGCTGAAAGACCCTTTACGAAGATTGTCAGCCTCACAAAGATAAAAGAGTAATGAATGAGGCAGTCCACTCACAGTCATGATTCGCCGAACGGTAGCATGCCTCCATGGACTCTTGTCCTCGAGCAACTTGTTCCTCATTCGCAGATAGGAACGTGAGCCTGTAAATGGCTCTGCTTTCACGCTTTGCCCGCGTTTCTTTCGGACCAAAACGTACTCGAATTGGCTGACATCAAACTTCGATCCGGGTTTGTAGTATAAAGATTCCAATTGCGAGCAAAACCCCTCGAATTTTTCGTTACCAGGGATCTCTCTCCGGTGGATGGTGACTCCATCTAGCACGAACCAGACGCGGAAGCGAGCAACGGCGAGGTCGATTTCTGTTGTGTCTGTATCTGTGTCTGTGCTTGAATTGAAAGGCGAGGGAGACGGTGATTCTGATTTCCTTTTCTGGTCGGCGAATATTGACACCCATTGAGTTATCCATTCGGGGCTGATGTTGTCATCGCGCTCCATATGACTGGCAAGAAGGCCCAGGTTCGGATATTTCGCAAGGCATTGGGGACACTGCAAGTCACCCATTGCATGTATTCTGCAGTCTAAGGTCCTGTCTCTGAGAGTTGAGAAGATGGTCGCTTGCGGACGCGAAATAGTTCAACCAAGTGCTGATGATGCATTGTTGTCAAACTGTGTTAACGCTCTTCGTTAGAGACTTTGTGCGCGAAACGCGAAATATTACCCGGTCAATGACGAGTGTCGAGGCGTTACGTAGTACCCAAAAGGGCTTGCCAGGAGCGTCACGCAGAAATTCATAGATGTAGTCTAAAACCAAAGGTCGAAGAGGAGTCTACCGATCATAGGCTCATCGAGGGAGTCCAGAAAAGACACCTAAGGTCATTTTTGAAGATGGCAGAATAGGGTATTTATGCCACAGCGAATGCTGAATTGGGGGAAGCAACCGTGGTGTAAGTCCAGTCGATGCGTCTTACGCGTTCAAGAGTGAAGTGTTATCGAAGTTACCGCCTACAGCATTATTAGCGTTTCTCCGGAGATTCCATCCTCTTCACTCTACTTCTCGACTCACCAAATACACAATCGCGCTCCATCAGCCAAAACATTTCGCGACATGATATCCTTGTCCATAGCGAATTAGCAGCAACCATGACATCTGTGATGCATTCGATCTTGAAAGCCATAAATTCGTACACCGTCTGCGTAATCTTTTGAATCCGAAAAGGAATGACATCCTATAGCCACTTACTTCTGCCTCTGATCGTCCTTGATGTTCCTTTGAGAGATATGAAGAAGACTTTCTAGACGAAAAGTCCATTGCAAGCTTATAGCCAGACGAAGTGATAGTAATCATGGGCAGAGATTTTGAGTTACAAAAGTTGTTGGAGCAAATGTAGGGCTTGTGGCTCGATGTGTCTTGATACGGCCTGATGTAGTAGCTTTCAAGCTTAGGAGTTTGCTCGATGTGCCAAAGACTGGTCTTGAACGCTGTGGTGTTTTTAACTCGTACTCCTGTCATTCAATATCTAATCTGATGGCACCAGTGTAGGGTCCTCCATGAACATGAGGCCTAAAAGGATGATTTATATGGAATTGGTGCTATATAATGGTTATCAGACTACTTACATGATACCTATTTCCAGCCATAGCATCAGAACCGCCATTGCACTTCCCCAAACTGCTGACGTCCCCATACTTTGAAATTGTCGTCCAGCAGATCCTTTAAAGGGCACAGCCCCGGACGCACTAGCACTGGCACTGGCACTCGGCCCCGCCCCCAGCCCACTCATGATATAATTCCCCAGCCCATCCGTACTCGTCCCAACGACTACCTGAGTCCCACTGGGCGCAAGCGAGACTGGCGTCCCCGCCACGGTGATCGCTGCACCAGGTGTTAATGTTTGGCTCCCTACAACGTACTGATTCTGAGCATTGGCCGTCACCACCTGACTGCCAATGGTGAAACGCGGCGGTGCAGTAGCTGCGCCTGCAAGCGTCGAGGTTATGGAGCCAGCTACGAGGATCGTTTGAGTGCCGGATGTCTGTAACAAGACGGGAGTGCCAGTAACACCTGAGCCGAGCGTGATTGGCGAACCGGGGGTAAGTGTCTGAGACCCAACGATGTATTGGTTCTGCGAGTTGATTGATATAACCTGGGAGCCTATGGTAAGAGGTTGGGGTGTTACGGTGGCTGCCGCTATGAGCGTTGAGGTAATTGAACCGATGATGAGGACCGTGTTGCTGCTTGTTGTTTGTAGTAGGAAGGGCGTAGCATCACTCCCTGAGCCGAGCGTGATAGGCACACCAGGGGCAAGCGTCTGGCTGCCAACAATGTATCCGCCTTCAGAGTTTACCCCCACTACCTGGCTACCTATGGTAAGAGCCGCGGGCACTAGCGGTGTAGGACCCGCAAACAGCGTTTGGGTTCTCGACCCAAAGACAAGTACAGTGTGACTGCTAGATGTGTGCATCTCGACAGGTGTCGCAGCATCACCTGAACCAATCGTGATAGGCACACCAGGGGCAAGCGTTTGAGTCCCAACCACGTATAGATTTTCGGAATTTGCGGCCAAAACCTGGGTACCTATGGAAAGGGCCTGAATTGCGGCTGAAGTAAGGGTACCGGCCAATATCGAGGTACTGGAGCCCACTACAAGAAACGTTTGGCTACTGGAGGTGTGTAGGACGACAGGCGTGGCGCCAGCACCGGAACCAAGCGTTACAGGAGAACCAGGAATGAGTGGCTGCCCCGAGACGAGATAATGAGCATTGGCGTCTGTCGAAATTATGTGGCTGTTGAAAATGATTGGAGCGATGTCATTCCCCAGAGCAGCCCCTGTAGCAGCTAATGTTGTCACAATAGGAGAGCCTTTTGGGTTGGTAGTAGTGAGAATTACAGCTGGCTGCCCAACATTCTCGGAGGAAGCAACTATAGGAGTGGAAACACTGGCTACTGGTCGCGAAGACAATTGTTCCGAGCTAAGTACCCTGGTAGGGCTCGTGGCTTCCACTGCTGAGGTGGGTAAGTTGCCATCGGCTACCTCCGGAGATGTAGCCGCGGCATCTTTAGGTGCTCTCGAAGGCACCTGCTGTGAGCCTAGTAACCCCATGGCGCTCGTGACTGGTACTGCACTATTTGATGTAGGTGTATTGCCTGAAGGTGTCTCCGGTAACGAAGTCGCTGCCTCTTCGGGCTTTGAGATAAGAGGACTTGATGTCGTGGTGGGTGCCTGACTCGCCCCATCTGCATGTATTGTCAAGAGCGTCCCAGAAGCATAACTCGGTAGTTCCGATGGAAGATGGGACTCCATGACAGTAGACGTCGCTGTTAGGTACAGTGCCGTCGCTTTGAGCGTATCTGGTCGTTCTAGACGATTGGCCCTACATTTCCAGGCAGCCAATCCGGGGAAAAGCGGTTGAACACGCTCTTCCCAGTCACCTTCGAAGCTCCACACCGGCTCGTACGTCAAACCCTTGGGATCCAACCCCACGTTACCCATAGCTTGGGTCCTGGTGGGCCATGCTATAGCCGGGTGTGAGGAAAACGTAAAGCTTGGAGCTCCACTATCAAAACCACTTGGATCGAGGAGTAATCCAGATTGCATTTCCCGAATACATGGATGCTGTATGCAGGTTGCCACGCCGCTAACAGTTGTTGGGAGGGTCCCACATATGGTATAATCGGATGGATAATCTTGGTGGTAAACCGTTGGATAAGCTCTGAGCTCGTTGTAAGCTTGGTCCAGGCGTTGCGACTTGCGTGGGCAAGATTCACTTACACAGTATAAGTAGTTGTCGCATGATCATTAGTGACTACGACTGCTGTTGTCCTTGTTCCCGCGCTATTGAGGTCCGTGGCAGGGACATAGGTTTTCAGATCGACTTCTGTGTTGGTGACTGTTGTCACAAGTGTGCTGTTTGTTCGATTGTTGACCACGAATAGTACGGTTTCTGCTGTAATTGTGGCCGTTACAGATAGGCTTGACCAGGAGATAGACGATAGTTCGACAACCTTGCGTCTACAGTTGGTTGGACAGCCTGTTCCAGCGGCAGCCCCTGAAGGAAACCCGCCCGTGTAGTTGTTGAACGGCGCTGCTACGGTTAGTAAATTCCGTTGGTATGCATTCTCAAACCATTACATACTTTGCTGTGGTAACGCAGACGCATGAATCAAAGGACTTATCGCCAGAGATACCAACAAGAGACATGCGCAAAACATGGCGAACATGACAAAAGAGATGACGCAACAACCAGGTAATCGTCACAGGTTTCGTCCGTATGTTGGGAATGGTCACGGTCAAGTATAGAGAAATCAAGCTTCAAGGAGAGGCTGAGCATTACGCCTACCTTAGGACGCTAAATGCAAGACGTTCCATTCGACCAATTCAAGCGTTGGGATCCGCCAACCACAATTTACCGAAAGTCGTGTCATGAATACCGCATGACCACGGCTGGATGAAAGAGACCGGGATAATTCATTTCCACCCATGCACATGCAAACATGCCAGACGTAGCACATACCCCCACATAAAATGCCCATCCTCGATGAGGTGAAGTGGATTGTCCGGTCGTTTCCCAAAATAAGTACTTTAGGCCTCATGCTGACAAGGGCGCTTAGGCGCCGCCGTGACGCTCGGATACCGAATAAGTTAGTCCGTCTGCCCAATGAGAGCATCTGGCCCCCAAACTATCCTTTCAAAAGCCCATCTTGGCTGCGAGCAGGCTGCTCGCAGGCTGCTCAGGTAGACTCGCCGTCGTACTCGGATCCGCAAGCATGGCTAAGTGGACCACAATACGAGAGCCGATTTCTGCTGTCCTGCAGTCTCAACAATGCTCAAGTCGGAATCCACACAAGGAGCAAATATTCCTGCGGCGTTGCGCTCAGCTGCGAAATAGCCTGGATCAGGTCAAGTAGGATCAAGGCTATTGGGCGGCGCAGCGGCTGAGACTTTGGAAAGCGTACGGCGGTCATGGTCTTGTTCTGACTTACTTTCCTGAGTCTCGAAACAAGTAAGCTGGGCTCTTGCAAAGTCGGGGCTTGCAGGTGGTGGCTTACCGAAGACCCGAATCTGTATCACACGCAACCCTAGATCTTGTGTGTGCAAAGGCCTAAAGTATAGGCAATCGCTGTCTCAGCAAGGGTTTTGGTTCCTCCCCACCTCCCCCATCTTTCATAAAGTAGCTTGGGAGCAGCAGACATCCGCCGGAAAATGATAGGCTGGGAATGGTGTGAATATGGGACGCGCGCGAGAAGATTTGGGAGCCAGCAGAAGTTTTCGTTTTATCTAGCGTGTGCGCTAAGCGATTTTAGTCGGCGCTACGCATGCAGCGCGAATCCCTCTCCAACATGGAGCGGCTGGAGCTCTGCCTTCATTGGATAGATCAGAAATGTTACGAAACACAGCTTTTCAGCTGTCTTCCTGATCCTGCCTGGACATAAACGAAGTGAACCCCAAGTGGATGATCTCGCTTTCTTAATAGAACGAATGTCATCAATCGCTCGGCCAAGCATGTGTATTCGAGTCTTTCTTTCGTCAAGAACCACTTTGTTGTACAGACGTGTCATGAATGATAGGGTAACAGGCCCCGTATCGTTAAGAAGACGAAGACCATACTGCGGAAGAAAGGGGAACGATTGTTGGTCACCTCACCGTCGTCTATAATAGCGCAAACACCAGTTAAGTTGGTTGCAGTCATCGAATACAATGTTGCTTGACTCACCAGTTCTAGATTTCCACATCCATTGTTCCGTCTTTCAACCTTGTCGTCACATGAAGTATGTGAGTAGCGAACTTCTGAGTTCGAGAGCGAAGATCGCGCAGTGTGGCAAGACCCCTATGTTGTGGGAGCAATTCGAGCTCTCCCTCGGTGTTGGTAGACCACTCTTCCATCCTTGCCCGATGGATAACGTCTGAGTACTCGCAGCGGCAATACATTCTGCCACATGGTATTGTCTTTTAACCGTTTGAGCAAATCAACTGATATGTGTCTTTGTTCGATGCATGGAACTCGGAATCAACTTGTTCGGTGTGTTTCACGCAAGCGCTTGGTACGTCACCCGGGTCATATACGGGAAATGCCCCTGACAAATAAAACAGATATAGAGACTCGACGATCTCAGTCTTTCTGATCGCAAAGTTTGTGTAGAGGTTACGGGTGCACCAGTCAAAAATTATTACAAGAAAGATATTCCACACCACAAGACTGCGCGGAAGACTCGACATTGTAGGAGACCATATTCTACCTGAATGAGGCGTGCACCTCTCAGTACCCTCCGGGCCCAAGCCATGGCTCCTGGATGCTCACGTTTCATTGCGAGCTGGGCTTGTCGGGGCGTTGCGGCTCCTTGATAACCACGGCCATGTTACAGCCGCAGCTTGGGCAATGGCCACGCCTGTCAAGGAATAAGAGGCAGCCACGTTACAGCGGTTAATGTGCCTGACCAGACCCTCGAGGCCTTCAGTGCAACTTGTTGGATACATAAGGCATACTGGGATTAATAGTTGATGATGTGCACCAAGCCAAAACCATAGGATCTCTACACCATGGGGTGTAGACACGCACGCAGTGGCCTGTCGACGGTCGTTGGTCCCTTGGGATGTGCCGTTCTCGCTTGGCCTTTGGCTTCTAAGAAAGCTTTCCAAAAGTGAGTTTGACCAAAACTGTTACTCGGCAAGTCGGTCAATGTTGATGCGTTGTATAACTCAGCAGCACTGACTACGTTACCAATGTATGAGTCGACATCGCGGAGAACTTTCAGAGGAGCCAGGATGTGAAAAAGTGTTGTGTCATGGCTCCGAGACGCGTGTCGTTGACCGAGACCATGGCTCTGCTTTGGCAGGGATCATGGCTAGTCACAACCTGCCTCGCATCGGTCCAAAACTCCAGGACACCAGAATTGTTTCATATTTATGAACAGACTAGCTTTGTGAACAAAATGGGGAAGAGTGCCATGGCTGTGTTGGCGAAGAACGAAACACTTTGTGCTAGAGGTATGACAAGAAAAAGTGAAGATGCCAGACATCCAAGAGTTTTCATACGGGCTGCCGAATTCGAGACATTGAAGAATGAGCTAACCCAGATACAGCCAAGCTCGCGGGAGCTTAAATTTCCCCACAAATAGGATTGTTGGGAATGCACCTCGGCAGCCCCTGAATGCATGATGCGGCCTGCCTGGCCAATCTTCACAAAGTTCGGGGATTGAGAATCTGCAGGAATCTGCAGGAACCTGTGTCAAAATCTGCATCAGACCTCACGATCTTGCCTCAACGATCCAACTAAAAGACAACTTGAATTCAAGAAGTGATCGATGTCGCTGTTGCCTACTGAATGGCAAACTGATTTGACTTCGTTGATGCCGGGATGCAGTCAGCGGCTTGGAGGTTGAAGCGCCATTTCCCCTGAGGAGCATGCTTTCCCCCTGAAGATCCGCACGATTGACAGTAGCGCTCATCCGAATCTCAAACCCCAGCACAGCGGTCGAATCAGAATGAGGCTGCCGTGCATCCGATGCATCAAACGGGAGAAGTCTCCAGTGATGTTTCGAGATGGCTTGGAACGGTGCACGGCTTTGGCTGCTCGTCGCCGTCCTTTAATCTGGCTTGGCGGTCGAGGCGTGATTACAACGCCCCTTCCATTTCATTATTTCGTTAGCACCAGACTCCACATTCCATTTCCCGGCCTCATCAACCTCCCATTTCCCACACATCAACAATCTCTCAACCACACTCATTCTTTGTCTCGAGCAGATCCATTCTTTATCTCGCTCTTTCTTCTTTACTGCAAGCCTCGGCCTTGCTACCACATTCCTTTGTGTGAATCCTTGACTCCCTCCAAGCCACGGTCTAGCCACGCTTATTTTCGTTGAACGAACACTCTCAAAGCCAACGAACCCCAATTCAAACAAACCTATAAACCCTCCGCACACCTCTACGAGACAGGCGTATTTACAAATCAAACCAAAATGCGTGCCTCAGTTGTCCTCCAAGTCCTCCTCGGCGCTGGCGCCCTAGCACATCCTCACTTCAAGCTCAACAACCCTCTAGCTCATGTGCACCACAAGCGCCAGCAGCCTGTAGAGATCTTGACTACCACCGTGGGCAATCAAGTCGAGATAGAGGATATATTTGTTGCCACTGTCTGGGGTTCCCCTGAACCTGCAGCGTCAACACCTACACCTACTTCCAGTCCCGTTGTTGTTGTTGCCGCTCCTGAGAAATTGGCAGTGGCACCAGTTGCAAACAACCAAAATTGGGACCAGAACAATCAAGATTGGAACCATCCCAAATACTCTCCAGCTTCCGTCACGCCGGCATCTGTGACACCAGTATCGGTCACCCCAATATCAATCACTCCTTCCGTTACCCCAGTGTCGGTCACTCCCGTCCAATCATCTCCTGCCGCACAAGCCTCAACTGGTAGCTCTGGTAGCTCGAACGATGGCGCTCCACTCTCCGGCGGCGTTTCCATCCTTGAGACCGCCAACAAATATCGTGCTATGTTTGGTTTCCCTGCTTTCTCATACAGTTCAACGCTCGACGGCAACGCGGCTAAGACCAACTCCGACAATGGCGCCAACTCTATGAAACACCAGCTCAATGCAGGCTCATTCGCTCAATGCATTGGTCAAGTCGACAACACCTCCGGTGGTGGAGGCCTGACACCATTCGAGCTCACCTACCTCGGCTGGTTGTGTGAGATGCCGGAAAACCAAATTACTGAAGCTTGCAAGGCCATGGAGGTAGCAACTAACATGATCGTCGATCTGTCCGATCCCGGCCACGCCCAGATTCTGCGTAACCCAGGTTACTCTCAAATAGGTTGCAACTACCTCACCGCTACAGAGCATCACGACATGTATGTTGGCACGTGGACCTGTGACTTCAAGTAAAGATACTACGATCGACGACTTTCCACATCATCCTAGCAAGCGTGTTTGATCATTCAGCATCTGGCGCGTTTTTTGAAGGGATATCATGTGGAGACATCACAACAAAGGCAACATCAACCATTTTACAATCAATCGCTGCTTCTAGCATTCGCTTCTTCATCTTCTGGCATCAAAGCGTCTGCTGGACAGCTTTCGCTCTTTCAACATGTGTAAGAATTCGATTCGATCTTGGTGGTGAACGGTTGAGATTATCGTGCTCGCGGAGATGTGGCTATTGAGCAGACCAACACGATCAGCCTCGCTTGTTGAGATCAAATGCATACAAACAGTCATTATCAAATCTACCTGCTCCAAATGTGTTGTCGTGACATTGCCCTAATTCACGCTTTCGCTTCGTGTATTTCCCAAGATCATATTATCCTCCCTGTAATGTTCCACCAAACGCCAAACGCATTCATCCCCCAGTCCGACATCTCCCCCATCCTCCATCCCAGTCCCATCCCAGTCCCACCTCACGACCCCTACATTTCCCACCTTCGTCGCAACACGCCATACCAAGTCAATGCATGGCTAGCGACACCCTTTTACATCCCCTCGCATCTCCCACCTCCTCCCTCCCCATTCCCATCCCCTTACCACCTCGCATTCGCAACCTTCACTGCCATACGACACTCGATTTACAGTGATGCATGGCTACTACTAGGGACACCCTCTCACCCCCTTCTCACGTCCTTGTTTTTCAAAACCTGAAACGTTGCGAATCCATATTAGAAAGGAGGGTTTCGAGATGCAAGATAGGATAAGATGTAGTTTCGATCTGCGTTGGATTTTGCAATTATAGGCGACGTGGGACGTATAGAATGGGTGGTTGGGACGCAGCATGCTGCAGCTCCTGTTTCAGATGCTGTTTCACTGCGTGTAGGACATCTGGGAGGGGGGAGAAGTATTGCTTGGTCCGTTTGTAGGGTAAAGAGATCTGGTGTGTGATCAACAGCGTGTGGGGATGGAACTATTGGACGAAACCCTTTGGATTTCCATGAGCACCTTTGCATATATCGTATCTCATGCCCGCTTTAGCCATTCAAACGCACAACCCCACCTAATAATCCGAAATCCTCCCCTTCTCCCTCTCAACCTCATACCCAAAGTCAAAATACCCCCTATCGAACTGATGCACCCTCACATACCCATCCTCGCCCCCACTCGCATACCCCCTCCCCAACGGATCCACCGCAATCGTGTTCAAGGGTCCGAAATGACCTTTGACGCGGCCGATCTCGTCTTCGAAGACTTTGTGGTAGAAGCGGGCTTCGAATTTGCCTTGGCGGGAGGAGGTGGTGGTGACGTCCATGGCTGCTTGGCCGCCGCCGAGGATGACGAAGGGTTTTTTGGGGGTGATGGCTGCGGTGTTGAGGGGGGTGTCGGAGGGGTAGGATTTTATTATGTCGAGGTCGCGGGCGGAGATTAGCTGGGAAGGGGGGGGTTAGTTTTTTTATTGGGGTTGGAGAGGGGGGGTAGGTACTTACTTTGGCGGTTTTATCTTTGGAGGCGGTGATGAAGTAGGTACGATCGGAGGACATTTGCAGGTCTGTTACTTGCATGCCCTCTTCGTGCGCTTCGACGTTTTCGAGGAGTTCGCCGGTCTTGGTTCGAGGTTAATAGTGTTCTTGGCATGTGGAGGCAGGATTTCGGGGTACCTTTGCATCATACTGTGACACGGTTCCGTCCTCGTGCCCTGCAAGTATATACTTCGACAGATAACTCCATCCAGCCACCGTAGCCTTCGCCTCATCACAGGTGATTGTAAGCGCTCTCTCATCGCTTTGCTCCGCATCCACATCCACCTTGACATCCAACACAACGATCGTGCCCAGGAACCCCATGCGCTTCTCCGTCACAGCAAGTAGTTGTGTGCCATCATCATTGAACTCCACTCTCTTCACCGCAGTATTGAAATCCCAAACTTTAACGCATTTGCCCGTCCGTACATCCCATAAGCGCACGGTGTTGTCTGCGGCACCGGAGGCCATGAGGGTGGTGGTTGGGTCGACATCGATCGTCCAGAGAGCACCTTGATGGCCGTGGTAGGTGCCTAGGCGTTCGCCGTTGGCGGAGAACCAGGCACAAATTACTTGATCTTTTGCACAGGAGAACAGGATATCGCCATCTTTTGTGTATCTTGCTATTGAGTCAGAGGGACTTTTGCGTGTGCGAAGGACAAAGGCTCACTTAATTTGGGTCAGAGACCGTTCCTACGATAGCAGATGTGTCAGTAGAAGCTCAAGCAACGGAACTCCATGGGGAAAGTACGTGGCCTTGCAGTAATATCGGCCTCATTGCGGAAATTTGTGAGAAACGAGGAGAACAGTCAAAGGCGGTCTTTCGCAACTTTCTCCAGACTCATTCAATCGTGGGAACTTTTTGGCGTTGTTGCGGCTAGAGAACCTTATTTGTTGAGCCTAAACAGCCCCGCTAGGGCATGGACTTAGGGCAGGAAAATCTTTCTTGCAGGGGCCAATTTTGGACATGTTGGATTTGTGGGTTGTCATACTTTCTATAGAGCAGCTCTGGAAGCTGCGAAAAGTCAGTCTTTACACTTGATAGCTGGCGGCATTGGTCTGGAGATCATCGTGGGACCAGAGGCCATATGGTGCTCCTTCGCAACGTTCCGAAATCTGGAGGGTTCACCCAATTGAGAAGGGAAAGATTCGCGCCGCACGTCACTCAACTTGCAGTTCTCCGCACTTCAATTGCGACTTTAACTGCAAATCAGCGGCACATTTGTGCTCAAGTAGGGCCTCGGTATTTTTCTACTCCACGGACCGCTGGCTCTCTCGTACACGCCCGATTCATAATCTGCAATTCAAAGGCTTCTCCACAGCAGAATTCCCCGGGCCAGACGCCCGATATACCCCACGCATTGGGCGCAAAACAATTTTCCAGCAGTGCTAGCACAATGGCGGCAGAAAAGATTGATGGGAAGGCCATTGCAAACAAGATACAGGAACGAATCAATGCCGAGATCAAGAAAACACAGGAGATAAATCCTCGCTACAAGCCATCGCTGACCATCATACAAGTGGGAGACCGCTCAGATTCGTCGACGTATGTGCGCATGAAGTTGAAGGCTGCCGAGGAGGCCAACATCATCTGTAATCTGGTGACTTACCCAGAGTCGATTACCGAACCAGAGCTGCTACAGTATATCACCAAATTCAATAACGACCCCTCAATACATGGCATTCTCGTCCAGCTCCCCGTCCCCAAACATATCGCAGAGCATGCAATCACCTCTGCTGTGGCAGAGGAGAAGGACGTGGATGGATTCGGAGTAGGCAATATTGGGGAGCTGTCAAAACGTGGAGGGCACCCGTTATTCACACCATGTACACCGAAAGGAGTAATGGTGATGCTGAAGGAAGCTGGTGTAGAGCTGAGAGGCAAAAACGCTGTTGTGCTTGGGCGTAGTGATATAGTGGGCAGCCCAGTCAGCGCACTCTTGAGAAATGCCGATGCGACAGTGACCGTCTGCCATTCGCGGACTCAAAATCTGGAGCACCATATCAAGCAAGCAGATGTGCTTGTTGCTGCTATCGGCAAGCCAGAATTCGTCAAAGGTGACTGGTTGAAGTCTGGGGCTGTGGTGATTGACGTTGGCACGAACTTCATACCAGACGAGTCGAAGAAGAGCGGTCAGAGGATGGTGGGCGATGTAGACTACGCATCTGCTGCTGAGTTTGCGTCGAAGATCACCCCAGTACCTGGAGGTGTTGGTCCAATGACCGTTGCCATGCTTATTCAGAACGTCGCAGATGCTGCCACCACTTATTTTGAGAGGCAAAAGGCTCGCCATATCAAGCCCCTGCCTCTCAAGCTTATAAACCCTGTCCCATCAGATATCGCTGTGTCGAGGGCACAACGACCGAAGCCGATAACCACCGTGGCCAAGGAAGTTGGCATAGCACCCCATGAGCTTGAGCCGTACGGTGCTTCTAAGGCTAAGGTCGATCTGACTTTACTACAACGACTGGGTCATCGCCGGAACGGTCGATACGTCCTGGTCACCGGTATCACCCCGACCCCATTGGGTGAAGGCAAGTCTACTACTACAGTTGGCTTGACGCAGGCACTTGCTGGTCATCTTGACAGGATAGCGTTTGCCAACGTAAGGCAGCCTAGTCAAGGTCCGACGTTCGGCATCAAAGGCGGTGCTGCTGGCGGTGGCTTTAGCCAAGTTATTCCTATGGATGAATTCAATCTACATTTGACTGGGGACATCCATGCTATAACAGCAGCCAACAACCTGCTGGCCGCGGCTATTGAGACAAGGATGTTTCATGAGTCTACGCAGAAGGATGGTGCGCTCTACAAGCGGCTTGTCCCTGCAAAGAAGGGAAAACGAGAATTCCAACCAGTCATGCAACGACGGCTGAAGAAACTCGGCATCGAGAAGACAAACCCGGACGATCTGACACCGGAGGAGATAACTAGATTTGCAAGATTAGATATAGATCCAGACACCATCACCTGGAGAAGAGTTCTCGACGTGAACGATCGCCATTTGAGAGGAATCACAGTAGGAAATGCACCAACTGAGAAAGGCACCTCGCGAGAAACAGGCTTCGACATCTCGGTGGCCAGTGAATGTATGGCGATCCTCGCTCTGAGCAACGATCTCGGAGACATGCGAGAGAGATTAGGCCGCATGGTTGTTGCTACATCAAGAGGTGGTGCCCCAGTTACCTGCGACGACATTGGCGCGGGAGGAGCTCTCACCGCGCTGATGAAAGATGCAATCAAGCCAAATCTTATGCAGACCTTGGAGGGTACTCCAGTATTTGTACACGCAGGGCCCTTTGCCAACATCAGCATTGGTGCCAGTTCCGTACTCGCAGACAAGCTGGCTTTGAAGCTAGCCGGCACAGAAGACGACGAAGACCATAACCAGAAGACAGGCTTCGTGGTGACAGAAGCGGGCTTCGACTTCACAATGGGAGGCGAGCGCTTCTTCAACATCAAATGCCGTTCTTCAGGCCTGGTTCCAGACGTGGTCGTAGTCGTGGCTACCGTCAGAGCGCTCAAGGTGCATGGCGGTGGGCCTGAGATCACTCCAGGAGGTGCCTTGCACGAAATCTACCGCACCGAAAACATCGACATACTCAGGAAAGGATGCGTAAACCTCAAGAAACACGTCGAAAATGCAAGATACTACGGCATCCCCGTCGTCGTAGCCATCAACAAATTCGAAACAGATACGGAAGCCGAGATCGCCGTTGTAAAAGAAGAAGCTCTTGCTGCTGGCGCCGTGGATGCGATCCCAGCCAACCATTGGGCCGAAGGAGGTAAAGGCGCCGTGGATCTGGCGAAGGGTGTCATAAAAGCAAGCGCCCTTGAGAAAGACTTTAAGCTGCTTTATAGCCTAGATGGCAGTGTCCAAGAGCGAATCGAGAGAATCGGAAAGATCATGTATGGAGCGGACAAGGTTGAGTTCAGCGAGCTGGCACAGAAAAAGGTGGATGCGTACGAGAAACAAGGCTTTGGGAATCTCCCGATATGCATAGCGAAAACGCAATACTCGCTGAGTCACGATCCGGCATTGAAGGGTGCACCAACGGGATTCACGGTGCCGATCAGGGACGTGCGGTTGGCGGTGGGAGCAGGATACTTGTGAGTGTGCTCTCATTTGTTGTTGTTCGATGAATGTGCTAATGTTGTCAGATATGCTCTGGCCGCCGACATACAGACTATTCCTGGTCTTCCGACTGCACCTGGGTACCTCAATGTCGATGTTGACCCAGAGACTGGCGAGATCGATGGACTGTTCTAGACGTTGTTTAATTTTCGGGACATCTTTCAACATGTGCATCGTTACGACGGACGATACGGAGGCAAGAGCGTCTTCAACAACGGCGCTCGGGGTGTGAGATATACCATAAAATTTGCGTCAGCGCAATAACATAGATAATATCGCAAAAACCGTGAAAGCGAACCACCCCCAGCGTCTCTACCTCTTCAAAATGATGAACGATCCTGAAAATGACAAATTCAAGGGCAAGTAAATCGCTGTACGCCTTCAACCCGCCACTTCGTCCGCCGAACGACGACAACGCCGCTCTTGATTCCTCGCAGATCTCCGCATACCCTCCACCACCACCCCCCTTCCTCTCCACACGCTCTATCTTCTCAAAAGCCTTCTCTGTGTGCGCATCTAGCATCCATCATCCCAGCCCAACCTCTCCCCTCCCAGACAAATCAAACCCCAACAACCCAATACATAAACCACCCAAAACTCACTCGCAACACGCATATCCCGCACCGTCTGCATAACACCAGCCATACTCCCCTCCAAGCCCCTCAAAATACTCCAAATTCCGCAGCTGCTGCACATGGGTAGGGTTCGTGGCGGTTTTCACGTGGACTATGCATCGACCGAGTATCTCGAGCGTGCCGTGATAGGTGATTGTGTCGGCTTTTTGGGCGAGGAGGATGTTTGAAAGGCCGCGATATATGGAGGCTTGGAGCTTTTTGAGTTTTGTGGTGGCTTTTTTGAGGGTTTGGGGGGGTGGCATTTTGGGGGTTGGGGAGGTGGTGGGAGGATGGGTTGGGTGTATGGTGAGGGGATTGGCCTTAGTGATCGATAATGTTTTCACGAAACGAAAATCGGTAACGAACGCTTTTTGAGGGCGAAGTGAGGTGTGGAGACTCCAAAGTTTTCAACGTTGAAAAGTCAATTTGGACAACGGTTGGATTTGAGATGACCCACAGTCGCCTGGTTTCAGTCTCTACCATCTGCAAATTGGGTGATTGATGATTAGTTGTGGGAAGATCTACGCTGTTAGTCGTACCTATCTTTGAGACCTCGGCCCTTATGTATTTCAATCCTTAAGCACAAGCAAGAGGTCACATCTTCTGATTTTTGGTATCCTCATAGATTGAACGCGTTGTACCATTCGAAATCAGGGTCATGCTTCGAACTCTGGCCTCGCTGCTGCTCTGCGATGTAGGAAAGAACTTTGGGTTTGATTGATTCAGACTAAGCCATGGCGGAACAATTCATCCTTGTTGTAATGAAGCACAAAAAAGACTCTGTCTACTTTCGATGAATTTTGGGAAGTTTTAGCCTGGCAAAAACGTTGGTGTAGCCTAGCCGTAGTCGCGTTGGGACTCGACTCAACGATCAACATCCAAATAAATAAAGCCCAAATATACCATATTACGTCCATTCGTACACACGCTCGCCCATGTTGTGCAAGCAAAGGATGATGCTACTTCAGTCCTTTCATGAAGGGCGTTCGATGATACACTTCATGCTGAAACCGCCTCAGTAGTAAAGAATGCTTACATTAGACGCTGTCGTCCTTCTGTCAAGGACTGAGTCTCAAGATCACGCTGTGTGTCGTCTTTCATTTGGGCGGGCGGGAAAGCTGTATAGTGATTGACGTTATTCGAATAGCCCGGCTTCCTATAAGAGGCAGAATCATGGGATCTGTCGCTGCTGTGAGTGTAGGAAGCACCGATAGAATGTGATGTATCCCCTTTTCCGGACAGGAGTAGACGCCTCAGCGATCCATTACCAGCACTTCTCGGCGTTTTGAGCTAGTCCCATGCTGTCAGATGCTTGGTTCTCTATCTCTCCCTCATCTCTAACCCACAATCCCTGCTCGTACAGGATTGAAGTTTCTTAGTAAAAATATATCTTCCGCGCGGTGCTTGGCTTCCAGCTTCTTTCTTAAGTCGAACAATATGGGCCGCGCCTCCTCGATTGAGGCAGTGATGTCCCTTACTAGGCCGCAGTCAGTCCTCTGAGATTCCCATGAAGGCTTGATACACGTACTCTGGGGGCGTAGCTCTGGTAGCCTCTGCCATATCTTTTGGAATATCTCACCTTCGTAGGATTTGAGTTCTCTCTCCTTCCGGACTCTGAGAGCTTGCCAGGGATTCAATCCCGCGTCGATGATTGCGTTTGGTAGGCCGTAGGCGGCGTACTGTTCGCGTATACGTCGAATCACTTGCAGAAATTGGTCAAGGGTAAAAGTTGCAATGCGATGCCTCCAGATGAGATCGCGCTATTTTTGTTGTAATGTGAGGTGTTCGCACTCAATGTCAGCTTGGCGTTTCTCAAGGCTTAAGATGACATCGCTGACTAGATCGACCAAAGCAATCAAAGTGCGGTGGTCGGGTTGAAAATTGACTAGCTGCACCATGAACTCAGCTGCTATCCCAATATCTGATTGAATGCGTGCAAGTTATACTGGCGGTACTCATAATATGGCAGCTGGCGAGGAAGACTGGGACCGGCGATGAGAAATGAGTTTGGGGCGGTGTTGGTGGCCATTGCGAAGGAAAGAGCCCAAGATCTCAATGACTATTGCCAAATGTACTGCAACCCTCGCAGGTGCCGCAAGGCAAGATCGAAGCTGGGCTTTCATGTGGCAATAAGTAGCTCCACTGCATTGAAGCTGCATGTATGCTTGGACTCCGCTCTCTCCTTCGCTGTCCAATAGTTGCACTTGCCTCTGCCCTCATAGACTCCGTCCACATGTGCGCTCCACAGCCTCCACGACCTCGACGCTTCCAAGGTTCCCTCTTCACTAACGATGGCTCCTTTCAGAGTCGACATGGGACCATCGCTTACTTAGCTCTCGCATAGCCTGAATCCGTTGCATCATTCTAGCATACTTCTCAGCAACAAGTCCGCAATACCTTAGGCCCACCGCCGCAATTTCAGATTAGAGCGCTTGTTGGAATATGTTTCGCAGCTTTTTGATGGCGGATATCGCTTTTTCTACTGCTCTAGTGACCACTCGAAGATCCTTGCATGATCCTTGAATCATTGTCTATGATGTCTCAAGTCCTTTGTGGGTGTGAGCGTGAACGACCGATAGTGCTGCAATCATCATAGCTTTTCTATCGGAAATTGAGGCCATAGCGAAGGCTTGAGTGAGTTGTATGTTGACTCAACCAGTGTCATGGCAGAATGTCTCTACCCGACCGAACATCATTGAGACCTATTGTCCTGCATACGGTCTTCGATTGATTAGATAGTGATCCCCGCAATGGCATACTGTCATGGCCTCCTCAGCGGCCACGTAATGTATCTGACACCAAAGTCTTTGGGTGATGATCCCATTATCTTACCTCGTTGTAGCGGTGCTATCCATTGCTGTCCGTGAGGCCCAATAGACACATAGCCACATTATCATATCCAGGAAAGGAAGAGATCTATGTGGCAAGCGCTTGTGATGCAAGCGGCTTGGCAAGATCGCGTGTTCGAGACGCGTCGCCATCGCGTTGCAGCTTCCTAAACTTCCATGAAGTCAATGTAGAAACTTATGGTCAAGGAAGTCGCAATGCCTTCAGCCGTGAAGGGAAGAAATACTATGGCAGCTACCACCTGCAGTTCGGGTAGTCTCACATCGCAAAAGCGCATTCAGGCTTTTGGCAAGATCTCAAAGTCGCAGGTACAACCACACGGACAGAGCGCCTTAGGAAAGAAGGGGGCCTCAATAGACGTCTCCTTATCGAGCGTCTCCAAGACTGCAAAGGGCAAGAAGCGAAAGTTAGAATTCGCAGGAAAACATTCCCCGGAGCCAAAACAGTTCGACGAAAACACCGCTGGGGTATCACGAACGGCAAAGGATGGCAGAAACCCAGCCGATGACAATGCAGCAGGTACTGCTCAGCTTCTACCTTCTACGAACGCCTCTACACCATGCAAGAAAATTCGTTTTCAGCAATATGAAATCGAGACACCGACGAAAGGCGCCCGCTCTCTCCTTGAGGCCCTTGCACTCCCATCGTCCTCTCCATCATACACAGGGCTATCGCCAGTTGCAGCATCTCAAGAAACACCACCGTCATCTCCAGTGTCTACAAATAGTCCTGATTTGACCCAAAATTATACCTTGAGTTTACCAGACGAGCTACAAGACCTCATAAATCTACACTCATCGTTCCTTACCGTGTTGTCCTTCCACTACGCGCACAATGGATCTATGGCACCCGCAGACCTACGAAGCCTTGCAGCTGGCATCGAACGAGCATGGAGAAAAAGAAAGGCGACAACGGAAGACATCAGGCGAATATTGGCGCTTGAGCGAGATGAACCCCCTAATGGAAAGGAGAAAGCTGGTCCGCTATATCTGATGGACTATGGTCATGGCAAGATCTGCGTCGAAATCGCAGCTTCTCGCCACTCGCAGCAAGCCCAACGACGACCACTTGATGAGGAAGCTCTAATCTCAACATTTGTCCGAAACCTCGAGCAGCAATGGACGTCCTACAAAGCCACCCAGCCCTCAAGCTCATCTCCAGTCACATTCTTGTCTTCTCTCGATCTTGCACCTATCACACCCTGCACCTCCCTCTCGAAAATTGCCCCTCTCCTCTCCAAAGGTCAGCGCCGCCTCGAGGACCTAAAAGCTGGCGCTATCCGAGCCCAACAGACACCGCTGAAAATAACGACCGCGAATAGCACCCGTTCGCCCCCTTCAGAAGGCAAGCATACAGGCGCTCGCTCCACGGATCTTTTCTCCCGACTCAAAGCCAAGCAACTCCACCAGTCGACTCTTCCCCTTCCTCCGTCTGCGAAACTTCTAGCCCAAATATCAGCTCTCCAACGCCTACCTGGGATTGCACCAGTCCTAGATAGCTTAGCTGCATCCTCGAAGAAGCACTGTGATGATGATGCGAGTGCTGAGGCAGCGAAGTCTCGGGTGACACATGCCTCATTCACGATGCCGACTGTCGTGCAGCATTTGCAGATGTCGTTACGGAATCCGATAGGGAAAGAGGAGGCGACTAGGTGTGTGAGGTTGCTGGCGGAGGTTGTGCCGGAGTGGGTCGGTGTGAAGGAGGTTGGAAGGATGGTCGGTGTGACAATTAGGGGCTCTGGAATTGGAAGAGAAGACTTGGCTAGGAGGATCGGAACGCTTGCTGAGCGATTGTGACCAGTCGCGTGGTTCATGGGAGCACTGCTTTGGATACCTGGGCAGTACTGATGCCACCGCATATTGAAATTTAGCATAGCGTGATGATTGGGTATTAGATCACCCCTCGAAGAGGGGAGTGTACCCTAACAGCAGGGAATCTATATTCTGAATGATGTCGTAAATCCATTCATATACCATGATATCTCACAGTTTCCCAGCCCTCCGTCATGAATTCACAGTAATGCCCCAACACCCGCCAACAAAGGCAAGCCCACACAGCTCACTACAATTTTACCAAGCACATAAAGACTCGACTGATCAAGTTCCTCTCTCAACCCAAGAAGACCATCGAAAGAATGGGCGCAAATCCAGCAGAGCCACATCCTTATCAAGAAGACCATCGCATCAATCACCTCCGGCATACCAAAAGCCACATAATCGCTCACAAGCAGCTTGAGCGCGGCCAGGCGATACGCACGTGTCTTCCGCGTATCGGCTTTGTGTAAATGCATGGCGAAAGAGTCGAGTGGTGACACGAACGACAAGCGTTGCTTGCGAAGCCGATGGATGAGACCCCATCGGAACGACTCGATGCGTGAGAGGCGTAGCGATGCTGTCTCCTTCGGCTGAGGCTCTGAGTCGTTGAAGAGCTGGAGGAGGAGATTAGGGTCAGAGGTGTAGAAGATAGCTGTCTTTGGGTCTTGGTCCTGTTTTGCGAGGGTCGTTTTGAGGAAGTTTGAGAGGTCACTCTGGCGGGCGAGGAGGGCGTAGAAGAGAGGTGTGGTGGGTTTGAATATGAGGGGTTTTGGTTGAGACGTGGGTGATAGGGAACGAGGGGTGAAGGTTTCTGAGGGTGGCATGGTGGCGATGCTGGAGATGAATTGGAGGGGAGCCGCAAGATCGGAGTGTTCGACTAGGGTTTTGAGGTAGTCTTTGAAGATCATTGCAACAGCTCTGTGGTTTGGTTAGTATAGATGTTTTGATTGAGTTGGGACAAGCGTACCTCTCGTCTTTCGTCTCATTCCTTCCGACACTGTCTTTGAGCACCTCAGGCCTGAACCACACGTGCAGTTTGCGGCCGAAAAACAGCTTAGCTGCTTCTCGCACTATTCGTGGGAAGGTCACAAAGCCGACCCACCACCATGAGAAGATAAATCTAAACAGTTGCCACCTTGTGAGGCTGTAAGGGTCGATGCTATCGGAGGTCGAGAAGACGCGGGCAATGAGTTTGGGATGATTTTTGGAGGAGCTGAGGGTGATGGTGTTGTTGACATGTCCGCAGCTGGCCTCGTAATCACCATTGCCTAGATGATTGACGAAAGGGTCCGTCGCTGAAAGAGAGTAGCCACCCTTTCGAGAATTGAAGGGAGAAACGTGGAAGTCTTTCTGCCAAGCCGCTGAGAATCTGCTAGCGATCTTTTCATCTGGAGGAGGCGGTTCTTCCTTCTCGTTAGCCATCATCTTTGCTTCTTGGCTTGGAATAGTGTCTTTTTCAGATGCTGATTCTCGTGCTGCTCCTTTCTTAAGAAGATACATTCGCTTCTCGTCAAAGGTGTTGTTAACTTCGAGAATCATGGCTTTGAGCTCCTTCTTGTTGTAAAGATACCAGAACGACACTGGATTGAAGGAGTAGCCCAGAAACCTAGGCGCAGTGACGAGGTACGCATGCGGATAATCCTCCGATTTCTCATTCTACCAGAACAATGAGCACTTTGTAAATGGCACTGTCTTCGATAGGACCTACTTGTGACTCCAGATACTCGTCTAGCTTGCCCTGTAGGCCATGCAGATTCTCTCCACGAGCGAGATAATCAGCGGAATCGACATTGAACCAGCCAGTTCCTGGCTGGCCGCGATTCCGAGGCAAAGTCTTGAGATCTGCAGATAGCACAGTACTGACATACCCGCGCCAGCCGACTGGGATACCAACGAAAAGATACGAGTAGAAAAACGAATGCTTTCGTGGGAAGAGACGTGTATGGGATGTCCGACAGGGGAAAATGACAGGCTTCATCATATTCCACGCATCATTGTAATCGAACCTGCTTTGATAACGGTCATGATTTGAATCCCTCCCCAACTGGCGAGTCTCGGCTTCAGTGGCTTCCCCATATCGTTGCTGGCGCTGACGTTTGTAGTAGAAGATGTACAGGCACCCAAGGTTGAATATCCAAGTCTTGTAGATCCAACGCCTATTGGACCACGGGGTCAATGCGTACCAGAAGAAGAAGACCCATCTCAAGTCCTCCTGTGCGCCTGGGCGATCATATCTTAGATACCAAATTGCTGCAGCACATAGAATGGCTGCCAGGTGAACAATCATCCCCAGCTAGAGCGGAAAGCCTCATGGTCACTCGGAACAAACCATAATTGGGATAAAGCGAGGTATCCTGCACATGTAAGTGAAAATAAGTGACGATGACTACTTGAAGTGAATGACGACGGTCTTGGCGCACTCAGACATATGGATTTGGTAGGGCAACCAATGGAATCAGAACTTCTGCCAATGGGCCGAGTTACAAAATTGTTAATGCATTTTACTCCTTAGGCCCATGCGTATCTTTTGGTATAGACTGATAAGTATCATATACGTGGATACATACGTGCGCGCGATCGGCAAATAGAGTCAAGTTTTACTATTCGTACTAATATCTAGGTCTAACCAAAGGACGTAATTTTACTATTATATAATTAATGATTAATTATTAGGAAATATGAAGAGAAATATATTTAGATTAAGAGCTTAGTTGAAGAATCAATATCACAAGAATTTTAAATACTTTCATTTAGCTTAAGCGTATTACTATAAGGGTTTTATTAGTTAATTCACAAGCTTTACTTATAAAAGAAGGGTTTCCTTTATAATAGAATAGCTCTTTAGTGAATTGATTACTAGTATATAACCTACCTGTAATATCTTATCTACGTGTCAATCCGTTTTATAGCCCTAAGGATCTACTACTTCAAAATCTATCATGAAGAAGGGCGTGGATACGTTAATTAGTTAGTAATATGATGATTATACCTAATGTATCTTTGCAGGCAAGATACTGTTGTGCGTCCCAAGTATCAACGCCAAGGCTTAGTCACGTGACCTGAATCGTACCGTGACAGATTCTCTCTCTAACCAATTACTCTACGCAGCGACAAGCGCCGCCTTGGATTCTCTAATCACGTCAAATGAAAAGACGTAGTCATTGATATCGTCGGTAGAATCGAGCTTCGTGCCACCGGGAAGGTACGCGGCGGCGGCATCGCGAACGCTCTGCGGCGCTGGCGGGTTCGTGTTGGAGAGAATCTGTAGCGCCGAGCCTCTGTTCCGGCGAACCTGCTCAAACAGCTGCAGTCGGTCCTCGATAGCCCCCTGGTTACGAACCTGGTCGAGCAGAATACCGAGGGCGGCGCCGTCCTCGATGGCCTGTCCGCCACCTTGACCCTGGACTGTGGGTTTGTTAGCACCAGAATCAACAAGCTACTCACTTCTTCGGGACTGACTGATGGGTGGACATGGCGGAAACAAACCCTCAGACTTACAGGTGAGCATGGGATGGGCTGCGTCGCCGATCAGGACGAGTCGGTCCTTGTGCCACTTGGGAATCGGCCCTCTAGCCACCAGCTTCCAGAACTTGACGTCTCTGGCTTTCCTGCCTCAGGTGTATAAGCACAGTATGCTACGTGATGTTGTTACCGAGTCGACACGGTTCAGAACTCACCTGATCACGGTGTGCAGGGCCGGGGCAAAGTGCTTCTTGGCATATTCCAAGGGCACGCTTGGCTTGACCATGGCTCGGAAATCTAGATATCACTCGGCATTAGTGATTAGTATAGCTCGTCAGTTTGCACGACAGGGACTGGCTCGTCTCTCACCTTCTCCAACGTGGGAGGTGTCGAATTCCCGCGAGAGGTAGAGGAAGTTCTGGAGTTCGTTGCTAACGTTTCCCCAAAACAGTTAGCACAAGTTGCCAAACATTTGTGTGAAGGGACGATGATTTGATGAAGAAAGGAACGCGACACGACGCACTTTCGGCACGGATACCACACCAACCCAGCGGCGCCCCCGGCTGCCGTGAAGTACCTCGTGGCCGAGTCTTGAATCATGTACGCCGTCTCCGGATCCGAGAGGAACTCGTCCCTCGGCACCAGCCACCGCATACACGCCCAACCCGTATCCCCAGCCTGGACGATCCCGTCGTCGCCGAGGACGTGCTTCACGGCCGTGGAGTGCACCCCATCCGCCGCAACAACGAGATCGGCCTGCAGGACCTCGCCATCTTTGGTGGTGACCTTGCCGTTCTCGGTATCGTAGTCGACTACCTTGGCCAGCACCCGGACGTCGCAGGGACGTCCGGGCCCTTCCGCCTGCGTGGCGAGCCGTCTCAGCTGGGTGTGCAGATCGACGCGGTGAACGGCGTACATGGGCAGGCCCCACGTCGATTCGCAGTCCTTGTAGTAAGTGCCCACTACGGTCTGCATGTTGGTGCCGTCGACTAGGCTCATCCCGCGTAGGACCACCATGCTAGACTGCTCGGGGACAAAATCCCACGACGCGAGGACCCGCGAGGCGTTGGGCTTGATGGTAATGGCCGCTCCGACTTCGTGCATCAACGAGGATTGTTCGAGGATCTTGATTATATGACATATCAGAATTTATGTGGCCTGAGGGAACGAGTTACTAGAGGGGGAGATGCCAACCGTTACTTTGTGGCCTGCCCTGCGTAGACCAACTCCAGCGCCGAGGCCGGCAATTCCGGCGCCCACTATGATGATATCCATGGTTCCGGCTAGTCACGTACTGCCGCCGTTGTTCTACAGGAGTGATAAGTGGTTATCATGGCCACCTCTTTAATGAAAGCCCTTACTTTATATAGAAACGCCAATAAGCGTTCCTCCTCAAATCAGCCTTTACTGTCGCCGACCTAGCTTGATTTGCGCCTCGCGGCGATGCCATGAACTTTCGGCGCAAGGTCCCCGATGGTGGTTCCCCGAGCTTCGGGGAAGCCATGCAAGCCGCCGGGGATGCAGACACGAAAGGGCTGAGTGAGAGAGATAGCGGTGGTTTATGGAAAGGAAGGGGACAGCAAGACAGGTCTTATTGCGTGTCCGAGACAGGTCTCGGCGCGTTTCATACTCAATGATTGGTAATGGAGTGAAGACGACCACCTCGTTGCTAAGAGATGGCTTTTGTCCAGCGGACTTCCGGCCTTACACTATGCCCGCCGGCTGGAATATATGTATCTGTCGGGACTGTATTTCCGTATTCAAACGCTAAAGCACGCACGAACACCTGTATTATACAGCAGCAACAGTAGGAGAGCGAGCTCGTCCTTTTTGCTTTTTTTGGTTTATACCTTACCCCACTATTCAACCAGCACGCTGACGCCTAACTATACCTTAAACCATCAACACCACCACAAACCAAAATGCAGACCGTCCTGATCGTCGGAGCTACAGGTAACATCGGCGCCTCGGCCATCCACGCCGTTCCAGAGGTTTTGACGGAGTTGAGGTTCAGGAAGAAGTTGGAGTAGGAGGCGGGTAGAGTGGTTTGGAGTCGCCATTGTCGCGCGGGTTTGCATCACGAGGTACATAGTGGCATCATTTGTCGACGGTAGTGCATTCATGCATGATTCGGTATTTCCGCTCCTGTCCCTATAGCCGCAATATTGTTGATTGATGTTGCACTTCCCTATCATGGCCTGTCTGGATGATGCAGATTCATTTCATATCAGCCTTTTTGTATTCAGATTCAACTCAGGGTATTCAGGATTCAGCCGTTAGCATGCCGGTGTATGCTCGGCGCACTGCGGAGGCCTCGAAATCGCCGTGTTTGAGCTGTTGGGCGTACAGGAGGATGTAGAGACTTACAGTGAACAGTTCGAAGTCATGCGGTAGGGAAAGCGTCCCAAATGAGTCCTAGGATGAGGCCTGAAGGTGGATACGAGAGCCTTGTAACAGTGTGATATTAACCACCGATATGGATTGAAGGTTCTGCCTCCAAATTCAGCAGAATGGTCGCCAAACACGCCGCCTCCACCGATCCTATATAGACGCATCCCACTATCACTTGCTGCAGATGTATCTAGTGAGGAACGGGGTGCTCTCACCTGGGCAGGCTGGTTGGTTCTGATTCGTCTGATCAATGAAGAGGACGAGCTGCGGCGGTGGGTGGAGGAGGACGAGAGGCCTGCGAGGACGACGGAGGAGTTGCGGACTTTGCTGGTTAATATCGCCACCGTGTGCAAGAGGTTCTCCTGGACTGTGATGATAGAGTTGATCTAGAATCACGGTTTATGGGCACTGGAGCATGTGTGGTTGCGAACGCCGCACTGTTGCTATGTCCTGACTAGATCACTTTCTAAGACATTCGAGACATCGATCGATAC